>Ga0308159_1000876_pt1 | contig 53081 bp, 51 predicted proteins | sample PhyCR1_FD_201040 | JGI IMG/M metagenome (GOLD analysis project Ga0308159, IMG submission 201040) | Phyllosphere microbial communities from UC Gill Tract Community Farm, Albany, California, United States - DLSLC.R1 | ecosystem: Host-associated > Plants > Phyllosphere > Unclassified | place: USA...
CGGCATTCGGACTGATTTCTACTAAATCAACACCAGCTTCCTCAGCTTTTTCAAGAGCTTCATTCAGACTGACAATACCAATCTGCTCGCCATCGACGCCAGTTAGGCGAACTTCTTGCGCGCGAATTTCTCTGTTAATGCGATTAGGACGCGCCGGTTGAACTCGTTTTCCGCCTTTAATACTTTATTCCTCCAGTTGATGAAGACTTCTGCTGCGGATCTCCGCCAGCAGTTTGTCAACGACTTCGCTAACGTCCATGCTTCCCAGGTCTTTACCGCGGCGGGTACGAACGGCAACTTTGCCTGCTTCGACCTCTTTATCACCACAAACCAACATATAGGGAACACGACGCAGCGTGTGCTCGCGGATTTTAAAGCCAATCTTCTCATTTCTCAAGTCGGCTTTAACGCGAATACCTGCATCTTGCAGTTTTTTGGTTAATTCTTCGACATAAGGCGCCTGTGAATCGGTAATATTCATCACAACTACCTGTACCGGTGCAATCCAGGTTGGGAAGAAGCCCGCGTATTCTTCTGTCAGAATACCAATGAAGCGTTCCATTGAACCCAAAATTGCTCGGTGAATCATAACCGGGGTCTTACGATCGTTGCTTTCGCCGATGTAAGTGGCGTCTAAACGCTCCGGTAATGAAAAGTCGAGCTGCACGGTACCACACTGCCACGCACGATCCAAACAATCATGCAAGGTAAATTCAATTTTCGGACCATAGAAGGCCCCTTCACCCGGCTGATATTCGAATGCGATGTCATTTTCGACTAACGCAGCCGCAAGGTCGGCTTCGGCACGGTCCCACATTTCGTCGGTACCGATGCGTTTGACAGGACGGGTCGAGAGCTTGACTACCACCTTCTCAAACCCGAAAGTGCCGTACATATCGTAGACCATTTTGATACAGCTGTTCACTTCATCGCGAACCTGCTCTTCCGTACAGAAGATGTGGGCGTCGTCCTGAGTGAAGCCACGAACACGCATCAGGCCGTGCAAGGCACCCGACGGTTCATTACGGTGACAGCTACCAAATTCAGCCATGCGCAGCGGCAGATCGCGGTAAGACTTCAACCCTTGGTTGAAAATCTGCACGTGACCTGGGCAGTTCATCGGCTTAATGCAGTATTCACGGTTCTCGGAAGAGGTGGTGAACATCGCTTCTTTGTAGTTGTCCCAGTGGCCCGTTTTTTCCCACAGCACACGGTCCATCATGAACGGGCCTTTCACTTCCTGATACTGATAAGACTTCAGCTTCATGCGCACGAAGGCTTCCAGCTCGCGGAAGATGGTCCAGCCGTCGTTGTGCCAGAACACCATACCCGGCGCTTCTTCCTGCATGTGATACAGGTCAAGCTGCTTACCGATTTTACGGTGGTCGCGCTTACCGGCTTCTTCAAGACGTTGCAGGTAGGAGTTCAGCTGCTTCTTGTCAGCCCAGGCTGTACCATAAATGCGCTGCAACATTTTATTGTTGCTGTCGCCACGCCAGTAAGCGCCAGAAGTCTTCTGTAACTTGAAGTGGTGGCAGAAACGCATGTTCGGCACGTGTGGACCACGGCACATATCAACGTATTCTTCGTGATGATACAGGCCCGGACGATCGTCATGGCTGATGTTTTCATCAAGAATAGTCATTTTGTACTGCTCGCCGCGACTCTCAAAGGTGTCGCGCGCTTCCTGCCAGCTGACTTTCTTTTTAATAACGTCGTAATTCTTTTCAGCCAGCTCGTGCATGCGCTTTTCAAGCAGGTCGAGATCTTCCTGAGTCAACGTGCGGTCCAGGTCAACATCGTAGTAGAAACCGTTGTCGATAGTAGGACCGATAGCCATCTTGGTGTTAGGCCAGAGCTGCTTAATCGCATGACCCAACAGGTGCGCACAGGAGTGACGGAGAATTTCAAGTCCGGCATCATCTTTGGCGGTGATAATGGCTAATTGAGCATCGTTCTCGATGAGATCGCTGGCATCAACCAGCTCACCGTTTACACGACCGGCGATACAGGCTTTCGCCAGACCCGGACCGATATCCAGTGCCACATCATAAGGAGAAACGGGATGATCAAACTGACGCTGACTTCCGTCAGGGAGAGTAATAACAGGCATGTTGTTTCCTCATCTACAGTGGTGCCCCACACGACAGAGCACATATAGAAAAATATTTGTATTTGAATTCATTTGGTTAATTGCGCTATTTAGCTTTACCTTGCCAAATATGTACACGCATAAGCTCAATCAACGGCAGAACTTAGGGTGTGACGCAAACAACTGGAAAAGAGTGTAACACCCGTAAAGCGCATTTTTCCAGCAACTTACGTGGCTTTTTTTGGGGAATACAGGCGTTACTAGCGTTGAGCCCAGTGATAGCAGGAGTGTGCAAGATTTCATGAAAGCACGGAAAGATTAAACGCCCCCGGATGTGTTTCCACAGGGGGCGTTTATTGAATTCGTCTTAACGCATCGCCAGATAGGCGTTGTTCACTTTCCACAGATAACGTGGGGCCTGAGCGGCAGGGTGATTTTTCTGTATGTGTTTATAGAACTGCTCAGGCGTCATTTGATTAATTTTAGCCACGGCATAAACCCGATCTTTCGAGAAGGTTCTCAGCAGTGCTCCAGCTCCGTTTACATAAGCAACCGTAGTGGCATAGCGCAGGGTCTCGGGATTACTTATTCCGGCCAATTGCTGCTGCAACATGCTTAGGTAAGCGGTGCCTAAATCAATATTAACGCGTGGATCTTTCAGTTCATGGGTGGTCGGTTGACCATAGCGTCCTTTCAGTCGGTAAGCGTCGCGTCCTGCGGTCGAAGCCTTGAGTTGCATTAACCCGACGGCGTTAGACTTGCTGACTGCGCCAGGGTTAAATCCTGACTCTACCTGAATAATTGCCTTAACTAATGTTTCGTCGACGCCGTAGGTGCTGGCTGCCTGTTTAATAACGCTACCGTAAGGTCCCTGATGCATTAACGAGGGCTCTTCCTGAACAGGGTATTGCGGCGTCAATTTACTTGTTTGTATTGGGGTTTCTTTCGCGCACCCCGCTAAAAATAGCGCAGTCATCAAATAAAGAAATTTGAGTTTCACGTGTTTTCTCTCGCGACCTGGACGAAAGCCAGCATATACACATTTTTTGAACACTAGAATATATTTTTCGTCTATTATTAATAATGCTAGATGAAACAAGGAACTGAGGAATTAGTCGATCGGATAAATCCTGTATTAATGTCAGTTTTTGGTAATAATGCCTTTTTTACGTGCTTTGCGTGATTTTAGAAATAATGAATGTAGTAATCTGCCTGATATAAATAATCAATACCCTGCCCTGTGCTGTGCGTTCGATCGGGGTTTTCCTGCAATGAAAAAGCTAACTTAATGAATTATCTGGCCAGTCAGAAGGGGTGATACCATGTGGCAAGCCGTTAATCGTCTGTTGAGTGAACATCTTGGTAGTGCAGAAATTCGTGAACGCGTAGAGCTTCCCGGCGGTGAGATCCATGCCGCCTGGCGAGTAAGCTACGGCGACAAAGAGGTGTTTGTTAAGTGCAATAGCCGGGAAATGCTCGAGCTGTTTGCCGCCGAAGCCGATCAGTTAGCTATGCTCGCCAAGAGCAAAACGGTTCAGGTTCCGGAAGTCTACGGCGTTGGCAGCGACCGCGATTACAGTTTTCTGCTGCTTGAATATCTGCCGCTTTCCCCGCTCGACGTCGATAACGCCTACCTCCTGGGGCAACAGTTGGCCGCGCTTCATCAATGGAGCGAACAGCTTGAATTCGGATTGGACTTCGACAACGAACTTGCCACCGTAACGCAGCCAAACGCCTGGCAACGGCGCTGGGCGACCTTCTTCTCCCAGCAACGTATCGGCTGGCAGTTACAACTCGCCGCCGAGAAAGGCATGAATTTCGGCGATGCCGAGCTTATCGTTGAGAAGGTTCGGGCCAGGCTGCAAAACCACCAGCCACAGCCTTCGCTGCTGCACGGTGACCTTTGGCCACACAACTGCGCGCAGTCTGAAACGGGGCCGATTATTTTCGACCCGGCCTGCTATTGGGGTGACCGCGAATGCGATTTGGCGATGCTACCGCTTTACCCCAATATTCCTTCGCAGTTAATCGATGGCTATCAAAGTATTACCCCACTTCCCTCCGGCTATATTGAACGCCAGTCGATTTATCAGCTCTACTATTTGCTGAACCGAAGCAACCTGTTTGGAGGGCAACATATGGTGGTGGCTGAACGCGCGATTGCAAGATTACTGCACGAGAAATAGCGGGAATAAGGATAAGATATTTCCGAAAATAAGCCTGACCATAAAAATATGATCAGGCTTATTAATTACTGCACCAACCGTCTAATAACCTAATGTTATTCAGGCAATATTCTGACGCGGATTAGCCCAGCAGTCCTAATAATTTCAGAACGAAATAGGCCACAATCGCAATAATAATGGGCAGGATATAGAGCGGAAAAAACTGCAGGAAGATGGTGTGACGGGGAATAACAATCCGCTCTTCAATCTGCTGTTGAGTTCTCGCTTCGCTGCCCTTAGTTTGCTCAAGGATTAGCTGATCCTGAACGCCCTCACGAATGTGTCTGACCTGACGTGACATTCGCGCTCCGCTCGCCTGTAGCGCCAGACCCACGAAAATAAGCCAGTAAATCAGAATGAACATGATGTTGGCGCTGGTCACGCCCTGCCCCAATACCGGCTGCGGTGCGTTGTACCAGAATACGTTTAGGAACGGGGTGTTGAATTTGGCCATGTCCACCATTACGTGGACAAAATCGATCATGACCGCGTTGATCCCCTTCTCGGCTTTCGTCTGCTCATAAAAGAAGTTAAGCAATGAAATCACAGTAGAAAGTAGTGCAGGGATAAAAATCACCCATCCCAGGATCCGTTTTAAGACGGCGACGCGGCCTGCCTGTTGATACGTCATGTATTCCCCTTGTTTAGGACGTCTCAGTAGAAACGCCAGTTTACCCATAGTTATCGAAAGACGCCTAAAATTTTGGTTAACATCTTTTAATGACTCATTATTTCGGCGCTGAGCCCCTCAGCAGTCTGTGATATGCTCTTTTTATCATCAAGCTAATTCAGTGTAATCGGGAGTGGTAAAAATGAGTCATGTAAAACCCGTTCAAGCCGCAATTTTTGACATGGATGGACTACTGATTGATTCAGAGCCGTTATGGATGCAGTCAGAACTTGAGATTTTTGAAAGCATCGGCGTTGATATCTCTCGAAAAGACCTGATCCCCCACACGTTGGGGCTGCGGATTGATCAGACCGTTCGTCTTTGGGCGCAGGCGCTGCCGTGGAAGGGACCGAGTGAGGCAGAAGTTACTGCGCGAATCATCGCGCGCTGCATCGAGCTGGTCGAACAAAGCCGCCCTCTGCTGCCCGGCGTGCAGCACGCGCTTGAGCTGTGCCAGGAGCGCGGGCTGAAAATCGGCATCGCCTCTGCCTCGCCTTTGCATATGATAGACAAGGTGGTGGAGATGTTTAACCTGCAATCTTATTTCCAGACCCGCCAGTCTGCCGAATACCTGGCCTACAGCAAGCCGCACCCCGAGGTCTACCTGCTTGCCGCAGAGCACCTCGACGTCGACCCACTAGACTGCGTGACGCTGGAAGATTCCTTTAACGGCATGATTGCCACCAAGGCCGCGCGCATGCGCTCTATCGTCGTACCCGACAGTTTGCTGGCGCAGGACCTCCGTTGGTCGCTGGCCGACGTGAAACTAGCATCACTGGCCGAGCTCACGGCGGAAGACCTCGGCCTGTTTAATCACTAAACACAGTGCATCATCAAACGACGGGCCACAGCGCCCGTCTTTTTTTGCTTGAGGTCCGAGAAAAGTCACAAAGTTTGCGTGCACCCACAAAAATTAAAACAGCATTTCATTTTTATTGAATTATTAGTCCAACGATCCTATGCTTCTCTCAGCAACGAAAACCGAGTGTGGAAATCGTCATGCGCTTTCCGCGTTTTATTTTGTTTACGTAGAAGAGGCAACGACATGCAAGTCCGTCAAAGTATTCATAGCGATCACGCCAAACAACTCGATACCGCAGGACTGCGCCGTGAGTTTCTGATCGAGAAAATTTTCGAGAAAAATGCCTATACGATGACTTACAGCCACATTGACCGCATCATCGTCGGCGGCGTTATGCCGATCGAAAAAACCGTCACCGTGGGCGATGAAGTCGGAAAACAACTGGGCGTCAGCTATTTTCTGGAACGTCGTGAACTGGGCGTCATTAATATCGGTGGACCAGGCTTGATTGTTGTCGACGGAAAAACCTATGAAATCGGCAAGGAAGAGGCGCTTTACGTCGGCAAAGGCGCAAGACAGGTCGAATTTAGCAGCGTCGATGCACAGCACCCGGCCAAGTTCTATTACAACAGCGCCCCGGCGCATACCCGCTTCCCGGACAAGAAAGTTACGCTGGCCGAGGCGTCACCGCAGACGCTGGGCGATCCGGCGAGCAGTAACCGTCGTACTATCAATAAGTTCCTGGTACCTGACGTGCTGGAAACCTGCCAACTGACCATGGGCCTGACCAAACTCGAGGAAGGCAACCTGTGGAACACCATGCCTTGCCACACTCACGATCGTCGTATGGAAGTCTATTTCTACTTCGATATGGATGAAGAAACTGCGGTGTTTCACATGATGGGTGAGCCACAGGAGACACGCCACCTGCTGGTGCACAACGAGCAGGCAGTTATCTCGCCAAGCTGGTCGATTCATGCCGGTGTCGGCACTAAGCGCTACACCTTTATCTGGGGCATGGTCGGCGAAAATCAGGTATTTAACGACATGGATCAGGTTCCGGTCAGCGCACTCCGATAAGGCGTTTAACTGACCTCCACCGCATAAGCAGAGACGAGAAACGATTATGGTGCTGAACAGCTTTGATCTTGAAGGAAAAGTGGCGCTGGTCACCGGCTGTAATACCGGCCTTGGCCAGGCAATGGCGGTGGGCCTTGCGCAGGCCGGTTGCGACATCATTGGCGTAAACCGCTCTGAGCCGAATGAAACACTCGATCAGGTGCACGCCCTCGGGCGGCGCTTCCTGGACTTACGTGCCGATCTGACCAGCATTGAAGCTATTCCTCGGCTGCTTGAAAGCGCCGTTAGCGAACTCGGCCATATCGATATTCTGGTCAATAATGCCGGTATCATTCGCCGCGAGGATGCGCTGAAATTCAGCGAGAAGGACTGGGATGACGTGATGAACGTCAACAGCAAGACGCTGTTCTTTATGGCGCAGGCAGTGGCGAGGCAGTTTATCAAGCAGGGGCGCGGCGGAAAAATAATCAATATTGCGTCGATGCTGTCGTATCAGGGCGGGATCCGCGTGCCGTCTTATACGGCGTCTAAAAGCGCCGTAATGGGGATCACCCGCCTGCTCGCCAACGAATGGGCGAAATATAATATTAACGTCAACGCCATTGCCCCCGGCTATATGGTTACCAACAATACCGAACAGTTGCGTGCCGACGAGGGGCGCAGTCAGGAGATTCTCGACCGCATTCCCGCCGGGCGATGGGGTGAACAGGAGGATATTATGGGACCGGTGGTGTTTCTGGCATCGGGCGCCTCTGACTACGTTAATGGTTACACGCTGGCGGTAGACGGCGGCTGGCTGGCAAGATAGCGATAAAATTGCTCATTACACTGTCACCGACACACTATTTTTCATTTATTATTCAAATGATTGACAAATAGTTACAGCGTAACACCTTCCGCATAAAAAGGCTTTCATCTATACTGGATAAAATAACAGTTATTCAGTTCGGATGCATTATGACTGCGGAAGGTCATCTCATTTTTTCAATTGCTTGCGCAGTCTTTGCTAAAAAAGCTGAGCTGTCGCCTGAGCTTGCTCACGGTGACTGGTGGCATATTATCCCTGCCTCACTGCTCACCTCGCTGCTGCCCGATATCGATCACCCTAAATCTCTGCTTGGGCAACGCCTGAAATGGATTTCGGCGCCTATCGCCCGTATGTTTGGGCATCGAGGATTCACCCATAGCCTGCTGGCCGTCGCCGCAGGGGTGTTTTTACTGAAAACCCGCCTGCCGCATGACTGGGTTATTCCAATTGATGCGCTGCACGGCATGGTGATAGGCTATCTCAGCCACATTATTGCCGATATGCTAACTCCTGCGGGTGTGCCTCTGCTGTGGCCCTGCCGCTGGCGTTTCCGTCTGCCGCTGATCCAAAGTCAGAAAGGCAACCAGCTTGAGCGCACCTTCTGCCTGCTGATGGTCGGACTTACCCTGTTCTGGCCGAACTGGACGCCTATCATTGATGCGGTCAATCCGCACGGTCTTAACTTCATTTTGAAGTATTTGACTTAATGTCGGCGAACAAGCCGCCAAATAGCGCGTAATTCATACAAAAAAAAGCCAAAAGTAATAGCCTATTCCTTTTGGCTATAAGTATCCCTCCGGCCTATCTGGTAATCTACGCGCATTGTAATACGCTGGTGCCCCCTTCTAAAGGCAGCATTCTTAAAGCATTGTTCGTTAAGTTATCTCTGGAGCTCTAGGTATGAATCTTCCGCTCGTACTAAACGTAGTGGTATTTGTTGTCCTTCTTTTATTGCTGGCAAAATCGAGCCGCAAGCAGTGGAGTCTGGCAAAGAAAGTCCTTGTAGGCCTGTTGGTCGGCGTGGTGTTTGGTCTGGCGTTACAGCTGATCTATGGTTCTGACAGCGCTATTCTGAAAAACTCTATTCCGTGGTTTAATATTGTGGGTAACGGCTACGTACAGCTGCTGCAAATGATTGTTATGCCGCTGGTATTTGTGTCTATTCTCAGCGCGGTTGCCCGCCTGCACAATGCCTCTTCACTGGGTAAAATCAGTTTCCTGACCATCGGCACGCTGCTGTTCACTACGCTGATTGCCGCACTGGTCGGCGTCTTCGTGACCAAGCTGTTTGGCCTGACCGCCGAAGGTCTGGTACAAGGCACGCAGGAAACCGCACGTCTTGCCGCTATTCAGACCAACTATATTGGCAAGGTTGCCGATTTGACCGTGCCACAGATGGTGCTGTCATTTATCCCAAAAAACCCGTTTGCCGACCTGACCGGTGCAAGCCCAACCTCAATCATCAGCGTAGTGATTTTCTCCGCTTTCGTCGGTGTTGCTGCGCTTCAGCTGGTGAAAGACGATGCCGAAAAAGGGCCTAAGGTGCTTGCCTTCATCGACATCATGCAGTCTTGGGTGATGAAGCTGGTTCGTCTGGTGATGAAACTGACCCCTTATGGCGTGATGGCGCTGATGACCAAAGTGGTTGCCGGCTCCAACATTCATGACATCATCAAGCTCGGCAGCTTCGTGGTCGCCTCCTATCTGGGTCTGGCGATTATGTTCGCCGTCCACGCCCTGCTGTTGTCCTTTACCGGCGTTAATCCCGCGAAGTTCTTCCGTAAAGTGTGGCCGGTGCTGTCTTTCGCCTTCACCAGTCGCTCAAGTGCCGCCACCATTCCGTTGAGCGTAGAAGCACAAACTCGTCGTTTGGGCATTCCTGAGTCAATCGCCAGCTTCGCTGCCTCTTTTGGTGCCACCATCGGTCAGAACGGCTGTGCTGGCCTGTATCCAACCATGCTGGCGGTGATGGTCGCACCTACCGTGGGTATCAATCCGTTTGAACCGATGTGGATTGCCACACTGGTCGGTATCGTCACGCTCAGTTCAGCGGGCGTTGCGGGCGTAGGCGGCGGTGCAACCTTCGCAGCACTGATCGTACTGCCTGCGATGGGCCTACCGGTGACGCTGGTAGCACTGCTTATCTCCATCGAACCTCTGATAGATATGGGCCGTACCGCGTTAAACGTCAGTGGTTCAATGACCGCCGGGACTATTACCAGCCAGTTGCTGAAACTGACCGATAAAAAAGTCATGGACGAAGAAGAACACGCCGAACTGGCGCACCGTTAATCGAGACCGTTAAAGCCTGTCAAGGCGGCGTTAAAACAAGCGTCGCCGGCTTTACTCTCTGGAACAGAAGCAGGCTCGCACTCTTTATATTCTGGCCGTGATTATTGTTCCCAGCCTCGTTTGGCACCACAAAAAAAAACGCTCCACATCATGGGAGCGTTTTTCTTTTAAGCCTAAGCCGGAAATTTTTTAGAAAGGATAATCGTGATAACCGAGCTGCTCAGAGATATTTCTCGCCGCCGTGTGCAGCATCGCGACATAGTCCTGTTTGCTCTCTTCCGAGAAACGAATGGTCGGGAACGAGATACTTAGCCCTGCCACTACCACACCAAATCGGTCAAACACCGGTACAGCGATGCATCGCAGCCCTTGTTCCTGCTCTTCGTTATCTTCGCCATAACCCTGCTCACGCACCTGCTCAAGCACCTTCACCAGACTTGGTACATCCATGAGGGTATTTTCAGTACTGCGGGTAAACTGCATCTCGGCCAATATTGCCTGAACGTCGTTCTGTTCTCCCCAGGCCAACAATACCTTGCCGATAGCGGTACTGTGCAGAGGATTACGACGACCGATACGTGAGTGCATGCGCAGGTTATACATCGAATCAATCTTGTGGATATAAACGATGCCGTCTTCGTCCAGCGCACCCAGGTGAATGGTTTCACGCGTTAGACGAGAAAGCTCACGCATCTGGATGTCGGCGCTGCGAATAAGATCAACGTTTTGCAACGCTTTGGCACCCAGTTCAAACAGTTTCAGGGTCAGCGTGTATTTCTCCGACTCCCCTTCCTGATCGACATAGCCGAGAGACTTCATCGTTTGCAGGAAACGATATACCGTGCTCTTCGACATCATCACGCGCTGTGAAAGCTCCGTAATACCGATCTCGCGTTCGTCACCCAGGGCCTGCAAAATGCCAAATACTTTGAGTACCGAGGATACTGAATCGGGTTGCTTATCAAGATCTGCAATAGCCATAGTCTCTCTACCTGCCTGGATTTTGTTTTGTATATTATTGGCCCCATTATTCCATAAACAATCGTCGGATACTTTTTTTGTTTCATAAAAAATGGAACGCTATTTCTATGAAATTAAACCAAGCGCAAGGCGCGCATGTGAGTGAAATGTTAATTCTCGTTACAATTAATAAAGATGATGACTGGCTTGCAGATTCAGACGCTGGGTAGTTAGCGTGATAATATTCCCCTCTCTTACTAGCACAACGCTGACAATCAGACATGACAACCACGGTTTCCGACGGACTTCCCGCACCACAACGCTATGGGGCGATCCTGACTATCGCGCTGGGCCTCACCGTTTCAGTTTTAGACGGCGCTATCGCCAATGTGGCCTTACCGACCATCGCACAGGATCTTCACGCCAGCCCCGCCTCTTCTATATGGATAGTCAACGCCTACCAATTAGCGATCACTATTTCGCTGCTTTCGCTGTCATCGCTCGGTGAAATCTTTGGTTATCGCCGTATCTATATGATTGGCCTTGTAGTTTTCAGCCTCACTTCGTTGGCCTGTGCGCTGTCTGACTCGCTCGCCACGCTCACCTTTGCCAGGATATTGCAGGGGTTCGGTGCGGCATCCATTATGAGCGTGAACGTCGCGTTGGTGAGGATAATCTACCCGCAACGCTTCCTCGGCCGTGGAATGGGGATCAATGCGCTGATTGTGGCGGTGTCTTCGGCGGCAGGCCCAACCGTGGCCGCGGCGGTATTGTCATTCGCGAACTGGCCGTGGCTGTTCGCCATCAACCTGCCGATTGGGCTGGTTGCCTTCTGCCTGGCGGCGAAATTCCTGCCGACTAACCCGGTGAAAACTTCAGGCCAAAAATTTGATTTCATCAGCAGCCTGATGAACGCCCTGACCTTTGGTCTGTTGATTAGCGCCATCAGCGGCTTTGCGCAGGGCCAAAACCGCCTGCTGATCCTCGCTGAAGTGATTGTGCTGGTCATCGTCGGCTGGTTCTTCGTCCGTCGCCAGCTGAACAAAACCTCCCCGCTGCTGCCGGTCGATTTACTGCGTATTCCTATTTTCACTATGTCGCTGTGTACCTCGATGTGTTCCTTCGCGGCACAGATGCTGGCCTTCGTGTCACTGCCGTTCTTTTTACAGAATACGTTGGGCCTTAACGCCGTCGAAACCGGTCTGCTGCTGACGCCTTGGCCGTTGGCGACCATGGTCATGGCGCCGATTGCCGGACGTCTGGTTGAACGCTATCACGCCGGTATTCTCGGCGGTATCGGACTGGTGGTGTTCTCAGCGGGTCTATATTCACTGGCGCTATTACCCGACCACCCTTCGCACCTGAACATCATCTGGCGCATGATAGTCTGCGGTGCAGGTTTCGGTCTGTTCCAGTCACCGAACAACCACACCATCGTCTCGTCTGCGCCGCGCAGCCGCAGCGGCGGTGCCAGCGGTATGTTAGGTACCGCCCGTCTTCTGGGGCAAAGCACCGGTGCGGCAATGGTAGCGCTGATGTTCAACCTGTTTAGCGCACACGGCACGCACGCTTCGCTCGTTCTGGCCGGTTCGCTGGCGTTGGCCGGTGCAATTGTTAGCGTGATGCGCATGACCCAAAAATCGGTCAGCCAGCAAAAAGTCTGACCCGCGACAGAAAGCAAAAAGGCCCGGCAATCATTGCCGGGCCTTTTTTATTTCATCCTAAGACTTACTTCAGATATTGACCGCTGCGCAGGGCTTCGATGCGCTTATCCAGCGGCGGGTGCGACATAAACAGCTCGCTAAAGGTCTTGGATTTACCGTTGATGCAAAACGCCATCATGCTGCCTGCTTCCTGCGGCTCGTGACTGGTTTTCAAACGCTGCAACGCAGCAATCATCTTCTCACGGCCAACCAGTTTTGCAGAACCGGCATCGGCGTAAAACTCACGGTGGCGCGAGAACCACATGGTGATGATGCTGGCAAGAATACCAAACACCAGCTCGAGCACCATAGAAACCGCGAAGTAAACCAACGGGTTGCCGTTACCGCTCTCTTCGTTTTCACGATCGCCCGACATAAATCCGGCAGCAATCTGCGCGAGAATACGTGAGATAAAGATAACAAAGGTGTTCACGATCCCCTGAATTAGGGTCATGGTAACCATATCGCCGTTAGAAATATGGCTGATTTCGTGGGCGATGACCGCCTCGGCCTCGTCCTGACTCATGCTCTGTAACAAGCCGGTACTCACTGCTACCAGCGACGCATCACGACGTGCACCGGTTGCAAAGGCGTTAATGTCTGGCGCGTGATAAATGGCAACCTGCGGCATCTTGATACCGGCCTGCTGCGCCTGACGGCTGACTACGTTCATCAACCAGCGTTCGGTTTCGTTACGCGGCTGCTCAATCACTTCCCCACCTACCGAGCGTAACGCCATCCATTTAGACATCAGCAAAGAGACGAACGCGCCGCCGAAGCCAAACAGACCGGCCATGATCATCAGTCCCATTGCACTGCTGGAACGGATGCCTGTCAGGCTGAGCACCAGCCCGAAAACGACCATGACCGCCAGGTTAGTTAACAGGAACAACGCTATACGCATCATAAAATTAATACTTCCTCATTGTTGTTGTCGTTGTTACTACATTGATACCGTCTCTATCAGACAGCATAACCTGATCCTATGGGCTTCCCCGCAGGATTCAAGGGTCAATACCCGCCAAAGCCGACAATTCACAATACTTTACATTTTGAAGCGTTTTGTAGACAACCTCGCTCGGCAAACAGCAGACAAAAAAATAGCGCACCGAAGTGCGCTACTCATTTTGTGACAACCGTTCGACTGACAACGGCTAAACGACAGCTTACTTGCCTTTAGTATCCTGCGCTTTTTCAAGCTTAGCCAGGTCAACGGCAATGTGGTCGGCTTCATCCAGATACGGATCCGGCGCAACGTAGTCTTTCGGCAGATCGTCGAGAGACTTGATGGGCTTCTTGCCTTCACGCTTGAAGCGTTCGTTTAAACGAGTCAAACGGATAGCATCGTCTTCTTTGTCTTCTTTATCCCGCTGAGCGAAATTCAGAGAAACGACGTCACGTTTGTCCTTGTTGGCGTTGTACTTGGCAATATCCTGCTGAATATACTGGAATTCTGGATCCTGCGCGATGCGCGCATCGTGCTCTTTCAGCAATTCCGGAATGAACGGCTTCATATCGCCGGTCTTGGTATAGGTCGCAGGATTAATGCTGTCCCAAGGCATCGCGTTGTCTTCAAAGCGCTCGCCGACGTCGTTGTCGATGAGGCCAGTTGGCATGACGATGTCAGGTGTTACGCCTTTACGCTGCGTGCTACCGCCGTTAATTCGATAGAATTTCTGGATGGTGTATTGCACGGAGCCAAGCGCAGGCCACTCAGGACGCAGCATCTGATCGTAAATACGATTCAGAGAGCGATACTGCTGAACGGTGCCTTTACCGAAAGTAGGTTCACCCACGATAAGCGCACGACCGTAATCCTGCATAGCGGCTGCAAAGATTTCGGAAGCCGACGCACTGTAGCGGTCAACCAGCACCACCAGTGGGCCATTATAGTACACCACGCCGTCGTTATCGCTGTCTTGGCGAATACGACCGTTGTTGTCACGTACCTGCACCACCGGACCGCTCGGAATGAACAGACCAGACAGAGAAACCGCTTCAGTCAGCGCGCCTCCGCCGTTGGTACGCAGGTCGATAACCAGGCTGTTAACGTTCTGCTTGGCCATCTTCTGCAGCTGAACTTTAACGTCATCGGTCAGGCCAACGTAAAATCCTGGGATGTCCATCACGGCAACTTTTTCGTTACCGACTTTCTTGATGGTCATCTTCACGGCGCGGTCCTCAAGGCGGATTTTTTCACGGGTCAACGTGATAGTCCGGGTCTTGGTTCCTTTACCTGCTGGCAAGATTTCCAGTCGCACCTTGCTGCCTTTTGGACCTTTAATCAGCGCGACAACGTCATCAAGACGCCAGCCGATAACGTCAACAACAGGCTTGCCGGTCTGCCCAACGCCGACGATACGATCACCGACTGCAATGGCTTTGCTCTTGGCCGCCGGGCCGCCTGCTACCATCGAGTTGATCACGGTATAGTCGTCATCGCCCTGCAGAACCGCACCAATACCTTCCAGAGACAGGCTCATTTCGGTATTAAACTGATCGGTGCTGCGCGGTGACAGATAGTTGGTGTGGGGATCAATTTCGTGGGCAAACGCGTTCATGATTAGCTGGAAAACGTCTTCGCTGTTGCTTTGGGTCAGACGTTTCATGGCGAATCGATAGCGTTTGCCGAGAATATCGCGAATTTCCTGATCGTTCTTACCGGTCAGTTTGAGGTTCAGCTCGTCATACTTGACTTTCTGGTCCCAAAGTTGGTCCAGCTCGGTGGCGTCTTTCGGCCACGGGGCTTTGGTACGATCGAGGTTAATCGAGTCGTTTCCGGTAAAGTTCATTGGCCGCTCAAGCACGGACAAGGCATATTCGTAGCGTTCAAAACGACGTTTCTGCGCCAGATTATACAGTGCGTAAGGCGTGACCAATTGACCGGATTTCAACTCTTCTCCCAGCGTTCCGCGCTTGTCGGCGAACTGGGCGATGTCGGAAGCCATGAATACATTATGGCTGTTATCGAGCATATTCAGGTATCTATCAAAGATTTTCCCTGAGAAGTCCGCATTAAGATCGAATTGACGATAGTGAGAACGGGTGAATCGCGCAGTGACACGCTCACTCACCGTGGCATCCTGCGGTTCCTGAACCAGTTGCGGAAGCTGACTGAGAGTGACCGGTGCACTATCATTCGCAAAGCTGGTGTTAACCAGCCCTGTTCCCGCAAAGAGCAGACCCGCAATGACGCTTAATCTGACAAATTTGTTCATGCCTGAGTTGGCCTCCGTATCAGAACTGCAAGTGTTCTGCGCGCACGATCATCGCCAGACCCGAAGAGAGTTGCACGCGAACGCCGTCTTTTGCAATTTCCAAAACGGTGGCGTCCATAGCACTCTTCCCTGCTCTGACTTTGATTTCCTGGCCAATTTGCAGCTTTGTGATATCTGTCACTGGCACCTGACGCGGTTTGCTTACTTCACGTGCGGGACGTGGAGTACGCGGTTTGCGATTTTCTTGACCAGAAACAGCGGCAGGCGCATTTTCACGACGCGGAGCAGGTTTTTTTGCTGCCGGACGTGGACGACGCGGCTCGGCATTTTCACCGTTAGCTTCGCGGCGCTTGGCCTGTTGTTCAGCACGTTGTGCCTGAACGCGGGCTTTCGCTTCTTCCAATTGTTTACGGGCGTGCTCAACGTGTTGTTCTTCAAGAACACCACAGGCATTGCCGTCAAGGTCAACGCGCTGAGCGCCAACTTTAACGCCATACAAATAACGCCAACTTGAGGTATACAGACGCAGAGCAGAGCGTAATTGTGTTTTGCTCAGATTCTCTTCGCCTTGAACGCGCTCTACCAGATCCTGAAAGATACCGATCTTTAATGGGCGCGCTTCACCTTCGGCGCTGAAGCAAAGCGGGAAACGCTCTGCCAAAAAGGCGATGACTTCTTTACTACTGTTCAACTTAGGTTGATTTTCCATGAAATTTCCTGATTACAACGGGTTTGCCAACCGGCGCAGGCATGAACAGGCGACATTATAATGACGCTGCCCGTAAATGCTACGTGATCCGTCGATCAACTTGCGATCAAATTGACATATTTTGCAGCATCACTGTTTTCCAGGTGCTGACAAAGCCCGGCTACCAATTCTGTTAGCCCCTGTTCATCCACTTCGTCGAAGCGTTGATAAATAGTGCTATCGATATCCAAAACACCTATTACCTGGCCTGCAACGGTCAAAGGCAAGACGATTTCTGCATTACTGGCAGCATCACAGGCAATATGGCCGGGAAAAGCATGCACGTCGCCGACGCGCTGCACTGCATTCTCGGCAACTGCCGTTCCACACACTCCTTTGCCTACCGGAATGCGCACACAGGCGATTTTGCCCTGAAACGGACCCAAAACCAGCGAGGTGCCATCCATCAGATAAAAACCTGCCCAGTTTACGCCCTCAAGACGCTCGTAAAGCAGTGCACTGACGTTGGACAGTGTGGCAATAAAGTTGTTTTCCCCCGCGATTAACGCGTTCAGGTCACGTTTTAATTCCGTGTAGAATGCTTCTTTAGTCATGTTGTAACCATTAAAACCTACGGGTAGACCGCTATTTTGCACGCTTAGCCTCTATAAAATAAGCATTAAATGCGTATCTCGACAAGGTTAATCCAATGTGACTTCAAAAAGACTGGCCTACAATATATGTTTTGCCAGAGACAAATAGTTGTTCTGACGTTTGCATGATACGTTATTTTATCTAAAAATCCTGACCTTCTTAGTCCCAAGAGCGTCAGATAACCAAAATGTCTGCTGTATTTAGCATTTATTGAGGCAGCAGGCGGCGCATCAGTATGACAATCAGCCAAATTTTACTCAGGTCTTTTAGCTTGCAGGTCCAATGAAAATACGAACAATGTCAGGCCCGCTGCCGCATCCGCGCTATCAGCGCTGTAGCGAATGCGATTATCTTTTTACCCTGCCGGCGTTGCGCAGAACCCAGACTGCACACTGCCCGCGCTGCAATAGCAAGGTTGAAAAAGGTAAAGTCTGTTCGCTGCCTCGTCTGATAGTCATCGCCATCAGTATCCTGGTCCTGATGCCCTTTGCCTACACCGAACCTCTGATAAGCATTCGTTTACTGGGCACCCGCATCAATGCCAGCCTATTTGAAGGTATCTGGCAGATGTCGAGCCAGGGTTCACCGCTGACCGCCAGCATGGTGGCCTTCTGTACCGTGGGCGCACCTTTGACACTCGCTTGCTCGATTCTGTATCTGCATTTTGGCAGCAAGCTTGGCATGAACCTGAAACCCGTTCTGCTGATGCTCGACCGGCTCAAAGACTGGGTGATGCTGGATATCTACTTGATAGGTATGGGCGTGGCCTGTATTAAGGTCAAGGAGTATGCGGATATCGATACTGGCCCGGCGCTGGTCGCCTACATCATGATGACGCTGCTGGTCACGCTGACCCTGATTAATCTCAATATTGAGCAGCTGTGGGACGAGTTTTACCCGCAGCGCCGTCCGAAGGGCGTGCCAGAATCGCTGGTACTGTGCCTGGCGTGCAAATTTACCGGCCATCCGGACGCACGCGGGCGTTGCCCTCGCTGCCACGTACCGATGCCGCTACGCTACAAGCACAGCCTGCAAAAAACCTGGGCAGCGCTGATTTCAGCAATGGTGCTGCTTATTCCGGCCAACGTGCTGCCAATTTCGATAATCTACGCCAACGGCCAGCAGCTTAAAGACACTATTTTCTCCGGCGTCGTGTCGTTAGCGACCTCAGGCAACGTGCCAATTGCCGCCATCGTGTTTATCGCCAGCGTACTGGTGCCTTTTACCAAGGTGATCGTGCTGCTGACACTGTTGCTAAGTATTCACTTCAAGGCGCATCAGGGGCTGAAAACCCGCATCCGCCTGCTGCGTCTGGTGACCTGGATTGGCCGCTGGTCCATGTTGGATTTATTCGTTATTTCGTTGATGATGTCACTGGTTAATCGCGATCAGTTACTCGCTTTTACTATGGGTCCGGCCGCGTTTTACTTTGGCTCTGCCGTGATACTGACTATTCTTGCCGTTGAATGGCTGGACAGCCGCCTGATTTGGGATGCACATGCAACAAGACACACCGAATACACCGACTGAAGCACGGGTCAAAAACAGACGCCGGATTTCTCCTTTCTGGCTGCTGCCGTTCATTGCTTTATTGATAGCCGGATGGCTTCTCTACAGCAATTATCAGGAACAAGGCACCACGGTGACCATCGACTTCCAGTCGGCGGCAGGCATCGTCGCTGGCCGCACTCCCGTGCGTTATCAGGGGGTTGAGGTCGGTACCGTGCAGTCACTGAGCCTGAGCAAAGACCTGCGCACCATCATGGTCAAAGTCAGCATTCGCAGTGAGCTGGCGGACTCTCTGCGCGAGGGCACCCAGTTCTGGCTGGTGACGCCTAAAGCCTCGCTGGCCGGTATTTCCGGGCTGGATGCGCTGGTTGGCGGTAACTATATCGGCATGATGCCGGGTACCGGCAAGACGCAGAGCCACTTCACCGCGCTGGACACGCAGCCAAAATATCGCCTGAACACCGGTGAGTTGATGATTCACCTGCATTCCAGCGATCTCGGTTCACTCAGCAATGGCTCATTGGTCTATTACCGCAAAATTCCTATCGGTAAAGTCTACGATTACGATATTGAGTCTGGAAACAACGGTGTCAGCATCGACGTGCTGATCGACAAGCGTTTTGCGCATCTGGTGAAGGATAACAGCCGTTTCTGGAACGTTTCCGGCTTTAAGGCCGACTTTAGCCTCAGTGGCGCGAAGATCGAAATGGAAAGTCTGGCGGCGTTGGTCAACGGCGCAATCGCCCTCGACTCTCCTGCCGACGGCAAAGAGGCCCGAACCGACCAGTCGTATGAGCTTTACCCTGACCTCGCGCAGAGTCATCGCGGCGTTGAGATCACGCTCGATTTACCGAGCGGTGACGGCCTGAGCGAAGGGCGCACCCCGCTGATTTATCAAGGCCTGCAGGTGGGTACGCTGACGCAGATTTCCCTTCAGCCGGACAACAAAGTCATCGGCAAACTCACCGTTGACCCTTCCGTCATCGACCTGATGCGCAGCGGCACGCGCATTGAGATGAATAGCCCGAGAGTTAGCCTGAACAACGCCAAGATTAGCCAACTGCTGACCGGCAACACCTTCGACCTTATTCCCGGCGAAGGCCAGCCTCAGAATCACTTCACCGTGCTCGACAGCAGCCAACGCATGCTGCAAGACCCCGGCGTGATGAGACTGCAACTGTTAGCGCCACAGAGCTATGGCATTGATGCAGGTCAGCCGCTGCTGCTGCACGGAATGGTGATTGGTCAGGTGCTTGACCGCACACTGACCGACGCCGGTATCCTGTTCAACATCGCAGTAAAATCGCAGTATAAGAACCTGCTGCATCAGGACAGTAAATTTGTGGTCAATAGTCGTCTTGACGTGAAACTCGGCGTGGACGGTATGGAAGTGCTGGGCGCCAGCGCGCAGGAGTGGATTGACGGCGGTATCCGCGTCTTGCCGGGCAGTAAGGGAACGCCTTCAGGCCAATATCCACTTTACAGCAACGCCGAGAAGGCCGCAGAAGGCATTGTGGGCGAGAAACCGAGCGCGACGCTCACCTTAACCGCCAAGAGCCTGCCGGATATTCAGGCCGGTTCCGTAGTGCTTTACCGCAAGTTCCAGGTCGGTGAGATTGTGAATGTGCGCCCGAAAGCCAATGAGTTTGAGGTTGACGTCTATATCAGCCCTGAATACCGTAACTTGCTGACACCGAAAACGATTTTCTGGGCTGAAGGCGGTGCTAAGGTACAGCTTAACGGCAGCGGCCTGACCGTTCAGGCTTCTCCGCTGGACCGAGCCTTGAAAGGCGCGATTAGCTTCGACAACCTTGACGGCGTCACCGTAACTAAAGGCACCAAACGCGTGCTTTACGATAACGAGACCGCCGCGCGCGCCCTGGGCAGCCAGATAACGCTGAATACCTATGACGCCAGCAAAATCTCTCCGGGCATGCCGATTCGCTACCTCGGAATTACCATCGGACAGGTCGAATCGCTGAAGCTGGATCCCGAGCTGAATCAGGTGGCAGCGAAGGCGGTGCTGTATCCTGAATACGTGGATACCTTTGCTCGTCTCGGCACGCGCTTCTCGATTGTCTCGCCAGAGATTTCGGCGGCCGGCGTTCAGAACCTCGATACACTGCTTCAGCCGTATATCAACGTCGAAGCGGGTAAAGGTCCGCCTAACCGGACCTTTGACCTACAGCTGGCGACCATCACCGACTCGCGCTACACCGACGGTTTAGCGATTGTGGTGGATGCCACCGAAGTCGGCTCGCTGCAAATTGGGACACCGGTGCTCTTCCGCGGCATTGAAGTCGGCACCGTCACCGGCTTCCGCCTTGGCGAAATGGCCGACCGCGTTAATGTCTCCCTTCGCATCAGCAAGAAGTATCAGTACCTGGTGCGTGACAACACCACCTTCTGGCTGGCTTCAGGGTATAACCTGCAATTTGGTTTGACAGGCGGCACGTTCAAGAGCGGCACCTTCCAACAGTTCATTCGCGGAGGTATCGCCTTCGCCACGCCGCCAACCATACCGGTGGCACCAAAGGCCTCGACCGGACGTCACTTCCTGTTAATGCCGGAAGAGCCTAAGGACTGGCAGCAGTGGGGAACCGCCATCCCTAAAAACTGATCGTTCTAAGGCAGGCCTCGTTTCGAGGCCTGCCCGCTTTTCCCTCCCCAGAATGGCCTTCCCGATCCCAAGCTGGAATTTTCAGATGGCACTTTTTGCACATTCAGCTATTCTCAAGTAATGACCAAACTGGTCATACCTCTAGACATTCACACACATTGGTTCGATGCGGAGATTCTTATGGGAAAAGCAAACGTACGAATAGGCAGTTTCGAGATAGATGACGCACAGCACACCTCGCCGGACGGGCAAGGCGGCGACAAGGTGCACATTCCCTGCAAGTCTGACCCAGACTTATGCATGCAGCTCGACGGCTGGGATGAAAACGTTAGCGTGCCTGCTGTGGTCGATGGCCGTCAGTCGATACTCTACAAAGAGAAATATGACAGCCAGAAAGACGAGTGGATTATGCGTTTTGAATAGTGCGCGGCATCATTGCCACGCCTCGCCCGGCAAAGAATTGGGCAAATTGACTAACAGGAAGCTGCACGTAAGACTGCGTAGCCTCGTTGTGCCCTGATGGATTATGGAAGGTAATGGTGCCCTGCTCGACGGCAGTCACCAACACCAGATGACCACCGGTGCGAGGCGGCGCAATTTCCGGGTGACGGATCCCCGGATGCACCGACGCAATAAAGAAGTGATTTTTTTCGAGCTCGGCCGCGATATCCTCGGCGGTCAATTCAACCCTAACCTGACCGGTTATCTGCAACTCATGCTTTAAAAACTCAACGAAGGGCGCGTAAATCAGCCCGCGAATATGATCCCCTTCACGCACGTAGGTCCCATAGGGCACGCTGCGGCGGGTTAATTCAAGAATGGGCACCACGTTGCCGGTGGTGGCCGCCAGCGCCATCTTCAGGCAACACATACCGCACACGTGATTTGCCCACTCGACAAACTCCGCCTGCGACTGCGCGCCCGACGCCGGCCATGCGTCAATATCCTGCAGGCTTTTTTTGCCGCTCAGAATATCAGGCGCCAGCGACGGCGCCTCCCATTGGCTGAAATACGGCACGCTCATCAGAACGTTTCGACCAACGTGAATTTCATCAGCAGCAGCGGCATATCCGGTGCGAACATGTCGTACTCTTCGAAGAAACGCTGCTGCTCTTTGCGCCATGAAGCCAGCGTACGATCGCCCTCACCCTCGGCAAAAGCGTGCTCTTCCGTCACCAGGTCGAATGGCACCTGTTTGACTTCGGTCAGCTTTACCGCACAAACCGGATGATTGCGGCCGTCAACCACGACAAACACTTCACCCACTTCCGGCTCGCCTTCATCGTCAAGATTGGCACAGGTCGCAGTTTTAATGCCTGCGATAACTTTTTGCGCCAAATCGTCAGCCTGCGCCTCGTTGTCACCAAAAGACCAACGTTCCGCGTCTTTATATTTTTGCGGGATAGGAGGAAGCATAATTTATCCTTTTTATTTTACCGGTCTACGGGGTTAACTCTGTAAACATTAGCATGAAAATTTATCGTCGGGGATGCCGTCGATTACGGACACTTCACCGGCATCGTTTGCGGCCACAGGCGGGTATTGCCGCTGCCGTAAAGCACCTGTATACCGCACTCGTGGTCCACGCGAGCCAACGGTTTGCCGGTCGCGTCAAGCATCATCGACATTTTAGCCGTGGAGACAATCGCCACACCGCTGTTAAAGGCCGAGACGGCATTAAACACCGGCGGAATGACAAAGCTGCCCTGCGCATTGATATAACCATAGTTTTCCCCAACCTGCGCAAAAGCCAGCCCTTCGGAAATCAGCCCCAGACCGCTAAAGTTTATCGCTGCGGACGGGTGCCCCTGTGCGTCAATCCAGGTTTTATTGCCGTCGGCCTCGCTCAATACCGCCTGACCACCCTGCATGCCACTGCCGATGCCAGGGGTGGTAATCACCAGCTTGCCGGTGGTATCGACGTAGCGCGTGGTCGGTTTGCCATCTTCTGTATCGTAAGAAACCGACATATCGCTGCCGGCCGGAAGCTGCCAGTTGCCGTCAGGCATCGCGGCGACACGCACGCCTTTTTCATCGATAAGCTCGGTGCCCTGCGGCTGAATGCGCAGCGCACGGGCATTGACAAACGCTGAACTCGGCAGGATTTGTGGCTGAATCTGCCAGATGCCCTGCGCGTTGAGATAGCCAATCTGCGGTTGACGAGAGAGTTTGACCCAGTCGCCCACCGCCGTAATCTTGGTCTGCTGCTCGTGCAGCTCGATGTTGCCCTGCGCGTCAAGCAGCCACGACTGTCCTTCCGCCGAGGTCGCCAGAATGCGGCCGTCGTTGAACTGATTGACGTTGAGGTCGGTCGTCAGGCCAATGCGAACCTTGCCGTCGTTGGCAATAATTTCTGACTGTAGCTCCGACGCCGGTTGGTCTGGGGTTTTGCGCGGCAGAGTGAGCTGCCACAGCGCATTGTTGATGCGACGCACGCTGGCATAGTCCGGTGCCACCAGCAGTTTGCCGCCGGCATCGATAATACCCCATTGGCCGTTTGGCAACTGTACGTCAGCCAGACCGTTCTCGAAGGTGCCTACCGATTGATAGTTCGGCCCAACGATGACCTTCTGGTTAACCACGTCATAGATGCCCCACAGCGCGCCCTCAGCGGCCGTCTCGCGGAAACGGAACCAGCCGTTGCCCACCGACTGCAACTCGAACTCGTTCGGCAGCGCGAAATGCTTACCGTGAGTGTCGATAGTCGTCAGCTTGCCGTCTTGATAATCCAGAGCATAGCCATTGATAAACGGCGCGATATTATCCTCCGTGAGAGGAATAAGCGTTTTGCCCTGGGCGTCAACCACACCGGTTCCCTGCGCAGTTTTAACGATAAACTGCTGGGCCAGACCGCTGCGCGCCGACTCACTGCTGTCGGCTGGCTCAATATCCTGCCACTTGCCTTCAATCTGCACACCGCCGTCTGCACGAATGAATCCGGCACCTGCTTTCGAAGCATCCGGGTCGGGCCTGATCAACGCCAACGGGGAAGATTTATCAGTCTGCTGGTCGTTAAGCGGCTGAATGCGATAATCGTTCAACGCGGCAACATTTTTGGCATTCAGCAGCGTTTTACCGGCGTTATCGATGATATTGATCAGCGCACCCTGCTCGTCGTGCAACCAGAGACGACCGTTGATCACCTCGGCATTGTTGACCTGCGCCAGCCAGTTCACCGGCTGCGCACCGCCAATCAGACTCCCATCGGGTGAGATGATGGCATTCACCTTGTGCTGATCGCCCCGCGTGGTCAGCAGGAAGCTGCCGCTAGGCTGGTCGAACGGCACACTGCCCTTCGGCAAAGTAATGATCTGTTTCTTGCCGGGCACAAATACCGTCAGGTTCTCTTTACCGCTGTTATCCAGCAGGAACTCGCCCTGCACGGTCAGACCGGCGACGGCCTCATTGCTCAGCGAGGCGATTTCATTGCCGTCGTTATCAAGCAGGCTATTTTTGTCGGCCGTTTTAGCCAGCCAGAACTTGTCATTCAGCGGGCTAACGGACTGATAAGTCTTGTCATTCAACACGCCGTCGGCGCGAATCAACTGCACACCGTATTGGGTTTTGGCTATCGCCAACGCCGTATTGCTGTCATTTAGCGTAATGTTGCTGAACTGTGGGTTGATACGCCAGTCCAGATTCTGACTGGCGATGCCATAGCCCTGATCGGCGTCGCGAGCGATAAACAGTCCGCTCTGCCCGAAAGGCAGCACCACTTCCATCTTGTCATTGGCCACGTGGCGCTTGTCGTCAGGCGACAGCAGCACGGTTTTGTAGTTCAGCGCCAGTCGGGCCGGATTACCGTCGGACAACTGTACGTCATCGACCAACGCATCGAGTGGCTTGCCAACGGTTTGTCCCTTACGGTTGATGATTTCGTTTTTGCCAGCATTGTTGACCACTGCAAGGTCAACCTGAGTGAAATTCCCGGCCTTATCAAAGATCGGCTGAATAACCCAGTTGCCGGTATTATCGATGTATCCCCATTTGCCTTTTTGCTGCGCCGCGGCGAGACCGTAGTAATAGTCACCGACCTGCTCAAAAACAGGTTTAATCACCAATTGACCCCGATTATCGAGGAAGCCCCAGCGGTGGCCGTCCAGGCCTTTCTCCAGCGCGACGTCATCGATAGCCTGCTGAGCATCGGGAAGCAACACGGCAGCACGGCCATCGTGCACCGGGCGGATACAAATATTCAGAGTGGCAGGCTGCGCCGTTTCGGCACGCAGCGTGGCGTCGGTCAGGTTAGACGGCCCGAAACAGGCGGTGTCGGTATCGGCCTGAGCCGCAAAGGTCAGACCCAGCAGGCCAACGGTCCCACCGACGGTGATAACCTGGCGCACGGCGCGCGAAAGAGGCTTAAGGCTCATCAGTTTCATTGTGCCTCTCCGTTTTGAGCGGAATTGGCACAACTCACCGTTTTCGCAGGCCAGGTTTGTTTGTTTTTGGCATCCAGAATAACGCGCTGATTACAGCGCAGCGCAAACTGCGCCTGCACAGAGCCGTCGGTGTTGATAACCTGCACCAGCCCCTTGGCGGCCACCCAGGCGCGTTTCTCGCTAAAGTCGGTCGCCCAATTGTATTTCGGTAGAATCGTGAAGCTACCGGTGCCATTGATGTAACCAATAAGCGGACCGTAGGTATCCTGCTTCACCGCTTTGGCGCGGGTGTCTTTCATCGCACCGACCTGGGTAAAGTAGCTGCCAATCAGCTGTTTGCCGCTGGCATCGATGAATCCATACAGACCGTTAGCGCCCCGCAGCGGCACCATGCCCTCGCTCGAGGCGGCAGGCAGGATGCTGTTCAAGCCAGGATAACGTTGAACTTCATTGCCCTGCGTATCAAAGAGTACGGTTTCGCCGGTGCTGTCGTCATTCATGACAATACGATCCATCGAGGCAAGCGGCTGTGCATTGTCTTTATCAGCCAGAGGCTCAATGCCGTTTTGATCGATCAGGGTAATGCGTTTGTCGCTCAGCGCGCTGGCCCAGTTTTGGGGCGTAATAAAGTTCAGCGGAGCCGAATAGGCTGGCGCAATCTGCCAATTGCCCTGGTCATCGACAGCACCATAGTGCGGCCCAAAGCTCAGCAGCGTCCAGTCACCGTCAATGTGAATAGACTGCGGCACAACGTCTTTACTGACCACCGAACGGCCGTCGTCATCCATCAGGCCAACGCCGCCGTTTGCCGGCTGGATTAACCAGTGATTATCCCCCACCTTCTGCGGGTTGCTCAGCAAATCGCTTGCTAATGCCAGGCCGCTGATGGCGCTGTAGAGGCTATAGCGCGTGCTGCCGTCACCATGTTCGCCCGGCTGGTCGCCGTCGGCAATCACGAAAATACTGTCGCCTACCGGCTGCGGCTTGCCGGTTCGGTTAGCGTCTGGAGCAATGGCCCACTGACCTTTGGTATCGATAACTCCCCATCCTGCGGCCACTTTTGCCAGTGCGTAACCGTCGTGGAATGCCTCAAGCTGTGTGAAGCGGGTTGGAATTTTAGCGCTGTTGCTGGCGATGTCCCAGATACCCCAACGGCGGTCATTATTGTCGCCCTCGGTGTAAAGCAGGTCACCGCCGGAAATTGACTGCGCGGTCTGTATCACGCGAGTTGGGATATCAATAAGGTTGCCCAGTGAGTCAATAACCTTGCGGCTTTCAACGTTCTTGTCATCGACGACCATCGCCCAGGCATAAGGCCCGTCAAACGGCGATATCTGCTTGAATTTTGGCTGGATTACCCACTGACCGTCGGCATTGACCGCGCCAGTCGTGCCGTTTTCGGTTTTCACCACCAGCGGCCCCATACGGCCCGGCGCATCCAGCGACGCCCACTGCGGGCTGTTAAAGATAAGCCCTTGCGAGGTGAGAATCGCAGGCACTTTCTTTTTGTCGACCGGCGTCAGCAGCGCCATCGGCAGCCCCGCAGGCTGAGACACGGCGTTGTCGTCAAGTCCGCGAGCATCCAGCGGCTGAACCTTGTAATCGTTTAGCGCAGTCAGCGTTGCCTGCGTCAGCAGACCGACGCCGTTGCTGTCATAAACCTGCACCAGCTGGGCAGATTTATCCTCTGTGCCACGGTCAGCCTGCAATACCCAAAGATGCCCGTTCTGGGTGAGTAACTGAGGCTTGTTGGCTTTAACATCGACAATGCGATCGTCAGGGCCCACCATCACGATGCCCTTACTGCCCTGACCAATCAGCCAGTGGCCCCAGGTGTGGAATTCCTCGGCCTGATCGGCTGGAATATCCTGAGTTTTCTCTAATTTATTACTGAGTAATTGCTGAACATTGTTTGCATCCACCACCAGCCAACTGCCTGAACTCAGTGGTTTTACGGATTTGTACTGTTCTTTGCTCAGACTGACGCCGTTGCGGTCGAAGAAGGTCCAGCTTGACTTGCCCTTCACCGCAACCACGTTACCGTTAAGCAGCGGTTCGTTGCGGGTCTTCAGCTTCATGGGGTCAATCGCCCATTCGCCGCTGTCATCGAGGTAACCCCAATATCCACTTTGCGCCGTATCGCGCTGCTGAGCAGGAATAAGGCCAGACTGCGGCTCGTCAAGGTTCATAACATCATCCGGTAGCGACACGGAACGGCCTGATGATGCATTCCACAGCGCAGGAGAGATCTGCATCTGGACGCTGGCCAGCGGCTGCCCTTGTTTAAAACCTTCAGAGTTGAGAGAGGCGGCGAACGGTAAGGTCTTGATGACTGCCCCCTGGCGGTCTATCAACGCCAGACGATCGTCGATGACCACCAACGCAGTGCCTTTGGCGTTGAAATCGGTAGCGCGGGTGAAGCGTGCCGGGATTGCCAGATTGCCTTTTGCATCTATATAGCCAAACAAGTCATCTTTCTTGACAGCGGCCAGTCCGTTGACAAAGCCACGGGCTTCACGATATGCAGGCTCGATGGCCATCGAGCCTGAAACATCGATGTATCCCCACAGGCCTTGCGACTCACGGGCCGAGCCCATCATTACCGGTGCCAGCCCCTGCTGGAAAGGCTGCTGGCAGCCATCCGCGGTTTTGGCAATGGCACACGCGCGAAGCCAAGCCTCATCGGCATGGGCTGGCGTAGAAAATGCTGCTCCGAGAACCAGCGCTAATGCACTGAAATTCATGACATGTTTTAGTGTTTCGGAATAAATCATCCGATTCCCTTATGACTGAAAAATGATGAAAAGTTTGAAGCTGGAACCCACAGAGATTGATAAGGTACCGCTGGCAGCGAAAATTCGATGATAATCAGATTCAATGTAATGTTGTCCGCTGTTTCTTATAGGGTGTCAGCTTGCGCAAGAAAAAGCAGCTATTTTATTAGCTGGTAACGAATGAATACACTTTATAACGACATCAGCGTGTAAAAAAACGACATTTTGCCCTTTCTAGCGCAAAAATTTGTTTAAAACTCGGCAACCTGACGCTGAACTGCGCCACAGGCTTCGCCCATAACGCCGTTTTACGAAATTCTCATCTTAAATTTATAGCAGATACAGAGCGATAGTCCGTCCTTCGTTTGACACTCTGTGAGGCATTGCCAAGCGCATTCAGAAACTGCATCCTGTGTGATGCACAACGCAACCTCTCAACAGTTATCCTCTTATAAAGAGACAGATTAACCGCCATGACTATTAAAAATCTTTGCACCATTGCTGACGTAGCCGACCTCGAGCCTGGCCTGCGTGAGATTCGCCAACACCTGCATCAAAACCCAGAATTATCCAACGAAGAAGCCAAGACTGCCGAACTGGTTGCCAAAAAACTCCATGAGCTGGGGTTTGAGGTTACGACCGGCGTTGGCGGCTACGGCGTTGTGGGCTCCCTTAAGGTCGGTAACGGCACGCGCAGCATCGGTATTCGTGCCGATATGGACGCCCTGCCTATCCTCGAACAGACCGGTCTTGCGTACGCCAGCAACGTGAGCGGCAAAATGCACGCCTGCGGCCACGATGGCCACACCACGATGCTGCTCGGTGCGGCCGCACAGCTGGCACGCAGCCGCAACTTCTCCGGCACCGTGCACCTTTTCTTCCAGCCTGCGGAAGAAATTGGCTTCAACAGCGGTGCTGAACGCATGCTGGCTGAGGGACTGTTCGACAGATTCCCTTGCGACGCAGTCTTCGGCCTGCACAACCACCCGGGTTATCCCGTGGGTAAAATGATGTTCCGCACGGGCGCGTTTATGGCAGCTTGCGATACCGTTAACGTGACCATTCACGGTAAAGGCGGTCACGCGGCGCGTCCTCACATGACCGTTGACCCAATTTTGGTCGCCAGCAGCCTGGTTGTCGCACTTCAGAGCATCATTTCACGCAACATCGACCCTAATGAAACCGCCGTTATCACCATCGGTTCGCTGCATTCGGGCTTTGCCGCCAACGTTATCCCTGATAGCGCGCGTCTCGAGATGAGCGTGCGTTCATTTGATACCGGCGTGCGTAAAATTCTGGAAGACCGTATCAAAGCGCTGATCGCCAGCCATGCGGAAGGTTACGGCGCTCGCGCAGAGATTGACTATGTGCCCGGTTATCCGGTGTTGGTCAACCATCAAAAAGAGACCGAATTTGCCACTCAGGTCGCCCAAGAGCTGCTCGGTGAAGAGAATGTGGTACCCGACCTGCCGCCTATCTCCGGCAGCGAGGACTTTGCCTACTTCCTACAGCAAAAACCGGGCTGCTTCCTGCGTATGGGCAACGGTGACAGTGCCGTACTGCATAACCCGGCCTATAATTTTAACGACGAAAGTCTGCCCTTTGGCGTCGCCTACTGGACCCGTCTGGTCGAACGCTATCTGGCCGATTAATTGAAAGACTCTGTCAGCGTCTTCTGTTAGCGGCAGAATCCAAACCAGCGCATGCCAAGATGAAAATGATTGGCGTGCGCTGCGTTATAATCCGGCCCAATAATATTGCCAAAAAACGGACAGGCTCCGCGAAAGACCTGATGCAGATAGTCGGCGTCCTTTCCCTCTCGTTTCCATCCGCTTGCTACGGTCACATCTTCACCGTCCTTCATCCTGAAACCCGCGACGTCCAGGGCCTCGGCAGTCGCATGCTCACTCAGCCTGCCCACCGCACGGTGATAAACATTGCGACAGGCAAAGCTGCCGAGGTGGTCGATTCTGACCAGCCTTTGGCCAAAGACCTGCTCGGCAAGGGGTGCGGCCGCCTGTGCCACAAACATCGTGCCGCTGACTGCCAACGGACAGCTCGCCAAAAAGCTCGAGCTCAGCGCCACCGAACCGAAATTTTGTACTCGCACTGCGCCGGTCAAAGGACACTGGCCACCGCTATCAGGTACAGATTGGAAATTAATCAGGCCTGCGGCCCTGGCACTCTCGAGCACGGCAAGGCACGCAGCCTGATTTTTACTTATTTTCCTGAGTTTATACTGAGTCATCAGGCCGGGAGCATCGGTCACTGACAATGGCGTAAAAGGATTGTATTGCGCGGGCAGTTGGCTCTCTAACCACGGAAAAAAGGCGACACTCACACCCAGTAAAACCAACGCGAAGAGGATATAACGCATACCCTTTGCTCCTCTGGCGACCATGACATTACGAATTTTCTATTATAGTGAAGGATATGCGATTTATTTGAGACGAGGTAAAGATGACCGTCAACGCTGAAAATACCGTACCGAATCAGGTCCACATTGTAGCTATAGGCGGTGAGACTGCGGCCGATATGCAGCAGATTACGGCCATCGATCGCTATATCCTGTCCTTAAGCCAAAAAGAAAGTCCGCAGATTCTGTATATCTCCACGGCGAGCGGAGACGTTCCAGAGAGGATTGAGCAATTCGAGAAAAAATTCGCGTCGGCCGGCTACCTGGTAGAGAGCCTGTCTTTCTTCCGCACGCCTTATCCTACGGTTAAACAGATCGACGAGATGATAGCGCGAGCTGACGTGATTTTTGTCGCGGGCGGTAATACGCGGGCCATGCTGGCAGTCTGGAAAGAATTTTCAATCGATCAACAGCTCAAATCGGCCATGCGCCACGGCACTATCCTCTGCGGCGTGAGCGCCGGAGCTATCTGCTGGTTTGATTTAGGGCATTCGGATTCGGGCGGTGGCTATTCACTCATCCCAGGCTTGGGGCTGCTGACGGGCGTCATGTGCCCGCATTTCGGATCTGAGGAAGGACGCGAGGAATCTTTCAGTGCGTTGCTGGCAGAGCAGAACATTTTGCCCGCCTACGCCGCCGATGACGGCGTAGCCCTGCATTTTCGAGATGGGAAACTTCATAAAATAATCAGGACCGATGCGGCAGAACACGGCAAAACACTGATCTCACTCAGCGATAGCGAGAGGCCCACTGCTGAATAGTCTCTTGCCCGAAATGGGCAAGGATAACCTTGAACCACGCAGTAAACCTTGAAGAGTCCTGCTCGACGGCAGTAAAGACGTCGGGCACCGAGATCCACTGCCAACCTTCCGCCTCTTCCGGATTAAGCTCGGGCGTTCTTTCGAACAGGCCGATAAAAGTATGGTTAAATTCATTTTCTACCAAACCATTCGAGACATCGACGCGGTAGAGGATCTGGTCTACTTCCTGCAATTCACAGTGGAATCCCATCTCCTCATACAGCCTGCGGGTAGAGGCAGCCAGGTTACTCTCACCGGGACGTGGGTGGCCGCAGCAAGAGTTGGTCCAAAGACCGCCAGAATGGTACTTTCCACTGGCGCGTTGTTGAAGCATGAGACGTCCCTGACTATCAAAAATAAATACCGAAAAAGCGCGATGCAGTGCGCCCTGCAGATGAACCTGCATCTTGGTGCCTACGCCGACCTTGTTATCCTGTTCATCAACCAGAATCAGGCGTTCTTCTTGCACTTTATCTTCAATAATGAGGGACATAACTTTACTTCACTCTTGTCAGGCTATAGCGTTGCGCATCATTTAAAGCCGTTTCATAACTTTGCGGCGTACCGTCCACCTGGATGGTCAATGCTTTATCTATAGGGGTTATTGCACAGGAAAATTTCACTTTCAGGCTGTGCACACCGTTCGCCAGATACAGGTCAACATACTGATTTTTCTGTAGTCCGGCCGCTTCTTTGTCATCAACATAAACAATCAGCGGACAGCTCTCGTCAAGAATCGATCCCGCAAGTTGGGGCTGTCGGTGTACACGAACTTTGGTGGTGTCGGGTTTACTGGTGGTATAGGCCTGCAAAACCTGTTGCGTTGGGGCATAAGGGCCACTAGAACACCCAGCCAACACCAGTGCAGCACAAATCATGAGTAACTTTCGCACGTTAAGGTCTCCGCGAGATAACAAAGGAATTGTTCATCGCCTTAAAGCAATCAAATTTCAGAGAGCTAAACCGTGGCAGAGTACTCATGATGCTTGAATCGGCGATATCTGATTTCATCTGCACTCGCGCTGCTAAGGTAGCGCTAGTGCAGAGAATAGAGAAGGCCTGTAATGTAACGGAAGTTGAAGAATTAAAATGTTCTTATGGTGCGTTTCCCAAGATGTTGCTGGTCTCGAACTCAACATGCCCACCGACGTGGAAATGATGTTGATCAAACGCCTCACGGCCCATCGGCGTCACTTTCGTTATCTCTCCTTCATAATTACCATCTTCAACCTCCGTAATCCTCGTCTCGAGTCGATAACTCACCGGCGGATTTCCTACGGGGAAGGTCACCAGAGTCACTTTGTCACCCAGCGTAAACTGAGTTAACAGCGGCAAAGGCGCTTGCTCAAACATGGCTTCACTCATTTTCAGTTCCTTTTAGGATGAGAGGGGTAGACGAAGATAACAGTCGTTGTTTTTTTCACCATGAGCTTAAAACTCACTCACCTATAAAGCGTAGAACATTGGACAACTTTTATTTGTGGTCTTGATTAGGAAATTCAGAAAATCTCTCGGAATTATGGTCGCTTAGCGATCTCGGAAAGTTGTACAACCTGGTCAAAATCCTGTACCGATTTTGCTAGCAATTCTGTGCCAGACACGCCCTTTCCTGGCATGAAATAGTGAAGTCACAGCATGACTAACCCATTAAAAAATTTAAGTTATCTTTAATTAATTAATTGCCTTAGCGTTTTATTAGTACGTATTTAAGAATACTTAAATAGCACAAATTGATCAAATGTAAGTTGTACAAAGTAAGAGTTTTGTATAAGTTTAATGAAGCTCAATTAGAGCTCGTAACGAAGATGCTTTGCATTGCCACTGAAGGTGCCACTCGATTTCCACCTTCAGTGGTATTTTTTTGACTACTCATGGGGTTATAAAATGTCTCAAATAAACAGCGTTGAGTTAGAAAAATCCCGCGTCAAGACTGCTCATGCCATTAAAAGCGAATCAGACGTCATTCAGGAAATAAAGATAGAACTTTCCCTCAAAGGACGACTGGTCAATAACAAAGCAATCATGGCAAAACTGCTCGAACGATTAGAAATAGAAACAGACGTGGTCAAATCAGATATTTATCGAAACGCCCTCGAAACAGTAGTATTTCGTACCCCGGACGACCTGATTTAAAAAATCTTCATCACAGGGCGCGATACCTCATGTGCCTTGTGATGGTCAGATTATGCGTATGTCGCTGCATCCTTTGCCTATAGGCTCTCAAACTGGGTTAATGACTCGCCCTACTGCTCGCCCTATCGACGTCTTGTACCCCATTGGCATATTGAGCTCTGCAATCTCATTCAGACTAAACATCCCTATTTCTTTATGCTCATGGCTGACTTTTATCGTTTGGCTTGAGGCCGGTTCAACCTTCATGAGATAGGTCACAATCAATATTTCTTTAGCACCAATCCGGTAAAGCCAGGCGTCGATAATGCCCTGCACCGACGACGCTATCTGCGTCTCCTCATACATTTCACGGATAAGACATTCTTCAGGCGTTTCCCCTTTCTCGAGCTTTCCCCCCGGCAACTCCCACTCTTCCCGCTCGTTTTTTAATAGCAGAATCTTGTCGCTAATCTGCACAATCCCCTTAATCGAGACGGGAAATAGCGATTCCTGGTACGGCTGCATCAGCTTCTCCGTAAGAAAGAGAGGATGTTTTTATAAAAGATAGATAAAAAATAAGACCATCAGATGACAGATTTATTCGTCAAACTGAACGCGACACTCAGAGCTCTCAGATATTTAAGGCACGAATGTTAAGGTAATAAGAATAGAGACATTGCGCCTTGCTCCTATAACCAACGCCTGCACTGAGGGACCTTGAGATGGCTGTTGTAGAAGACTTTGTGCTTACGGACCCCGCATCCCTGACAGCGGGCAATCACGTAGGTAGAAGGATAAGCTCTGCCTGATGGGCTCATCGCGCCTAAATGCTGAAGTTTTAGAATTTCCCAACGATGACCGTGCGGGATAAAGAGTAGCTGACGAGGTTTGCGGAGAGAACGGAAATGGTAACGATGGAAGATTTTTAAATATTTTAGATATCCTCGTCGGCAAACCGTACTTAGAGTGATTTCAAATACCATAACAACGGACAAATAGAACAACGTAAACATTGTTTTTACCCAGATATTTTCAACAGCATTAAAATTTGTCGCTATTTTTCTTAGGGCTGATGGGAGCGGGATTAAAAGAATTTGGCCCCAGACTCACGACGCATAAACAGCGGGGAGTAATTTAGTTAATTTCATTATCTGGGATGTTGATGTAGCGCAAGGATGGGGTGATAGGACAGGCTTTAAGGCTATTATAGAGAGCAATATTTCACGCTAAGTAAGATGTCGTTAATGACTAAGATGAGATGTGAAACTTGTTGACCCGCTCCCCGTATGTGATCCAGCCATATTCAGGAATAACCGGCTTCATTCTGGCTGCATATTCTGGCAACCGGCAAATTCGGAGGGCATCCTCCAGAGACATAAACCCACTCTCGTTCAGGCATTTCTGCCTTAACCTGCCGTTGAAGGACTCCACCGTCGCATTGTCCGTCGGCGTTCCTGGGCGTGATAAGTCGATCCTTACCCCTCTTTCATACGTCCACCTGTCCAGCATTTTTCCTGTAAATTCAGAGCCGAATTCGCATTTCAGTGATCCCACGGATACGCAGGCGCAGTGTGCTGCCATCGGCAGTTCTTTTTTGCCAGCACGTCCTGCAGCATCGCCTTGTCGAGGCTGAGGTCAGCAACCGGCCTCTTCAGCCGCAGATTTTCCTCTTCCAGCTGCCGCATATGTTTGAGTTCAGAAGGAGAAATTCCGCCGTATTTCTTGCGCCGGGTGTAAAAAGTGGCATCGGAGATACCCAGCTCGGCATGCTTGAGAGCAAAGACAATCTGCTCTTCGGTGAATCGTGACTTTTTCATCTGCCCCCCTCCGTTCAGGGGAGTCAATATCATGCCGGAATTCTGTTTCTGAATGGAGCAGGATTTTGGGTCAGGGTCACGCGTTTATAGCAACGATCAACGGAAAAAAATCCTAGTGATCTGCCTACGTCTATGTCGAGATTTAACCAGATGAGACATACGTCAAAGCGGCTCTTTCGATGGTTAGAAATGAGAATTTCTGATAGCTTTAAATAGAATGTTAAAAGATTTAGATAGCGTGCAGATTATATCAAAACGGTTTTATTTTCGGAGGTAACCATAGAGTCGATTAGCGCTCTGTCTTCAGAGAGATTTTTAAGCATGATGACCGCTTACTTTGTCACACCGGTCGAACTATTCACGGCTGCCCGCAAGAAATCTTTCAGTATTTACAGTGAAAATAGCCGACTGTTTATCCTGAACTCCAAAGGCAATCAACGCCCATTGCGTCAAACCGAGTTAGAAGAGTTTCATAATCTGTTTAAAAAGACGGGAGGCATTATGCCAATAACCTATCGCGACGTTACTTTCAACTCGTCTTATATCTTAGCGGCAATTGAGCACATCAATTTTAAGGAAGCTATACATGCCAAATAATCCACCCGAAGGCTTACCAAGATACAGGCTTTTGACTGGCCCGGATGACGCATCTTTCTGTCATCGTGTTTCTGCCGCACTTGAGCTTGGGTATGAGCTTTACGGAAATCCGGCAATTACCTACGACTCTGACAAAAAGACCGTGATCGCTGCCCAAGCAATAATTTGGAAAAGTGAAAAGAGTTAGATCACCCTTTTTCTAACAGGCCGGGCGGGTTATGGAATAGACAATCATCAGAAATCTAATCACGAGTTATTCGACATGAAAAACATCCCTTTTTCGCATTATGGGCCAGAATAAATTTAACTTCTGGCCTCTGAAATAACGCTAAAATTTTTGCCTTAACTTCTTCAGGTTGCGTAACTGTACCCTCGACTATCAGTGTTTTATTGATTTCGACAGGGCCGTCAAGCGTGACTTTGCCTGTGATTTTTTTCCTCACGATTTGAACCGATATATCCCTGACACAGCGGCAGCCAACCGGTGGTTAACTCGCCGATGGTGAATGCCCACGACTTAAGAGCGGTCTCGAACTTTACCCAATCTTTATGGTCCTTAGGTGTCATCAGCAAAGGGTGGCGTTACGCCTCAGGATTGGACGTTTATTCTTTGCCAAACGGCACCGCAGAGTGAGCAAGCAAGGGAAGCTGAGCAACTTTGGTCACGCATTCCAAAGTCTCTGCCAGATGAAGAGGATTGGGAATGCGTTGAGCTTAGGTATAAAAAACCGCCACTTTATGATGTCCGGCGGCAATATTGTCGTGCTACAACGCATCCTCGGTCACTCGGACATCCGCGTCACAATGCGTTACGCCCACTTTGCACCGGACCATTTAGAAGATGCCTTAACCAATAATCCGTTATCGATTTTGGGTGCAAAAATGCCTGCCAAAAGTGGCGGTAAAATGGCTACAGAGGTTCTTTCTGGGAGCAATTCAGGGTAACTAGATGAGGTTAAGTAGTTGATTTTACTGTAAGTTTTTGGTTTGAATAGTGGGCAAAAAAAAGACCGAATACGTTTTCAGTCTTTTAAAATCAATGAGTTAAGTTTTAATTTGGCGACAAAATGGCTACAAGTTAAATTTTCTTGGGGGACAAGCCCCCGTCAAAACTCAGAAAATTTCATTACTGCTAAGTTTGAAAAAATTACTAATAATTGAAAATCGTTCTTTTATATTAGAAGAATCGTTAGTACCTTGCTGGCTTAATCTATCATATTCTAACAATTCATAAGAATACTCAGAGTCTCCATCTGATACCTCCGCTGCATCCCTATTATTTTTTAATAACTGCCTAAAATCGAAAAATCCTTTTCTAATTAACTTGTTTAGTTCACCAATTTCATTTGCTTTTCTAAATAATAAATAGTAAAGAACCATATTACCTTGAGCAAGAAGCAAGGGATCGTTATCTATAAATTCGCTAGCCATTAATTCTAAAGTTTTTGAAACATTATTCTCGCAAAGTGAAATGATATTCGAATCGATTTTTTTTATATTTTTCGCAAAATTATCTAAATATATTTTCTTTGTATCATACAATTTATTTTCAATGAGAACATTATATTCTGTAAATAGTAGCCTTGCAGAAACCTCCATATATTGATATCTTTTATTGCTAAACCGAACATTATCAATAAAAAAAGCATGGTTCGAAATTTGTCTAATTGCTTTAACTACATAGCCACCATATGCATTTCTTTTTTCAGCCGCATTTAATGGTGCTGCCTCATTTAGCCTTGAAAACATGTCTTCAATTAGCTCTTCATCCTCTGTACTCACAACAACAACTGGAAGCACAAAAGAGTCAAATTGAACTTTAATTCTGGGATATTCTTTAGCTATGTCCGCATAACTAAGATTTTCTAATCGAATAGAGCTATCTCGCTGGAATTCAAAATCTGGCGATAAAGTAAATTTTCCTTCCAAAAAGGACCAGATAGTTTCTAACCTTTGCCTTCCATCAATAACTGCATGAGTGAAGCCAGTTTCAGCTATTTTTTTCCTATCAAACAAATGGAAATATATTTTAGGTATATCGTAATCATTTAATATTGAGTCAATTAGAAGCCGTTTTTTTTCTAAATTCCAAATTTCCCCAAACCGCTGATAAGGAGGATCTAACATTATTTCGTTTCGATCAGTATGTAACATCATAATCGTACTGTTTTTAAGTGATGTTGTTTCTATATAGCTCATAACATATTCTCCTTAATTACATCTGCAATACTTGCAAGCTCTGGAAAAATTTGAAACCGTGAATAACCAAGAATAGAAAGCTGTTTTTTTAAAGATGCTTTAGCTGCATTTGGAATACGAATCTTCATAAAGTAATCTTTGTTTTTACCAGCATTTTCAATTTTTTCAGAAGCACGATGATGAATAGTAAACACACCGAGCTGCGCTTGAATTCTCGGATTATTTCTTGCAGCCAAAATCGCAACAGGTAACAAGTCTAAATTTTGATTCCCACCTTTAATGCTTTCTAGCGTATAGCTATTGACAATTTCATCCTCAAAAGAAGGTATGAAGTAATCTTCTTTCCCACTCTTGATGCGAGAGAGAATATTTAATTTGATTGGATTTATTAACCACAATGCTCCATCTTCAGAATGATGTGAAATATTCTCAACAGCAAAATAAAGAGCAACAAGTGGGCTTTCACTCCAATCTAACAAACGCGTTGGAAGTCCATAATGTTGCATGAGAAACATCCAATCATATGATTTATTAGGCGTACCACTTATCAACTGTGATGCACTTTGCTTAAATTTCATAAGTAAGGTAGCTTCCGATATGCTACTTTGTTTTCGGAAAAAACCAGGGCTGAGATCCCATGAATATCCAGACTGACCTCTAAACCAAAGAACTTTTTCATTACTGTTATAAACTTTACTTAAGATCGTCAATAGTTCTTCAATAGTATTAACTATGTATTCTTGCTCTCCATTTAACGGTATTTGCTCTTCTATTTTATCTGAAGAACTTTCATGGCTAGTGCTATCAACATCAAGTAATTTCTCAATCATTCATAACCTCTATTAAACTTATTTAAACATGAAAAAATATTTGATATTTAATCACATAAACCCAAACCACGGTTTAATAACTCACCAATCCCAATTTTCGTACCCGGCAAATCAGGATTATCGAGCCATACAGATTTAATGTCTTCACCTTTTACCCGTCCAGACCTGACGAAGGCAGATGCAGTGCCATTGACAGGGTAAGCTTTGTCATTCTTAGGATTCATAACGATGACAGCTCCACCAGGTATACAAGTTAGCACTGCACTATCGAACTTAAGAGGCCAAGAAGCGCCAAAGTCCTTTTTAAATATCGCCTCAGAATTATCTTTTGCAAAGCAAAGCGGGCTTATAAATAAAAATGTTATTGCAATAATTTGTTTTTTCATAATTTACGTTTATAAGTGTTTTTCAAATGTAAAAAGAACGGTTCCATAAATATCGACATCTGTTAAAGAGCACTCAAATTCAATGCTTGGATTTATAAGCCTAATTTTTCCAGCAGGTAATCTCACAACGTCATAAACATCATATGAACCATCGACAATCACAATCCATCGACCATTACCAATTTCTGTTTGTGATAAATCAACTAACCATGAGTATTTGATTCCCTCGACATAAGCAGCACTTACAGAGGTTGCATTAAACATCGACGGGTCAGCAGACCAATTACCAATTGCTTTGAGTCGGCCCGATTCTATGCGCATCTTAGGAATAGTAAGGGATGCTTGTTCCAGGCTCGCAGAAGTGATTGTTTTAGCCTCGCCTTTACCTGTAGCAATCCAACGCAGAGATACGCCAGTTTCTAAGGCACAGGCAACAACTACGTCACCAGGAAAATACTCTCTTCTGACCCATGTACTAACAGTGCCGGAAGATATGCCGAGTAGCTCGCAAAGTTCTTTTTGCAATGTGAATCCATAAGCATCCATGATCCGTCGCAAAACAGCTTTGCCGCCGTTGGACATAATTTCATCGTAGAGCGCTTTGCCTGTGATTTCAGGCTGGGAAATATTCTGGCTTGCATTTTCAAGTTCACCAGTTACTAGCCAGTTAACATTCGCACCAGTATCAAGCGCGCATTGCACTAAAACATTGCCCGGTACCTGCCCACGCTGTAACCAGCTCGCTACATTGCTCTTCGCTATTCCAAGCCGGTCACTCAGCTCTTTCTGCATGGTAAACCCATAAGCGGAAAGGATTCTTTCAAGCACATCGGAAGCCACAGCATTTTCTAGACGCATTTTATTTACCAAAAATCGCTAAAAGATATTTACAGTTCAAATAAAGCGATCTAAAGTGACTACACACCACATGTAACACCATAGAACACAACTGACTAAAGGAGATACTGCGTTATGCATACTGAAAATGCAAATACTCAGCTCGCATCTGACTTACTTGGCTCTAAAGAATTCATAGACGGTATCACGGCACTATTGATGCCAACACTAAGCAAAGTACTAAGCAGTGCCGTAGAGCGTGCTGTTGTTATGAATGCTTCCGCCACTATGTCCAAGAAGGATTTTGCTGTTGCAAACCGTATCAGTGATTCTGTCTTAGAAAAGTGGATCGCCAATGGCATTGTCCTTTTAGCTCCTACCCCTACCAGCACAGTTAAACGCAAACACACCTGTGAAAAGACAGGGAAAGTAAGCACAGTTGTTATGGAAAAACACGGCAATGCTCTTATCAATGTCGCCGCCTGGCGCGAGAAAAATCGCCAACAGGCCGTCAAATGTCGATATATCAAACCATAACTTGATTATGCAAGTTTTGAGGAGTTAATCATGTTTGATTATAAAGTTTCCACACATCACTACTTTGACGAAGCCTGTAGAAAGTTTGCCTTGAGACACAATCTGAAAGAGTTAGCGGCCAAGGCTGGCATTACAGCACAGGTGCTGCGCAATAAGTTAAACCCTGAACAGGCACACAAGCTCACTATTGAAGACTTGATGTTGTTAACCGATTTGACCGAAGACCCAACGCTGTTAGATGGGATGCTGGCTCAGATTAATTGCCTGCCGTCAGTGCCGGTAAACGAAATGACGGCAGAACAGCTACCGGTATATGTGATGAAAGCAACTGCAGCAATCGGAAGCGTAGCAGCCGAAGCTGTATCCAGTGAGCGAATGACGGCTAGCCGCCATAGCACTTTTACTGCTGGCATTAATTCTGCGATCCGTTGCCTGACGTTGGCCGGAATATCGTTACAAGCGCGCATTCACTCAAACCCTGCCTTGTCCTCCACCGCAGAAGTGATTAGCGGGCTGGGTGCGTCAATCGGCTTGAGCTAAGGAAAGTCATGGCTATTTCAATTGCACCTTTATTAAAGCAGCAAAGCCCATCACGCCATTTCGGCCACGGCTGGATTGAATTGCCTAGCGGCAAACGTTGGAACCCAAGTCGCTCAAAAGCTGATTTACTGGCTGGCCTCTATAACCAAAAGCAGGAAAAATCATGGCAATTGAAGCTGTTTCCGCGACTGTTCCGCTAAAAGCAGGCGAACGTCTGGCCGGTTTAAATCATGTGACTGAATTGCGCGCAAAATATTGGGGTGATAACTGGAAAGAAGTTGAGCGCTTCGTCGATGATATACGTGATAAACGCGACCTACAATTTGAAGAAAATAACCGGGCGCTAGCCGCTATTTTCTTTCTGGCAAAAATACCAGCCGCTCGTCACGATCTCGAATTAAGTGAGCTAACTACTGACGAGAAAAAAGCGCTTATTACAGCGATGAATCATTTTCGTGTGGTAGTGAGCTTATTTCCTAAACGGCTAACCATGCCAAATTAACCCAAATAGAAAAGTTCATGGCGTAAACCCGCCGGGCTTCTTATTGTCAAAAATCAGGAGAGTTAATTATGAGTAATACTGAATCCCACTGTTTCAACACTGATAGTGATGCGCTGACCGTATTGCTGACAGATGCCAAAAAAGAAGAACGCAAAGACCGCGCTCTTGCTGTATCAATCCGCCTTGAGGCTCTGGCTATTCATATCAACCAAAAAGGAATGAACGGTAAAGAAGCCGCTGAACTTCTGCGCCGCGAAGCCACTCGCTACGAAAACGAATCTCTGGGGATGCATTAATGGCTGATTCTATGGATTTAGAACAGGCCCGCCAGGCCGAAGCTTTAGAGCGTCATATCAAGGCGGCAGTTAATAAGCCGGTTACTGCATCAGCATTTTTCTGTGAGGACTGCGAGGAGGCCATTCCTGCTTTACGTCGTGAGACGTTGATAGGCGTTTCCCGCTGCGTGCCTTGCCAGGAGATATTCGAGATTAAGGGTAAACACTATCGCGGCGCTGAGTCTCAATGACCCAGGCTGTTGAATGGGCTTACCCGTGGAACGCACCGCGCCCTGCAATTGCAGGGCCGGAAAGAGCGCTTACCCGTGATGAATTCCATCAGGGGCAAGCCGTTTTAGCAAAGGTTAAAACGCTGCCTTATGAACTGGCCGAAAAATTCCTGAGCCGCCATAAGTACCTTTTGAAAGAGAAGGGCAACCACGCGGCAAATAAGTACCTCGTTTTCACGCTGGGCCGGTCAATCCTGCCCCGCGTCGAGTCGGTGAATAACGCGCACTTTATGGACGCCGAGGCCTCCCTGCTATTCCTCTCTGAGGTTGACCAATACAACCGCCTGCCAGGCATGAAAGATAAAGAGTTAAAAAACCTGTGCATGCGCGTGGCCGGTCAGTTAATGCAGATTTATGAGGAGCAGTGCGAAGCGTTGATCGCGGCAAATGAGGGCGATAATTCCGTGCTTTTTGATAATCGGACGCAGTCAGAGTTATACGGCCATATTGCAGGCATGGCGCGTGCGTTCAACGTGCAGCCGATGCACTGGGTGCGTTATCGCAAAGGCAAAATGGATGCCCGTTCGGCAATCGCCAGTCTGTCACGCCTGGTCAATGCGGAATGGTGGGAACGGAAATTCAAGGCCCAGCGCACGCAGTGGCGCGAAGCGTTGCTGATTGCTATTGGTTCAGTCAGTCGGGATAAAGCTGCGTCGGCCTATGCCAGCATCCAGGCAATCCGCGAAGTTAAAGCCCGCCGCCTGTCTAACCTTGAATACCTGAAAAGCTGTGAGCTTGAAAACACCGAAACCGGCGAACGTCTCAGCCTGATTGAAAAAGTGATGGCCAGCATCTCGAATCCTGAGATCCGCCGCATGGAGCTAATGAATACCATCGCCTTTACTGAGCAATACGCCGCAGATAATGGCGACGTGGGCATGTTCATTACCATCACTACCCCCTCAAAATATCACCCGACCCGCACCGTAGGCGCTGAAAAACGCGTTCAGTTTAATCATAACTGGGATAAAGAGGCTTACACGCCAAAAGACGGCCAGCGCTATCTCTGCAAGGTCTGGGCAAAAATCCGCACTGCTTTTAAAGACAACGGCCTGAAAGTTTACGGCATGCGCGTTGTTGAGCCACACCATGATGCAACTCCGCACTGGCACATGATGCTGTTCGCCAAGCGCGCCCAGCGCCAGCAGATTATCGACATCATACGCAAATACGCCATGAAAGAAGATGGCGACGAGCGTGGGGCCGCAAAGAACCGTTTTGATTGCAAGCACATGAACAAAGGCGGCGCTGCCGGTTATATCGCAAAGTACATTGCTAAAAATATCGATGGCTATGCTTTGGAAGGCGATCGCGACTTTGAAACCGGCGAGTTATTTTCCGATGCCGCCGCCGCTGTGACCGCATGGGCGGCAACTTGGCGTATCCCTCAATTTCACTCTATTGGACTGCCTGCAATGGGCGCTTACCGTGAGTGCCGGCGCATTCGTTCACTCAACCTGACTGAGACTTTCGACGAGAAAGTGGAAGCCGTGCGCGCCGCAGCCGACGCGGGGAACTTTGCCGCCTACATTGTTGCCCAGGGCGGCGCTAATACGCCACGCGAAAGCCAGACCGTGCGTGTGGCCCGCCGCACCGCCGAAGAACTGAATGCCTATGACGAGGAAGTTAAAAAGGTTGTCGGCATCTTCGCCCCGCACTTAGGGGAATCCAACGTATTTGAAACCAGGACAACGCAGTGGCGGATTGTCTCTTCTGCCGTAGACGTTGAGCTTTTGACTTTAAAAAGCGCCTCTGGCGCGCCTCGGAGTCCTGTCAATAACTGTGGGTTGATCGAAAGCGCAGCGGGAACAAATAGCCACAGTGGCGAGGCTGGGAGCCACTCAGAGGCATTATTTAACGAACAGCATACAGTGATTGATTGGACCGACACTGCCGCCGTGAGGGCGATTGTGGCGCGTGTTAAAGAGGATTCACCAAGGTTAAGCCGCAAACAGAGAAGTGCTGACCCGTTTAAGTACCGAGAAACGGCCCCATAGGCCCGATTAACTGACGCAGAGCGGGCAAGAATACCGGCAATTCGCCAGGAATTGAGTGTTAAAGGGATCTCAGCAGAAAAATGGGAGCTTGATGCACTGACAAGAGGAGCAAAAATCACCTTCGGCACACAAATTGTTCACTACGAGGCGGTCAAGGACTGAGCGGAATTTTACTAATTATTTACGAATTGAAAGTATTCAGAAACACTCGCGAGGCTAGGTATCACGGGATATTTCAGTATTTAGCGCTTTAAAATTAGGCACCAGCAGTCTGCCAACGCTAAGATTTTTCTGGAATTAATTTTTAATTACATTAATATACTGTACATATAAACAGTATCGGTAAGAGGTAGGCAATGGAATCCTCCCGCACGCAAGAACTTGCACTCGTGCGCATACGATTGGTCGCTGACATTGCGATGACAGCTCAATGCAGCAAAGACGAATTTGGGATTGTGGTAGACATGATCTCCGATATGGCAGACCTGGCGTTAAGCGCGAGTTCCAGTGAACCGGAATCAGCTAATTTATGGTCAGAAGAGGAGTAAAATTGCCTATGCCCTACCCTGCATGCATAAGGCGCATGGATTTGCATGATCCAAACAGGATCGCTAGTCCCCCAAAGAGCCAGGCCCAGCCTGGTTTTTTTACGATCGTGCAACTGCATTAAAAACGGCCTGTAAAGCGGGCAGGCGCGGCGGGGAAAGTATTGCGCGCAAAGAGCTTTAGGATAAAGCACTATCAATTGATGAATAAAGTTTGAGATGCGCAAGAGCGCATCTATTATGGTGTTAATACGGAAAGCAACAAAGGATAGGTTTCATTTCAAGGAAACGAATATCGCTAACGAGCTATAAACAATTGAGTAAACTCAGGGGGCTATCCATGCATTTACCGGCATAACGGGTGTTGTAATATGCTTTGTAAAATCTTTAATATAATATGCGGGTCCTTGAAATAGGATGAAATCACAAGTCTCACTCAACTCTTTATATATATCTCGAGAGGAAGCACATGAATATAAAAGAGCCACTTTTATATTTTCTTTACCTCTTTCAGCGGCAATCGTTATGAACTCACCATCTTTAACAGGATCTTCAAATTCCTTACACTGCCAACCATTATTTTTTAATGGAAGTATAACTGAGTCATTCATAACTTCACTTAATACCCCTGCTCTAAGTAACCATCCATCATCAGATGCGGTAATATTAAATGGAAGTTCGTTGGTCCGCTGATATTTTTCTAGCACTGACTTTTTCAATACTTGGAGATGTATGCAAGCTAATAGCTCAATACGAAATGATTCAGATTGTTCATTAGGGTCAGGTGAAAAAATACTTACCTTGCTATCCTTAGATGCAAAACATTCAACAAATGCCATTGCTTGCAAAAGTCCTAAAGATCTGAAGAAATTGGTTTTATTTTGCCAAATGTTGGATAGAGCATGCGCAAAATGATGGCGGTTGAAGCCAGAAGTTTTATTATATTTGTTATCATTGGCATAAAAGCTATTAAGCAGCCAGTATCTAATTAATTCGAGCATGCGAATTCTTTCATCAACAACTTTCAGAAAATCGATATCATAATATTCTGCTGGTACCCAGTCCGTATTGTTTATAAAGAGTTTCACCGCCCCTGCACAAGCCATGTCGAAGCATTTTTTTATACTACTAATTGTATCCAGCCCTTCGCTTCCTTGGCCAATTATCTCTTTCAAAACTCTTTCAATGATTGGGATTAGTGCGGCTATAGATGCAACCTGCATGCCACTATAAAAAGCCAGTATCGCCTCTTTAATAATTGGCAAATGAGGTGCTATCGCATGTGAGGACGAAAGAGTTTGTATTGTGATAGGTATAATGTTGGAAAAGTCATATAAAGAACTGAGCGTTGAATCAAATTTTCTCTGAGCATCTTGCTCATCAATAATATGAAAGTTTTTGGGGTTTATACCCGATTCATCATAAATTTCATGCAATTTACCATTAGTTATAAAAGGAGGAGCAAACCAATCAACTGCCTTCCAAAAATCCTCATGGTTTTTATTAGGTATAATATTATTTATATACTGGCTTATAGCGCAAGGCTTTTCACGCGGTAGAATAGCGGAACCTAAAGTGGTTTCTAAAAGAACTCCTTTTATTGAGACAAAACAACCAAAATTTGTTTCAGAGACATTTTTAACTATTAATCCTTTTATCTCGGCAAAGTTTCTAATTTCTTCAAGAGTGACTGTATCCATTTTGTTTTGGCTACTAAATTTACTCCAAACACACTTTATTTTAAAGTCAATAGCAGTATTGGTTAATAGCATTTTTTGTCTTATTAATTAGATTAAAAAAACAAAGATATAACAAATAGTTTATGAAGCCAATCTTTTAGATTGGCTTGAGTTTTAGATGTGAATGTTTTGAAAGTTATAGGTTATAAGCCTAAACTATAAGGTTGGAATTTAATAACTTCCTCACAAATCCAATTATTAATCTCCTTCATCCGCTCCTGCATCGGCGTGAGTTCGTTGCGCACAAAGACTTTAGCCGCTTTCTCCACGTCCCCAAACCCGCCTGCGTTGTCGGGGATGATCCCCATCATCTGCGGCGGTACGCGGTGCGCGCTTAGCAGGTCGTCGCGGCTGGCCTTTTTGATATTGAAAAAATCGTCTTTGGTTGCCACCTCACTGAGCGGCAAAATCTTGATGCCGTCCGCTTTGCCGTTGGGGGCGTACATGAACAGGTTGCGGAAGTTGCCCAGCCCTTTGGTGTCGCGCATCGCCTGGCGCATTTTGTCCACGTCACTGCTGCTTTGGGCGGCGTCGGTCATGTAGAGAATGTATCCGGCGTGCGCGCCGTTCTGGTAGTACTTGCGACGGAACAGCGTGGCCGCCTCATTGAGCCAGGCGCTGTTTAACGCGCTGAGGTATTCCGGCAACCCGTAAAGCTCCTGGTTGATGTCCGGCTCTATCAGGTGGAATACGCTGTCTTTTTCAAATTCGTGCGCCTCTTTCCAATATTGGGTAAACCAGTAAACACCCTCCTCCGTTCCCCTGCGAGTATATTTTGCCGGTGAGGTTTCCAACCTTAATGGATCGCCAAGTGCATTGCGACGTAGCTCCAAAAACGCATTGCCAAACACCAAATAATCCAGCGCAAACTTGCTGAACTCCTGCTGACTGAGCAGCGGGTGCGGGATGAACGTCGAGGCTAAAATATTGCGCTTCACATAAATCGGCGAGCTGTGGTGCACCGCGGCGCGCAGGCTGCGGGCCAGTCCGTCGAAGCTTACCGGCGGCTCATACCAACGGCTGTTACCGATGCACTCCACGTAATCCAGAATATCGCGCTTATCCATCACCGGCGACGGATCGCCAAAGGTGAACGCCTGCGCCTGTTGCTCGGGCTGGATGGCTTGTTTTTGTGTCGTTAATGCCTTGCGGCCCCTGCGCTTGCTCATCAGTAAAACTCCAAAATATTCGGGCTGTCGTTGCCGCTTGCGGCGGTAAGCGGTTCGTTTAACAGGGCATGCATGATTGCCCAGGCGACGTCCGCGTGGCTGGCTTCTTCGCTACGGCTGGCTTCGTAGGTCGAGCGGTTGCCGCTAGCGGTCATGGTTTTGCGGATCGCCATAAAGCTTTGGGTAATGTCCGTGCTGCCGGTGTCGTATTCGAGGCGTCCGCTGGTAATGGTGTCTTTGGCTTTGAGTACCATTGCGGTTTTGATTTCGGGGGAGTATTTGATTTCACGCGCTGCGGGAAAGAATTGGCGCACCAACTGAAACACGCCCTGACCGAGGCCGGTCGAGTCGATGCCGATATAGTCCACGCTGTATTTTTTAGTGAGGTCTTCAATGGATTTCGCCTGTGCGGCAAAGTCCATGCCGCGCCACTGGTGGCGCTCCAGTACGCGGAACTTACCGCCGTTGACCATCGGCGGCGCGATCACCGCACAGCCCGCGCTGTCGCCGGTGTGTGACGGGTCGTAGCCAATCCAGACTGGACGGTAATCGAAGGGCCGCAATGAGTAAGGATTGAAGTCGAGCCACTCCTCCAGGCTGTCCACCATGCAGGTCTGCAGCTCGGCGAACGGGAACACCGAGGCGGCATCATCCACGAATTCGCACATCAGCAGGTTGTCGTACTCTGCCGGACTGTATTCCATCGACAGCTGGTTAAGGTCGAACAGGTTACAGCCGCCCGCTAGCGCATCCTCAACCGTCACAATCTGCCGCCACTGTCCGTCATCACACAGCACGCCTTTTGCAAGGTGGCTGTGGGTTAAATCCAGTTCGATACGGGTCGATTTATCGCGGCGGCCCTTGTTGAACAGCTCCCCCGACCAGAACGGATAGGCGCTGTGCGCCAGGCTGGAGGGCGTCGAGAAATAGGTGGTGCGCCATTTCTTGTGCAGCGACATGCCCGAGGCCACTTTGCGCAGCTCCTGAAACTTTGGTATCCAAAAATATTCATCCAGATACAGGTTGCCGGTGTAGCTTTGCGCCGTGCGCACGTTGGTGCCGAGAAAAATCAGGCGCGCCCCGTTGGGTAACACAATCGGGTCGCCTTTCAGGTCAACGTCTACCTGGCGAGCAAAGTCGATGATGTAGTTTTTAAAAACGTGCGCCTGCGCCTTACTGGCCGAGAGGAAAATCTGATTTCTGCCCGTGGTCAGCGCATCAATCAGCGCTTCCCGGGCAAAGTAAAACGTTGCGCCAATCTGGCGCGATTTGAGGATGTTGCGGATACGGTGCTCAAGCCCCGCCTTGTGCCAGCCCATTTGGTAGCCGAACGATTCCCCGAGGAAAATCTCGCTTAACTTCTCCACGGCTTCTTCGCTGAACTGATTCTTTTCAACCGGCGCGCGCTCGCCCTTATTGCGGTTACGCACGTTAGGATTGAGATCCGTCTCGTTGCCGGACTGGCTATAGCGGTTCACCCGCGCCAGGCGTTCTATCTGTCGGCCCAGCAGGTCTATTTCTTTGAAGTCCCTCCCGTCTTTTGCGTCTTTCACGATGAGTTGAATCAACCGTGCTTCCATGCTGGTTTCCACGCGGCTAATGGGCGCAATGGCGTCCCATGCGTCTCGCTTCTTCCAGCTCTGCACGGTCGGGGCTTTTTGGTTCAGCGTTTCCGCAATCTGGCGCACGGAAAAACCCTGCCAGTAGAGCAGGGCCGCTTGCCGCCTTGGGTCGCTAATGATGAGGCTCGGGGTTGTATTCATGACAACAGGCTACCGAGGCGCGCACGCCCGCGCCCGTGGTGCGTGTTGTGTGAAAAGGCGCACAACCGGCCTTCGTTGTGGCGAGGGGGCAAGGTCTGGAAACTGGCCCTTGTCCTGAAACACTCAACGAATGGAAATCCTGTCCATGCCAAAAGTATCGAAATTTATCCGCATCGGCGTTGCCGGTGATACCTGCGACGGCCGCGAAATCAGCGCCGCCGATATTGACCAGATGGCAGAAGGTTTTGACCCCCGCGTCTACGGCTGCCGCGTCAACCTTGAGCACTATAAGGGCCTGCTGCCCGACAGCCAGTTTAAGCGCTACGGCGACGTGACCGCACTCAAAGCAGACACCATTGACGATGATTCGGCGCTAAAGGGCAAGCGCGCACTCTATGCGCAAATCAGCCCGACCGACGACCTGGTGGCGATGGTCGGCCAAAGGCAAAAGATTTACACCTCAATGGAAATTCAGCCCAACTTTGCCAAGACCGGCAAAGCCCATCTGGTCGGGCTTGCAGTGACCGATGACCCCGCCAGCCTCGGCACCGAAATGCTGGCATTCAGCGCCAAGGCGTCCGTTAACCCGCTGGCGAGTCGCAAGGCTGCCCCTGAAAACCTGTTCTCTGCCGCGACCGAAGTCGAGATGACGTTTGATGACGTGCAGGAGCCAGGCGTCACGCTGCTTTCCCGCATCAAGGGGATGTTTGCGGCGAAACAAACCACGGACGAAGCGCGCTTTGCCGATGTGCATGCGGCGGTTGAAGTGGTCGCCACCTTTGCCCAGGAACAGGTCGGGCAGGTCGAAACCAAACTGACCGCGACCGAGCAGGCGCTGACCGAGCGGCTTACCCAGATTGAACAGGCCGCCGCCGCTGACCGCACGGAGCTGGTCGAGCTGAGTAACAAGCTTGCCCACACGGACAGCGGCACCCAGGCAAGACGCCCGTTCTCCAACGGCGGCAACGGCAAAAATGAAGTGCTGACCGACTGCTGATAGCGGCTCGCTGAATACCAGGCACACCCTGAAAAACTTTGAACTGATTAGGAAATAAACATGCGTCCAGCAACCCGATTTAAATTTAATGCTTTCCTCTCCCGCCTGGCCGAATTGAACGGCGTAGATACCGGCGACCTGAATAAGAAATTCAGCGTCGAGCCATCCGTAACCCAAACGCTGATGAACCGCGTGCAGGAGTCCTCCGAGTTTCTGACTCGCATCAATATCGTGCCGGTTGCCGAAATGAAGGGTGAAAAAATCGGCGTGGGCGTCAGCGGCTCCATTGCCAGCACCACGGACACCTCGGGCGGTGACGAGCGCGAAACGGCAGACTTTGCCTCGCTCGACAGCGAAGGCTACGAGTGCCAGCAGGTTAACTACGATTTCCACATTCGCTATAACACCATTGACCTGTGGGCGCGTTACGAAGATTTTCAGACCCGACTACGTGACGCGATCATCCAGCGCCAGGCACTCGACCGCATTATGGTCGGCTTCAACGGCACCAGCCGTGCCAAAACTTCCAACCGCGTCGCCAATCCTTTGCTGCAGGACGTGGCCGTGGGCTGGCTGCAGAAGTACCGCACCAATGCGCCAAAGCGCGTGATGAGCAAAACCCGCGCCAAAGATGGCACGGTACTCTCTGAAACGGTTCGTGTCGGCGAGAACGGCGATTATGAAAACCTCGACGCGCTGGTGCTGGATGCCACCAATACCCTGATTGAGCCGTGGTATCAGGAAGACCCCGAGCTGGTCGTGATTTGCGGCCGTCAACTGCTGGCCGACAAGTATTTCCCGCTCGTCAACCAAAAGCAGGCCAACACCGAGGCGCTGGCCGGAGACATGATTGTCAGCCAGAAACGTATCGGCAACCTGCCTGCCGTGCGCGTGCCGTACTTCCCCGCGAATGCATTGTTGATCACCCGCCTGGATAACCTGTCCATCTACTGGCAGGAGGGCACTAACCGCCGCATGGTCGATGAAGTGGCGAAGCGCGACCGCATCGAAAACTACGAATCCATCAACGAGGATTACGTGGTGGAGGACTACGGCTGCGGCGCGCTGGTCGAAAATATTCAGCTCGGCGAATTTAAGGCCGCCAAAGAACCGGCCGGAGAGTAAGCCATGTTAAGCCCTGCCCGCCGTCACTTAATGCGCCAGTCAGCGGTTGAAGCAGCGCAGCAGGTATCTGGCCCGCTGCGCCACGCCAACGGCTACGAGCTGATGATGCTGAAACTCAACGAGGACAAACGCACCCTGAAAAAAGTGCGGTCGATGGAGAAGAAAGCCGAAATCAAACGGCGCTTGCTGCCCGACTATGCGCCCTGGGTGAACGGTGTCCTGAGCGAGGGGCGCGGCGCGCAAGATGCCATCTTAATGACCGTCATGATTTGGCGTCTTGATGCTGGAGACATTACCGGCGCGCTGGCTATCGCCCGCTATGCGCTGCGCTTTGGTCTGGTGCCGCCGGACAGCTACAAGCGCAACAGCACGGCCTATTTGCTGGCCGAGGACGTCGCCGAAGCGGCTACCCGCGCCTGGACGGCAAAGGACGCGGTAGACCCCGCGCCGCTGCTGGCAACATTGGAGCTGACGAGCGCAGAAGATATGCCCGACCAGGTGCGCGCCAAGCTGCACAAGATTATCGGGTATGTGCTGCGCGATGCGGGCAGGGCTTTGGAGGCGTTAGAGCATTTAAAACGGGCGCTGCAGCTGCACGACCGCTGCGGTGTCGTCAAGGATATTGAGCGGCTGGCCCGTGAGTTACGCAACAAGGCCAGCGGCTAAAAAGCATGCTCCCCGAGCAGGACGGCACGACGGCTGCGACCGGTTTTTACCGCGTTAATGCCGTCGTCCACCGTCCCCCATTCAGAGGTCATTATGTCGCTAGTAATACCGGCCCCAAAGCCGTCAGATGCTGACGAGCTGCCGATTAAAAACACCTATTTCTGGCCGGACGTTGACCTGAAAAGCCTGCGCGCCTCCCTGCGCTATGAGGGCACCGTGACGGCCGAGCGTCTGCGCCAGGCGGTGAAAACGGCGATTTCGGAAGTGAACGCCGAGCTGTACGACTACCGCACCGAGCAAATGGATGCGGGCTATCTCACGCTTGCCGAAGTTCCCGCCGACAAGATAGACGGCGAAAGCATCAAGCTGACGCACTACGAGGCTGCCGTGTGCGCGTTGACAGGCGCGACCATCGTTGAGCGTTATCGCGGGTATGACGCCAGCGGCACCCGCAAGGCGGAAGAAATC
>Ga0308159_1000879_pt1 | contig 52910 bp, 47 predicted proteins | sample PhyCR1_FD_201040 | JGI IMG/M metagenome (GOLD analysis project Ga0308159, IMG submission 201040) | Phyllosphere microbial communities from UC Gill Tract Community Farm, Albany, California, United States - DLSLC.R1 | ecosystem: Host-associated > Plants > Phyllosphere > Unclassified | place: USA...
ATTCCGGAAAAGCGCGTGCCCCACTTCAAGCCCGGCAAGGCGCTGCGCGAGGCCGTCGACCAGCGCACGGCCGAGATGGGCATCGGCGCGCCCGGCGACACCGCGGCCGGCAAGCCCTGAGCCACGTCTGCCGGCCCTCCGCGACCACGCCCTGCCCGTAGAATCGCCCCACCCTCGGGGAGACGCATGAAATACTTCCTGTGGCTGCTGAAGGCAGCCATTTTTTTCACCCTGTTCGCCTTCGCCCTGAACAACCAGCAGGACACGACGGTGCATTTCTTCTTCGGCACGCGCTGGACCGCGCCCCTGGTGCTGGTGGTACTGGCCGCCTTCGCTCTGGGGCTGGTGGTCGGAGTGCTCGGCATGGTGCCCCGCTGGTGGAAGCACCTGCGTGCCGCCCGGCGCGCGGAGGCCGCACTCCCGGCCACCGCACCCGCCGCCGCGGGCACGGCCGCAGCGCCCGGCCCCGCCGCCACCCCCGCGGTCCCCACCGTCGATCTGCAGCAGCAGCCCCCGATCCATGGAATTTGACCTGAGCTGGCTGCTGCTGGGGCTGCCGCTCGCCTTCGTACTGGGCTGGCTGGCCTCCCGCTTCGACCTGCGGCAGCTGCGCGAAGAGAACCGGCGCGCACCGAAGGCGTACTTCAAGGGCCTGAACTACCTGCTCAACGAGCAGCAGGACCAGGCGATCGACGCCTTCATCGAGGCGGTGCAGAACGATCCGGATACGTCGGAGCTGCACTTCGCGCTCGGCAACCTGTTCCGCCGCCGCGGCGAATACAACCGCGCGGTGCGCGTGCACGAGCACCTGCTGTCGCGGGGCGACCTGAACCGCACCGACCGCGAGCGGGCCCAGCATGCGCTGGCGCTCGACTTCCTCAAGGCCGGCCTGCTGGACCGGGCGGAAGACGCGCTGCAGCGCCTGGAGGGCACGCCCTTCGAGGGCCAGGCGCGGCTGGCGCTGCTGGCCATCTACGAGCGCTCCCGCGACTGGCCGCAGGCCACCGCCATCGCGCGCAAGATGCACGATTCCCAGCAGGGGGACTTCAGCACCCGCCAGGCGCACTACCTCTGCGAGCAGGCACTGGCACGTGCCGCCCAGGGCGATCTGGAAGCCGCCCAGACGCAGTTCGAAGAGGCCATGGTGTCCGCCCCCGGCGCACCGCGCCCGCGCATCGAGCTGGCACGCCTGCAGCAGCGCCGCGGCGATGCGGCGGCGGCCCTCGCGACGCTGCAGGCGCTGGCGCGGCAGTCGCCCGGCGCCCTGCCGCTCGCGGCGCCACTGCTGATCGAGCTGGCGGCGTCGACGGGCCGGCAGGCCGAGGTCGCGCAGCTGCTCGCGGAGCACTACGCCCAGGCCCCGTCGCTGGACGTGCTCGACGCGATCGTGGCGATGGAGACGGCCGCGGGCGCGGCCGGCGGAGCGCCCCGCGACTGGTACGTGCGCCACCTGGAGAAGGAGCCCTCGCTGGTGGCCGCCGCCAAGTGGCTGGCGCAGGAGCGGCTGGAGCACGAGGAATTCCATCCCCAGGTGCAGCGGGCGCTCGACCAGGCGGCCAAGCCGCTCACGCGCTACCGCTGCGCCGCCTGCGGCTTCGAGGCGCGCCAGCACTTCTGGCAATGCCCCGGCTGCCAGAGCTGGGACAGCTACCCGGCCCGGCGCGTGGAAGAGCTGTGAACACGGCGGCCGCCGCGCGCTGGGCGCTGCGGTCCAGGTCACCCCGCCGGGGTGCGCCCATACACCGGAGTCTGCTCGGGTTTTCATAGCGGCTGGCGCGGACCTTGCCCGTAGAATGGTCCGCGCATGTCCCTGATCTTCCTCGTCCTCCTGCCCTTCGCAGGCAGCCTGCTGGCGGCCCTGCTGCCGGCGAACGCGCGCAACGCCGAGTCGACGCTCGCGGGCGCCGTGGCGCTGTTCTGCGCGGTGCAGGCGGCCCTCTACTTCCCGGAGGTGGCGGCGGGCGGCGTGGTGCGGCAGGACATTTCCTGGCTGCCCTCGCTCGGGCTGAACCTCGTGCTGCGGATGGACGGGTTCGCGTGGATGTTCTGCATGCTGGTGCTGGGCATCGGGGCGCTGGTGGTGCTGTATGCGCGCTACTACATGTCGGCCGCCGATCCGGTGCCGCGCTTCTTCGCGTTCTTCCTCGCGTTCATGGGCGCGATGACCGGGGTGGTGATCTCGGGCAACCTCATCCAGATGGTGTTCTTCTGGGAGCTCACCAGCCTGTTCTCCTTCCTGCTGATCGGCTACTGGCACCACCGCAAGGACGCGCGCAGCGGCGCCCGCATGGCCCTGACGGTGACCGGCACGGGCGGTCTGTGCCTGCTGGCCGGCGCGCTGGTGCTGGGGCACATCGTCGGCAGCTACGACCTGGACCGCGTGCTGGCCGCCGGCGAGCTGGTGCGCGGCCATCCCCTCTACCTCACGGCGCTGGTGCTGGTGCTGCTGGGCGCGCTCACCAAGAGCGCGCAGTTCCCGTTCCACTTCTGGCTGCCGAACGCCATGGCGGCTCCCACGCCCGTCTCGGCCTACCTGCATTCGGCGACCATGGTGAAGGCCGGCGTGTTCCTGCTGGCGCGCATGTGGCCGGTGATGGGAGGCACCGAACCGTGGTTCTGGATCGTCGGCGGGGCCGGGCTGCTCACGCTGCTGATCGGCGGCTATGCCGCCATGTTCCAGCACGACCTGAAGGGGCTGCTGGCCTATTCCACGATCTCGCACCTGGGGCTCATCACCCTGCTGCTCGGGCTCAACAGCCCGCTCGCGGCGGTGGCCGCGGTCTTCCACATCATGAACCACGCCACGTTCAAGGCGTCGCTCTTCATGGCCGCGGGCATCATCGACCACGAGAGCGGCACGCGCGACATCCGGCGCCTTTCGGGCCTGCGGCGCATGATGCCGATCACGTCCACCCTGGCGACGGTGGCGAGCGCGGCGATGGCCGGCGTGCCGCTGCTCAACGGCTTCCTCTCGAAGGAAATGTTCTTCGCGGAAACCGTGTTCCTCGAGGCCTCGCCCATCGTGGCCACGGCACTGCCCGTGGCGGCCACGATCGCCGGGGTCTTCAGCGTGGCCTATTCGCTGCGCTTCACGGTGGACGTCTTCTGGGGGCCGAAGGCACAGGATCTGCCGAGGGAGCCGCACGAGCCGCCGCACTGGATGCGCGTGCCGGTCGAACTGCTGGTGCTGGCCTGCCTCGTGGTCGGCATCTTCCCGGCCTGGTCGGTGGGCCGCTACCTGGCCGCGGCGGCCCTGCCGGTGGTGGGTGGCGATCTGCCCGAGTACAGCCTCGCGATCTGGCACGGCTTCAACACGCCGTTCGTGATGAGCCTGGTGGCGCTCGCGGGCGGCACGGCGCTCTACCTGCTGCTGCGCCGCCAGCGCGAGGCGGGCCGGATCGACGCCCCCCCGCTCATCTACCGCGTGAGCGGCAAGCGTATCTTCGAGGCCGTGCTCACGGTGGTGACGCTCGCCGGCTACCGCGGCCGCCGCATGCTCGGCACGCTGCGGCTGCAGTGGCAGATGCTGTGGCTGGTGCTGGCGGCGCTCGTGGCGGGCGCGCTGCCGCTGTGGTCGCGCGGGCTGCAGTTGGGCGATCGCGGCACGCTGCCGCTGTCGCCCGCCTTCGTCGCGATCTGGGTCGTCGGCTCGGTCTGCGCGGTCGGCGCGGCCTGGCAGGCGAAATACCACCGGCTGGCCGCGCTCACGCTGCTGGGCGGCGCGGGGCTGTGCACCTGCATCACCTTCCTCTGGTTCTCCGCGCCCGACCTCGCCCTCACGCAGATCGTGGTGGAGGTCGTCACCACGGTGCTCGTGCTGCTGGGCCTGCGCTGGCTGCCGCGGCGCGACGAGCGGCTGCGGGAAGTGGCGCCGGTCGTCGGCCTGCCGCGGCTGCGGCGCGCGCGCGACCTGGTGATCTCGCTGTTCGCCGGCGGCGGGCTGGGCTGGCTGGCCTACGTGATGATGAGCCGGCCGTTCCCCGAGAGCACGTCCACCTTCTTCCTGGAACGCGCGCAGTCCGAAGGCGGCGGGACCAACGTGGTGAACGTGATGCTGGTGGATTTCCGCGGCTTCGACACCTTCGGCGAGATCGTGGTGCTGGGCATCGTGGCGCTCACCGTGTATGCGCTGCTGCGGCGCTTCCGCCCCGCGCGCGAGGCCATGGACCTGCCGGAACAGCAGCGCAACATGCCCGCCGACCTGCAGACCGACCTGCTCAACCCCCGCCACGCCACGGACACCGCCGTGGGCTACCTGATGGTGCCGGCCGTGCTGGTGCGGCTGCTGCTGCCGTTCACGCTGCTGGTGTCGTTCTACATGTTCATGCGTGGGCACAACCAGCCCGGCGGCGGCTTCGTGGCGGGCCTGGTGCTCTCCGTGGGCCTGCTGCTGCAGTACATCATTTCGGGCACGCAGTGGGTGGAGGCGCACCTGGCCCTATACCCGCGCCGCTGGATCGCCACCGGGCTGCTGTTCGCCCTCGGCACGGGTGCGGGCGCGCTGTTCTTCGGCTACCCGTTCCTCACCAGCCACACCGCCCACCTGCACCTGCCGGTGGTGGGCGAGATCCACGTGGCCAGCGCCCTCTTCTTCGACATCGGCGTGTTCGCGCTCGTGGTGGGCGCCACGCTGCTCATGCTGACGGCCATCGCCCACCAGTCGGTGCGCGGCCACCGCTACCACGCCCGCCTCGCGGAGGAGCGCGAGGCGGAAGAATCGGCGCAGGCGGCCCATGCGGCCCATGCGGCCGAAAGCAAACTGCCCGTGGCGCTGGAGGGCGCCCGCGGCGGAGCCGCCGCCACGGCACCGGGAGGGAACCGCTGATGGAAATCGTTCTGGCCGTCGCGATCGGCGTGCTCGCGGGATCGGGCGTGTGGCTGGTGCTGCGCCCCCGGACCTACCAGGTCATCATGGGGCTGGCGCTGCTGTCGTATGCCGTGAACCTGTTCATCTTCAGCATGGGCCGGCTGGGCCTGGCCGTGGGCAAGGAACCGGTGCTGGCCGAAGGCGTGCCGAAGGACCTGCTGCACTACGCCGACCCGATGCCGCAGGCGCTGGTGCTGACGGCCATCGTGATCGGCTTCGCCATGACGGCGCTGTTCCTGGTGGTGCTGCTCGCCTCGCGCGGCATGTCGGGCACCGACCACGTGGACGGATCGAACTCGCGCGACGTGCAGGAGATGCCATGACCGCCGTGCGCATCGCCACCCCTCGCACCACCCCGTACCGCCGACCTGCGGCCGGAGGCCGCCGATGAACGCGGCCCTGCAGGCTCAGTTCTCGCAGTGGATGGCGGCCGCCATGCCGCACCTGATGCTCGCGCCCATCATGCTGCCGCTGCTGACGGCTGCGCTGATGCTGCTGCTGCGCGAGGAGCGCCAGCGCCTCAAGCTGGGCATGAACCTGGTGTCCACGCTGGCCGGGCTGTGCATCGCGCTCGCGCTGCTGTTCTGGACGCACCTGGGCGGCAAGCCCGTGACGATGGGCGTGTACCTGCCGGGCAACTGGCCCGCGCCCTTCGGCATCGTGCTCGCGCTCGACCGGCTCTCGGCGCTCATGCTGGTGCTCACGAGCTTCGTCGCGCTGTGCTCGGTCCTGTTTGCGGCGGCGCGGTGGCACCGCGCGGGCGTGCATTTCCATCCGCTGTTCCAGTTCCAGCTCATGGGGCTGGCGGGGGCCTTCCTCACGGCGGACCTGTTCAACCTGTTCGTGTTCTTCGAGATCATGCTGGCGGCGTCGTACGGGCTGCTGCTGCACGGCTCCGGGCGCCCTCGCGTGCAGGCGGGGCTGCACTACATCGCGATCAACCTCGCGGCATCCTCGCTCTTCCTGATCGGCGTGTCGATGCTCTACGGCATCACCGGCACGCTGAACATGGCGGACCTCGCGCAGACCATCCCGCACGTGGCCGATGCCGACCGCGGCCTGCTGCACGCGGCCGCGGGCATCCTGGCCACGGCCTTCCTCATCAAGGCGGCGGTCTGGCCGCTGAACTTCTGGCTCGCGCCGGCCTACAGCGCGGCGAGTGCGCCGGCCGGGGCACTGTTCGCGCTGATGACGAAAGTGGGCGTCTATACCATCCTGCGCCTCTGGACGCTGATGTTCGGCGCCGAGGCCGGGCCGTCGGCGCTGTTCGGCAGCCTGTGGCTGATCGGCGGCGGCCTCGTGACCATGGCGTTCGGCGCGATCGGCATGCTGGGTTCGCAGCGCATCGGCGTGCTGGCGGGCTATGCGGCCATCCTGTCGTCGGGCACGCTGCTGGCGGCCGCGGGCTTCGGGCAGAACCTGCTCACCGCGGGCCTGCTCTTCTACCTGCCGAGCTCCACGCTGGCCATCAGTGCCCTCTTCCTGCTCACCGACCTGATCGACCGCTGGCGCAACGACGGCGCCACGCTCGCCCCCCACGAGCTGGACGACGATGCACCGTTCCTCACGCCCGAGCTGGTGCCCGCCCAGCGCCTGAACCTGGACGAGCAGGAGATGGTGCTGGTCGGCCGCGTCATCCCGGCGGCGGTGGCCTTCCTGGGCCTGGCCTTCCTGGTGTGCACGCTGGTGATCGCGGGCCTGCCGCCGCTGTCGGGCTTCGTCGGCAAGTTCGCGATGCTCACGGCGCTGCTCAATCCGCTGGGGCTGGGCGCGTCGTCCGGCATGCGGGCCGGCCCGGTCGGCTGGGTGCTGTTCGCCATGCTGATAGCCACCGGGCTCATGGCGCTGCTCGCGCTCACGCGCACGGGCATGCGGCATTTCTGGACCACGCACGACCGCGCCGCCCCGCAGCTGCGCGTGCTCGAAGGCGTTCCCATCGCCCTGCTGCTGGCCTGCTGCGTGGGCCTGACGCTGCAGGCAGGCCGGGTGATGGATTTCACGCAGGCGACGGCGAACGCGCTGCACGCGCCGGGGGGCTACATCGACGCCGTGATGTCGGCCCGGCCCAAGCCCGGACCCGCCACGCCCGAAGGCGCGGGGGCCGGGGCCACCGTGCGCAGGTTGCCGCCCGGGCCCTCGCCTTCGCTGGCGGGCTCTCCGGCGACCAACGTCGCGGCGCGGCCCCTGGCCGAACCGAAGGCCGTCCCATGATGAAGCGCCTCTTTCCCGCCCCGCTGTTGTCCATCGCGCTGGCCGGCATGTGGCTGCTGCTCAACCACTCGGTGAGCGCCGGCCAACTGATCCTCGCGGCCATCGTGGGCGTGGCGATTCCGCTGCTGACCCGCGGCCTGCGCCCATTGCCGGTGCGCGTGCGCCGGCCCGGCGCCATCCTGCGCCTGGCATGGTCGGTGATGGTGGACACCTCGCTCTCCAACCTGAACGTGGTGCGCTTCCTCGTGTTCAAATCGCAGCGCAAGCATCCCCCCGGCTTCGTGCAGATCCCCCTGGACCTGCGCGACGCGAACGGGCTGGCCGTGCTGGCGGTGATCGTCTGCATCACGCCCGGCACCTCGTGGGCCGAGCTGTCGCTGGACCGCTCGGTATTGATGCTGCACGTGCTGGAGCTCGACAGCCCCGAGGCCGTGATCGGCCACATCAAGCAGCGCTACGAACGCCCCCTGATGGAGATCTTCGAATCATGACGATGACCACCAGCCCCGTGCTCTCCTGGGCCCTGCCCCTCGCGCTGGCCATGCTCGCGCTGGCGATCGTGTTCGCGCTCGTGCGTATCCTCAAAGGCCCTTCCGCGCAGGACCGGGTGCTGGCGCTCGACTGCATGTACCAGAGCGGCATGCTGGCGATGCTGGTGCTGGGCATCTACTACGGCAGCACCAATTATTTCGAGGCGGCGCTGCTGATCGCGCTGCTGGGGTTCGCCAGTTCCACCGCCATGGCGAAGTTCCTGCTGCGCGGCGAGGTGATCGAATGACGCAGGCGATCCCGCTCTGGGCCGAGATCGCCGTGGCCGTGCTCGTGCTCGTGGGCGCGGCGATCGCGATGCTGGGCTCGCTCAGCCTGCTGCGGCTCAAGACGTATTTCGAGCGCGTGCACGCGCCTTCGATCATCGCCACCATGGGATGCTGGTGCATCATGCACGGCACGCTGCTGTATTTCTCGATCGCGGGCCACGGCCTGGCGCTGCACCCGCTGCTGATCGCGCTGTTCGTCGCGGTGACGGTGCCCGTGACCAACATCTTCCTCATGCGCGCCGCCCTGTTCCGCGCGCGGCGCGCGGGCCGCGACGTTCCGCCGAGCCTGAGCCGCCACGCCGACCAGGCCAGCGAGCGCGACTCCTGACGGCTGCGGGCTGTGGGCTGCAGGCTGGGGTCCGGAGGCCCGCCGCCGCAGCCGAAGACCGCACCGGGGTGCAGCCCCGCGGTCGTCAGCCCAGGCTTCCGAAGCCCCCCCCGCCCGGGGTATGGATCTCGAACACGTCGCCCGGCTGCATGTCCACCTGGCCGATGTGGTCCAGCGCCTCCACCCGGCCGTCCACCCGCACCACCCGGTTCACCCCCGGTTGCCCTGCCTCGCCGCCGACCATGCCGAAGGCGCCCGCCTGGCGGCCGTTGGAGAGGATGCTGGCCGTCATGGGCTCGAGGAACCGGATGCGGCGCACACCGCCGTCCCCGCCGCGCCAGCGGCCTGCTCCGCCCGATCCGGCGCGCAGCGCGAAGCTCTCCAGCCGCACGGGGAAGCGGAATTCCAGCACTTCCGGATCGGTGAGCCGCGAATTCGTCATGTGCGTCTGCACCACGCTGGTTCCGGGAAAGCCCCCCGCCAGTGCGCCGGATTCGTCGAAAAGCCCGCCCGCGCCGCTGCCGCCGGCGACGGTCTCGTAGTACTGGAACCGTTCGTTGCCGAACGTGAAGTTGTTCATGGTGCACTGGCTGCCCGCCGACACGCCGAGGGCGCCCAGCAGGGCGTTGGTGATGCAGGTGGATGTTTCCACGTTGCCGGCCACCACCGACGCCGGCGGCAGCGGGTTCAGCATGGAGCCCGGCGGGATGATGACCTGCAGCGGCTTGAGGCAGCCCGCGTTCAGGGGGATGTCGTCGTCCACCAGGCAGCGGAACACGTACAGCACCGCCGCCATGCACACGGCGGTGGGCGCGTTGAAGTTGTTCGGCTGCTGCGGCGAGGTGCCGGTGAAATCGATCACCGCGCTGCGCCGCGCTGCGTCGATGCGCACCGCCACCTGGATGCGCGCGCCGTTGTCGAGGGGAAGCGTGTAGGCGCCTTCGGGCAGGCGCGAGGCCAGCCGCGCGATGGCCCGGCGCACCGACTCCTCCGCATTGTCCTGGACATGGCCCATGTAGGCCTGCACGACCGGCAGGCCGAACTGCGCGACCATCCGGCGCAGCTCCTGCGCGCCTTTTTCGTTGGCCGCGATCTGGGCCTTCAGATCGGCGAGGTTCTGCTGCGGGTTGCGGGCCGGGTGGTCGCCGCCCGCAAGCAGCGCGAGCATCCCGGCCTCGCGCAGCACGCCGTTCTCCACGAGCTTGACGTTGTCGATCTGCACCCCCTCTTCCTCGATGCGCGTGGAAAAGGGCGGCATCGAGCCCGGCGTGGTGCCGCCCACGTCCGCATGGTGGCCGCGGCTGCCGACGTAGAAGGACGGGCGGCCGGACGCGGTGTCGCCCCCCTCGTCCAGGTACACGGGGGTGATGACGGTGATGTCCGGCAGGTGCGTGCCGCCATGGTAGGGGTCGTTCAGCACGTACACGTCGCTGGGGCGCATGCGGCCGGCATTGCGCGCGATCACCGTGCGGATGCTCTCGCCCATGCTGCCCAGGTGCACCGGCATGTGGGGCGCGTTGGCGATGAGCTGGCCATCGGCATCGAACAGCGCGCAGGAGAAGTCCAGCCGCTCCTTGATGTTGACCGAGTGGGCGGTGTTCTGCAGCTGCAGCCCCATCTGCTCGGCGATGTTCATGAACAGGTTGTTGAAGACCTCCAGCAGGACCGGGTCCACCGTCGTGCCCACGGCGTGGCGCACCGCGCGACGGGCCCGGCGCTCCAGCACCAGATGGTCCTGCGCGGTGAGGCGGGCCTCCCAGCCCGGCTCGACCACGGTGGTGGACGTGCGCTCGGCGATGATGGCGGGCCCCTGCAGCACATCGCCCGGCCGCATGTCGCCCCGCACCACCAGCGCGGCATCGTGCCAGCGCACGCCGCCGTCCGGGTCTTCGGTATAGACGCGCACGGTCTCGCGGCGCGGTGCCTCGCGCGGCGGATGGAGGGCGTGCAGGCGCTCGGCGGGTGCCTCGCCGGGCGCGATGGCCTCCACCGACACGGCCTCCACCACCATCGCCCGGCCCGCCATCAGGAAGGCGAACCGCTGCCGGTAGGCGGCCTCGAATGCGGTCCGCACCTCGGCGGGGCTGCCGAAGGGAACGGCCAGCGCAGTGTCGGAGCCGGCATAGCGCACGTGCATGCGGCGCAGCACGGTCGGCGCCTGCGGCTGCGACCCCGTCCCCTGGGCCTGCAGTTCCTCCTGAGCGCGGGCGGCCAGCAGCGCCAGCGCGTCTTCCACCGCGGGCCACGAGGGCGCGTCCAGCGGCACTTCCAGCGCCTGCTCGCGGATCACGCTCTGGTCGGCCAGGCCCATGCCATAGGCCGACAGCACCCCGGCGAGAGGATGCACGAAGACGCGCTGCATGCCCAATGCATCGGCCACCAGGCAGGCATGCTGGCCGCCCGCCCCGCCGAAGCACTGCAGGGTGTACGCAGTGATGTCGTAGCCGCGCGCGACCGAGATCTTCTTGATGGCATTGGCCATCTGCTGCACGGCGATCCGGATGAAGCCGTGCGCCACGTCCTCCGGCGCGCGGCCGGTGCGCGCGGCCCAGTCGGCGAACCGCTCGCGCACCACGCCGGCATCGAGCGCCGCATCGCCGGCCGGGCCGAACACCTGCGGGAAATGCGCGGGCTGGATCTTGCCCACCATGACGTTGGCGTCGGTCACCGCCAGCGGACCGCCGCGCCGGTAGCATGCCGGGCCGGGATGGGCGCCGGCGCTCTCGGGCCCCACGCGGAAGCGCGCGCCGTCGTAGTCCAGCAGCGAGCCGCCTCCGGAGGCCACGGTATGGATGCCCATCATGGGCGCGCGCATGCGCACGCCGGCCACCTGCGTCTCGAACTCGCGTTCGAATTCGCCCGCGTAATGGCTCACGTCGGTGGAGGTGCCGCCCATGTCGAAGCCGATCACCCGGTCGAAGCCGGCCGCGGTGGCGGTGCGCGCCATGCCCACGATGCCGCCCGCCGGGCCCGACAGGATCGCGTCCTTGCCCTGGAAGCGGCGCGCATCGGCGAGCCCGCCGGACGACTGCATGAAGTAGAGCGGCACGCCCGGCATCTCGGCCGCGACCTGCTCCACGTAGCGCCGCAGGATGGGCGACAGGTAGGCGTCCACCACGGTGGTGTCGCCGCGGCTGACGAACTTCATCAGCGGGCTCGTGGCGTGCGACGTGCTCACCTGCGTGAAGCCCGCCTCGCGCGCGAGCCGTGCCGCGGCGGCCTCGTGCGCGGTGAAGCGCCAGCCGTGCATGAACACGATGGCCACGCTGCGCAGCCCCGCGTCGTGCGCAGCCCAGAGGCGCTCGCGCAGGTGGGCCTCGTCCAGCGGCTGCTCGATCTCGCCGTGGGCCCCGACGCGTTCCTGGGCCTCGATCACGCGTTCGTAGAGCAGTTCGGGCAGCACGATGTGCCGGTCGAACAGCCGCGGCCGGTGCTGGTAGGCGATGCGCAGCGCGTCGCGGAAGCCGCGCGTGGTGACCAGCAGCGTGGGCTCGCCCTTGCGCTCCAGCAGCGCGTTGGTGGCCACGGTGGTGCCCATCTTCACGCACTCCACCCGGTCGGGCGTGACCGGCGCGCCGGGCGGCAGTCCCAGCAGGTGGCGGATGCCCGCCACGGCCGCGTCGCGGTACTGCTCCGGGTTTTCCGACAGCAGTTTGTGGGTGGCCAGCGAGCCATCCGGGGCGCGCCCGACGATGTCGGTGAAGGTGCCCCCGCGGTCCACCCAGAACTGCCAGCCGTTTCCTGCCATAGTGCGTCCTCGTCCAGATTCCGTTGTTGCGGCGCGTGCATTGCACGGCCCGCGATTTCCATAATGTAGGGGCCCACGGGCCCGTCCCCTGTCCCGCAGGGATCGTGCCCGGTGCCGCCCCCGCCTTCCGCTCTCTCCCCCTGCCATGAAACCTGCCGACCCCGCCCCCATCGGAACACTGCTGCTCGACGCCACGGAACCCCGCACGCTGGACGACTGGCTCGCGCGCTTCGCCACGCCCCAGTGGCAGGGGTGCTTCCTGGAGGGCTGGCTGTTCGAAGGCCCCGAGGCCCGGCGCGCGGCCGAGGCGCGGCTCGACGCGGCCGGTGTGCGGGCGCGGCTGCGCAGCGCCTACAAGCCGCTGGTGCACTGGTTCATCGAGGAGCTTCCCGCATGCTCCGGCGGCGAGCGCCCGGTGGCCGCCGTGGTGCGTTATCCGGTCCATCCTGGTGCGGGCGCGCAGCGTTTTCTGCTGGAAGCGTATCCGCTCGCCGCGCTGCTTCCCGGCTGCGCATTGGTCTTCGAGGCCGGTGCGGACACGCTGCACTACGAAGTCGCGCTGACCTTCGCCAGCGGTGCGCCGCAGACGCACCGGGTGTTCGCCCCGAACCAGCTGCGGCCCGATGTGCTGGGGGCGGCCCAGCTCTGCCCCACCGGCTGGCTGCGCGTGGGCCGCTCGGAAGGCGCGGGCGACCTCATCGACACCGCCCAGGCCACGGAGTTCGAGAACCTGTTCTGGCGTGCGGTGCAGGCGGTGCGATCCCATCCGTGGCCGCCGCAGGAGCCCTACTTCGAGCGGCTGGATCTGCGCGTGGACCTGCCGGGCTACGAATGCCCGCTGGACGTGCCCCACGAATGCATCAGCACCTTCGAGGCCTTGCACGAGGACCTGTACTTCGGTCTGCTCGAGTTCTTCCAGCTCCACTCGGGCCGGCCGCCCGGCGATCGCCTGCTGCAGCCGGGGCAGCTCGTGCCCGACGTCCGGCCGTGCGCTGCCGGCGCGCCGCCGCGCGTGCGCGTGGTGGCCCGTCCTTTCGACACCGCCGCGCAGGACGCCGCCGCATGGCACGACACCGATGCCGGGCAGCCGCTGGACGCCCTGGACCAGGCCCCCTCGCCGGAGCGCATCGCGCGCGAGCTGGAGCTGCTGGGCGGCGAGCCGTTCGGCGCGCACTCGCGCCAGGGCCGCGCCGTCCGGGGGCGCTACCTGCGCGGCAGCCGCGCGCCCGTGCTCGTGAGCGGGGGCCAGCATGCCAACGAGACCTCCGGGGTGGTCGGCGCGCTGCGGGCGGCCCGGGCGCTGGCGGCACAGCCGGGCGCGCACTTCGCGCTGCTGCCGCTGAAGAATCCCGACGGCTACGCACTGCACCGGGAGCTCGGGGCCCGCCACCCGAACCACATGCACCACGCCGCGCGCTACACCGCGCTGGGCGATGATCTGGAATACCGCGCGAGCGCCCCCTGGTACGAACGCGAAGCCCTGGAGCAGGGCCTGGCGCTCTCCGGCGCGCAGCTGCACCTCAACCTGCACGGCTATCCGGCCCACGAATGGACGCGCCCGCTCACCGGCTACGTTCCGCGCGGCTTCGATCTGTGGACGATCCCCAAGGGCTTCTTCCTGATCCTGCGCCACCACGCCGGATGGGAAGCCCGCGGCCGGGCCCTGCTGGAACGCGTGGCCGCCGCACTGCTGCAGGTGCCCGGCCTGCCGGAATACAACGCCCGGCAGATCGCGCTCTACCAGCGCCATGCGGGCACGCTCCCGTTCGAGCGCATCGACGGGACCGCCTGCATCCAGTCGGAGGTGCAGCGCGGCGCCCCGGTCACGCTCATCACGGAATTTCCCGACGAGACCATCCACGGGGAGGACTTCCGCTTCGCACACACGGTGCAGTGCGCCGCGGTGCTGGCGGCGGAGCGGGCCTGGCAGGACATCGTGGCCGGCGCCTGACGCCGCCTGCCGGACCGCGGCCGGCCGCCCTGGCACGGGACATGCATAGCACCGGGGCGGCAGGGGGAGCATCCGGGTAGCACCCGAGGCGCCCTTGCCGGGTACCCCGCTTACATTCGATGCGCCCCCTGGCGGCCGCACCGGTGTTCGCACGGTGCCGGGCCGCACAGCCCTTCCTGGATGACCTTTCCTTCCGGAGCCCCTATGCAGCGCAGAGCCGTTCCCTTCCTCGCCCTGGCCCTGGCCGGCGTTCTTTCCGCGGCGCCGTCCGCCGCGCAGGTCCGCTGGGACCTCGCGGCCGCGTACCCGGCCAGCAACTTCCACACCGAGAATCTGGTGCAGTTCGCCAAGGACGTGGAGGCCGGGACCGGCGGCAAGCTGCGCATCACGGTGCACGCGAACGCCTCGCTTTTCAAGGCCAACGAGATCAAGCGCGCGGTCCAGGGCGGCCAGGCGCCGGCGGGCGAGATCCTGCTGCCCAATTTCGAGAACGAGAACGCCGTCTTCGGCGCGGACGGCATCCCGTTCCTCGCCACCTCGTACGCCGAATCGCGGCGGCTGTACGAAGCCCAGAAGCCGGTGCTCGAACGCCTGCTGGGCGCGCAGGGGCTGCGCCTGCTCTACACGGTGGCCTGGCCGCCGCAGGGCATCTACAGCAAGAAGGAAATCGCCTCCGTGGCGGACCTGCGCGGCATCAAGTGGCGCGCCTACAGCCCCGCCACGGCCAAGATCGCGGAACTCATCGGCGCGCAGCCGGTCACGATCCAGGCCGCGGAACTCTCGCAGGCGATGGCCACGGGCGCGGTGGAATCGATGATGACCTCCGGCTCCACCGGCTACGACAGCAAGCTCTACGAGAGCATCAAGTATTTCTACGACACGCAGGCCTGGCTGCCGAAGAACGCGGTCATCGTGTCGCGCAAGGCCTTCGATGCGCTCGACAAGCCCGCGCAGGACGCGCTGCTCAAGGCCGCTGCGGAGGCCGAGGCGCGCGGCTGGAAGCTGAGCGCGGACAAGAACGAGTGGTACAAGAAGGCTCTCGCCGACAAGGGCATGAAGATCCTGCCGCCCCCGGCCAAGCTGACCGCCGACCTGCGCCAAGTGGGCGACGTGATGCTGGCCGACTGGCTGCGCAAGGCGGGGCCGGACGGCGAGGCCATCATCGCGGCCTACCGGAAGTCGGCGCCTGCGGCGGCCCCGGCGGCCCCGGCGAAGTGAGGCGGCCGTGCGGCGCTTTCTCGACCGGCTGTACCTCGCGGCGGGCGCCCTGGGTGCCGCCTGTGTCGCGCTGATCTGCGCACTGATGATCGCCCAGAGCATCCTGCGCGAGGTGGGCGTGCGCACCGGCGCGCTCAACGACGTGGTCGCCTGGCTGTGCGCGGCCGCCGCGTTCTTCGCCATGGCCCATGCCTTCAAGCACGGCGATTTCGTGCGCGTCACCCTGCTGCTGGAAAAGCTGCCGCCCCGCGCGCGGCGCGCGTTCGAGCTGGCGGCGCTCGCCATCGGCACGGTGGCCACCGCCTACCTCGCCTGGTCCGCCTGCCTGTTCACGTACGAGAGCTGGGACTTCAACGACGTGGCCCAGGGCCTGCTGCCGCTGCCGATGTGGATTCCCCAGATGAGTTTCGCGATCGGTTCGGTGCTGCTGCTCGTGGCCGTGCTGGACGAATTCCTGATCGTGCTGCGCGGCGGCACGCCGAGCTTCGTGCGCGCCGTCGAGGAACGCCACGCGCGCGGCGATTTCTCCGCCGACATCTGAGGCGTGCTCCTTCGCCCGCCCCGCCACCGTTTACCGGAACCCGAGCCTGCGCCGCCGCGCGCGGCAGAAAGACCTGTGCCATGGACATCCTGATGGTGGGCGGCATCCTGCTGCTGCTGATGATCGTGCTGCTCGCGGGCGGCGTCTGGATCGCGATGACGCTGGCCATCTGCGGCTGGGTGGGCCAGGCCTTCTTCACCAGCACCCAGCCCGGCAAGAACCTGTTCTCGGCCTTCTGGGAGAGCAATGCGAGCTGGGAGCTGGCCGCGCTGCCGCTCTTCATCTGGATGGGCGAGATCCTGTTCCGCACGCGCCTCAGCGAGGAGATGTTCGAAGGGCTGCGGCCCTGGCTCAACCGGGTGCCGGGCCGGCTGATGCACACCACCATCCTGGGCTGCGGCATCTTCGGCTCGGTATCGGGTTCCTCGGCCGCCACCTGCGCCACCATCAGCAAGGTCGCCCTGCCGGAACTGCTGCGGCGCGGCTACGACGAGCGGCTGGCGCTCGGCTCGCTGGCCACGGCCGGCACGCTGGGCATCCTCATCCCGCCCTCCATCACCATGGTGGTGTACGCGGTGGCCGCCGACGCCTCCATCATCCGCATCTTCCTGGCGGGCTTCCTGCCGGGGCTGCTGCTCATGCTGCTGTTCTCGGGCTACATCGGCTGGTGGAGCCTGCGGCATCCCGACCGGGTGCCCGCGGCGGATCCGCCCACCACGCTGCGCGAGAAGATCCGGCAGTCGGGCCACCTCATCCCCGTCACGGCGCTGATCGTGTTCATCGTCTGGGTGCTGGTCGCGGGTTATGCCACGGCCACCGAATGCGCGGCCTTCGGCGTGGCGGGATCGCTGGGGCTGGCCCTCTGGAGCCGGTCGCTGACCTGGAAGAATTTCTCCGAGGGGCTGATGGGCGCGACGCGCACCAGCTGCATGATCATGTTCATCCTGGCGGGCGCGGCCTTCCTCACCAAGACCATGGCCTTCACCGGCATACCGCGCGAGCTCGCGGAATGGGTGGAATCCATGCAGCTGCCGCCCTATGCCCTGATCGCGGTGCTGACGGTGGTCTATCTGGTGCTGGGCACGGCGCTCGACGGCATCAGCATGATCGTGCTCACCAGCGCCGTGGTGCTGCCGATGATCCAGAAGGCCGGTTTCGATCTGGTGTGGTTCGGCATCTTCATCGTGCTGCTGGTGGAGATCGCCGAGGTCACGCCGCCGGTCGGATTCAACCTCTTCGTGCTGCAGAACATGACGGGCAAGGACAGCAACACCATCGCCCGCGCCGCCATTCCGTTCTTCATCTGCCTGGTGGTCTGCATCGCGCTGATCACCCTGTTCCCGCAGATCGTCACCGTGCTGCCCGACCTGGTGATGGGCAAGGACGGCGGATGAGCTTCCGGCACGCCCGCGCGTGCTGACATACTCCAGGGCATGCTGCTGAATATCGCCGTCATCTGTCTGGCCGCCTGCGTCGGCGCCCTGATGCGCTGGGGCTTCGCGCTCTGGCTGAATCCGGGCGGGCTGATCCCCTGGGGCACGCTGGCCGTGAACCTCATCGGCGGGTACTGCATCGGCATCGCGCTGGCGGTGTTCACCAGCCGGCCCGACATCGATCCCTCCTGGCGCCTGCTCGTCATTACCGGGTTCCTCGGCACGCTCACCACGTTCTCCAGCTTTTCGGGCGAGGTGGTGACCATGCTGATGCAGCAGCGCTTCGGGCTGGCGTTCGGCACCATCGCGCTGCACCTGGGCGGCTCGCTGGCCCTCACCTGGGCCGGCATGCGCACGGCACTGTGGTGGCTCGCCCGCTGACCTGTCGCACACTCGCCACTGTCCCCCGGCACGGCCACGGCCGTGCCATCTTTCCCCCGCACCATCGCATCCATGGAATCCAACACCGAACTCAACGAAAGCCGGCTGGCCAACGCCTGGGCCGAGCTGCACAACCATGCCGTGAACGGCAACCCGCTGCACGCGGACGCCTACCGGCTCGCCTTCGCCGACCCGGAATTCATGCTGCGCCGCGAAACCCGCGGCATCCGCTTCCAGCTGGAGATGCTCAAGCCCGACCTCGGGCAGACGGCCCAGGGCATCCAGAACACCGTGGTGGTGTACGGCAGCGCGCGCTTCCTGGCGCCCGAAGACGCCGCGCAGCAGCTGGCCGATGCCGAGGCCAGCGGCGACGCGGACCGCACCGCCCGCGCCCGCCTGGCCGTGCGCAATGCCCGCTACTACGACCTCGCCCGCCGCTTCGCCCGCGTCGTGGCCGATCACAGCCAGCAGCTGCCGCCTTCCGACCGCATCTACATCTGCACCGGCGGCGGCCCGGGCATCATGGAAGCCGCCAACCGCGGCGCACACGAGGCCGGCGCGCTCAACGTGGGCCTAAACATCGCCCTGCCCCATGAGCAGAGCGGCAACCGCTACATCTCGCCCTCGCTCTCCTTCAAGTTCCACTACTTCGCGCTGCGCAAGATGCACTTCATGATGCGCGCGAAGGCCCTGGTCGCCTTCCCCGGCGGATTCGGCACGCTCGACGAGCTGTTCGAGGTGCTCACGCTGGTGCAGACCGGCAAGGCCAAGCCGGTGCCGATCGTGCTGTTCGGCACCGAGTTCTGGAAGAGCGTGGTGAACTTCGAGGCGCTGGTGGAGCAGGGCACGATCTCGGCGGCCGACCTCAACCTCTTCCGCTACACGGACGATCCCGAAGAGGCCTGGAGCTTCATCAAGGCGTTCTACAAGCTGTGACGGCGGGCTGAGAGGGTCGCTGGAAGGCATCTGTCCGGCGACGCGCGCGCCTACCGGTGTTCGCAAGGCACGCGCCCACTTCGCCTGGCGCGTTCCGCGGCTCCGCGGCGCCGCGAAAAATGGAGGCAATCCACTCCATTCCAGAAAGCCGTCCATGCGCCGCATCTCCAGTCACGCAGCCAGTACGTCCCACGCCAGCTCGCCGAGCGGCGACGACTCCGACACCTCTCCGCCCCGGGCACGGCCGAGCGCCCGGCACGATGCCCCCGAAGGTCTTCCGCAGCGTGGGGCCGCCGGCTTCCGCATGCCCTCGACCCGCTCGATACTCCACCATACCTACACCACCACGGCCATCGGATTGATGGCGACGGGGGCCCACCAAGCCGTGACCAATGAGCGGCGCGGAAACGGAACCGCTGCGGCGCAGGGCGCCCATATTGCGCAAGCGGGCTTCACCATGTTGGCAGGGCGCTCGATCGCCGTCCTGGCAGCTCCCCTGCTGCAGGAAGCCATCGCGGCAATCAGACAGATGTTCGCTCCGCAAATCGACAGGAACCTGCTTCTTGGGGCGCTGAACCACGTCGCCGCCACCTCGGAAGACGACCCCGACGACATGACCAATGTGACCGGGCGCCATACCCAGCAGGTGGTCGATCACCTTGCCGACCTGGCGGACGGAGTCGCTGACCAGCGCGTGGTGAACGTGGCCTACAGGGCCCATAGTTCCAGGGAACTGGTACATCTGCTGCTCGGCCTGGTCAGGGGAGACGATGGCCAGCCGGTGCTTTCCGCCCGTGCGACCTCGTCCAGCCATCGCTGAAGGATTCGCGGCGGCGCCCCCCGGGCACGGGCCCTGGTGCCCGTGCGGCCTCGCCCTACTGCCCCAGCCTGGCGGCAGTCCGCGACCCCATCCCCACGACGCCCCCCACCACCCAGAACAGCCCCGCCACCCCGATCAGCGCGCCGGCCGAGCCGAACAGCACGGGCATGGCGACGCTGGACGCATTGATCGCCATCAGGCGCAGGCCCAGGGCCTCGCCATGGCGGTGGTGCGGCGTGATCTGGTGCAGCATGCTCATGATCATCGGCTGCACCGAGCCGAGCGCGAAGCCCAGCAGCACCGAGCACAGGCCGAGCGCCCAGGCGGTCGGCAGCAGCGGATAGACCGCGAACAGCAGGGCCGTCGCCACCATGGCCCAGGTGACCACGGCCGCCTCCCTGAGCCGCGCGGCCACCAGCGGCATGAGGATGCGGATCGCCGCCGCGGCGATGGCGAACGCGCCGAGGATGGAACCGATCACCGAGGCGGACAGGCCCCGTTCGTGACCGAGCAGCGGCACCACGAAGGTGTGCACGTCCCAGCAGGACGACAGCAGCCAGTTCACGAGCAGCAACCGGCGGAAGCCGGCATCGCCCAGCAGGTCCCAGGCGCGCGGCCGGGTGCCGCCTGCGGGCGCGATGATCGGCGGAAGCTCCACCGTGGCGCGCACCCAGAACCACGTCGCCACGGGCAGCAGCGCGGTGAGCGCGAAGGCCGCCCGGTAACCCGTGGTGCTGCCGGGCGCGGCGCCCGCATGGTCGATCAGCAGCCCGGCGAAGAACGGCCCCACGAAGTTCGATACGGCCGGGCCGATGGCCAGCCAGCTGAACACCCGCCGCAACTGCTCGGAATCGTGCGCCGCGCGGCCGACGTGGCGCTGCAGCGCGATCATGGCCGCGCCCGAGGCCCCACCCGTCATCAGCGCCGCCACGCACAGCATCGGGAACACCGGCCACAGCAGCGCGCCCGCGGCGCCGGCCGACGCCACGCCCACGGCCCAGCCCACCGGGCGCTTCAATCCGTGGCGGTCGGCATAGCGGCCCGCGGGCAGCGAGAGGAACACCTGCGTGAGCGCGAACAGCGCCAGCAGCGCGCCCACGGCCGCGGGGCTGTAGCCCTCGCGCAGCGCCAGCAGCGGCGCCGCGAGGCGCATGCCCGTCATGCTGGCGTGAATGCACACCTGGCCGGCGATCAGCCGCGCGAGGGCCGTGTCCATCTCAGGCGCCCTCCTCCTTCGCGCCGGCACCCTGCGGCGCACCGAGCGCAGCGGCGGCCTCGTCCTTCGGTGCCGGCAGCTCCTGCACGTCGCGCAGCCGCTTCTGGATGGCGCGCGTGCGCACGCCCACCTCGTCGAAGCGCTTGGCCGCGGCGTCGATCGACTTGCGCGTGGCCTCCACCACGTCGCCGAACTTGGCGAACTCGGTCTTCACCGCGCCGAGCAGGCCCCAGACCTCGGACGAGCGCTTCTCGATCGCCAGCGTCTTGAAGCCCATCTGCAGGCTGCTGAGCATCGCCGCGAGGTTCGCGGGCCCGGTCACCATCACGCGGCATTCGCCCTGCAGCGCCTCCACCAGCCCCGGGCGGCGGATCACCTCGGCGAACAGGCCCTCGGTCGGCAGGTACAGCACGGCGAAGTCGGTGGTGTGCGGCGGCGAGACGTACTTGGACGCGATCTTGCGCGCCTCCAGCCGCACCGCGGCCTCCAGCGCATTGCCCGCCGCCACGATCGCGGGCTTGTCGGCCGTGTCGTGCGCATCCAGCAGGCGCTGGTACGACTCCACGGGAAACTTCGCATCGATCGGCAGCCAGACGGGCTCATCCTGGCCGCGGCCCGGCAGCCGGATCGCGAACTCCACGAGCTCGTCGCTGCCCGGCACGGTCTTGACGTTGCGCGCGTACTGCTCGGGCGCGAGCACGTTCTCGATGATGGCGCCGAGCTGCAGCTCGCCCCAGGTGCCGCGCGTCTTCACGTTGGTCATCACGCGCTTGAGGTCGCCCACGCTGCCGGCGAGCGTCTGCATCTCGCCCAGCCCGCGGTGCACCTGCTCCAGCCGGTCGCTCACCAGCTTGAAGGATTCACCCAGCCGCTGCTCCAGCGTCGCGTGCAGCTTCTCGTCCACCGTGCGGCGCATGTCCTCCAGGCGGGCGGCGTTGTCGGCCTGGATGGCGGACAGGCGCTCGTGCAGCGTGCCGCGCATCGATTCCGAGGTCTGCGACATCTCCGCCCGGAACGCGCCGAGCGCATCGGCCAGTTCGCGGCGCGCGACCGCGGCGTCGGCCTGCACCTGGGCCATGCGCTGGCCCAGGCGCGCCTCGAAGGCATCGAAGCCTTCGCGCAGCTCCGCACGGCCCGAACGCGCATCGTGCACCGCCTGCGCGAGCCGCTCGTCCAGCGCCACGCGCTGGCCTTCGAGGTGGGCCTGCGTGGCATGGGTGAAGCCGCGCAGCTGCTGCGCCATGCCCTCCAGCGCGCCATCGTTCTTGGCGACGGCGAGCTGCGTGGCCTGCGCCACCTGCTCCAGGCGCTGCAGGCGCACGGCCCACTCGGGAGGAAGCTCCAGGCGGGGGCTGCGCAGCAGCAGCATTCCCAGGAGCACGATGGCGACCACGAGCATCGCGATCACCACCAGCCATTCGATCGACATGGAACTCCAGACGTTTCGGTTGCTATGCGGTCAGTGGAAGAAATCAGCGGGGCTGGGGCGTGTTCACGGGCGTGAGCGGGCCGCGGCCGTCGAAGAACGCGATCAGGTTGTCGGCGGCGAGGTTCGCCATGGCGCGGCGCGTGGGCACCGTCGCGCTCGCGATGTGGGGCGTGAGCACCACGTTCGGCACCGTGAGCAGGTCCGGATGCACCTTGGGCTCGCCCTCGAACACGTCCAGGCCCGCCGCGGCGATGCGCCGCTCACGCAGCGCCTGCGCCAGCGCCGCGTCGTCCACGATGCCGCCGCGCGCGATGTTGACCAGGTTCGCCGTGGGCTTCATCTGCGCGAGTTCGGCCGCGCCGATGGCGTGGTGCGATTCGGCCGTGTAGGGCAGCACCAGCACGAGGTGGTCGGCCTCGCGCAGCAGCTCTTCCTTGGAGACGTACCGGGCCTTGCATTCGGCCTCCAGCTGCGGCGAGAGCCGAGAGCGGTTGTGGTAGATCACGTTCATGCCGAAGCCGTGGGCGCCTCGGCGCGCGATGCCCTGGCCGATGCGCCCCATGCCGAGGATGCCCAGCGTGGAGCCGTGCACGTCGGAGCCCGCGAACATGTCGTAGCTCCACTTGTTCCACCGGCCTTCGCGCAGGTAGATCTCGCTCTCGGTCACGCGCCGCGCGGTGGCCATGAGCAGCGCGAAGCCGAAGTCCGCCGTGGTTTCGGTCAGCACGTCGGGCGTGTTGGTGGCCTGCACGCCCGCGGCGGTGAGCGCATCCACGTCGAAGTTGTTGTAGCCCACGGCCATGTTGGCGACGATGCGCAGGCGCGGGCAGGCCGCGACCAGCGCCGCGTCGATGCGCTGGCTGCCCGTGGTGAGGGCACCGTCCTTGTCGGCGAGGCGCTCGGCCAGTTCGGCCGGGCTCCAGATCACGTCGTCCGGGTTCGCCTCCACCTCGAAGTGCCCGGCGAGGCGGTTCACCACGTCGGGGAAGATGGCGCGGGCGACGAGGATGCGGGGTCGGGTCATGGGGCGAAGTTCCTGGTGGGCTGGGGAAAACGAAGGGCGGAAGAGGGAAGCGTGCCGCGGCGCCGCGGGCGCCGGCAGCGGTGCGCGCGGACGGGCGCCGCCGGGGCTCAGGCCGGGGCGGGTATCTCGAACACCTGCCGGAGGTAGGCGAGGTATTTCTCGTCGTCGCACATGCCCTTGCCGGGCGTGTCGGAGAGCTTGGCCACGGGCTGGCCGTTGCAGCGCGTCATCTTGATCACGATCTGCAGCGGCTCGCAGCCCAGGTCGTTGGTGAGGTTGGTGCCGATGCCGAACGCCAGCTGGCAGCGGCCGTGGAACTGCCGGAACAGCTCGATCGTGCGCGGCACCGTGAGCGCGTCGCTGAAGATCAGCGTCTTGGTCAGCGGATCGACGCGGTTGCGGCGGTAGTGCTCCAGCAGCCGCTCGCCCCAGGCGAACGGATCGCCGCTGTCGTGCCGCGCGCCGTCGAACAGCTTGCAGAAGTAGAGGTCGAAATCGCGCAGGAAGGCGCTCATGCCGTAGACGTCCGACAGCGCGATGCCGAGATCGCCGCGGTACTCGCGCGCCCACATCTCGAAGCCGTAGATCTGGCTGTCGCGCAGCCGCGGCCCCAGCGCCTGGCAGGCCTGCAGGTATTCGTGGGCCATAGTGCCGAGCGGCGTCATGCCGAGCTTCATCGCATAGAGCACGTTGCTGGTGCCCGCGAACTGGCCGGCCCCTGCGCGCCCGTCGGGGCGGCGGTCGCCGGTGCCCAGGCGCGCGAGCAGCACTCGCAGCACCTCTTCGTGCCAGGCGCGGCTGAAGCGGCGGCGGGTGCCGTAGTCGGCGATCTTCAGCTCGCCCAGCCCGTCCGCCTGCAGCTGCGCGATCTTCGTCTCCAGCCGGCGGCGGCCCTCGGGGAAATCCGGCACTTTCTGCGTATTGCGGAAGTACACCTCGTTGACGATCGCCAGCACCGGGATCTCGAACAGGATGGTGTGCAGCCACGGCCCGGCGATGTGGATGTCGATCTCCCCGCTGGGCAGCGGCGTGACGGTGATGTACTTCTCGTTGAGCCGGAACAGGCCGAGGAAGTCCACGAAATCGCTCTTCACGAAGCGCAGCGAACGCAGGTACATCAGCTCGGCGTCCTGGAACTGCAGGCTGCACAGCGACCGGATCTCGTCGCGGATCTCCGCCACATAGGGGGCGAGCTGCACGCCCGGATTGCGGCAGCGGAACCGGTATTCCACCTGCGCCCCGGGAAACTGGTGCAGCACGACCTGCATCATGGTGAACTTGTACAGGTCGGTATCGAGCAGGCTGGTGATGATCATGTCGGAGGCATCGGCGCGCGGCATGGCGACGGACCATGGCGCGGAACGGAAAGCGGCAGGTGGCGCGAAGCATTGTGGCACCAAGCGCGACCTCGCGCGCGGCAGCGGTCACGCACGGCCGCGCTGCGCTGCCGCGGGCGATGCGCGCGATTCCACGATGCGGGCCGAATGCTCCTGTCCGCGCTACCCGAAGCCCCTCGGGAGGCATATGCTTGCACCGCGCCCGGGCACGCAGCGGCCCCGGCGCGCCTTCCCTTCCCTCATTCAGAAAGCGATTCCGGATGCACACCTTCGGCAAGCTCCACGCGCCCCCCTCTGCCCGCCCCGCCTGGGGCCTCACCGCCGTGCTGACCGCCGCGCTGCTCGCGCTCGCGGGCTGCGGCGGCAACAGCGACGGCCTCGCGACGCTGCCCGAGCAGGACGCCAATGCCTGCGCGGTCTCCAGCGACAGCGGCCTGGTCACCGTCGGCTCGGGCCTGCCCGGCGATCCCGCGGCGCCGGAACCCGCGTCGGGCTACCGCGTCGGCAAGACCGCCGTGTACGCCAAGCGGTACATGGTCGCCACCGCGAACCCGCTCGCCTCGCGCGCGGGCTGCGAGGTGCTGAAGAAGGGCGGCTCGGCCGTGGACGCGGCCGTGGCCGTGCAGATGGTGCTGGGCCTCGTGGAGCCGCAGTCCTCGGGCATCGGCGGCGGAGCCTTCATGCTCCACTACGACGCCGCGCAAAAGAAGGTGCAGGCCTATGACGGCCGCGAGACCGCGCCCGCGGCCGCCAACGAAAACTACCTGCGCTGGGTGAGCGACACCGACCGCACCACGCCCCAGCCGGGCGGCGCACGCGCCAGCGGCCGCTCGATCGGCACGCCGGGCGCCGTGCGCATGCTCGAGATGGCGCACCGCGACTACGGCAGGCTCGCCTGGGGCGACCTGTTCCAGCCGGCAGTGCAGCTCGCGCGCGACGGCTTCCGCATCAGCGGCCGCATGGCCGCCGCGATTTCCGGTTCCGCCTCCGGCCTCTCGCGCGATTCCGAGGCCGTCGCCTATTTCTTCAATGCCGACGGCACGCCCAAGGCCCTGGGCACGGTGCTGAAGAACCCCGCCTATGCCGACACGCTGTCGTCCATCGCCGGCGGCGGCGCCGATGCCTTCTACAGCGGGCCCATCGCCCGGGGCATCGTCGACAAGATCAAGACCACCAGCGGCGGCTCGCCGGCCGTGGCGATCACCCCCGGCCTCACGGAGGTGAGCGACCTGGCCAACTACCGCGCGAAGCGCCGCGACCCGGTCTGCACCACCTATCGCGACTACTGGGTGTGCGGCATGTCGCCACCGTCCTCGGGCGGCATCGCCGTGGCCTCGGCGCTCGGCATCCTGGAGAACTTCGACCTTGCTCAATACAAGCCCACGGCCATCGACATCGAGGGCGGCAAGCCCACGGTGATGGGCGTGCACCTCGTGAGCGAAGCCGAACGCCTCGCCTATGCCGACCGCGACAAGTACGTGGCCGACACCGACTTCGTCCCGCTGCCGGGCGGCTCCCCCGCGCGCATGCTGGACAAGGGCTACCTGCGCACCCGTGCGAACCTGATCAGCACCACGCGCAGCATGGGCACGGCCACGGCCGGCGACTTCGGCACGGGTGCGGCGGGCGTGGTGCCCGTCGAGGAGCGCGGCACGACCCACTTCACCATCGTGGACCGCAACGGCAACGCCGTGGTCATGACCACGACGGTGGAGGCCAGCATGGGTTCGTTCCACATGACGCAGGGCTTCCTGCTGAACAACCAGCTTACGGACTTCTCCGCCACGCCCACCGACGCCTCCGGCGCGCCGGTGGCCAACCGCGTCGAGCCCGGCAAGCGCCCGCGCAGCTCCATGGCCCCGACCCTGGTGTTCCGCAAGGCCACCGACGGGAGCATGGGCGACTTCGTGATGGGCACCGGCTCGCCCGGCGGCGGCACGATCATCCAGTACGTGGTGAAGACCGTGGTCGGCGCGCTCGACTGGGGCCTCGATGCGCAGCAGGCGACCTCGCTGGTGGACTTCGGCGCCAGCAACAGCGCCACCACCTCGGTGGGCGGCGAGCACCCGAACGTCAACACGGCGAACAACGGCAACGACGACCCGCTGATCACCGGTCTGCGTGCGCTGGGCCATACGGTCTCGACCTCGGCGCAGTCGAGCGGCACCGCGACGATCCTGCGGGTGAACCTCAACGGCGCGAGCGTGCTGCAGGGCGGCGCCGATCCGCGGCGCGAAGGCGTCGTGCTGGGCGACACCTTCAAGCCCTGAAGGCGGGCGGGAAACCGCCCGGACCGGCCCCCGCCCCCGTGGGGCGGGGTACACGCGGGCCACGGCCGGGCACGTCCCCGGCCGGGCAGGCCCGCCCGGATGGCCGGACTACGCGCCGGACGGCTCCCGGCGCAGCGGCTCCAGCGCACGGCGCAACGCCTCCGGCAGCGGGCGCGGGCGCCGGTCCGCGCGGTCCACGTACACGTGCACGAAGTGGCCCGCCGCGGCGCACAGCGGTTCACCGCGCGCGAACAGGCCCACCTCGTAACGCACGCTGCTGCCGCCCAGCCGCGCCACGCGGATGCCGGCTTCCACGGTCTGCGGGAAGGCCAGCGGCGCGAAGTAGTTGCACTGCGTCTCGACCACGAGCCCGATCGTGTCGCCACCGTGGATGTCGAGCGCGCCCTGCTCTATCAGATAGGCGTTCACGGCGGTGTCGAACCAGCTGTAGTAGACGACGTTGTTGACGTGCCCGTAGACGTCGTTGTCCGCCCAGCGGGTCGTGATGTCGCGGAAGACGGGGTAGCCGGCACGCGGCTCGGGAGCGCGCCGGGGCGCAGCGGCGGGGGCGGAAGGCGTGGCGTGGGTCATGCGGAAGATTCTGCCAGCGGGCCGCGTGGAGGCCCGTCACCGGCCGGACCTGCGTTTTTGGAGCCCCGCCTCTAAAAATGCTGCATTGCAGCAAAAGGGCTTGCATACCTGCAGGAAGACCCTAAAATTCATCTCATGCTGCACTGCAACATCCAATGAAGCGGCGCGGTTCAGTCCAGCCATCTTTTACTTCCTGAGGAGATATCCATGTCCCTGACCCCTGAACAAGTGATCGCCGCCCAGAAGGCCCATCTGGAGACCCTGTTCGGCCTCACGAACAAGGCCTTCGAAGGCATGGAAAAGCTGGTCGAACTGAACGTGACGGCATCGCGCGCCACCCTGTCCGAAGCCGCTGCGCACACCCAGGCCCTGCTGTCCGTGAAGGACGCCCAGGAACTGCTGTCGCTGCAGGCCGCCTTCTTCCAGCCCCTGGCCGAGAAGACCGCCGCCTACAGCCGCCACCTGTACGACATCGCCTCGGGCACCAGCGCCGAATTCGGCCGCGCCTTCGAAGCCCAGGCCGCTGAAGCGCAGCGCAATCTCAGCAACATCGTGGACACCGCCGCCCGCAACGCACCTGCCGGCACCGAAACCGGCGTGGCCGTGTTCAAGAGCGCCGTCTCCGCCGCCAACAACGCCTTCGAAACCGTCCAGAAGGCCGTGAAGCAGGCCAGCGACGTGGCCGGTGCCAACTTCAACGCCGTGGCCAACACGGCCGCCAGCAACGCTGCCACGGCCACGAACGCCGCGGCGGCTGCCGCCGACGCTGCTGCACGCAAGCGTTGAGCACAGACCCGTTGTCTCCTTGGATCCTCGGGCTCGCGTTCCTGGATCCATTCAAAGCCCGGCAGTGCCGGGCTTTTTTTTTGGCTGTCGGATACCCGGGGCTTGCGGGGTTCCAGGCTGCGGGAGGCAGTGCGGGGGAAACCATCCGGCGAAGCCTGCGTCGAAAGGATTGCAAATGCGATGAATTCGCATTTATAATGGTCCATCGCCAACCGACTGAACGCCACTGCCCCATGATCGTCTGTGTATGCCGCCGGGTTTCCGACCGGGAGATCGCACGCCACGCGCATGCGGGTTTGAGTTTCGACGAAATCCAGTTCGAACTCGGTGTGGCCACCCAGTGCGGCCGCTGCGAATCCTGCGCGCGCGACGTCGTGGCCCGCTGCGGTGGCGGGCAGCAGGTGGCGGCGATCCACAAGGAAGAAGCCGTGCCGCAGCCGATCCAGCTGGCACCGTCCATTCTGGAGAGCAAGGCATGGAACTGCTCTGCATCCTCGCTGGCAGCCTGATCTTCGTTCTGGGATCCATGTGGTGGATCTTCCGTAAATAATCTCTCCCTTTCTGCTCAGCCGTTGGGCGCGCTGGTGCCGAGGCACCGCCCGGACGCCGGCAGACCTTTTTCCTATGTCCCAGTTTGATCGCTATGGCTCCTCCGGGGGCGTGAGCCGCAATGCGGTGATCGCAGGCTCGGTCGTGCTCCTGCACGTCGCCGGCCTGTGGGCACTGCAGTCCGGCCTGGTGCGCAAGGCCGCCGAAATCATCGTTCCCGCGGAAGTCCTGAGCGAGTTCATCACGCCGCCCGCGCCTCCGGCCCCGCCGGTGCCCCCGCCTCCGCCGCCCCCGAAGCCGGCACCGCCTCCGCCCAAGCCCGCGCCGCGCGCCCCCGCGCCCCGCCCCGCGCCGATGCCGTTGGCCGTGCCCGATCCCGCGCCCGCGCCCAATGCGCCCGTGGGCATCACCGAGCCGCAGCCCCCCGCGCCGCCGATCGCCGCACCCCAGGCGCCGCCGGCGCCGCCCCCGGCACCGCCCGCCCCGCCGGCGCCGCCGAAGATCGAGCTGCCGTCCAGCGACGCCGCCTACCTGAACAACCCCAAGCCCACCTACCCCGCGATCAGCCGCCGGCTGGGCGAGCAGGGCAAGGTCGTGCTGCGCGTGCTGATCGGCACCGATGGCCAACCCCAGAAGGTGGAAATCAACAAGTCCAGCGGCTACGAGCGGCTGGACCGGCAGGCCGTGGACGCGGTCATGCGCTGGAAATTCGTGCCCGGAAAGCGCAACGGCGTGCCCGAGACCATGTGGAACCTCGTCCCGGTCAATTTCGTTCTCGAATAAGCGGCCGTGGAGCCTTCCGGTGCCCCGGCGGTTTCCGGCGTACCCACCCGTTCTCAAATCCTCTACAGCTTCAGGAGTTCTCATGGAATCGCATTTCGGCATCGCCAACGTCTGGGTCCAGGGTGATTTCGTCACCCGGGCCGTCGCCGTGCTGCTGCTCGGCATGTCCCTCGCCTCGTGGATCGTGATCCTCATCAAGGCGCTGGACATCGTCAAATTCAAGAAGCACGCCCGGGCGGCGCGCGATTTCTGGCACAGCGAGGACTTCGCGGCCGGCATGGACAAGCTCGGCAACGATGCCGACAACCCGTTCCGCCACCTGGCGCTCGAAGGCCGCGAAGCCACCGCCCACCACCGCAACACCAAGGCCCATCTGCACGACAGCCTGGACGTGAGCGACTGGATCACGCGCAGCCTGCGCAACACCATCGACGAATTCACCGCGCGGCTGCAGTCGGGCCTCGCGATCCTGGCCTCGGTCGGCTCCACGGCGCCGTTCATCGGCCTGTTCGGCACGGTCTGGGGCATCTACCATGCGCTGGTGGCGATCGGCACCTCGGGCCAGTCCACGATCGACAAGGTGGCCGGGCCGATCGGCGAGGCGCTCATCATGACGGCGCTGGGCCTGGCGGTCGCCATCCCGGCCGTGCTGGGCTACAACGCGCTGGTGCGGGGCAACAAGTCGATCCTGAACGGCCTGAACAGCTTCGCGCACGACCTGCATGCGTACTTCGTGACCGGCGCCCGCGTCAGCGCACCCGCCGACCAGGCCAAGGTCCTGCCCATCAAGAAAGGCTGATGCGCCATGGCATTCGGAACCCAGGACGACGCCGACGAGGTGATGAACGAGATCAACATGACGCCCCTGGTGGACGTCATGCTGGTGCTGCTCATCATCTTCATCATCACCGTGCCCGTCATGAAGCATGCGGTGCCGGTGGACCTGCCCCGCGCTTCGGCCGAGCGCGAGAACGTCAAGCCCGAGACCATCCGGCTGAGCGTGACCGCCGACGGCAAGTACCACTGGAACGAGACCGACATCACCGATGCCGAGCTGGAACCCCGCCTGAAGGCCGAGGCGGCGAAGGACCCGCAGCCCGACCTGCACATCCGCGGCGACAAGGAAGTGCGCTACGAGCGCGTCGCCCAGGCCATGGCAGCGGCGCAGCGCGCGGGCGTGCGCAAGATCGGTTTCGTGACCGATCCGCAGTGAGACAAAACCTTGCAATAAAGCCGGGCTGGGCCTTGACGCTCAATTGAGAATGGTTATCATTAATCCATTGCCAACGCACCGAGGACCCCAACCATGCACGCCAGCCTGACCGCCCTGTCCCCTTCCGCAGCCTTCTTCGGCGCGGGCCTCCACGACCGGCATACGGACGTGAACGGCCTGCCCGCCTCCGCCCCGGCGGTGGACAGCAGCGATCTGCTCAAGGGCCAGAAGACCGTGGCGATCTTCCACAACGGCTCGATCTACCGGCTGCAGGCGACCAAGCTCGGCAAGCTGATCCTCACCAAATAAGCGGGCAGCAGGGGCCCCCGCAGGGCCTGCTCCGACGGTTTCATCGTGGGGCGACTCCCGGGCCACGTTCAGGGCCTGCCGGGTCGTATTCGCCAGCCAACGGTTCGCCCGCGTAGCCAGGCACTTTTTTCCTCCACGGCTTCCAACGAAAAAAACCGGCCATCGGCCGGTTTTTTCATGGGCGCGCCGCAGGGGGCGACGCCGTCCGTCGGGCGCCCCGCCTGCAGGGCGTTCCGATCAGAGGCCGATGGCGGCGATGCCCGCGCGGGCGATCTGCGCGTCCTCGCTCGACTTCACGCCGCTCACGCCGACGGCGCCCAGGCACTGGCCGTCCTTCATGATCGGCACGCCGCCTTCCAGCATGCCGTCGATGAACGGCGCCGTGAGGAAGGCCGTGCGGCCCCCGTTGATGGTGTCTTCGTAGAACTTGCTCTCGCGGCGGCCCAGCGCGGCCGTGCGGGCCTTGCCGGGCGCGATGTGCGACGACAGCGGCGCGGCGCCGTCCAGGCGCTGCAGCGACAGCAGGTGGCCGCCGTCGTCCACGATGGCGATGGTCACGGCCCAGCCGTTGCTGGCGGCCTCGGCTTCCGCGGCGGCGGCGATCTTCTTGACGTCGGCGTATTCGAGTGCGTGTCGGGTCTTCATGGAATGGTTTCGGGAAATGAGGGGAAATGGAACGGGAGCGGGAATGCGGAACACCGCGACCGCGACTGGGGCAGTGCGGTACCTCGTGCAGGATAGCTCCCGCCAGGGGCCCCTTCGGGCGGATTCCCGGCAAAACACTCCATCCCAAAAGGTCGGAAGTGGCAAAGGTTATTTGAAAGCTGCTTGAAAGCCTCCACCTAGAATTTGTCCGTCTGCGATGTGCAGGCCTCAACAGGCAAAGGGAGAGAACGACAATGATGAACGACCGGGTCACCACCTACGACTCCGCGGGATACGGCATCTCGCAGGAGCAGCGGCACCGCGTGCTGCGCAATACCTACTGGCTGCTCGCTCTGAGCATGCTGCCCACGGTGCTGGGCGCATGGCTCGGCGTGGCCACGGGCATCACGGAGTCCCTGCGGGGCGGCGTGGGCCTCATCGTCTTCCTGGGCGGCGCGTTTGGCTTCATGTTCGCCATCGAGAAGACCAAGAACTCCGCGGCCGGCGTTCCCGTGCTGCTGGGCTTCACGTTCTTCATGGGCCTGATGCTGTCGCGCCTCATCGGCATGGTGCTGGGCTTCAAGAACGGCACCGACCTCATCATGACGGCCTTCGCGGGCACCGCGGGCGTGTTCTTCGTCATGGCCAGCCTCGCGAGCGTCATCAAGCGCGACCTCTCCGGCATGGGCAAGTGGCTCTTCGTGGGCGCCATGGTGCTGGTGGTCGGCTCGGTGATCAACGTCTTCGTGGGCTCCTCGGCCGGCATGATGGCGATCTCGGTGGCGGCCATCGGCATCTTCAGCGCCTACATGCTCTACGACCTGAAGCAGATCCTGGACGGCGGCGAGACGAACTACATCAGCGCGACGCTGGCGCTGTACCTGGACGTCTTCAACGTGTTCCAGAGCCTGCTGGCCCTGCTGGGCATCATGGGCGGCGAGCGCGACTGACCGCCCCGGTGCCCCCACGCTGGTCCGGGGCCACCGCTCCCGTCCGCACGAAGAAGGCCTCCGCCCCGCGAGGCCTTTTTCTTTTTTGGCGGCGCCGTCACGTCCTTCGCAGCGCTCCGCCCTCAATGATCCGGCCGCACTGCCGATAATGTCTGGAAGATGCCTTACCGCCGCTCCCCCACCCGCCCGGCCGGGCCGTGCCCACGCCCACGCGCTGCGTGGGTAGCCGCGTGCCTGGCCGCGCCCCTGCTGCTCGCGGGCTGCGACATTCCCGGGCTGGGGCCGGACCCGCGCGCCGTACAGAAGGAGTCCGAGGCCAAGGCCATCGGCGGTGCCTGCCGGCACGCCCTGCGCGGGCTGGAGGACTGCTTCACCCTCAATCCGAAGGCGGCCAAGGCCCAGGTGTTCGCCGGCTGGAAGGAGATGGACCAGTACATGCGCGAGAACAAGCTCGAGGGAGCGCCCTCGGTGCTGAGCAACCTGGAGAAGCCGCCGGCCGCGCCCGCGGCGCCGGCCCGCCGCAGCGAGGCCGAGACGCGCGAAGGCGGGGCCGGACGCAGCCGCAGCTGACGACGCCGACGCTGCCCCTGCGGGCCCGGCCTCCGCGCGGGGCGGCCGGGTTGGGCCGAGGCGTTCAGGCGCGCTCGAACACCGCCATGCTCTCCACGTGCGCCGTGTGGGGGAACATGTTCACCACGCCGGCCGCCACGCAGCGGTAGCCCGCCTGGTGCACCAGCAGGCCCGCGTCGCGCGCGAGCGTCGCCGGGTTGCAGCTCACGTAGACGATGCGCTGCGGCGGCGTCCAGCCTTCGGCCGAGGCCGGCAGGGGCGGCGCGTCTTCCGCGCCGATGCGCGCCTGGTGGATGTCGGCCAGCGCCTTGGCGAGGGCGAATGCGCCCTCCCGCGGAGGATCGACCAGCCATTTGCCCGCCACGCCGTCGGCGATCAGCATCTCCGGCGTCATCTCGAACAGGTTGCGCGCCACGAAGGTGGTGGCGGCCAGCGCCTGCCCCTGCGGACGGCCCTCCTGGTTCTTGCGGTAGTTCTCGCGCGAGCGGGCCACCAGCGCCTCGCTGCCCTCGATGCCGACGACCTCGCGGGCCAGGGTGGCGATGGGCAGCGTGAAGTTGCCCAGGCCGCAGAACCAGTCGATCACGCGGTCGTCGCGGCCGGCATCCAGCAGGCGCAGGGCGCGCGTCACCAGCACGCGGTTGATGTGCGGATTCACCTGCGTGAAATCGGTGGGCTTGAACGGCATGCTGATGCCGAAATCCGGCAGCGCATAGGCGAGCTGCGGGCCGCCTTCGTCCAGCAGGCGCACGGTGTCCGGCCCCTTGGGCTGCAGCCACCACTGCACGCCGTGCGCGGCGGCGAAGGCGCGCAGCCGGTCGAGGTCGGCGTCCGAGAGCGGCTCCAGGTGGCGCAGCACCAGGGCGGTGACGTCATCGCCGCAGGCCAGCTCGATCTGCGGGCAGGTGTCGCGCGCATCCATGGAGGCGATCAGCTCGCGCAGCGGCATGAGCAAGGCGCTCACGTGGGGCGGCAGCACCGGGCAGACCTCCATGTCGGCGATGTAGCGGCTCTTGCGCTCATGAAAGCCCACCAGCACCTTGCCCTTCTTGGCGACGTGGCGCACGGCGAGGCGCGCGCGGTAGCGGTAGCCCCAGGCCGGACCCTCGATGGGGCGCAGCACCATCTCGGCCTTCACCTTGCCCAGGTGCCAGAGGTTGTCCTCCAGCACGCGCTGCTTCACGGCCACCTGCGCGCCGACGTGCAGGTGCTGCATCTTGCAGCCGCCGCAGGCGCCGGCGTGCAGCCCGAAATGCGGGCAGCCGGGGCGCACGCGCTGGGGCGACTCGCGGTGGATGGCGGTGAGGCTGGCCTGCTCCCAGTTGTTCTTCTTGCGGTGGGTGTTGGCGCTCACCCATTCGAAGGGCAAGGCGCCGTCGATGAAGACGACCTTGCCGTCGGGCCTGCGGGCCACGCCCTGGGCATCCATGTCCATGGACGTGACCTCCAGCCAGCCGGGCGGAAGATCGGCGGCACCGGGGGCCGGTGCGGGGAGTTCGGGGATCTGAAGATTCGCGGTGTCATCGGTGGGGTCGCTCATCCCCCGATTGTCTCAGGCCCGCCGGACCGCCAACGAGTACGGCGGTCGGCGCCGGTCAGCTGCGCGCGGGACGCACGAGGCGCGGCACCGGGTCGTAGGGGGGCAGGCCCCGGCGCGCGGCGGGCATCGAGGCAGCGGCGGGCAGGCGGTTGAATTCCACCTGGCAGTCGCTGGAATCGAGCGAGAACACCATCGTGCTGCCCGGCGCGACGGCCGGCAGGGTCTGGTGGATCTGCCGCGACAAATCGACCGGCGGGGTCTGCGAGCGGTAGATCACCTGCTGGGCGGGCGAATAGACGATGTAGCAGGCGGCAGACGCGGCGGCACTCCAGAGCCCTGCGGACAGCGCGGCGGCGTACAGGGCGAAACGGCAGGCGGTCATCGGGAAACTCCTCGGTAAGGGGCGCGGGCGGGAACCGGGCCACCGGGAGCGGTGGATCGCCGCGCCACACGGTGCTGCCGGAGATTATTGCGGACATTGCGCGGCTCAGGACCGCGTTGCGCGCGCTTCCAGCGCCAGGTGGAAGGAATGCTTCACCTCTTCCATCACCGCGTAGGTGCGGGTTTCGCGCACGCCGGGCAATTGCCAGAGCACCTCGCCGGCGAACTGGCGGTAGGCGTTCATGTCGGCCTGCCGCGTCTTGAGCAGGTAGTCGAAGCCACCAGCCACCATGTGGCACTCCATGATGGCGGGATGCACCTGCACGGCGGCCTTGAACTGGTCGAACACGTTCGGCGTGGTGCGGTCGAGCAGCACCTCGACGAACACCAGCATGCCGGCACCGAGCTTCTGGGGATTGAGCCGTGCCTCGTACCCCAGGATGTAGCCCTCCCGCGTGAGCCGCTGCACCCGCGCCAGCACCGCCGTGGGCGAGAGCGCGACGCTTTCCGCGAGCTTGAGGTTGGCGATGCGGCCGTCGCTCTGCAGGATCGCCAGGATCTTGCGGTCTATGCGATCCAATTCCTCCATGACACCTCCAACTTACAGTGAATGATTCATCAATATCACGTATTTTTACGCATTCATTCGTCGAATAGAAACGGATGATGGCGGAAATTCACTCCACTGCCCCGTCGCCATGAATGCCCCTCAGCCGCTCCTGCATTCCGCCCCGTTCGCCGACTTCGCCCCGCATGCCGGCGCGCCCCTCGCCTCGCCCTTGCGCCAGGCCATCGCGGCGGCCTGCCGCATTCCCGAGCCGGACGCCGTGGCGCCGCTGCTGGAGGCCGCACGGATCGACGGACCCGCGGCCGGGCGCGTGCAGGCGCTGGCGATGCGGCTGGCCGGTGGACTGCGCGAGCGCAAGGCGGCCAGCGGCCGGGCCGGCTGGGTGCAGGGGCTGCTGCAGGAGTTCGCGCTGTCCTCGCAGGAGGGGGTGGCCCTGATGTGCCTGGCGGAGGCGCTGCTGCGCATTCCGGATGCCGCCACGCGCGACGCGCTGATCCGCGACAAGATCGGCGGCGGCGACTGGGAGGCGCACCTGGGCAAGAGCCCCTCGCTGTTCGTGAACGCCGCCACCTGGGGCCTGCTGCTCACGGGCCGGCTGGTGGCGACCCACAGCGAGCAGGGCCTGGGCGCGGCGCTGCGGCGCATCACCGCGCGCGGCGGCGAGCCGCTGGTGCGCAAGGGCGTGGACGTGGCGATGCGCATGATGGGCGAGCAGTTCGTGACGGGCGAGACCATCGGCCAGGCGCTGTCGAACGCCCGCCCGCGCGAGGCGCAGGGCTTCCGCTACTCCTACGACATGCTGGGCGAGGCCGCGCTCACCGGGGCCGACGCCGAGCGCTACCTGCAGTCGTACGTGGATGCGATCCACGCCATCGGCGCGGCATCGGCGGGCCGCGGCCCCTACGAAGGCCCCGGCATCTCCATCAAGCTCTCGGCACTGCACCCGCGCTACAGCCGGGCCCAGCACGCCCGGGTGATGCAGGAGCTGTTCCCCCGCGTGCTGGGGCTGGCGGAGCTGGCGCGCGGCTACGACATCGGGCTGAACATCGACGCCGAGGAAGCCGACCGGCTGGAGATCTCGCTCGACCTGCTCGAAGCGCTGTGCGAAGCCCCCTCGCTCGCGGGCTGGAACGGCATCGGCTTCGTCATCCAGGCCTACCAGAAGCGCTGCCCGTTCGTGATCGATTACGTGGTCGATCTCGCGCGGCGCTCGGGGCACCGCCTGATGGTGCGGCTGGTGAAGGGCGCCTACTGGGACAGCGAGATCAAGCGCGCGCAGGTGGACGGACTCGCGGACTACCCGGTCTACACGCGCAAGGCGCACACCGACGTGTCGTACATCGCCTGCGCGCGCCGGCTGCTGGCCGCGCCGGATGCCGTGTATCCGCAGTTCGCCACGCACAACGCCCACACGCTGGCCGCGATCCACGAGCTGGCCGGGCCGGAGCGCTACGCGCCGGGCCAGTACGAATTCCAGTGCCTGCACGGCATGGGCGAGCCGCTCTACGAGCAGGTGGTGGGCGCGGCGGGCCTGAACCGGCCGTGCCGGGTGTATGCGCCCGTCGGCACGCACGAGACGCTGCTGGCCTACCTGGTGCGGCGGCTGCTGGAGAACGGTGCCAACACCTCGTTCGTGAACCGGGTGGCCGACGCCACGCTGCCGCTGGACGGCCTGGTGGCCGACCCCGTGGCCGCCGTGGCCGCGGAAACGCCGCCCGGCCGGGCGCACCCGCGCATTCCGCTGCCGCCGGCCCTCTACGGCACGGAGCGGCGCAATTCCGCCGGGCTGGACCTGGCGAGCGACGCGGTGCTGGAGCCGCTGGCCGATGCGCTGCGGCAGCATGCGCAGCAGGCCTGGGAGGCGGCTCCGCTGCTGGCCGGCCCGGCGGAGGGCGGGCCGGGCGAGCCGGTGCGCAATCCCGCATGGCATGCCGACGTGGTGGGCACCGTGCAGGAGGCCACCGAAGGCGATGCCGCGCAGGCCCTGCAGTGGGCGCAGGAGGCTGCGCCTGCCTGGGCCGCCACCCCGGCCGCGGCACGCGCCGTCGCGCTGCGCCGCGCCGCCGATGCACTGGAGGAGCGCATGCCCGCCCTGCTCTCGCTGCTGGTGCGCGAGGCCGGCAAGACCTGCGCGAACGGCGTCGCCGAAGTGCGCGAGGCGGTGGATTTCCTGCGCTTCTATGCCGCGCAGGCGGAGTCGCAATCGGCCGGCGGCGGCTGGGCGCCGCTGGGCCCCGTGGTCTGCATCAGCCCCTGGAATTTCCCGCTCGCGATCTTCATGGGCCAGGTGGCCGCGGCGCTCGCCGCGGGCAACACGGTGCTGGCCAAGCCCGCGGAACAGACCCCGCTGGTGGCGGCAGAGGCCGTGCGCATCCTGCACGGCGCGGGCGTGCCGCGCGGCGCGGTGCAATTGCTGCCGGGCAGCGGCGAGACCGTGGGCGCGCGGCTGGTGGGCGACGCGCGCGTGATGGGGGTGCTGTTCACCGGCTCCACCGACGTCGCCCGCATCCTGCAGCGCAGCGTGGCGGGCCGGCTGGATGCCGCGGGCCGGCCGGTGCCGCTGATCGCCGAGACGGGCGGGCAGAACGCGATGATCGTGGACTCCTCCGCGCTCGCGGAGCAGGTGGTGGCGGACGCCGTCGCCTCCGCTTTCGACAGCGCGGGCCAGCGCTGCTCGGCGCTGCGCGTGCTGTGCCTGCAGGAGGACGTGGCCGACCGCGTGCTCGAGATGCTGCGCGGCGCGATGGCGGAACTGCAGGTGGGCCGCCCCGACCGGCTGGCGGTGGACGTGGGCCCGGTCATCGACGACGAGGCGCGCGCGGGCATCCTGCGGCACATCGACGCCCTGCGCGCGAAGGGCCGCAGGGTGCACCAGGTGCCGGTGCCGCGGGAGGCCGATGCCGCGGGCACCTACGTGCCGCCCACGCTGATCGAACTGAAGGACCTTTCGGAGCTGGAACGCGAGATTTTCGGGCCGGTGCTGCACGTGGTGCGCTATCCGCGCAGCGGGCTCGACGCGCTGCTGGACCAGATCGCCGGGACCGGCTACGGGCTCACGCAGGGGCTGCACACGCGCATCGACGAAACCGTGGAACGCGTGCTGCGCCGCGCGCGCGCCGGCAACCTCTACGTGAACCGCAACATGGTGGGCGCAGTGGTCGGCGTGCAGCCGTTCGGCGGCGAAGGCCTTTCCGGCACGGGGCCGAAGGCGGGCGGCCCGCTCTATCTGCTGCGGCTGGTGGCGCAGGCGCCTGCGGGCGCGGCGCGCACCGCCGTCGCCGCGGTGGGCACGGACGCTGCCGCGGTACGCGGCATGCCGGGTGAGCGTCCGGCCATGGCCCCGCTGCAGGCGCTCGCGGACTGGGCGGCCACGGCGCGCCACACCGCACTGCACGCCGCCTGCGCCGCCTTCGCCCGGCAATCGCCCGCAGGCGCCGTGGTGCTGCTCCCGGGCCCTACCGGGGAGCGCAACCAGTACAGCGTGCTGCCGCGCGAGCGCGTCCTGTGCCTGGCCGGCAGCGATGCCGACCGGCTGCTGCAACTGGGCGCGGTGCTGGCCGTGGGCGGCCATGCCGTGTGGCCCGCTTCCGCGGCCACGCTGCACGCCACCCTGCCCCCGGCGGTACAGGAGCGCACGGTGCTGGTGGCCGATTGGCAGGCCCCGGCAGTGGCCCTGGATGCGGTGCTGCACCACGGCACGCCCGAGGGACTGCGCGACGTCTGCCGGGCAGTGGCGGCGCGCCCCGGGCCGATCGTGGGCGTCTCGGGCCATGCACCCGGCGATGCGAACGTGGCGCTGGAGCGCCTGGTGGCGGAGCGGGCGGTGAGCATCAACACGGCCGCGGCGGGCGGCAATGCGAGCCTGATGACGATGGATTGACAGGCTTGGCGCACCGGTCGTATCGGCAGGGAATCGGGGCCTGACGGCCCTGGGCGGGTCACCGGACAGCGCGCCGGCCGGCACGCTCTTGCGCCAGAACGTCAGGACTCAGGATGCCGTTTCCCGCGTCCCGACGCGGGCCAGGCCCCGCATGACGTGCACCACCTGCGGCTGGTCCACCAGCACGCATGGCTTGCCGGTGCGGCGGCAGTGGTCCTGCACGCGCCAGTAGTCGTCGTGGCCGACACAACCGGTCTGGCAGATGACGAAATCGGCGGCCCGCAGGCTGGCCTCGAACGCGGCGGGGTCGTCTTGCGTGGAGGCCGCTTCCTGCTGTATGTCCGCGGCATCGGAGGCCGAAGCGAATGCCTCCGCACCACCGAAGGGCTGCGCAACCAGCGCGCCGCGCGGACCCCGGGCGATGCACACGACGGACTTCCTTGTCGTGGCGGACGTCCCGCTCAGCTCCGGTGCGGCGGCCAGCGCCGGCATGGAGCCCGTAGCCACGCCCGGCGCCGTGTCGCGCGCCCCGGCATGCCACTGCCAGTGCAGCACCTCGCGCATCAGGCACTGCAGGCGGTGCGTCAGCCCCTCCACCTGCCGGGCCAGCGCGCGGCGCCGGCGCAGGCCGGGCAGCGCCTCTTCCTGCACGCGCCGGTCTTCCTGCGCATAGGCCAGCGCCGTCTCGGCCACGATCGCGCGCGCCCGCAGCCGCACCGCTTCGGCCTGCAGATCCTCGATGCGGCGCGCCTGCGCCGCCAGATCGCGGCTGCAGCGCCGCTGCGCGCGGCCGTATTCGGCGAGCAATGCGCGGTGCTCGTCGAGCACCGGTTCCGGAACAACTTCCATGCCTTCTTCCTCCTGGGCGCAGGGCCCGTACGGCGCTCAAGGTAAGCGGACGCTCCGCCATCGCCGCACCGCCCTCCCCGATAACCATTCGACGAATATTTGTATTGATAAGCATTCTCATTCAGTGCTACACTGCAGTCAATCGCCGACCCCACCGCCCCACCGGCGATCGGGCCAGCCGCTCCAGACAGGTTTCATCGTGGGGCGACTCCGGGCCCGTCAAGGGTCCCAAGGGTCGTTTTTGCCAGCCAACGGTTTTCCCGCGTAGCCAGGCTTTTTTTGCGATGACCTGCCAAGGCCTTTCTTCGGCTTATCCGGTTTCTCCGGCACAACGGCGTGCAGGGCGCGGGGCATTCAGCATGCCGCGCCGTCTCGTCTCGCGGCACCCAGGCCCTTCCATGCATGCGCAGGCTCAGTGCGCTGCGCGCCTCACGCGCCGCCTTCGCCCCGCCGCAGCAGCACGATCACGAAACACGCCCCCAGCCCCGAGGTGACGATGCCCACGGGCAGCTCCTGCGCGCCCAGCAGCGTGCGGGCGACGAGGTCGCTCGCCAGCAGCAGCACGGCGCCCAGCGCCACCGCGGCGGGCGACGACGCGCCGTGCAGCGGCCCCTTCCAGCGGCGCGCGAGGTGCGGCACCATGAGTCCGACAAAGCCGATCAGGCCGGTGAGCGCGACGCAGCAGGCCGTGGCGAAGGCCGCCACCACGAAGGTCTGCGTGCGCAGCCGCTGCGGGTCCACGCCCAGGCTGTGGGCGGTGTCGTCGCCCGCCAGCAGCGCATCGAGCGCCCGGTGGCGCCGGGCGACGAACAGCACCGGCACCAAGAGGCCCGCGCCGGCCAGCCAGAGGTTGTCCCAGCGGGCGAGCCCCAGCCCGCCGAGCGACCAGAAGACGACGGAATGCGCGGCGCGCTGGTCTCCCGCGAAGATCAGCGCATGCGTGAGCGCGCCGAACAGGAACGAGACCGACACGCCGGCCAGCACGGTCCGCGCGGGCCCCTGCCCCGCGCCGCCGCGCACGATCAGCAGCACCGCCGCGGCCGCGACGAGTGCGCCCGCGAACGTGGCGAGCGGCAACGTCCACATGCCGAGCGCCGTGCCGGCGAACGTGATCACGGCCACCGCGCCGGCCGATGCGCCCGACGAGAGCCCGAACAGGAAGGGATCGGCGAGGTCGTTGCGCGTGGTCGTCTGCAGCAGGCTGCCGACGAGCGCCAGCGCGCCACCCACCGCCATCGCGAGCAGCACGCGCGGCAGGCGCAGGTCGCGCACGATGGCCTGGGCCATCGCGGCACCGGAATCGGCGGGACCGCTGGGGCCGGCCAGGGCCGAAAGCACGTCGTGCACGCCGATCGGCACGCCGCCGGACATGAGCGACAGCATCACGAGCGCCACCACCGCGAACGGGAGCAGCCCCGGCATCCAGCGGCGCCAGCCCGCCCGCGGAGCACGCACGCTCACCGCGCGCTCCGCAGCGCCCGGGCGATCTTCTCGATGGCGTCGATGTTGGCCGGCCCGGGTGTCAGCTCGGCGTAGCGCAGCACGATGAAGCGGCCGTTGCGCACGGCATCCGTCAGGCGCATGGCGGGGTGCTCCCGCAGCACGCGCTCCAGGTGGTCCGGCCCCTGGCCGTTCTGGTAGTCGAGCAGGATGATGAACTGCGGATTGCGCCGCGCGACGGCCTCCCAGGCGGCGTTGCCCCAGCTCATGGGCAGGTCGTCCAGCACGTTGCGGCCGCCCGCGGCATCGATGAGCGCGGTGGGCATGGCGGCCCGGCCGGCGGTGAAGGGTTTGTCCTCGCCGGAGTCGTAGACGAAGACGCCCGGCCGGCCGGTGAGCGCAGGCCGCGCCGCGGCGGCCACGCGCGCGCGCCAGCCATCCACCAGCTGCCGTGCCTGCGCGCTGCGGCCGAACACCTGGCCCAGGCGCAGCATGTCGCCGTAGAGCAGCTCCATGGTGGCATGCGGCTTGTCGGCGCGGTTCTGCGCGCAGCTTTCGGTCAGCACCAACGTCTGGATGCCGTGCCGCGCGAGCGTGTCGGGTGTCACCTCGCCGCCGGGCTGCATGCCGTAGTACCAGCCCGCGAAGAACAGATCGGGCCTAGCGGCCACCAGCGTTTCCAGCGTGGGGTACTTGGGCGCCAGCTCGGGCACGCCGTCCAGCGTGCGCAGCAGCGCCTCGCCGGTCTGCTTGTACCAGCCGGTGATGCCCGTCACGCCGACGAGCTCAGGCCGCAGGCCGAGCGCGAGCGCCATCTCCGTCATGTTGAGGTCGTGCACGACCAGCCGCCGCGGGGGCTTGTCGATGCGGAGCAGCTCGCCGCAATTGGAGACCGTCACGGGGTATGAGGCGTCGGCCGCGTGCGCGCCCTGCCCCATCGCCAGTCCCGCGGCGGATACCCAGGCCAGCGCCACGGCCACGGCCACGATCCGGCGCCGCCATCCGTTCATGGTCATGCCGCCCCCCGCTCGAACGACCACAGCAGGCCGCCATGCCGGGGATGGCGCGTGTGCACCAGCTCCATGCCGAACACCTGCGAGACGCATTCGCCGCGCAGCGCCTCGGCGGGCGGGCCTTCCGCGGCGAGCCGGCCGGACTGCAGCACCCAGACCCGGTCGGCGAACGACGGCACCAGCGCCAGTTCGTGCAGCACGGCGACCACGGTGATGCCCAGGCCGCGCACCAGCGCCAGCACGTCGGCGCGCGCCGCGAGATCGAGGTGGTTGGTGGGTTCGTCGAGCAGCAGCAGCTCCGGCGCCTGCGCGAGCGCACGGGCCAGGTGCATGCGCTGGCGCTCCCCGCCGGAGAGGCTGGCCAGCGCGCGATCGGCCAGTGCCTGCACGCCGCAGGTGCGCAGTGCGTCCGCGACGGCGCGCGCATGGTCGGCGGCGGCCATGCGGCCTTCGTGCGGCAGGCGGCCGAGCGCCACGTAGTCCCACGCGCGCAGGCCGCCCTGCGCCGCATCGTCCTGCCCGAGCACCGCCACGCAGCGCGCACGCTCGGCCGCCGGCCAGCGGGCCACGTCCTGCCCGAGCCAGCGCACCGCGCCCGCCGTGGGCGCGATGCGGCCCGCCAGCAGCTTCATGAGCGTGCTCTTGCCGGCACCATTGGGGCCGACCAGCGCCACGCATTCGCCCCGCGCGGCCTGCACGCCCACGTCCTGCAGGAGCCAGTCGCCGCGGGGCGAGCACCATCCGAGGCCCTGGGCCTGCAATGCGACCGACACGTCCGTCAGCCTTCCGAGCTCACAGCGTCCAGCGCAGCGCCAGCTCGAAGCTGCGAGGCGCGCCGAGCAGGATCTGGTCGGGGTAGAACGGGTCCGCCCAGGCCGCGTAGACCTTGTCGGTCAGGTTGCGGCCACGCAGCGTGAGCTGGGTGCCCGGGGCGACGTCCACGCTCCAGGAAGCGTCCAGCACGCGGTAGGACGCGAGCCGCACGGTGTTCGCATCGCTGTGGAAGCGCTCGCCCACGTGCCGCAGCGAGGCCGAGACCTGCATGGGCCGGCCCGCCGTGAAGCGGTAGGCCGCGCCCACGCTGCCCATCACCTTCGGTGCGTTGGGCGGGGTGTGGCCGGAGAACGAGGTGCCGTTGGCCAATTCGAAATCCTCGTAACGCGCGCGGTTCACGGCGAGCTGCGTCCACACGCTCCACGCCGCGTTGGGCCGCAGCGCGAGCGAGAGTTCCGCGCCGCGCGACTGCAGCGCGCCCGCCCGCGCGAGCGACTGGCCGCCCTGCCCGGCATAGACGTTGCGGCGCCCGGCGTCGTAGAGCGCGAGCGTCCATTCGCCGCGCTCCTGCCAGAAGCTCTGCTTGACGCCGACCTCGGCATTGCGCGCCCGGGTCAGATCGAGCGGCTGCGTGGGCCCGAGCAGGAAGATGTTGTTGGCCGCCACGTCGGCGCCGGTCGCGGCCTGGGCGTAGAGCATGGTGCCCGGCGCGGCTTCCCAGGTCAGGCCCAATCGGCCGGTGGTCGGGTGCCAGGTCTTGCCATAGGGAAAGCCCCGCCGCGCCGCGCCGGCCGCATCGGTGGAGGTGCGGTCCAGTTCGATCGACTCGTGGCGCAGCCCGGCGACGAGCGCCACGGCGGGCGTGAGGCGCAGCCGGTCCTCCAGCGCGAGCGCCGTGTTGCGCAGGCGCGTGGTCTGCAACTGCTGCACGAGCGGGCCGTAGAAGCCGCGGTCGGGCGCCACGAGCGACACGCTGTCGCCCGGGAAATTCGCGGCGCCGGGGCGCGACAGGTCGGTGTGGCTGAATTCGAGCGCGGCGACGGCCCGGTTCTCCAGGCCCGCGATCCGGCCGTCCCATTGCAGCTCCGTCTTGTTGCCGGTGGTGGTCTGGTCCTGCGCGACGAAGAAGCGTTCGCGGTCCACCAGGCCGGTACCGGTGTTGAACGCGAGCACCTCGTTGTTCAGCCAGGAACGCGTGGCGGTGTAGCGGTAGAACTGGGTGCGCACCGCCCAGGCCGCATCGATGCGCCAGTCCGCGCCGGTGCGCAGCCAGGTCTCGCGCGCCTCGTTGCGGTTGTCCAGCACGTTGTAGTTGGTGCGCAGCGTGCGCCGGTCGATCGCCACGGGGCCCAGCACACTGCCGTTGAAGCCCGAGGTGTAGGTGCCCGAGACCACGCCCGGCTCCGCCTCGACGCCCGCGGAGCCGGCCGACACCAGCGGCGTGCCCCAGTAGGGATGGCCGCGGTCGCGCTGCACCTCCGCCGCCACGAACAGCCTGAGCCCGGGCTTGAGGTGCCAGTCCAGCCCGCCCGACAGGTGCCAGAGGCGCTGGCCGGTGTCGTGCACGAATCCGTCGCCGTCGGAGCCGCTGGCGTCCAGGCGGAAGTCCACGTCCTTCCAGGCCGTGGTGCCGCCGGCCCCGATGGAGAAGCGGCGTTCGCCGAACGAGCCGGCGGCAAGCGTCACCTCGGTCTCGACGGGCCCGCGGTGCGGCGCGCGCGTGACGAAGTTCACCGCACCGCCCGCGGCCCCCTCGCCCGACATCAGCGAGGCGGGCCCCTTGAGGAATTCGACGCGCTCCAGATGGGCCGTGCCCATGACGCGCGAGGTCATGTTCGGCGGGCCGATCTTGATGCCGTTGTAGAGGGTGTTGATCTGGCTGTTGGCGAAGCCGCGCATCGAGAACGCGGCCGGTTCGGCGGGGAAATCCCCGGCCAGCACGCCCACGGCCGCCTGCGCGGCCTCGGACACCGTGCGCAGCCCGCGCTCGGCCAGTTGCTCGCGCGGCACCACGTCGATCGAGGCCGGCGTCTCGCGCACGGTGAGCCCCAGGCGCGAGGCGGATGTGGCCGGCTGTGCCAGGCGCGGGGTTTCGGCGCGTTCGCGCACCTCGACCTGCGGCAGGGAGGCCACCGGGGCATCCTGCGGCGCAACGGACTGCGCCAGCGCGGCGACGGGCGCGGCCCCCAGCAGGAGGGCCCACGCGCGCGGACCGGGAACGGGAGAAAATGGCATGGCGTATTGTCGACGACGCCCGCGCAGGCGCGGGTGGGCAGGCAAGCGTGCAGGCCGCCCGCCGGAGTATCAAGAAAGTGGATGCCCCGCCACGGCGTGCAGGCGGGCGGGTGGCGACGATGTTAACGCAATCAGGTTGCATTAACAAACCTGCATACCGAGCCTCACGGCCCGACCACGACACTGCACACCTGCCGGGCGGCGGGCAGCGCCCGACCACGCGGCATCACACGGACAGGAGCCACCCATTGAGCATCGCCCACCGCATCCGCATCGAAGACGTCACCACCCTCTCGGACGACTGGTACACATTGAAGAAGACCACGTTCTCGTTCCAGCGCAGCGACGGCAGCTGGCAGCGCCAGTCGCGCGAGACCTATGACCGGGGCAACGGCGCCACCATCCTCCTCTACGACCCGCGCCGCCGCACCGTGGTCCTCACCCGCCAGTTCCGCTATCCCGCCTTCGTCAATGGGCACGACGATCTGTTGATCGAAACGCCTGCGGGCCTGCTCGACGACGCTGAACCCGAGGCGCGCATCCGTGCGGAGGTGGAAGAGGAAACGGGTTTTCGCGTGCGCGAAGTGCGCCAGGTGTTCGATGCCTTCATGAGCCCCGGGTCGGTGACGGAGCGGCTGCACTTCTTCGTGGGCGAGTACCGGCCCGGCGACCGGCAATCGGCCGGCGGCGGCATCGCATCCGAGGGTGAGGACATCGCCGTGATGGAGCTGGGCATCGCCGAAGCACTGGCGATGATCGGCTCGGGAGCGATACGGGACGGCAAGACGATCATGCTGCTGCAATACGCGGCACTGCATCTTCTTCCGGCCGCGCCGCCATCGGCTCGCTGATGGAGCGCCCGGCAGGCGGCGCGACGTCTCCCTTCAATGGACGTCGCGCCGGGCGTCGGCCCCTGCTGGAACCCGAAGGGAAATCAGCGCAGCCTGATGGCGATACGGGTTTTCTCGTCCGTCAGCTGCAGCGACGCCGCGGAGAAATCCGGTGGCCCGAACAAACCCATGACGTTGTTGGAGAACCCGTAGCGCTCGCTGGGTATCCCCAGGAAATTCGTATCCAGCTTCCCGTTGGAATTTTCGTCCGCGAATGCAACGAAGGCATACGTCCCAGGCGCCAGATCCTTGAAGAGCACCGTCGTCGGTTCGCCTTGCGAGTCAGAGATGTTCGTATGCGACGGCTTGTTCTTGGTCATGGCGTCTGCGCTGGGATAGACGGCCACGAAAACCCGGCTCGGCGCAGCCGGCAGGTTCTCGATGGTGATGCCGACATCCGCGGCCCGCACCGCAGTGAACCCGAAGAGCGACAACAGGAGAATGGGTAGTTTTTTCACGAGTACCTGGGGTTCGCGAGTTGACAGGAACCGTCATGGGACGAGCGGCTGATTGTGGCAGCAGACGGTACCCGGCGCTGGGCGTGTCGCAGGCGGGGGGCTGCGTGGTGCCCACCATCGGCCGGCACGGCGACGGCACCCGCCAGGGCGTGACCGCGGACCTGCTGGGCATCGAGGGGCCAGCCCTGATCCGCACGCTGGACCAGCTGGTCGCCGCCGGCCTGATCGAGCGCCGGGAAGATCCCGCCGACCGCCGCGCGCGCACCCCTGCACCTGCCTGTCGCGTCCTGATGACTGCGTCCGCTTCCCCGGGTGATCCAGGAAGCGCCGACCCACGTACAGATCGCTGCAATGACCATTCCCTCTTCACCACGCACCGTTGCCGATGCGCCCGTCGCCGTCATCGGCGCAGGCCTGTCCGGCCTGTCGTGCGCGCAGGCCCTGCTGCAGGCAGGCCATGCGGTCCACGTGTTCGACAAAAGCCGCGGGCCCTCGGGCCGCATGAGTACCCGCCGGGGGGAAGATCCTGCCGGCCCCTGGCAGTGCGACCATGGCGTCTCCTGTTTCACGGCGAGCACTCCGGAATTCCGTGCCGAGCTGGCACGCTGGCAGAAGGAGGGCGTGGCGGCACGGTGGGATGCGCGCCTGGCCCGCCTGGAAGGCGCTGCGTGGACCGCCCCGGCCACGCCGCAGGCGTGCTTCGTCGGCACCCCGCGCATGACATCGCCCGCCGGGTGGCTGGCGGAAGGCCTGCGGCTGGCGGGCGATCGCGCGCTGGCGCAGTGGCAGACCACGGTGCAGCGACTGGAGCGCCATGGCGATGGCTGGACCCTCACGTCCGCCGAGCACGGGCCGCACGCCGTGCGCTACGGCACCGTGCTGCTGGCCGTACCGGCACCGCAGGCCGTGCCCCTGCTGCAGGCGGCAGCCCCCGCCGCGGTCTCGGTGGCGGCCGGCGCACGCATGCGCGGCAGCTGGGCGGTGATGGTGCGCTGCACCGCGCCCGTGGATCTTCCCTGCGACGGCGCCTTCATCCACGGCGGCCCGCTGCGCTGGATCGCGCGCGACAGCAGCAAGCCCGGCCGCACGGCGCCGGCAGGCACCGAAACCTGGCTGCTGCACGCCAGCCCGGAATGGAGCGAAGCGTACATCGAAGACGAGCCCGGCAGCGTGGCAGCCTCCCTGCTGGCCGCCTTCCATGCGCTGGGCGGCCCGGCCCCCGCGCACGTGCAGGCCACCGCGCACCGCTGGCGCTATGCCGACACCGCGCCGGCCCTCACCATCGGCCACTGGTGGAATGCGGACCACCGGGTCGGCATGTGCGGCGACTGGCTGCATGGCGGCCAGGTGGAGGGCGCATGGCTCAGCGGCCGTTCGCTGGCCCGGGCCGTCGCTGGCTGAATCCGCCGGCGCCCCGACAATGCAGCAGACGCTCCCGCACCGCCCCGACCCTGCCCATGCACAAAAAATCCGATCTCCCGCAAAAGACCTGCCCGCACTGCGGCCTGCCGTTCACCTGGCGCAGGAAGTGGGAGAAGGTGTGGGACGAGGTGAAGTACTGCTCGGAGCGCTGCCGCGGCGAGCGCAAGCGCAGCGGCGGCGGCGCGGCGGCGGCCCCGGCCGGGGACCGCGCCGCATGAGCACCGTGCTGTTCTGGTTCCGCAACGATCTCCGCCTGCACGACCGGCCCGCGCTGCACGCCGCCCTGCCCAGCGGCTGCGCCCACCTCCTGCCCGTGGCGTGCCGGCCCGCGCCCGAAGACACCACGCCCCGGGGCTTCGCCCGCGTGGGCCCGCACCGCCGCGCGTTCACCCACTTCCGGCTGTGGTTCGAGCTGCTGTGGCGCGACTATTTCCGGCTGCCGCACCTCCAGTGGGGCGCGGCACTGTACCGGGCCCGCGGGCTGTCGCAGCAGCCTCCCGCGCCCCATGACCCGCGCGGCGGCCGGCGCTTTAATCCCGTGAAACAGGCGCAGCACCACGATCCCGACGGCGCCTACCGCCGGCGGTGGGACACGCTGTGAACCCGCCGCGGCCGCGCACCCACACGCTGCGCCTGCTGCTGGGCGACCAGCTCAATCCCCGGCACTCCTGGTTCGCCACCCAGGACGAAGGCGTGGTCTACGTGCTGATGGAAGTGCGGCAGGAAACCGATTACGTTCTGCACCATGCGCAGAAGATCCTCGCCCTCTTCGCCGCCATGCGCGCCATGGCGCGCCAGCTGCGCGAGGCGGGGCACCGCGTGCGCTACGTGGCGATCGACGATGCGAGCAACCGCCAGTCCATTCCCGCCAACCTGGCCGCCCTGATGGCCCACTATGGCGCAGAGGCGCTGCAATACCAGCATCCCGACGAATGGCGGCTGGACGCGCAGCTGCGCGCCTGGGGCGCGGAGCAGTCCTTCGGCGTGCAGGCCGTGGACAGCGAGCACTTCTACACCCGCCGCACGGAACTGGCCGAGGTCTTCCAGGGCCGAAAGCAGTGGCTCATGGAGCATTTCTACCGGCGCATGCGCCAGCGCCACGGCGTGCTGGTGGACGCAGCGGGCGAGCCGGAGGGCGGGCAGTGGAACTACGACCACGACAACCGCAAGCCCTGGCCCAGCACCGGGGACGCACCCGCGCTGCCGCCCGACGCTCGGCCCACGCACGACCACGGCGGCCTGTGGGCCACCATCGAAGCGGCGGGCGTCGAGAGCTTCGGCGCTCCTGAAGCCACGCGACTGCGCTGGCCCCTCCACCGGGCCGAGGCGCTGGCATGGCTCGACCACTTCATCGATTCCACCCTGCCGCATTTCGGCGCGTTCGAAGACGCCATGCACACGCGCGGCACGCGGCTGTTCCACTCCCTGCTGTCGTTCGCGCTCAACACCAAAATGCTCGGCCCGCGCGAAGTGGTGGAGCGCGCCCAGGCCGCCTACCACGCGGGCGCCGCGCCGCTGCCGGCGGTCGAGGGCTTCATCCGCCAGATCCTGGGCTGGCGCGAATACGTGCGCGGCATCTACTGGTCCCACATGCCCGGCTACGAGGAGCGCAATGCACTGGGCCACAGCGCCGCGCTGCCCGCATGGTTCTGGACCGGCGACACCCGCATGCGCTGCATGCAGCATGCCGTGGGCCAGTCGCTGCAGGGCGCGTATGCCCACCACATCCAGCGCCTGATGGTCATCGGCAACTTCGCGCTGCTGGCGGGGCTCGACCCTGCCGCCGTGCACCGCTGGTACCTGGGCGTGTACATCGACGCCTTCGAATGGGTGGAGCTGCCCAACACCGTCGGCATGAGCCAGTTCGCGGACGGCGGCCTGCTGGCCACCAAACCCTACGTGAGCAGCGCGGCCTACATCGACCGCATGAGCGACTACTGCAGCGGCTGCCACTACGACAAGAAGCAGAAACTGGGCGACCGCGCCTGTCCCTACAACGCCCTGTACTGGGACTTCTTCGCCCGCAACGAGGGCATGCTGGGCCGCAATTCGCGCCTCGGCATGGTGTACCGCCAGTTGCAGACAATGCGGGGCCCGCAGCTCGACGAACTCCGCGGGCACGCCGCCGGCCTGCGCGCCCGCCTCGACACGCTCTGACCCATCCACGGCAGCAGGACTTATCCCATGCACTCCCTTCCCACCGGCTACCGCGCGCTCGTCATCGGTGCCACGGGCGCCATCGGCAGCGCCCTGCTGGCGCGGCTGCAGGCCGACCCGCGCTGCGCCCTGGCCGTGGGCCTGGGCCGCCACACCCGCCCCGCGCTGGACCTGGACGACGAGGCCACCATCGCGGAGGCCGCCCGCCAGCTGCAGGCCCAGGGACCCTGGCACTGCATCATCCACGCCGCGGGCCTGCTGCACGGCACCCACGGCATGCCCGAAAAGCGCCTGGGCCAGCTGAACTACGCGCAGATGGAAGCCACCTTCCGCACCAACACCTTCGGCCCCGCGCTGGTGCTGGCGCACTTCGCGCCCCTGCTGCCCCGCAAGGAACGCGGCCTGCTCGCCGTGCTGTCGGCCAAGGTGGGCAGCATCGGCGACAACCGGCTGGGCGGCTGGTACAGCTACCGGGCCTCCAAGGCCGCGCTCAACATGCTGCTCAGGACGGCATCCATCGAAGTGGCCCGCACCCATCCGCAGGCTGTGCTGGTGGCTCTGCACCCCGGCACGGTCGGCTCGGCCCTGTCGGCGCCGTTCAACGGGAGGGACATCGGGCGCCCTGCCGCCGACGCCGCGGCCGACATGCTGCGGGTGCTCGACGGTCTGCCGGCGGAGGCGACGGGCGGTTTCTACGCCTATACCGGTCAAGAATTGCCCTGGTAAGGGGCGGGGGCGCCGGCGGCACGGCCCAGGGAGCGGGCACGACGGCTCCAGGGTGCCATTCAGAACCACGCCGTGTACGAAACCGCACTGCGAACAAGGTCACAACCCATTCCCACCCAAAAAGATAGCTAGCTAGCTAAACTTCGAGACATGCCCAGTGCCCCAGACCTCGATTCCGCCGACCCTGCGGAACTGCGCCACCTCACCTTCTCCCTCAGCCTGCTGCAGCGCGCCTACCGCGCCGCGGCCGACCGGGCGGTCGCTCCGCTGGGCGTGTCGCAGGCGGGCGGCTGGGTCGTGGTCACCATCGGCCGGCATGGCGACGGCACCCGCCAGGGCGTGATCGCGGACCTGCTGGGCATCGAGGGCCCGACCCTGATCCGCACGCTGGACCAGCTGGTCGCCGCCGGCCTGGTCGAACGCCGGGAAGATCCCGCCGACCGCCGCGCGCGCACCCTGCACCTGACCGAGGCCGGCAATGCGATCCTCGCCCGCATCGAGGACGCCCTGAACAACCTGCGCGCCGAACTGTTCCAGGACGTGCCGGCCGAGGACGTGCGCGCCTGCCTGCGCGTCTTCGGAACGCTCTGGGCGCGCCTGGGCAAGGCCGATCGCGGCGGCGCCGCTGTGGAGGGCTGAAGTGCCACTGCCCCGCCTGCTGCCGCGCTTCAGCCCGGCCGAGATGCTTTTTTCCGCGAAATGCTTCGCCGCCGCCATGCTGGCCATGGCCGTTGCGAGCTGGGCCGGCCTGCCGCGGCCCTTCTGGGCGCTGATGACCACCTACATCGTGGCCAATCCGCTGGCGGGCGCCGTCCGGTCCAAGGCCGCCTTCCGCCTGGGCGGCACGCTGCTGGGCTGCGCGGCCACGCTGCTGATGGTGCCGGCGATGGTCGATGCGCCCGAGCTGCTCACGCTCGCGCTGGCCGCGTGGGTGGCGTCGTGCCTGTTCGTTTCGCTGCTCGATCGCACGCCGCGCTCCTATCTCTTCATGCTGGCGGGCTACTCCGCGGCGCTGATCGGCTTTCCAGCCGTGAGCGCGCCCACCGGCATTTTCGAGACCGCCTCCGCGCGCGTGCAGGAGATCGGCATCGGCATCGTCTGTGCCGGGCTGGTGCACAGCCTGGTGTGGCCGGTGGGCATGGGCCCGACGCTGATCGGCATGGTGGACCGCACCCTGGACGATGCCGGCGCGTGGCTGCGCGCCATGCTGCAGCCGCCCGCCCCCTCGGACGCCGGCCGGCCTGCCGCACCCGCGCAGCAGGCCGCGCGGCGCAAGCTGGCGGGCGACATCTCCCAGCTGCGCGTGATGGCCACGCACGTGCCGTTCGACACCAGCCACCTGCGGTGGACGGCCGAAGCCATCCGCGCGCTGCAGCACGAGGTCGCAGCGCTCACGCCCTTCGCATCGGCCGTGGACGACCGGCTGCGCGCCCTGCGCGATGCCGAGGGCCGCCTGCCGGAGGACGTGGAGCGCACCGTGGGCCGGGTGCTGGCACGCCTGGCCGACAGCGGACGCGCGGCACCGGGCCGGCCCGGCCTGCCCCTCGCCGCCGCCGACGCGGCCGAACTGCGCACGGCGGCCCGTGCGCTGGCCGATGGCGCATTGCCCGCCGCGGACGGCTGGACCCTGGCGCTGCGCACGGGCCTGGCCGT
>Ga0308159_1000880_pt1 | contig 52794 bp, 47 predicted proteins | sample PhyCR1_FD_201040 | JGI IMG/M metagenome (GOLD analysis project Ga0308159, IMG submission 201040) | Phyllosphere microbial communities from UC Gill Tract Community Farm, Albany, California, United States - DLSLC.R1 | ecosystem: Host-associated > Plants > Phyllosphere > Unclassified | place: USA...
CGTGGCGCAGAGCGAGGCCATCAGCGTCATGAACAAGGACCTGAAGCTGCCCGGCCTGGGCTCCTACATGGCGCAGGCCATCGACCAGGGCGACCACACGGCGGCGCTATGGGCGGTGATCGCCATGCTGGCGTTGATCCTCATCAGCGACCAGCTGGTATGGCGGCCGCTGCTGGCCTGGGCCGACAAGTTCAAGATCGAACTGACCGAATCGGGATCGGCACCGACGTCCTGGGTCTTCGACCTGCTGCGCGGCTCCTATGTCTTTACCTGGCTCGACGAAAAGCTGTGGCAGCCGCTGGCCGACTGGCTGGCGCGCCATCGGCCGGCGTCACCCGGTGTTCCCACCCCGGCCCGCATCGCGCGCCGGCGCTGGACCCATCGCATCCTGAGCGGCCTGATCTGCGCGCTGCTGATCTTCGAGGCCCTGCGCGGGCTGGTGGCCGCCATCGACGCCCTGCACGGGGCGATGAGCTGGAGCCTGTTCGGGCATATCGTGTGGCTGGGTTTCCTGACCATGCTGCGGGTGCTGGCCATGACCGTGATCGCCACCCTGATCTGGACCCCGGTGGGGGTCTGGATCGGCTCCAAGCCGCACATCGCCCGCTTCGCCCAGCCGCTGGCACAGATCGGCGCATCCTTCCCGGTCAACATGACCTTCCCGCTGGTGGTGGGCTGGTTCGTGGCCGGCAACGTCAGCATGAACTGGGGCAGCATCCTCCTGATCGCCATGGGCACGCAGTGGTACATCCTCTTCAACGTCATCGCCGGCGCCATGGCCATCCCCAACGACCTGAAGGAGGCCGCCCGCATGTACGGCCTGTCGCGCTGGAACCTGTGGAAGACCCTGATCCTGCCCGCCATCTTCCCGTTCTGGGTGACCGGGGCCTGCACCGCCGCCGGGGGTGCCTGGAACGCCTCCATCGTGGCCGAACTGGCCAGCTGGGGCGATGTCTCGCTCAAGGCCGACGGCCTGGGCGCCTATATCTCGGCGGTCACCAAGTCCGGTGATACGCCGCTCATCATCGCCAGCATCGGTGTGATGTCGATGTTCGTGGTAGTGATGAACAAGTTTGTCTGGCGTCGCCTGTATGCCTTCGCCGAACGCCGTTTCCGCCTCGATTGATCCTGAGCCCAGCCATGACCATGACTTCTCCGCAACAACGTCCCGCCGTCGCCGAACTGTGCGCGGTCAGCAAATCCTATAACACCGCCGGCGGCCATGAACTGAAGGTGCTGGACAACATCGACCTGGCCGTGCACGAGGGTGAACTGCTGGCCCTGCTGGGCCAGTCCGGCTCGGGCAAGTCGACCATCCTGCGCTGTCTGACCGGGCTGGTGGAACCCAGCTCGGGCCACACCATGGCGGCCGGCAAGCAGCTCTATGGCGTCAATCGCGATGCCTCGGTGGTGTTCCAGACCTTTGCGCTCTATCCCTGGCTGACGGTGGAACAGAACGTGGCGGTAGGCCTGATGTCGCACAACCCGACCCGCGAAGAGCGTGACGCGGCGGTGGACCGCGCCATCGAACTGATCGGCCTGGGCAATTACCACAGCGCCTATCCGCGCGAACTCTCCGGCGGCATGCGCCAGCGCGTAGGCATCGCCCGCGCCCTGGTGTCCAAGCCCAAGCTGCTGTGCCTGGATGAAGCTTTCAGCGCCCTGGACGTGCTGACCGCGGAAAACCTGCGGCAGGAACTGATCAGCCTGTGGCGCGCACCGGACAGCGGCCTGACCTCGATCTTCATGGTCACCCACAACATCGAGGAAGCGGTGGAGATGGCCACCCGCATTGTGGTGGTGTTCCCGCGCCCGGGCCGCCTGGGCCTGGTGCTGGAAAACCCGCTGCCCTACCCGCGCGACAGCAAGAGCCCGGAATTCCAGCGCCTGGTCAACATCATCCACGAAGCGATCACCACGCTGACCCTGCCCGACCTGCCGCCGGAAGTGCACATGCCGGGCGAGCCGATCTCGCGTGGCCGCAAGCGCATGGAGTCGATCCCGCTGATCCCGGTGGGCCAGATCCTGGGTCTGATGAGCCTGCTGCACGACGAGCCGGAGCTGAACAACATCTACGACATCTCCGACGAGATCGGCAAGGAATTCGGCGAGACCATCGCCACCGTCAAGGCCGCCGAAATCCTGGAACTGGTCGATACCCCCAAGCAGGAAGTCTTCCTCACTGACCTCGGGCGCCGCTTCGTGGCGGCCGACCGGCTGGGGCAGCGCGCCATCTTCGCCGAACAGGTCTACAAGCTGCGCATCTTCCACATCATCCTGGCGGTGCTGGGCGAGGCCGAGGAAATCGAAGCCGAGCGCGTGTTGAAGGACATCGGCAGCGCCCTGCCCTACGACAATCCGGAAAAGACCTTCGAGACCATGATCGCCTGGGGCCGCTATGCCGGTCTGATGGATTACAACGCCAAGACCGGCATGGTGTTCGTGCCCAAGGACGAGGATGATGAAGGCGGCCCTTCGGCCTGAGCGTAAAACTAAAACCGGGCCCGACACCGACATCGGGCTCATGAAAAACGGCTGATCCCCGATCAGCCGTCAAATCATTACCAGATCGGCATTCCTGCCTGCACCGCCGTCTGCGCTCAGCGCAGTGCCGGCATCGGCGCGGACCTGCCCATGGCGGCCTGGTCCTGCATCGTCGTCAGCGATTTGTCCTGGCGGATCTTGAAGATCGAGACCACCTTCAGCAAGCCGCTGGCCTGTTGTGCCAGCGACTGCGCGGCCGCACTGGCCTCCTCCACCAGCGCCGCATTCTGCTGCGTGACCTGATCCATCTGCACCACGGCGGTGTTGATCTGCTCGATACCGCTGCCCTGTTCCTGGGTGGCGGTGGCGATACTGTTCATGATTTCACCGAAGCGCTGTACCGACTCCACGATCTCGCCCATCTGCTGCCCGGCGCTGGCCACCAGCTGTGAACCGGCGCCCACGTGGGCCACCGATTCGCCGATCAGGTCCTTGATCTCCTTGGCCGCGACCGCGCTGCGCTGGGCCAGCGAACGCACCTCCGACGCCACCACGGCAAAGCCACGCCCCTGCTCGCCGGCACGGGCCGCTTCCACAGCCGCATTCAGGGCCAGGATGTTGGTCTGGAAGGCGATCCCTTCGATGACGCTGATGATGTCGGCCATCTTGCCCGAGCTGGCGGAGATCCGGTCCATGGTCTGTACCACGCGATCGAAGGCTTCGCTACCGGCGCTGGCGGTCTGCGATGCACCGCTGGCCAGGCGCAGTGCCTCACCCGCGTGCTGCGTATTCTGGCGCACGGTGGTGGTCAGCTCCTCCATGCTGGCGGCGGTCTCTTCCAGCGAGGCGGCCTGTTCCTCGGTGCGTTGGGACAGATCGAAGTTGCCCTGCGCGATCTGTCCGCTGGCCACCGAGATGGTTTCGGCGGCCGACTTGATGCCGTGGGCGATCACGTTCAACTGGTGACGCATCTGCTCGATGGACGCCATCAGGCTGGAACCGTCGCCTTCGCGCAGTCGCACCGTGGCCGTCAGGTCGCCACTGGCGATGTCGCGCGCGATGGCCTGGGCTTCGGAAGGTTCGGCGCCCAGCTGGCGCAGGATGCTGCGGGCGATCATGGTCGACGCCACCACACCTACCAGCAAGGCCAGCGCCACGGCGCTGAGCATGATGCCGCGCAGCCATTCATAGGTGGCGCGGGCGCTGGTGGCAGCCTCATCATTGAGCTGATCCTCGAATTCGGCGAGTTCGGTGAGCGACTTGATCCAGGCCTGCTGCCTGGGTCGCACTTCACCGATAAGCACCTTGATGGCTTCGGCCGGCTTGTTATCCAGGCCCAGCTGCAAGGCCTTGGCCATGAGCGGTACGGCTGCGGCTTCATCGGCCTTGATCTGCGCCAGCAAATTGCGCTCCCGATCGGTGGTGGCGGCTTCGGTGGCAAACATCTTTTCCAGCGTCGTACGAGCATCGCCATAGAGCTTTTCCTGGCGTGCCAGCGTCTGCGCTTCGACCCGCATGCCTTCCTGGTCGTCCAGCAAGGCAATATTGCGGATGGCGAGGGCACGCTGGCTCAGCGCATTGCGCATGGCGGTGACCAGCCTGGTCTCGGCATTGTTGATGGCGGTGATGTCGGTGAGCGCATCGTTGATGCGCGACATGCCCACCATGCCCAACACGGAAATGCCCAGCAGAAACACGAGAATCAGGCCGAAGCCCAATGCCAGCCTGGTCACGACTTTCAACTTGCCCATGGTATTGCCCCCTTTGCGGTATCCCCCGGCCGGTCTCGGATGGGTCGGGGAGAGTTTGACGGAGCTTGTCGCAGGGAGGCTGCGACGCCAGGTCGCATGAACCTGGCGGCAAAGGATGAGCTGTTGTAATTGTGATGGACATCCGCAGGCAACCGGCACAGCGGCAAGCAGGAGCAGTCTAAGCCCCCATCCTGCGGGACAAAGCGAGAATCAGCGAGGATTTATCCAGTCACTAAAAAGTTAGGTTTTTACGTACCTTTCAGTTTTGTCCCTATGCCCGCCCTAGTGCTGAGCTTTTCTGCGCCATGGGTTGCACTGGCGCATCATGCGGGCGATTGCGCCTTGCGGCGCAGGCGGCTGGCACTGACTGCAGTGGCCAAGGCCGTGGCCAGCGCGGCCATCCACAGTGCGACACGGATCGCCTCGCCATCCTGCACCGGGCTCATCTGTAGTTCACCATGGGCCACGGCACCGGCGGTATGGACTGCCAGGATCACGCCCAGCAGCGCGGCGCCCAGGCACTGGCCGAAGGTGCGCATGATGGCCAGCACGCCGGAGGCATTGCCACTGCGTTCGCGCGAGACATTGCCGAGCATCTCGCGGTTGTTGGGGCTCTGGAAAAAGCCGAAGCCCATACCGCACACCAAAGCGCGCCAGCCGATGTCCCAGGCCTGGGCGTGATCGGGCAGCAGGGCCAGCAACACCAGGCCGAGGGTGAACACGGCCAGTCCCAGGCTGGACAGCAGGGCTGGAGAATGACGGTCAGCCAGGCGTCCGGCATGCGGCGCCACCAGCACGATGCCCAGCGGCCAGGGCGTAAACAGGGCCGCCGATTCGAAGGCGCTGTAGGCGTAGGCATTCTGGAACAGGAAAGGCAGGGCCACGAAGGCGATCCCCTGGCCCACGAAGGACGCCAGCGAGGTCAGCGCAGCCAGGGAAAAGCGCGCATTGGAAAAGATATCCAGCGGCAACAGCGGTTCGCGCACGCGGCGCTGGCCGCGCACGAAGGCCAGTGCAGAGATCAGCGCCACCAGCGCATAGGCCGCGGCGGTGAGCGCCGCGTGGGCGCCCTGGCCGGGGTCGGCAAAGTGTGCGCAGGTGTCGGCGGCCATGATGACCGCGCCCATGGCCAGCGCCGACCACAGTGCGCCGGCCATGTCGAAGGGCGGGCGCAGGCGGCCACGCTGGCGGGTGTCCGGGATGGAGCTCCACGACAGCAGCACCGCTGCCACGCCCAGCGGCAGATTGATCAGGAAGATCCACTCCCAGCTCAGCGCAGCCAGCAGGGTGCCGCCCAGCACCGGGCCGATGGCGGTGCCGGCCGCTACCAGCACTGCGTTGAGCCCGAGGATGCGGCCCAGCAGGCGGTTCGGAAAGACCGTGCGATGGATCGCCGGCGCGATGCTGAGCATGGCCGCGCCCCCCAGCCCTTGCAGCACGCGCATGGCAATGAGCCATTCCACCGTGGGCGACAGGGCACAGCCCAGCGAGGCCAGCGTGAACACCGCCAGCCCGGCCGTGAACTGGTTGCGAAATCCCAGTCGCGACGACATGGCGGCAAAGGCCGCCAGCGTCATGGCAGTGGCCAGCAGGTAGGCATTGGCCACCCAGACGGATGCGGCGGCCGAGGTCTGCAGCGCCAGACCGATCTGGGGCAGGGCAACATTGATGATGGTGCCGTCGAATACCGCCATGGTGGTGGCGGTCATCACCGCCAGCATGGCGCGACGGCGGCGCACGCCCGGCAGGCCTTCGTCGCCGGGCAGGTCGGAAAACAGTTCCATGGGAAGATTTCCTGGAAGATAGGATCAGGTCTTCACTATAGCCACCCACGAGACAAGGCGGAAGACGCACGGCTTGCATTGGATCATTGCATGCGACGCCATGTCACTGCGGCCATGCTAGGATGCCGGCATGACCGAAACCGACCTCAACCTGCTCATTGCGCTCGATGCCCTCATCGCCGAGGCCAGCGTGGCCGGGGCCGCGCGCCGCCTGGGCCTGAGTGCCTCGGCCATGAGTCGCACGCTGACCCGGCTGCGCCAGGCCACGGGCGACCATCTGCTGGTGCGTGCCGGCCGCCAGATGGTGCTGACGCCCTGCGCGGAGGCGCTGCGCGAGCGGGTACGCAACGTGGTGCATGAAGCCCGCTCGGTGTTGCGCCCCTCCGTCCCGGAGCTGGACCTGGCGCGGCTGGAGCGGGATTTCACCGTGCGCGCCAACGAGGGCTTCATCGAAGCCTGCGGTGCCGCCCTGATCGGCGCTGTCTCAGCCGAAGCGCCGCTGGTGCGCCTGCGCTTCGCGCCCAAGGTGGAACGCAGCCCGCTGCCGCTGCGCGAAGGCAGTGCCGACCTGGAGATCGGCGTGGCCAGCGAGATGGGGCCGGAAGTGCGGCTGCAGACCCTGTTCCGCGACCGTTTCGTGGGTGCGGTGCGCATCGGTCATCCGCTGGCGGCATTGCGCCGCGTGAGCGCGGAGCGCTATTGCAGCTTCGAACACGTGAGCGCATCGCCACGGGGCGACCGCAGCAGCCCGCTGGATGCGGCGCTGGCCGAACGCGGACTGACGCGCAAGGTGGTGGCCATCGTCCCCAGTTTTCCTGCCGCGCTGGCGGTGGTGCGCTCGTCGGACCTGGTGGCCATGGTGCCGTACTCCTTCCTGACCACGGCCGGTGCGCCGCGCAAGGATGGCAGCGCCTCCGGCATCCATTTGTTCGAACTGCCGGTGGCGACCGATCCCATCGTGGTATCGCTGATGTGGCATCCGCGCGTGGAACTGGACCCGGCCCATCGCTGGCTGCGCGAGAAGGTACGCGGTGTCTGCGCCGAGCTGGCACGCACCGGGCCGCGACGTTGATGTCCACGCTTACCTCTTCCCTCTGAAAGACCGCCATGCAACTACAAGGCACTCATCACGTCGCCATCATCTGTTCCGACTACGCGCGCTCGAAGGCCTTCTACGTCGGGCTGCTGGGCCTGCGCGTCATCGCCGAGCATTATCGCGAGGCACGGGACTCCTGGAAGCTGGACCTGGGCCTGCCCGATGGCACGCAGATCGAACTGTTTTCCTTTCCCGCGCCGCCGGCCCGGCCGTCGCGTCCGGAGGCCTGCGGTCTGCGCCACCTGTCCTTCGCGGTGGCCGATGTACAGCAGTGCAAGGAGCAACTGGAGCGACAGGGGGTGGCGGTGGAGGACATCCGCGTGGATGAATACACCGGCCGCCACTTTACCTTCTTCGCCGACCCCGACGGCCTGCCGCTGGAGCTCTACGAAGTGATCGACCCGGCGCGATCCTGACAACCATCCCAACAACGCCGCCGGCCCCGCCAAAGACATTGCTCCCGCCCCTCCCATGCCAAACCTCAAGACTTCCGCCTTCTCGCGCCTGAGTTCCACCACCCTGCTCGGCGCGGCCGTGATACTGGGCATGCTCTACTTCGGTCGCGACATCCTGGCACCGCTGGCAGTGGCCGGCATTGCCAGCCTGATCATCCTGCCGCTGGTGCGCCAGCTGGACGCCCTGGGCATCAACCGCGCCGCCGCCGCCATCATCTCGGTGCTGCTGGTGGGTGCCTGCCTGGTGGCCCTGGCAGTGGTGCTGGCATTCCAGCTGGTCAGTGTCACCAGTGACCTGCCGCAATACCGCGAAGCCATCCAGGAAAAGGTGGAGAGCGTGCGCGCCATCACCGAGCGCCCCTTCGCCCGGCTGGAAGCCGAGTTGAGCGCGGTCATTCCGCAACCGGTGCCGGAGGTCAGTCGCAGCGGCAAGAAGAACAGCCATGCAGCAGCTGCAGCAGCGGCCGCAGCCAATGCCACGCCCACGCCGGAGGCCGATACCCGCATGTCGGTCAGAGGTGCCCTGCGACGGCTATTCGCGCTGGCCTGGGGGCCGATCGGCCAGGCCGGCATCGTGCTGGTGCTGCTGGTCTTCATCCTGCTGGAACAGGAGTCGCTGCGCGAACGCCTGATCCGCCTGGCCGGCCTGACGGAAATGAGCCGGACCATGCAGGCCCTGGGCGACGCGGCCGAGGGGGTGTCACGCTTCTTCTTTTCGCAGTTCCTGGTCAATCTGGCGTTCGGCCTGATCATGGGCGCGGTGCTGGCCGCCGGTGGCGTGCCGCACGCGGTGCTATGGGGTACGCTGGCTGGCGTATTGCGCTTTGTGCCTTATCTGGGCGCACTGGCGTCGGGCCTGATGATCTCCATCTTCATCGCCGCCATCGATCCCGGCTGGTGGCTGGCATTGTCCTTCCTGGCCTTCTATGTCTGCCTGGAAGTGATCGTGGCCAACTTCGTCGAGCCGCGCATCTATGGTCATAGCTCCGGCCTGTCGCCGCTGGCAGTGATTGTCTCGGCACTGTTCTGGGGTTCGCTGTGGGGACCGATCGGCCTGTTGCTGTCGACTCCGCTGACGCTCTGCCTGGTGGTGGCCGGCCGTCACGTGGCGGCGCTGGAGCCGATCACCATCCTGCTGGGCGAGGCCCCCGACATGAGCCACGCCGAACGCTTCTACCAACGCGCGCTGGCCGGCGAATCCGACGCCATCATCCGCGACGCCCGCAGCCATCTGCAGAAGCAGAGCTTTGCCAAGTACTGCGACCAGATCCTGCTGCCTGGGCTGGCGCTGGCGGCGCTGGACCTGCGCCACGGGCGCATCGAGACGGCCCAGCAGGAGCGGCTGCGCGGCTCCGTTTCGCAATTGACCGAGGTGCTTACGCAAACCCCCGGCGCGCCGCGCAGCTTGCGGCGCCGGCGCGAAGTCCCCTTGCTCAACAGCGGCGTGGGCGCGCATCTGCGCGAACTGCGCCTGGCGCGACTGGGGCGCTGGCAGGGCTCGCTGGATGTGCCACTGGGATCGGTGGTGTTGTGCGGCGGTCTGCAGGGCGAACGCGACGACCTGCTCTCCGAATTGCTGGTGCATGCCCTGCGCGTGTCCGGCATCGATGCCCGCAGCATCACGCTGGATCAGCCGGAAGACGAACGCCCGGACAGCAGCAAGGCCGAACTGGTATCCATCGTCTTCCTGGTCTATCCGACCCGCGAACGGCTGGACGCCTGGATGGAGGTGGTGGGAACCTTGCGCAGCAACCTGCCGCAGGCCTTGCTGGTGACGATCCGCCCTTCCTTCTTCAATGAGGAAGTGGACGCGGCAACCGTGAAGGAACAGGTGGACATGGTGCTGTCTTCCTTCGAGGAAGGGCTGGCGCTGGCGTCCACCCATATGCGCCCGGCCATCAAGGTCTGAGCGGCGCGAAAGGTCTCCGGGGCCGGAGCAAAAAATCCTGGCGTAAAAAAATGCCGCCCGCTTGAACGCGGGCGGCATTGTCGTCTGGTGTTGCCGCCAATCAGCGGCATCAGCAGGACGTGGACACTTCTCAGCGCTTCAGTTGCGACAGGTCGCGTACCGCACCGCGATCGGCCGAGGTGGTCAGCGCGGCATAGGCCTGCAGCGCCTGCGACACCACGCGGGTGCGCTCGGCCGGCTTCCAGGCTGCATCGCCACGGGCCTCCATGGCGGCGCGGCGCTTGGCCAGGTCCTCTGCCGTCACACGCAGGTTGATGCTGCGGTTGGGGATGTCGATATCGATCAGGTCACCCTCTTCCACCAGGCCGATGGCGCCACCTTCGGCCGCTTCCGGCGAGGCGTGGCCGATCACCAGGCCCGAGGAGCCACCGGAGAAGCGGCCATCGGTGAACAGGGCGCAAGCCTTGCCCAGGCCCTTGGACTTGATGTACGAGGTCGGGTACAGCATTTCCTGCATGCCGGGGCCGCCCTTGGGACCTTCGTAGCGCACGATGACGACGTCGCCGGCCTTGACCTTGTCACCCAGGATGGCATCGACGGCGGCGTCCTGGCTTTCGAACACACGGGCCGTGCCGGAGAACTTGAGGATGCTTTCATCCACGCCGGCGGTCTTGACGATGCAACCCTTCTCGGCGATGTTGCCGTACAGGACGGCCAGGCCGCCATCCTGCGAATAGGCGTGCTCGCGGTCACGGATGCAGCCGTTGGCGCGGTCCAGGTCGTTGTCCTCGAAACGCTCTGCCTGCGAGAAGGCCACCTGGGTGGGAACGCCGCCGGGTGCTGCGCGGAACAGCTTGTGCACGGCCGGATCGCTGGAGACGCGGATGTCGTATTTCTCGATGGCTTCGCCCAGGGTCTTGCTGTGCACGGTGGGGCGCGATGTATCCAGCAGGCCGGCGCGGGCCAGTTCGCCCAGGATGGAGATGATGCCGCCGGCGCGGTGCACGTCTTCGATGTGGTACTTGTTGGTCATCGGCGCGACCTTGCACAGGCAAGGGACCTTGCGCGAGATGCGGTCGATGTCGGCCATGGTGAATTCGACCTTGGCTTCATGCGCGGCCGCCAGCAGGTGCAACACGGTATTGGTGGAGCCGCCCATGGAGACGTCCAGGGTCATGGCGTTTTCCCAGGTTTCCTTGGTGGCGATGTTGCGCGGCAGGATGGAATAGTCGTCCTGCTCGTAGTGACGCTTGGCCAGTTCGACGATCAGGCGGCCGGCGCGCAGGAACAGTTCCTTGCGGTCGGCGTGGGTGGCGACGATGGTGCCATTGCCCGGCAGCGACAGGCCGAGCGTTCCACTTCGGCCACGTCGGCATCCGAGATGTTCTGGTCGCCGGCCTGGATCATGGCGTCCACCAGGTCCAGCTTGATGACCTTCTTGTCGGTGTTGACGGTCTTGATGACCTTGCCGGCTTCCATCGGGCCGCCGGAGACGAAGACCACGGGGATGTTCAGGCGCATGGCGGCCATCAGCATGCCCGGGGTGATCTTGTCGCAGTTGGAGATGCACACCATGGCGTCAGCGCAGTGGGCATTGACCATGTATTCGACCGAGTCGGCGATCAGGTCGCGCGAGGGCAGCGAGTACAGCATGCCGTCGTGGCCCATGGCGATGCCGTCATCGACGGCGATGGTGTTGAATTCCTTGGCCACGCCACCGGCCGCCTCGATCTCGCGGGCCACCAGCTGGCCCAGGTCCTTCAGGTGCACGTGACCGGGCACGAACTGGGTGAAGGAGTTGACCACGGCGATGATGGGCTTGGTGAAGTCGCCATCCTTCATGCCGGTGGCGCGCCACAGCGCGCGTGCGCCGGCCATGTTGCGGCCCTGGGTGGTGGTATAGGAACGATAGGTCGGCATGATGGGTGTCTCCTCAGGGCTGCTTAGGGAAAATGGGACGCCAAGAGTGCCTCGGGCGCTACCATTTGTCCAATATATAATTCGACTCGAATTAATATCCTATGGATATTTATCCCACATGAAAAAGCCCGCGCGATGGCGGGCCCGGGTAAGGTGCCGAGGCACGGATCAGGCTTCCTCCCCTGCCTTTCTCACCGTGATCGGCTCGACCACGCTCAAGAGCAGCACCAGGCACAGCAACGAGGTGCCGACCATGTAGAGGAATACGCTGGTCCAGTCATAGCGGTCCAGCAACATGCCCACCGCCAGCGGCGCGCAGGCGCCACCGATCTGGCCCAGCGAATTGACAATGCCGAAGGCGGTCGGATAGGTGGCCTTGGTGGCCAGCCCCATGGGATAGGCGGAATAACCGGCAAAGCCGATGCCCAGCATCAGGCCGGAGAGCATCAGCATGGCGCCCAGGTAGAGCACGCTGTCGGGCGCTTCCACCAGCAGCAGCGTCATCGCCGCAGTACCCAGTGCACCGAGCAGCATCATGGGCTTGCGGCGGCCACCGAGGAGACGGTCCGAGATGATGCCGCCCAGCATGTTGCCGGCCACCGCGCCAATGAAGGGTGCCGAGGCCAGGAAGCCCATCTTGACCGAGGCGAAGCCCTTGACCGTGACCAGGTAGGTCGGAATCCAGGACATGAAGATATTGCTGATGCCGATCATGCAACCGTAACCCAGGGCTACGCCGATCACGTTCCAGGAGGTGAAGACCTGGCGCAGTGTTTCCAGGCGTGGCACGCGGCGGGTGCGGTTGATGCCGTCCAGCCAGGGCATGGGCGTGACCTGGGCACCCACCAGGGGCTTGCTGCCGGCGGCGTTGGCATTGGCACTGCTGGCGGGAGCATCCTGGCTGATGTAGCGGCGTTCGGCTTCGTTGCAGAAACGGTTGTCGCCCGGGGAATTGGTCACCAGGAACAGCCACAGGATGGCCAGGAAAATGCCCGGCACGGCAAAGACGTAGAAGATTTCACGCCAGCCCCAGAGCTGGATGACGATGATGCACACGGTGGGAACGATCAGCGGTCCCAGCTTGGAGGCGGCGATCCAGAGCCCGGTGGCAGTTCCCTTTTCTTCCGGCGGGAACCAGCGGTTGATGACGTTGGTGCAGCCGATGCCCAGCGGGCCTTCCGACAGGCCCAGGCCGACCCGGTAGAGCTGCAGCAGCAGTACCGAAGAGGTGGTCCCCATCAGGCCGGTAAACAGCGAGGTCAGCAGCATGAACACCGAAAACAGGATGCCGGTGGTCTTTTCGCTCAGCCGCTTGTACATCAGGCCGACCGGAATCTGCACGAAACCATAGGCGAACGAGAACAGGCTCACGATGAGGCCGGCCTCGGTGTTGGAAATGCCGTACTCCTTTTTCATGTAAGGCAGGGCGATGCCGAAGTTGGCGCGGTCGGCACAGGCGATGGCCCAGATCAGGAAGATCAGGCCCATCACCACCCAGCGGTAGCGGGTAGGCTTTTGCAGGGTGGCAGCGGCAGAGGTGGCTGAAGTTGCTGAGGTTGCTGAAGTTGCAGATGCGGCGGATGCGGCTGAACGGTGGCGGCCGACCTGGTCGGCGGCGTCGACATGATTCATCGTCGGACTCCTTGTGGCGTGTCTCGTGGTTATCGTTATTGGCGGCGGGAAGATGACGGTGCCGCCTTCAGGGCGGCAGCGCCCTGCCCGTCCGGTGCGATCGCAGGTGCATGCTTGTCTCCATTGCGGGTGGCGGGCTTTGTTGTGCTTCCCGGCAAAGGGAGATATTGGCGCCCGACGTTCTCGGCGGCCGTCTCTGGATGGCCGACGCTGGGAATCATGGCCGTGCACTGCAATACCGTCCAATCTTTTCTGGCTATCAGGTGATGTGCAGATTGAATCGATGCTGATACCGGATCGCTCACCAATTCCTGAATCAATTGATAGCCTTTTCGGATTGGACGCGCTCCCCGAATGACCGCATCATCCGCCGGCATTGCCATCGAACGAGAAGGAGTCTCCCCATGAAACGCCACGTGCTGCAACTCAATCCCATCCTGGTCCCGGCCATCAACGACAAGCTGGAAAGCCTGTACCACATGCATCGCCTGTTCGAGCAGGAGGACAAGGAAGCCTATATCGCCCGTCACGCCGCGGTCATCGAAGGTGTGATCACGGGCGGTCACACCGGCATCAGCAATGCGCTGATGGATCAGCTGCCGGCATTGAAGGTGGTGGCCGTCAATGGCGTGGGTACCGATGCCGTGGATCTGAACCATGCGCGCAGCAAGGGCTTGCCGGTGACCGGTACCTTCGGCGCACTCACCGAGGACGTGGCCGACCTGGCGCTGGGCCTGATGCTGGCGGTGTGCCGCCAGATCTGTCCGGGCCATGCCTTCGTCCAGCGTGGCGACTGGGTGCGTCATCCCTCGCCGGCGGCGATCCCGCTGGCACGACGCCTGAGCGGCAAGCGCGTGGGCATCGTCGGCATGGGCAAGGTGGGGCGCGCCATCGCGCAGCGCGCCACTGCATTCGGTTGCCCGATTGCCTATACCGACCTGCGTGCCATGGACGACCTGCCGCACCGTTTCATTGCCGACCTGCTGCAACTGGCGCGCGAAAGCGATGTGCTGGTGCTGGCCGCCGCCGCCGACAAGGCGCAGGGCATCGTCAATGCCGCGGTGCTCGACGCACTGGGACGCGAGGGCGTGCTCATCAACATCGCACGCGGCAAGCTGGTGGTGGAAGAGGATCTGGTCGATGCCCTGCAACGCGGCGTCATCGCCGGGGCCGGTCTGGATGTATTCGTGGATGAACCCAACGTGCCGGCCGCCCTGCTGCAGATGGACCAGGTAGTGCTGCAGGCGCATCGCGCCAGCGCCACGGTGGAGTCGCGTACTGCCATGGGCGAAATGGTCCTGGCCAGCCTGGAACAGGGCCTGGCCGGCCTGCGCCCGGAAGGCAGCCTGACCACCTGAGGCCAGCCGGCCGCAACAGGGAGTGCGCCTATAATGCAGGCGCACTCTTCACAGGCGAATCCCCATGCTCGATCTGGCTCAAGTCCGTTGTTTCGTGGTCGCTGCGACCGAACTCAACTTCCGTCGCGCAGCGGCCCTGCTGAACATGACGCAGCCACCGCTGTCGCGCCAGATCCATCTGCTGGAGCACAAGCTGGGCGTGCAATTGTTTGAACGGGTTGGCCGCACGGTGCGGCTGACTACCGAAGGGCGGGTGTTCCTGGCCGACGCCTCGCGCCTGCTGCAGCTCTCCGAACAGGCCGAGAGCACGGTGCGCCGCGCCAGCCAGGGCAAGACCGGGCGCGTGCGGGTGGGCTTCACCGGTGCCGCCGGCTATGAATTGATCCCGGAACTGCTGATGCAGGCGCGCCAGCAATTGCCGGAGATCGACGTGGTGCTGTTCGAACTGATCTCGGTGGCGCAGCTGGAGGCCTTCACCGCCAATACCATCGACATCGGTTTTCTGCGGCCCCTGTCGTCGCGCCAGCCGCTGGAGCTGGCCCTGGTTGACGACGAGCCGCTGGTACTGGCCATGCCCAAGGGCCATGCGCTGGCACGCCATGCGGCGGTGGCCACGGCGCAACTGGATGGCCAGCCCTTCATCATGCATTCACCCACGCATGGCAAGTATTTCTACGAACGCATCATGGCCATGCTCGGCGCGGCCGATGTCAAACCCGACTTCACCCAGTACATCGACCAGAGCCACACCATCCTCTCGCTGGTCAGGGCCGGCCTGGGCGTGGGCATCCTGCCGGCCTCGGCCCAGCGCTTTCATTACGACCGGGTGGAGTTCCGCCCGTTGGCCGGCGAGGTGCCGCGAGCGGAAATGAGCATGGCCTGGCGCGCCGACCAGGACAATCCGGCGGTCACCGCCTTCCGCCTGATGGCCGCCGACTACTGTGCGACCAGGGCCGCGAAGGCCACCCCCGGTGCAGATGTCGCGCCGGACTGAATTCAAGCGCCTGCGCGGCTCAGGTGTTCATACAGGATGGCCGCGCCGACACCGATCAGCACCACGCCCCCGATGATCTCGGCACGCTTGCCGATGAGGTGACCGAGCACGCGACCGACCATCACGCCGATGGTGACCATGGTGGTGGTGGCCAGGCCGATCAGCAAGGCCGCTTCCAGGATGTTGACGTCGATGAAGGCCAGCCCCACGCCGACGGCCATGGCATCGATGCTGGTGGCGACCGCGGTGAGGGCCAGCATCACCACCGATTGCTTTTGCGGGGCGGCGTCGGCTTCTTCGTCTTCATCGTCCTCGCTCATGCCTTCGCGGATCATGCGCGCGCCCAGCACCAGCAGCAGCGTGAAGGCGATCCAGTGATCCCATTCCGACACCCATTTGGTGGCGACCGAGCCGGCGAACCAGCCGATCAGGGGGGTGATGGCCTCGATCACACCAAACAGCAGACCGATGCGCAGGGCTTGCAGGAAGCGCGGCTTCTGCATGGCGGCGCCCTTGCCGATGGCTGCCGCAAAGGCGTCAGTGGACATCGCAAGCGCGAGGAGAAGGAGTGCGGGGAAATTCATGAAGGGGATTCCTTGGCCGGGCGAAGTCCATGGACGTGCCTGCGCGCCCAGCCTGGCCACAGGATACGTCTATGGTCTCGCCTACCTGATTGGCTACCCGCGCCACGGCAAAATGTTGCCGAGAATGTTGACACGGGCTCTTCCGGATGACCCGGAAGCTGGCTACTCCCCAAAGAGAAGCCCGGATTTTAAACGAAGACGGTTGGGGTAGACAAGTTGTTGTGCGTCCGCCGTCGGAATGACAACACAACATGGCCGTGCTACGCCGCCCGCGAGCCTTCTGGGCGCAACACATCTCGCAGATTCAGTGGGAACAGGCCCTAGTCGAAGTGCTGGCCGGGTGGGCGTCAGTCGCATCGATCAATCCAGGAAGGGGACCCGCGCTCGAATCCAATCGAAACGGGAAGGAGGAATTGCGATACGGATATCTTCCCCGAAGGCATTGGAGATGACGACGGCATCCTTGTCGTATTGCAGAGGCTCATGGAAGGAAGTGCCGGCTTCCCAGTTCACCGAATAATGCCGCCGCGCCAGCATTTCCCCTTCCTCATCCCGCACCGTGACTTGCAAGCGGTCATTGTCTCCGTCCTGTGGACGCGGGGCGGAACCACAGACCTGGATGTCGTAAGTGACACCGTTGAAGACCTTGCGACCTGCGTCGAGGGTGGTGGGAGAGTTATAGAATTCGCAACGGCCATATTGCGGGCCAACCAGGCGCATGCCACCGATGGCAAAGCCGTAGAAGAGTAGCGACGTGTAGATCGCGGTAGCACTCAGATAGCGACGACGTTGATGCGGCGCCGAGTCCTTGATGATCCCCTTTGCCATCCATACAAAGAGACCGAGCGAAGCGACGATCATGCCACCCCCGAGCAGCGCAACTCTCAGCTGAAGCTCTTTCTCCTCACTGATCCGCCACAAGAACACAGGGAAATCGCCACTGATCGGATGCGGAACAATGAAAAGCAGGGCCAGTAGCACGGACGGAGCCAGCACCATGAAGATGACGGCGAACAAGCTTCCAATCAGTAATCGCTTTACATAGGTTCTGGGGCTCGACATAAAGTCTCCAGTTCGATTTTGATCGGTTGCTTCAGCTTCAAGTATTTTGTTTAGCCCCGGGCGCAGGGCGATCAAAGCTAACCCCAGATGGGGAGTCGAGCGGCACGCAACCGCTTTCCGCCCGCCGAAACCGCAATATATTTCCCTTGAACGGGACTGAAGATAATTCCAGTTGGTAGTACGGTAGCTTTCTGGACACCATGGAAATTCCGGAAGAAAGAGAATTTTCGATGGTATTGCCGGAAAGACAACCAACTCAAGGTGGTAGCGCACTGCCAGAAGTGAAAGTTCTGACGGAGTCTTTTCTGCGATCAGCAGCAGGCGAACGACACGGCAAGCCAAACAAGCTCGGAGTGCGGGCAGACAGCGCAAGAATCGGACTTACTTAACGACGTTCCACCGGGTCCACATGCGTCATCACATCCAGCACATGATGCGCATCCAGCACCCGGCGCCGGGCATCGGTGGCGATCGCATGGCCTTGCGTGACGCTCAGCGCCCCGTCGATTTCCAGGTGCACGTCCACCTGCGTCAGGTCACCCATGCGTCGGGTACGCAAGTCATGCAGGCCTTGCACACCCGGGGTGGCGAGGATGGTGGCGCGGATTGCCTCTGCCTCTTCGGCCGAGACGGCGCGGTCCATCAGGTCGTGCAGGGCGCTCCAGAAGAAACCCCAGCCGGTGCGCACCACCATCAGGCCGACCACTGCTGCGGCCACCGGATCGAGCAGAGTGAAACCGGCCAGGCTGCCGACGATGCCCAGCGCTACCACCAGCGACGAGGCGGCGTCTGATCGCGCGTGCCAGGCATTGGCCACCAGCATGCTGGAACGCACGCGCTCGGCAATGCGCAACATGTAGCGGAACAGCAGTTCCTTGGCCAGCAGGGCCACCAGTGCCACCCACAGGGCGGTGATGTGTACCGGGGGAGTATGTCCGTAATGCTGGATCTTTTGCGCAGCGGAGATCAGCATGCCCAGCCCGACGGCCAGCAACAGGGCGCCCAGCGCCAGGGAGGCGGCATTTTCGTACCGCTGGTGACCATACTGGTGATCGTCGTCGGCCTGCTTGCGGCTGTGGTGCCCGGCCAGCAGCACCACGAAATCCGAGACCAGGTCCGAGAGCGAATGGATGCCATCGGCAATCAGGGCCTGCGAACCGGTGAACACGCCGGCCGTGACCTGCAGCATCACCAATACGATATTGACCACGATGCTGACCAGCGTACTGATACGTCCGGCGCGGTGGCGGGCGGGATCGCCCTTGAAGTCTTCTATTTGGGTACTTAACATAAAACCAACGATAAGAGCCTAATCTAGAGTCAAAGTCGGCAAAACTTGTGCTATCCATCAAATTACTGGATCATCTTGCCACATTACAATGTCAGCTGTATTGCGCCAGGGGGTGGCGTCGCCGCTTTTTTTACGGTCCGGCGTACGCAGGACCGCGCAGACGAGGTGACCAACGAGCGACAACAGCATGCGCCCCCTTCGCATGAAATAACAGCACGGCGCCCCTGGCGAACTGTGTACATCCGCGGCAGCGACGGTGGCGACAACGTCGCGCAAGCAACCCGCGGCAGACCCGGTGCAGCCATTCATCGAGGAACAGCATGAACCAAGCAACTCCGCAACCGCTGTCGTTTGCGTTCGACAGGGCCAGCGGCGAACTGAGCGCAACGTTTACTCCGACGGCGGGCTTCCCGCCGCTGACCCTGGCCTTCCTGAAGCAAGCCATGACCGACCATGGCCTGACCAAGCTGTTCTTCCAGGACTCGGTCCTCAACGCCTTCGTACGCAAGGCCGAGGATGCCAAGGAAGCCGTCACCCAGGTCATCGCCGAGCGCCGTGATGGCGAGTTCTCGCTGGACGTGGCCGACGACCTGATGACGGCATCGTTGACCCTGGTGCCGCCCTACGGCGGTCGCGCCAAGAGCGTGGAAGTGGTCAATGCGATCCGCGCCGCCGGCATCACCTACGGCATCCTGCATGAACAATTGCGCGGTGCGCTGTCCGCCGGTTTCTGCAACAAGCTGGTGGTAGCCCAGGGCTTGATGCCCACGCCTGCCGAGCCGGCCCGTTTCGAGAGTCTGCTGGAAGAGAAGGAAGAAGAGCTGGCCGACATCGAGGAAGATGCGGTGGTTTCCTACGCCGACATGGGCCATATCCTGCTGGTGAAGGTGGGCGACCCGCTGATGCGCCGCATTCCGCCCGTGCCGGGCAAGGATGGTATCGACATCCGTGGCGGCAAGGTGCCGGCGCGGCCGATTGCCGATGTGGGCTTCGCCAAGGAAAGCATCGGCGCCGAACCCAGCGAGGACGATCCCGATCTGCTGGTGGCGATCGTGCCGGGCCAGCCGACGGTGATCAAGAACGGCGTGAAGGTCAACCCGGTGCTGGATGTGGAGAACGTCGACCTGTCCACCGGCAACCTGAGCTTCGAAGGCACGGTGCGCGTCTCCGGGGATGTGCTGACCGGCATGAAGCTGCATGTCGGCGGCGACGTGGTCGTCAACGGTACGGTGGAAGCGGCCGAGATCGTGGCCGGGGGCAGCGTCACCGTCAAGGGTGGCGTGATCGGCCACAGTGAAGGCGTGACCGCACAGGCGGGTACCACCGCCATCGCCTCGCGCATCAGTTCGCAGAAATCAGTGCAGGTGATGTTCGCCGAAAGCGCCCACATCGAAGCCGCCGACGACATCCTGGTGCTGGGCAATGCGCGTCACTGCGAACTGCTGGCCGGTAACGAGATCACGGTCGGCAAGGGCAATCCGCGCACCGGCCACATCATCGGCGGCCGGGTGGAGGCCACCAACATCATCCGTGCCAACGTGATCGGCGCCTCCACCAGCACCCATACCCGCATACAGGTCGGCCTGGATCCCTACCTCGAAGAAAAGATCGCCATCAAGGAACAGGAATACACCCGTAAGGTGTCCGAACTGGACCGCACCATCAAGCAGCAGAGCTACTACAAGCTCAATCCCGAGAAGGCCACGCCGGAACTGCTGCACGAAACCAGCGACAAGCGCAAGGCGCTGGCCTACGAGGTCAAGGTGCTGCTGGAAGAAGTGGGGCAGATGAAGGAAAACATGGTCGCCGCGGAAGATGCGCGCATCATCGTGGCCAAGGCGGTCCATGAGGGTACGGAGCTGCGTATCGGGCACGAGGTCTGGCCGGTGCAATCCGACCTCGGTGGCGGTACCGCGCAGTTGTTCGAAGGCGATATCCGCTACAACCCGAAAAAGTGATGCGGCGCCAGTGCGCCTGTGGATAAATCGTTTATACGGTTACACTTGCACTTATCCACAGGCCCGACCACTCTCCCATGCAAGATCAGCTTCCCCACGCCACGCCACCATTGCTGCGCGACCTGGCGACCCGTTCCGCCGACATTTCCCAGGACTGCAACTGCCGTGCCGTCGACACCAGCGGCTGGATCAGCCTGCCGCTCTCGCTGCCGGAGACGCAACTGGCCGACGTCGCCACCCTGATCATCGATCCCTACGCGGAACCGACCTTCACCGAATATCATCCGGAGGGTACCCGTTACGATTCACCGACGGCGCCCATCGCCCCCGCCTGGTATCCCTACAACCGCTGCAATGTCGCCCGCTGCACGCAGTGCGGTCGGCATTACCTGCGCTACATGGAGGCCGGCGGCTACTTCGTCGACCGCCGCATCCGTGCCCTGGAAAATCCGGCACTGGTGGTCGACCCGGCATGAGCGCCCGGCCCTTCAGCCGCGACTGAGGCGGCTCGACATCAGGATCTGATACAGCGTATCGGCCGGCTGCGACAGGCGGCGCGCCGTCAGGGCCACATATTCCACATCCGGCAGGCGCGGCAGGGCCGCGTGATTGAGTGGCGGCACCAGGTCACGTGAGGACAGGTGCTGCGGCAGGGCCGCCAGTCCCAGGCCACCCCGTGCAGCCGCCATGCAGCCGGCGTGGCTGCCGCTGGTGCAGACGATGCGCCAGTGATGCCCGGACTTGCCCAACGCCTGCAAGGTCGCGGCCCGGGTGATGCTGGGTTCGGGCAGCAGGATCAGGGGCAGCGGCTCGGTCAGGTCCACCAGCGTGTCCGGCCGGGTCAGCCACTGCATCGGCGTGGAAAACATGCTGTGACCGCGCGATTCGCCGGCACGGCGCTTGCCCACCAGCAAATCCAGCTTGCCCTGGTCCAGCGAGGCATAGAGGTCGCTGGTCAGGCCGATGGTGATCTCCAGTTCCACCTCAGGATGCTGGCTGCGGAAAGCGGCCAGCATGTCCGGCAGCGGCCCCATGGCGAGATCGTCGGAAGTGCCGAAGCGCACCCGGCCGCGCAGGCGGGGGGCGCTGAACTGGGCCTCGGCGCGGGCATGTGCCTGCAGGATCAGGCGCGCATGCACCAGCAGGCTCTCGCCGTCGGCGGTCAGCGCCAGCGAGTGGGTATCGCGCACGAACAGGCGCCGCCCGAGGCTTTCTTCCAGCCGGCGGATGTGATCGCTCACGGTCGACTGGGTCAGCCCGAGCTGGCGCCCGGCCTCGGTAAAGCTGGCAGAGGCGGCGGCGGTGGTAAAGGTCTGGAGCCAGAGCGGATTGAGCATGTGGCATTATCATCGGACTTTCCGATGACAGTCAACGCGATCAGAGGGGTTCCCGATGGCAGGCGAATTTCCTATCATGACGACAAACCCCATTTCCATTGCGAGTACGTCATGAACCGCTTCCTCCCAGACCGCTTCACCCAGTTGCTGATCGGCACCGTGCTGCTGGCTACGCTGTTCCCGGCCACCGGGAGCTTCGAGCATTTCATGCACCTGGCCAGCAATGCGGCCATCTCGCTGCTGTTCTTCCTGCATGGCGCCAAGCTCTCGCGCGAGGCGGCGCTGTCGGGCCTGAAGCAACCGCGTCTGCACCTGCTGACGCTGGGCTCGACCTTCATCCTGTTTCCGCTGCTGGGTCTGGCGCTCAAGAGCGTGGTGCCGGACCTGTTGACGCCGCAACTGTGGATGGGCGTGCTGTTCGTCTGTACGCTGTCGTCGACGGTGCAGTCCTCGATCGGGTTCACCTCGATCGCCCGTGGCAACGTGCCGGCAGCGATCTGCGGCGCCACGGCGTCCAACCTGCTGGGCATCGTGATCACGCCGCTGCTGGTGACGCTGCTGCTGCACCGGCACCACGAGGCCAATGGCCTGTCGCAGGTACTCAGCATCCTGCTGCAATTGTTGCTGCCCTTCGTGCTGGGCAACCTGATGCGTCGCTGGATCGGCGAGTGGATCAACCGCCACAAGGTGATCGTCAACGTGGTCGATCGCGGCGGCATCCTGCTGTCGGTCTATGCCGCCTTCAGCGTGGCGGTGGCACAGGGCGTGTGGCACCTGTTCCCGCCGGGCCAGCTGGCCTTGCTGGTGCTGGTCAATGCAGTGCTGCTGGGCGCGGTACTGCTGATCACCACCTTCGGCGCACGCGCCCTGAAGATGCCGCGCGGCGATGAAATCGTGCTGGTGTTCTGTGGTTCCAAGAAGTCGCTGGCCTCGGGCATCCCCATCGCCTCGGTGCTGTTTGCCGGCAGCGGTGCAGCGGTGGTGCTGTTGCCCATCATGCTGTTCCACCAGATGCAGCTGATGCTGTGTGCCGTGCTGGCACGGCGTTACGCGGCGCAGCTGGAAGGCGTGGAGGCTGCCGAGGCTGCAGAGGTTGCGGCAGCTGGCAAGCCCGGCGCACCGCTGGCGACCTCCCGCTGAAGCGACTCGATTCTTCCCATTTCTTCTTCCCAGGCGAGGGCTACTGACAGAACGTTGTCAGTAGCCCTCGCGCATGATGCGTCGCATGCCACACGGCATGACCAATCCCTCATCAATGACGCAAAGGAAGAAGAACATGCAAACCCAAGTCAACTGGTTCGAGATCGCCACCAAGGATCTGCAGCGCGCCACCCGTTTCTACGAAGCCGTGTTCGCCACGCAGTTGCGCCAGGAGCAGATCAGCGATAGCGGTCCGATGGCCATCTTCGTGCGTGACGATGGCCGCTCGGTCGGCTGCCTGACCGGCCCCGGCTGGCTGGAGCCGACCCGCCAGGGCACACTGATCTATCTCGATGCCGGACCGTCGATCCAGGCGGTGCTCGACCGCGTGGTCGCCGCCGGTGGCGAGCTCACCATGGAACGCACGCAGCTGCCCAACGATATCGGCTATATCGCGCAATTCATCGACAGTGAAGGCAACCGCATGGCGCTGCACGCCATGCACTGAGCGACTGGCCCGGCCAGGTGACGAGCATGCCGGCATCTTGCACAGCAGCATCGAAGTCTGTGGCGGGCCTGCAGCGTGCATGCCAGAATGGCGCGCATCAATTTTCCGCCTGCCTTCCATGCGCCGAGCCGACCGCCTGTTCCAGATCACCCAGTATTTGCGTGGACGCCGTCTCACCACGGCGCGCCAGCTGGCGCAATGGCTCTCGGTCTCGGAACGCACGGTCTATCGCGATATCCGCGATCTGTCGCTGTCGGGCGTGCCGGTCGATGGCGAGGCCGGCGTCGGTTATCGCATCAAGCCGGGCTATGACCTGCCGCCGCTGATGTTCAATGCCGATGAAATCGATGCCCTGGTGATCGGCATGCGCATGGTGCAAGCCTGGGGTGGCCCGCAGCTGGGCGCCTCGGCCGCGTCCGCGCTGGCCAAGGTGGTGCTGGCACTGCCCAAGGAAAAACGCGACTTCGTCGAAGCCACACCGTTGTTTGCACCGACCGCACCAGATGCCGATGGCCAGGGCGAGCGGCTGGAGGCGATCCGCCAGGCCATCGGCAGCCGCCACAAGCTGCTGCTGCACTACACCGATGCCCAGCAGCGCCCCAGCCAGCGTGTGGTCTGGCCGCTGGCGCTGGCTTTCTTCGGCGGTACCTGGCTCCTGGCGGCATGGTGCGAACGGCGCGACGACTTTCGCTCCTTCCGCCTGGACCGTGTGCAACAGATGAGCGAGCAGGGCCATTACCCGGACCGCAATGGCCGGCGTCTGCCCGACTTCGTACGGGCCATGCAACGCCAGGCCCGCAACCAGCCGGCGGCCTGAACCATACGGGCTTGCGGCACCTGCAACGCAAATCGCATATGTAGCTGCAAATTGATTCGTTCGCGCCACAAGTGGCGGCGGGTAGGCTGGAACCGTCCTCTACTTCCGGCGAGTCTGTCTCATGCGTGCTGCCCTGTCCTCCCCTGCCCAAGCTGCCGTTTCGCTGGCCGACCGCTGCGTGCTGTGCGTGGGCGGCCTGACCGGCGCCCGCAATCACTACCGGGCCGAGATCGAAATACGTGCCGGCCGTTTCCTGCATCACGATGGTGGCCGCGAAGACAACCTGCATCGGCTCACGCCCATGCTGGCGGCGGCCGACATTGTCATCTGCGCCTCCGGCAACATCAGTCACAACGCCTATCACCTGGTCAAGAGCACCTGCAAGAAACTGGGCAAACCCTGTGTATTGGTGAAGGGGACGGGCATCGCGTCCTTCCTCGACGGACTGGGTCACCTGGCCGCCGAGGATGCACCGGCCGACGGTCCCTCGGCACGCGGCGACCGGGTCTTGCGGCGCAAGCGCTAGCAGCCCATCCGCCGCAAAAAATGCCGCGCTGCAGTACGGATTGGAAAAATCGGCAAAAGCCCCCTACAATCGACTCCCTGGCCCGCATTGCCTGGCCGCACAGACAACATGCCGTCACGGCAATTTCCGGGAGTCCGTTTGAAGATCGTAACCCGCCTGAGCAATCGCCTCCTGGCGCTGGTGCTGGCCTGCGCGGCCACCGTCGCACCGGCGGCGCACGCTGCACCGCAGCCCAGTTTCGGCATCGAGGTCGGCAATGCCCTGCTGTGCCTGAACCAGCTCAACAGCAAGTATTTCTTCGATTATCTGGTGGCAGCCTTCGGCCCTCCGTACAAGACCGAGGGTGGCGCCTACTGGTTCAAGGCCACCAATGTCTCGCTGTGGGGCATGCAGGCGACCGACTTCCTGGTCAATGACAGCAGCAGCCAGGCCGATTTCATCGGGGCCTACTTCAACACCACGCCGGTCAAGCTGACCGACGCCATCAAGGCGGCGCTGGGCATCCGCTTTACGCCCGATGATGACACCGCCTACCCGGTGCGACAGTCGCAGGCGGGCAGCAAGATCGTCTACAACGATACCAATGCCAAGATGTATTGCGCCAAGTCCAAATTCCTGGTGCCGGGGCCGGAACAACCTTGAGGTGGTGCCGTAACGGCGCCCCCGCCCGTCCAAGAAAAATGCCGCGCGCTGCAGATTGCAACGCGCGGCATTTGTCCATTTGCACTCCGCGTGACCCTGGCGCGATCAGCCCGGGTCAAGAGGGGACGGGCTCAGGCCTGCGCCTTGACCAGATCCTCGGTGGTGCGGATGCAGTCGCGGCCGGAGGCCTTGGCCAGTGCCAGTGCCTGTTCCGATTCGCGCAGCACCGTTTCGGGCTCATCCACCTGGCGCTGTGGCGTCACCGAGGCGATACCGATGCTGATGGTCACCCGTCCGGTCGGGCTGGCGCTGTGGGTGATGTCGAGCTGCTCGATCGACTTGCGGATGCGTTCGGCCACGATCAGCGCGCCGTCCAGCTTCGACCCCGGCAGCAGGACCGCGATTTCCTGGGTCCCGAACCGCGAGAGCAGGTCTTCCGGTCGCACGTTGGTATCGCGGATGGCGCTGCCCACCCGGCGCAATACCTTGTCGCCGGCCATGCGACCGTAGGCGGTGTTGTATTCGTCGAACAGGTCGATGTCGATCATGATCACCGCCAGCGAAAGATTGGTGCGGGCGGCGCGGTTGAATTCCTCCAGCAGGCCACGCTCGAACTGACGACGGTTGGCCAGGCCGGTGAGGGCATCTTCCAGGCCGACGCGGGCCAGGGTCTTTTCCATTTCTTCCAGATGGACGCGCGCATCGTCGCGCTCCTCCACCAACTGCTTGCGCTCGCTCTGCAGGTTCTGCAGTTCGCTTTCAAGACCGCCCAGCGGCCGCAGCAACTGCCCCAGCAGCAGCCAGGACAGCAATGCCGACAGCAGCACCAGCACGATGGCGGCGCCAACCAGGCCCTGCGTGCCGCTCCACGCCATGGCGGTCAGGACGGCAGCGGTGACGACCACGGCGGCGGTAGCGGCCAGGGTCAGGCGAGTTTGAAGTGTTCGGGACAGGGACATAGGCAGAAACCGATTTTCCTTAAAGAATTCCGGCGCCGGGGGCTGCAAGCGCGGCAGTGACGGCCGGCAATACGGCCACGCGAAATGCTACAGGCTCGGACGCTGCGATGCAACGCGCAATGTCATCCGGGGCGTGGACGCCCTCCCCGTTCTGCCGCACCGTTCACCGCGCCGTGAGGATTGTGGTGAGGATTGCCTTGAGGATGGCCGTCGTGATTGGCGCGCCTGGCCTGCCATCAGGCCACCTGCAGGGCCTGCAGCAACGGCAGCCGGGTGCGGGCGAACAGCCTGGCCTGGGTCGCCAGTTCGGCCAGGTTTTCCTCTTCGCCTTCCAGCCGCACACCGTCGCGCACCAGCCGCTTGCCCTGCGCCGCAACGTGGCGCCAGACCTGGGCCGGCCAGGCGTCGATGTCATCGCCGCAGTGCTGGCGCGCCAGCAGGAACAGCTGCTCGACGCGATCCACGCGCACGCCACCGCCGGTAAGCGGGCTGACCAGATGACTGATGTCACCCTCGTCACTCCCGATGCCATGGGTTGGCGCCAGCGCTGCACGCTGCAGCAGCCAGGCATTCAAGTCGCTGGTGCGGCGCGCGATCTGGGCCTGGGTGGCGGCATCCGACTCGGCAGGCAACGGCGCGGCATGGCCGGTGCCGATCAACATCAGGGCCGAATCGATCACCTGCGAGAGGTTCAGGTTGCGATGCGCCAGCGTCGCCGCCAGGTCGACCAGGGTATGCGGCTGGTAGTCCGACAGGGCTTGCAGGATGGGCTCGTAGATCAGGCGGTTGAGGGTGATCTCGGAGGCCACGTTCTGGATGGTCAGCGGCACCTTGTCCGGCTCGGTCAGCAGGACCACGCTCTGCAGCGCCAGCGCCTGTACCCGCTGGCGCTCGTCGAGGACCTCCCCGCCGCGCACCCAGTAATCGCGCCGGAAGGTCTGGTTGACCATGAAATCGCGCACGCTCTGGTACAGCACCGGGTCGCTGATCCCGGCCAGGCACTGGCGCTGGGCGGGAGTCAGGTTGGCCATGTCGAGATGGTCGATGTAATGCGCCGGGCAGGCGAACTGCAGGCCGGCGCGCGCCAGGCAGCGATGGATGTCGGCGAAGGCCTCGGCATGCCAGTCGCGATTGAAGTATTCGTGGGCGAGGTAGCTGCGCGGTTGCTGCTGCAGGATCTTGAGGCGATCGCGCATGAAGGGATTGGCCTGGGCATAGACCGGATCGGTCTCGAACATCTGCGCGGCGAAGGCCAGCGCGGCATCGATGCGGGCTGCGGTGGGCAAACCCTGCTCGTCATTGCCCACCTGCTGGGTGTGCTGCACCAGCAGGTCGCGCAGCGGCATGAATGCCGACCAGCCGGGCTGGGTGTTGTAGCTCAGGTAGAGCACGCCACCGGGCTTGAGCTTGCGGTCGATGAAATCGAAGATGATCTCGCGGTTTTCCTGCGAGACCCAGCTCCAGATGCCGTGCAGGGCGATGAAGTCGAAATCGGGCAGGTCGTCGCGCCGGCAGAAATGCGAGAAGCTGGAATCCTCCAGTTGCGCCCCGCTACCGCTGGCCGCCGCCAGTTCGCGGGCGAAGGCCGCCTGCAGCGGGTTGAAATCATTGCCCCACCATCGCGTGCCGGATGCAGCCGCGTGGAAATTGGTCGACAGCCCCTGGCCGAAACCCAGCTCACAGGCGGTCTGGATGGCCGGCGCACGCAAGCCGTGAAAGGCGAAGGCCAGCGGCAGGCGTGCCGGGTTCAGGCCCGGGTAGTAGCCATAGGTGTAGGCGATGTCGACGACGTAACCGTCATTCCAGTTGTTCAAGGCGGGCTCCGTACGGCAGGGAAGACTGGCTAAGGGATAAGGGACGACTGCCGGCTCAGCGCGCCTGACCGGCATCGCCGCCGGTGGCGTCGGCCGCTGCCGAAGCAGTCGACGCGGCCAGCACATCGTATTTGCGGGCGTTGCCGCGTGCCAGCTCCACGGGGTACTTGCGGCGGTTCAGTTCCATCTTCTCCAGCACGGCGCTGCGCAGGTCGACGCCGGTATGGTCGGCCAGCTGGATCAGGTAGACCAGCACGTCGGCCATCTCGTGCCGGATGCCTTCGCGCGCGGCGTCGTCAAGCTCGTGCATGGCACCGGTCGGCAGCCACTGGAAATGCTCCATCAGCTCGGCTACCTCCACCGACAAGGCCATGACCAGGTTCTTGGACGTGTGGAAGCGCAGCCAGTCGCGCTCACCGGAAAAGCGGCGGATGATGTCGCGCAGTTCATGCAGGTCGGAGACAGGGGTGGCTGGGGCGGCTGGAGTGGTGGAGCTGGCAGCGGCTGCAGCGGGATCGGCAGGGGGCTGGGCGGAATGATCAGTCATGGCGTCTTGTCCGGGGAGTGCGCTATGGCGCTGTTGTATTGATGCGCATCGGCTTGGCTCGACACTTTATCACCAACCCACACAGACGCAGGCGGGACGATTGATCTGGGACAGTTCCCGTGTTGCCGTAATGAGGCACAATGAGCAAAACACGCGACATTTCAATCACCATGCCGACATCTCTTCGCTCCCCGCTGCGTCTCCTGTCCTGCGTCACGCTGATGCTGGCCCTGCTCGCGGCCGGCTGCGACCGACACGTCGACCAGCAACTGGCCGAGCACGAAGCCGCGCAGACCACCCTGGGCATCACGCCCAAGCAATTCGCGGCGCGCTTCAATGAGCGCCTCGCCGACGTGCTCAAGGACATGCAGGTAGAAGAGCCCGAGCACATGGCCCGTCTTTACATGCTGGACGCGGACCGCCTGCATCCCGGCCAGTACGACTATGTGCTCGACGCCAAGGTCGGTCCGGCCCAGACCACCATCATCGGTACCCTCAACAAGAGCGGCGAGCTGCGCAACGTGGGCGTGATGCTGACCAACAAGACACAGGGCGCCCGCGACGAATTCCTCATCTGTGCCTCCAGCGCCGCGCGCAGCTTCATTACTTCCGGCCAGGACAAGCTGCTGCCCCTTATTACCCGCCTGACCACGGTCGCGCTGGACAATCCGGGACAACGCATGACCGAGGTCGTGGCCGATCAGTTGCTCTCGGTCGAACTGGTGCCGCAAGGCGTGTTGTTCCAGGTGCAGCCGCGCCAGTGATCCCCGCTCGGCGCGACCGATGACGCAGGGAAACTCTGCGGTCGCGCAGGTACAGCACAATAAAACGCCAAGACCGCGAAGGTTTCAACGGGAAATGCCTGCCTGTTTCTCGGATCGAAAAGGCAAGCCAACGTTTAGATTCTGGACATCGTGGTTTCCGTGTTTCCCCGATCACGCCGGGACAGGCTGACGGGAAACATCCATTGCGGAACGGCCATGGATCGCCTTCTTACAGACTCGGGATTCCACGTCAGGTCCATAATCAGCCATGGCCTGGCTTGAAAAACGGGGCTGCAGCACTTGGGGAAGAAGCGCTGCAGCTTTCTATAACAGCGGCAGGACCGTAGCCCGGGCAGGGTCGGGCGGTCCGAGGGCACGGGGGCAAGCATGCGCACGAATCTACCTATCACCACCAATGAACGGTTGCTGGAGGATGGCAAGTCCATCGTTTCCAAGACCGACCTGCAGGGCAACATCCTCTACGTCAATCCTTACTTCGTGGAAATCAGCGGCTTCGAGGAGGCCGAACTGATCGGCGCACCGCAGAATATCGTGCGCCATCCGGAAATGCCGCGCGAAGCCTTTGCCGACATGTGGACCACGCTCAAGGCCGGGCTGCCCTGGAACGGGCTGGTCAAGAACCGCTGCAAGAACGGTGACTTCTACTGGGTACAGGCCAACGTGACGCCGGTGCGGGAAAACGGCCGCGCTGTCGGCTACATGTCGGTGCGTACCCGTCCTTCGCGGGAGCAGGTGCAGGCCGCCGATACCGCGTATCGACGCTTTGTGGCCGGTCAGGCGCGTGGCGTGCGTATCCATCGCGGCGCTGTGGTCCGTACCGGCTTGGTGGGATGGCTGCAAGGTCTGCGTGACCTGTCGGTGGCGCGACGACTGGGCTGGACCATGAGCGTGCTGACACTGATGTTCCTGCTGGGCGGCGTCGTTGCCGGGGCCGCCGTGCAGCGCGCTGGCGGCAGCCCGTACGCGGTGTGGCTGGGGACAGCGCTGGGCGCCATCCTGCTATTGGGTTCGTGGGCGCTGCTGCACGCGAGCATCGTGGCACCGTTGCAGAGGGCCATCCGGTCCGTGCATGGTCTGGCCGGTGGCGACCTCGACCTGCATATCGATACCGACGCTCGCGGCGACATGGGCTTGCTGCTGCAGGCCTTGCAGCAACTCAACGTCAACCTGCGCGCCATCATCGGCGACGTGCGACGCAATGTGGAATCGATGACCATCTCGACCGGTGAGATCGCCAGCGGCAACATGGACCTTTCCGGGCGCACCGAATCGCAGGCCTCGGCGCTGGAGGAGACCGCGTCCAGCGTCGAGCAGTTCGCCGCCACCGTGCGCCAGAACGCCGACTCCGCCGCCAATGCCGACCGCCAGGCACAATCGGCCTCCTCCATTGCCCAGCGTGGCAGCCAGTCGGTGCAGCGCATGGGCAAGACCATGGAAGAAATCGATACGGCCTCGCACAAGATCGTCGACATCATCGCGCTCATCGATGGCATTTCCTTCCAGACCAACATCCTGGCCCTGAACGCGGCCGTCGAGGCAGCCCGCGCCGGCGAACAGGGCCGCGGCTTTGCCGTGGTGGCGTCGGAAGTGCGCACGCTGGCGCAGCGTTCGGCCTCGGCCGCCAAGGACATCAAGGGACTGATCGACGACTCCCGCGCCAAGGTGGAGAGCGGCAACCAGCTGGTGCGGGAGACCGCGCAAGCCATGGGTGACCTGGGCGGTGCAGTGGAAAACATGGCGGTGACCATGGCCGAGATCACGGTGGCCAGCAATGAGCAGAGCGGCGGCATCGAACAACTGAACCAGGCCGTCAATGCCATCGACGAAACCACGCAGCAGAATGCGGCGCTGGTGGAGCAGGCCGCGGCGGCCGCCGAAAACCTGCGCGACCAGGCGGTCAAGCTGAGCCAGGCCATGTCGGTCTTCAAGATCAGCCACGGCGCTACGCGCCCCGGCGCATCGGCGGCGCTGCGGCCATCGCGCGCGCAGGACCCGGGCCTGATGCTGGCGCAATAAAGCCGCAGCGAGGAAGCCTGCTTTACACAGCATTGCATATCTTTACGCGCATGGCAGGGGGTGGCACCTTTGCACGGCTGTCGCGCTTGCTTATGATGAACTCCCGCCCGGTGGTCTGCGGTATCGCTGACGATATCGATGCAATCTGCCGGGTGCCTTCGATCTCATCACAAGGGAGTTTCACATGAGCGTATCTTCCGTTTCCTCCGGCAACAGCGGCTTCTACAACACCGTCATCGCACCAATCAAGAAGGTCGCCGTGGAAGTGGGCGACGACATCGAAAGCGCCTACGACACCACTGCCGACGCCGTCTCCTCGGCTGCACATGCGGTGGCCGATAGCGTCAGCTCGGGTATCAAGGCGATCGGCAACATCATCGATACCACGGCCTGAGCCAACCGTTTCACGCGAGCGCATCACCCATGGTGGTGACGGTCGCGTTGACATTGCGTGATGGAATGCGTATCCGGCCATCGCGGTCCGCAGGGCGACATGCAATAATCCGGGCAATCCGACTTCTTCGGCTCGCCCGGACCCTGCCATGCTGCTGTACACCATCTATCTGATCGCCATCTGCGCCGAAGCCGTCTCCGGCGCGCTCATGGGTATCCGCAAGGATATGGATATCTTCGGTATCTGCCTCATCGGTACGGTCGCCGCGCTCGGTGGCGGCACCGTGCGCGACATCCTGATCGGTCACTATCCGCTGGGCTGGGTGGCGCATCCGGAATACCTGGCCTTCACCATCTGCGCGGCCATCGTGGCGGCAGTCGCGGCGCGTGCCTTGCATCACTTCAAATCGGCCTTCCTGGTAGTGGATGCGCTGGGGCTGGTGGCCTTCACCATCATCGGCTGCGACATCGCCCGCAGCTTCGACAACTTCCATCCCGCCATCGTGGTCATGCTGGGGATGGTCACCGGCGTATTCGGTGGCCTGCTGCGCGACGTGCTGTGCAACGAAATCCCGCTGGTGCTGCGGCGCGAGATCTACGCCAGCGTCTCGCTGCTGACCGGCGCCCTGTATGTGCTGATCCTGCATCTGCAGATCGACAGCCGCATCGCCACCCTGAGCTCGCTGCTACTGGGCTTTTCGGTACGCCTGCTGGCCATCCGCTTCCATTGGGAATTGCCGCGCATGGACAAGGAACGGGTGCGCGGCTTCGACTGAGCTCCGCGCCGCCCACCACGCCCCAGAACGCAAAAAGCCCGCCTCGGATGAGGCGGGCCGTTCATTGATTAACGCTGGATTCACCGCGACCCATGCTATCTGCAAGGTGTCGCCGATCCGACCTGCCCGGCCTATCTGGCCGGTGCGGTCCTGCTCCAGGTGTTCGTCTTGTCCTGGTCCCGGCAGATCTCTGGGATCGGCGGTCCAGTCACTCCATCTACGAGCGATTAATTAACTATTTGCTCCACGGGACAAGCCCGTGATCGGCGGACGATTTGCTGTACCTGCCACATGCCCGCGCTATCTGCACGGCCACATGGGGCTGGCCACTGGCGATCGCCGGCCGCGCCCTGTGCATCCTGAGCGCAACGAAACGCCGCGCGGCTGATACAGGAAGGGCTGGCATCCCCTCTTCCGGATCGGGATCGGCCCTGACTATCTGCCAGGTGCCGCTCCGAGGAAGCCCTCGTCCGGAGTGAGGTGATGCCGCTTGGTGCTGCCGGCCTGGCCATCGGAACGTATGGAATACCTTGGCGTTCAGGCGCGGGCAGCGGGGATGTTCGGGTTCGCTTGCGCGAAGATCGAGGTCTTAGATGACCTTGATGTTGGTGGCCTTTTCACCCTTGGGGCCGACACCGCGGTCGAACGACACGCGCTGATTTTCCGACAGGCTGCGGAAGCCATTGGACTGGATGTCCTGGAAGTGCGCGAAGACGTCGGCGCCGCCGGCATCAGGAGTGATGAAGCCGAAGCCCTTGGCATCGTTGAACCATTTGACTACGCCGGTTTGAGTGCTCATGTTTATTCCTTTGGAAAAGTTTGGGACGAATGAAGGCAACATGCCTGCAAGGCACTTGAGACCAAGAACTGAAACCGAAGGAAAGAAAACAGAACGACCGAGGAGGGAACGACAGTCAGGCGGAATTGGAACCAACAAGAATACAACTTGATGCAAGTACAACCAGTATTGTACACGACTTGCAGCAAATTGCCTCTCCTTGTCAACAAATGTGTGGTTTTTATGAAAAACAGGGCGCCGTCATACTGCCTACCATCAGTCACATTCCGTCCTCTTAAGCGATAAATCGAAACGGCAATCAGGGGGAAGAAAAACCGCTTAACCACTTTATGCGACTCCAACGTAATTCCGGTATATTCAGTCGAATGGCCGTGTCCCGTTTGCGCCTGTGCTTGGCGCTGCAAACGGCATCGCGGGTTTCGCTGCATGTCACCAGTCCCTGCGTGCTCAATGCCCCTCCCCGAACGCCCTTTGCCTGATACGAGCGACGACGATGCCAGCCTGCCTGGCTTGCCGGTACGCTTTGGTATTTCAGCACTGGTGATGGCAGGCATGATCCTGCTGGCGGTGGTGCTGGTGTCGGTGGGCTGGTGGGGCGCGCGTCAGGTACTGCTGGACATGGCCGAACGCTCGGCCGAGGACGCCGGGCGCATCATGACGGAACGCTCGCGCCGCATCATCGACCCTGCCGTGGCCACGCTGCGCCAGCTGGCATTCGATCCCATCACGCAGGCCGGCACACTGGACGAACGGCTCACTCGGATTGCCGCCTTCTCCATCGACATGGTTGCCAACCCGCTGGTCTCGGCAGTCTATGTGGGCTATCCCAATGGCGACTTCCTGCTGGTGCGGGCGCTACGCGGCGCCGAGCAGCGCGAGTTCTTTGGCGCACCGGCGGCAACCGCTTTCCTGGTGCAGACCATCACCGTCAATGGCGCCGGCCAGCCGAAGGGCCAATACCGTTTCTATAGTGCCGAGCTGAAACTGCTGGCCCTGGAAGACCAACCCGCTTACCGTTTCGATCCCCGCACCCGCCCCTGGTACGCCAGCGCGGACCGTTCGCTGGCACCCGCGATTTCGGCACCCTACGTGTTCTTTACCACGCGCCAGATCGGCATCAGCCTGTCGCAGCGCGCCCGTAACAGCGACGCAGTGGTGGCCATCGACATGACGCTCGATGACCTGGCGGCCAGCCTGGGAAATCTGCGCCTGACGCCCCACAGCGAACTGGCGCTGGTGGACGAGAACGACAAGGTGATCGCCTACGGTGACATGGGTCGGGTACTGGAGCAGGACGGCGACAACTTCCGCTTCCGCAGCCTGGCCGAACTGGACGTGTCGAGCCTGTCGCTGTTGTCGGCCAAGTCCAGGGCGGGCGAGCAGCGCGCCCTCTACGATGTCAACGGCAGGGAATGGCTGGGCCTGTCACTGCCCTTCAACGTCATCGACGGCCACACCCTCAATCTGCTGATTGCCGCGCCCGGCGACGAACTGCTGGGTCAACTGGATCGCAATCGCAAGACACTGGTACTGGTGGCGCTGCTGCTGGTGATCGCCTTCCTGCCGCTGGGCTGGTGGGCTGGCCGTGCCATCGGGCGCAGCATGGAACGGCTGGCGCTGCAGGCCGGGCGCATGTCGCGCTTCGACTTCCGTACCCAGGACCGCAAACGCAGCGTGCTGCGCGAAGTCAATATGCTGACCCAGATGGTGGACCACGTCAGCCTGACGGTAGAAGCCTTCCTCGATATCAGTGCCATCCTCAGCACGGAAATCCATGTCGAAGAAATGTTGCAGCAGGTGCTGGAGAAATTCGTCCAGGCCACCCGCTGCGATGGTGGAGCAGTCTACCTGTGGCAGCGCGAGAGCCGGCAGATGCAGCGTGCGGCCGCCTACGGGCAGCAATGCGGACTGACCGATACCATGGCCTACGAGGAACACGGCCCTGCCGCCGACATGGCCCGCGAAACCGACGACAACCGCCTGCGCGTGGAACTGGACCTGCGCGGCCGCAACGGTTCGCTGGAAGGGCTGCTGGTGCTGATGCATGCGCACGACAGCGCGCATGAGGATCCGCGCTTCCTGGCCTTTGCGCGCAGGCTGTCGGGCATGCTGGCCGTGGCCATCGAAACGCGCCAACTGATCGCCGGACAGAAGGCCCTGCTGGAATCCCTGATCCGCCTGATGGCCGACGCCATCGATGCCAAGAGCCCCTATACCGGTGGCCACTGCGAACGCGTGCCGCACCTGGCCATCATGCTGGTGGAGAGCCTGGAACAGGAGCGCGACGGTCGCTACGCCGACTTCAGCCTCAACGAGGACCAGCGCTACGCCTTCCAGCTGGCCGCGCTGCTGCACGATTGCGGCAAGGTCACCAGTCCCGAGCACATCGTGGACAAGGCCACCAAGCTGGAAGTGATCCACAACCGTATCCACGAAGTGCGTATGCGCTTCGAGGTCCTGTGGCGCGATGCCGAACTGGAGCTCCTGCACGAGTACCTGCCTGCGCTGGCACCAGCACAGGCCGAGGCGCTGCGACTGCGACTTGAGGAAAGGCGCAAGCGACTGCACGAGGATTTCGCCTTTGTCGCGCAATGCAATGTGGGAGGCGAGGCGATGTCGGAACAGGCCATCGCGCAGTTGCGCCAGATTGCCGCGCAGACCTGGCAACGTCACTTCGACGACAGCCTCGGACTGGCCGATGAAGAAGCCCGGCGCCTGGCGGCAGCGCGTGGCGGCCAGCCGGCCCAGGCATTGCCGCAGACCGAGCAGCTGCTGGCCGATCGGCCGGAACACATGGTGGCGTGGGATGAGGAACATCGTCCGGCGGTCGAACGCGATGACCCGCGCAACACACTGGGCTTCAACATGAAGCTGCCGCGCTATCGGCAGAACATGGGCGAACTGCACAACCTGACGGTACGGCGCGGCACGCTGACCGAGGAAGACCGCTTCGCTATCAACAACCACATCGTGCAAACCCTGGTGATGCTCAAGAGCCTGCCCTGGCCCGATTCGCTCAAGAGCGTGCCTGACACGGCCGCCAACCATCACGAGAAAATGGACGGCACCGGCTACCCACGCGGCCTGCTGGCGGGAGAGCTGCCCTTGCAGGATCGCGTGATGGCGCTGGCCGATGTGTTCGAAGCGCTGACCGCGGCAGATCGTCCCTACAAGCCGGCCAAGACCTTGTCGGAATCGCTGCGCATCATGGCCTTCATGTGCCGCGACCGCCATCTGGATACGGATTTGTTCCGCTATTTCCTGCGCAGCCGGCTGTGGCAGAACTATGCCGATGACATGCTGCGACCGGCGCAATGCGACGAGGTCGACATCGCAGGCATCGAAGCACTGCTGACGCCCCTGCCGGCCTGAAGCGCAGGCAGGCCTGGGCCGGCCAGCACTTCCGGCGTAGAATCGGCGGCTGCCGACATTGGCACACCCTCTTATCCCTTGCGAACGCATTCCATGACGCACAAGATCTTCTGGTCGGCGCCCTACCAGACCGAACTTGATACCGTGATCACCCACCTCGATGGCGATCAGGTGCAAGTGGCCGACACCATCTTCTTCGCTTTCTCCGGCGGGCAGGAGAGCGACGCCGGCACACTCGGCGGCCATCCTGTCCTCACGGCGGAAAAGCGCGACATGTCCATCGTCTACACGCTGCCGGCCGGGCATGGATTGCAGGTCGGCGATGCAGTGAAGATGCATATCGACTGGGAGCGCCGGTACCGCCTGATGCGCCTGCATTTCGCCGCCGAGATGGTATTGCAGCTGGTGTACCAGTTGCGCCCCGGGATCGAACGCATCGGCGCCCATATCGCAGCGGACAAGGCGCGCGTGGATTTCGCCAGCGAGACCAGCCTGGCGCCGTTGTTCGGGGAAATCGAGGCCGCCACGCAACGGCTGGTCGCAGCGGGATTGCCTATCGTCACTGACTTCAGCGATGAACAGGCCGGGCGTCGCTATTGGGAAGTCGAAGGCTTCGCGCGCATGGCCTGCGGCGGCACGCACCCGCGCACCACAGCCGAAGTGGGCCAGATTCGGCTCAAGCGCAAGAACACCGGCAAAGGCAAGGAACGCATCGAGATCATGCTCGATGCCAGCCTGCAGACAGCCTGAATATCAACAGAGGGCTTGACCATTTCCATCCCGCTGATCCCCGAGGAAGAAGTCGAACTGACGGCCATCCGCGCCCAAGGCGCTGGCGGACAGAACGTCAACAAGGTATCAAGCGCGATCCACCTACGCTTTGACATCCACGCCTCGTCCTTGCCGGATGAGATCAAGCAACGTCTGCTGACATGGTCGGACCAGCGCATCAGCAAGGATGGCGTCATCATCATCAAGGCACAGACACACCGCAGCCAGGAAAAGAACAAGGCGGAAGCCTTGCAGCGCCTCCAGGAAATGCTGGCCCTGGCCGCGGCGGTACCGGTGCCGCGCCGCCCGACCCGCCCTACCCGTAGTTCCCAGCGGAAACGTCTGCAGAGCAAGACACAGCGCGGCGAGATCAAATCGATGCGCGGCAAGGTGCGCGACTGATGCCGGCCCGGGCCGCCGAACAGGGTCAGCGAGGGCCGCAAGAATTCCCGCCTGGCTCCAGGGTAACGAGGTAACATGGACTTTTGCATCGCAAAGGGATGATCCATGGGCAAGCCATCAAGCGAGCAAGCCATGGTCAGGCGATGAACACACCGGGTCAATTTCATCAATGGAGGGGGATGTCACCATGTCGGAAGCAAAGAAATATCGTCTCGTCACGCGCAGCGACTTCGATGGTCTGGTCTGTGCAGTCTTGTTGAAGCATCTGGACATGATCAACGAGATCCTGTTCGTCCACCCCAAGGACATGCAGGATGGCAAGATCGCCATCAGCGACAACGACATCACCACCAACCTGCCCTTCGTTGCGGGCGTGCATCTGGCCTTCGATCACCATCTGTCCGAAACCATCCGCAACACTGGTGAACGCAAGAACCACGTGATCCATCCGGAGGCGCCGTCGGCTGCGCGCGTGGTGTATGACTACTACGGTGGTGACAAGACTTTCCCGGCGGCATGGGCCGACATGATGGCCGCCGTCGACAAGGGCGACTCCGCCCGCTTCAACGAGGAGGAAGTGCTCAACCCGCAAGGCTGGGACCTGCTGAACTTCCTCATGGATGCGCGCACCGGCCTGGGGCGCTTCCGCGACTTCCGCATCTCCAACTACAACCTGATGATGGACCTGATCGAGCTGTGCAAGACGCACACCATCGATCAGATCATGGATTCGCCGGACGTCAAGGAACGTCGCGAGCTGTATTTCGAACATGCGGAGAAATGCAAGGAGCAGATCCGCCGCTGCGCCACGATACACAAGAACCTGGTCGTGCTGGACCTGCGCAAGGAAGAGACCATCTTCGCCGGCAACCGCTTCATCATCTACGCCCTGTTCCCGCAGACCAACATTTCCATCCACGTACTGTGGGGCCTGAAGAATCAGAACACCGTCTTCGCCACCGGGAAGTCCATCCTCAACCGCAGCTCCAAGACCAATATCGGTGCACTGATGCTGGAATACGGCGGCGGCGGACACGAGAACGCCGGTACCTGCCAGGTGGACAACGAACGTGCAGAAGAGGTGCTGGAGGCCTTGATCACACGGATCAACAAGGACGGCTGAAAAGCACGCAGCGCCTGCCGGCCGGCCCCCGACTTGGGCCGCACGGCGGGCCTCTGCTTGCTACCGTGCATGGTGGCGGCGGTCCGCACCGCCACGGTACCGCTACGTCATCAGCGCTGTCGACGCGACAGGCGTTTCGTCTTTCCGCAAGCACCATCACGCTGGCGCATGAGCGTGCATGCTTCATCAGTTCAATCACCCGCCCGTCGCTGCATGTCTTCATGCGACGCCAGCGCGGAATTTGCCTTTGGCGGCTCTTCAGCCCGCCGTCTGCCGTGCCGTTAACTGTCTGTGATGTCTGCGATGTCTGTGAAATGAGGTGCAGCACTTCCGGGAGGAATGATGAAGCTCAACGATTTCAGGATCGGCATGCGACTGGGGTTCCTGGCGGCACTGTTGCTGGCAGCGACCGCCTTCGTCGGAGTACGTGGCTGGCTGGTGCTGGACGAGATCTACGGCCAGGGCGCGCAGGCGATGCAGAAAGGCGCGCTGATCGAACAGTCGGTGGACGCCGCACGCAGTGCCCAGGTGCAGTTCAAGATCCAGGTGCAGGAGTGGAAGAACACCCTGTTGCGCGGCAAGGACCCTGACGCCTTCAACAAATATCGCCAGGCATTCATCGATGAGAGCGCCGCCACCCAGGCCTCGCTGAAGAAGCTGGAGAAGCTCATGCCGCAGATCGGCATGAGCCAGGAGGCAGCGCGCAAGGCACAGGAGGCGCATGCCGAGCTGCTGACCAGGTACCTCGATGCCTTGAAGGCTTATGCATCCGACGACCCGGCATCGGTCGCCCGGGTGGACGAACAGGTCAAAGGTGTGGACCGCCTGCCGACCAGGATGATCGACGACATCGTCGCCGCCGTACTGGCCCATGCTCACCAGATGCGCGACGAGATCAACGCCGACAGCCAGGCCGACTACCTGCATGCGCGGACATTGCTGAGCGCGTCCATTGCGCTGTCGTTGCTGGTGGGCATCGGCATCACCTGGTGGCTGGTGCGCAGCATCGTGCGACCGCTCGGCGTGGCGGTGCAGATTGCGCAGACCGTTGCCGCAGGTGACCTGCGTTCGGACGTCGCTGTATCGGGCAAGGATGAAACCGCGCAGTTGCTGCATGCGTTGAAGGAGATGAACGGCAACCTGGCCAACATCGTTTCGGAAGTGCGACACGGTACCGGCGCCATCACGGTCGCTGCCACCGAAATCGCCAACGGCAACCGCGACCTGTCGGAACGCACCGAGGAACAGGCCAGCTCGCTGGAAGAAACCGCAGCCTCGATGGAGGAGATCACCTCCACCGTGCAGAAGAACGCCGACAACGCCCACCATGCCAACCAGCTTGCCGGAGCCGCCTCCGGCGTGGCCGTGCGTGGTGGGCAGATGGTCGGGGCGGTGATCGAAACCATGCAGGCCATCGAAGAGAGTTCGCGCAGGATTGTCGACATCATCGGAGTGATCGACGGCATAGCCTTCCAGACCAATATCCTGGCGCTCAATGCGGCGGTGGAAGCCGCACGCGCCGGCGAGCAGGGGCGCGGCTTTGCGGTGGTGGCGTCCGAGGTGCGCTCGCTGGCCCAGCGATCGGCCACGGCGGCCCGGGAAATCAAGGAACTGATCAACGACTCGGTCGGCAAGATCAATGCCGGTACCTCGCTGGTCGGTGGCGCCGGCGATACGATGCAGGAGATCGTAGCCTCGGTCCAGAAGGTCGCCGCCATCATGGACAACATCACCGATGCCAATCGCGAACAGAGTGCCGGCATCGACGAGGTCAACAAGGCCGTGGTGCAGATGGACATGGTCACCCAGCAGAATGCGGCGCTGGTCGAGCAGGCCGCAGCGGCGGCCGAGAGCCTGCAGGTTCAGGCCGAAGGCCTGGGGCGGGCGGTGGCGGTGTTCAAGCTGAGGTAGGAAACGCTGGCGGCATAAGGAAAAAAGGCATGTCGAAATTCGACATGCCTTTTCATTTTTTGCCCCGACGCCGGGTTACCGGGCTTACGCCAGCTTTTCAAACACCAGGTCCCACACCCCATGCCCCAGACGCAGGCCACGGTTCTCGAACTTGGTGGTGGGACGATAATCCGGACGCGGTGCATAGCCCGAGGGATCGGTGGAGGTGTTCTTCAGCGTCGGCTCCGCACTCAGCACCTCCAGCATCTGGATCGCATAATCTTCCCAGTCGGTGGCGCAGTGGATGTAACCGCCCACGGCCAGGCGCGAGCTCAGCAGCTGCACCAGCGGCGCCTGGATCAGGCGGCGCTTGTTGTGGCGCGCCTTGTGCCAGGGATCGGGGAAGAACACGTGCACGCCCGCCAGGGCGCCTGGCACGATCATGTTGTTGAGCACTTCCACGGCGTCGTGCTGGATGATGCGCACGTTATCCAGGTTGCCTTCACCGGCCAGCTTCAGGTAGCTGCCCACGCCGGGCGTATGCACTTCCACGCCGATGAAATTCTTTTCCGGCATCAATGCGGCGATCTTGGCGCTGGTCTCGCCCATGCCGAAGCCGATCTCCAGTACGGTCGGCGCCGAGCGGCCGAAAGCGGCCTGCAGATCCAGGGCTTCCTTGGCATAGGGCAGCATGAACCTGGGGCCCAGTTCTTCCAGCGCACGCCCCTGTGCATTGGAGACGCGCCCGGTGCGCGTGACGAAGCTGCGGATGCGGCGCTCGCTCGGATCATAGAAAAGCGGCTTGCCGGATTTGTTCTCAGACATGGATGACTCGTGAATCGGTGAAGCGCGGCCCTGAACCCCTCTTGTGCCGGAGGCTTCCGGCGGCAGGCCGCATGCGGTATGGAGCGGGTGAAGGGGATCGAACCCTCGTCTTAAGCTTGGGAAGCTTCTGCTCTACCATTGAGCTACACCCGCGTGTGGGTGGGCATTATACCGGGTTACGACGGGTCTTTTCCAGCATCGGGGATTGACCAAGGGGAGGATTGACGAGAAGTCAGCATCGTCAGGACCGCGGCCCGCCTGTCCAGCATGCAGCGATCTGCACATGCTTGAGCTGATGGAAGCGGTCCGCTACCTCACAGGCCTGCCCCGACGATCAGTGGCGCATGGTGATGCTGAATCGGGCACATCCCCCCCTCAACGATCTTCCGGCAACAACCCATGCTCCTCAATCGCCTTGCGCGCCGCCGGCTCTGCAAACATCGTCAGAAAGGCCCGTGCGGCGACAGCAGAAGCAGAGTGCGCGCCCACTGCACCGGCATAGACGGTGTAGTTCTGGATGGCGGCGGGTAAGGGACCGACCAGGTGGGCGCCTTTGACCTGCAGGATTTCGCTCTGCTGATGCAGTGCCAGCGCGGCGCTGCCATCGACCAGCTTTTCGGCCACCAGACCGCCAGGCACCAGGACTTCCTTGGCATGCATCTGGGCGGCGATGCCGAGTTTCTCAAACAGCTTTTCCAGATAGATCCCGCTTGACCCTCCGGCCTTGGGATCGATCAGCGCTACCGATGGCGCGTCCAGCAATGCTTTCCTGAACTGGGCGACGGTGGCGATGGCCGGCGACGGGGCGCCCTGCTTTACCGCAACCGCGATGCCCACGCGCGCAATCGAGCGGCTGCTTGCCAGGTCGAGATAACCGTCCTTGCCCAGGCCATTCAATACGCCGTCTGGCACGACGACCACATCAAAAGCGGCACCTGAGCGCACACGTTTGTCCATGACGCCGGCGGTGGCGTTTTCCACTGTCACGTGGATGCCGCTGCGCTGCTCAAGGTCGGCTGCCACGGTGCGGACGACGGGCGCAATGGCGCCGGCAGCAAGGATCTTGAGATCGTCGGCCGCGGCGGGCAGTGCGATCAGAGCGGACAAGGAGGCGGCTACAAGAAGCGGGAGACAGAACGGGCGCACGATTTCTCCAGAGGTGGAAGTGCAGCGGATGGGAACAGCGGAAGGAAGGCAGAAAGCGCGTCGGCGCTGATTATACGACGCACGAAGGTGGGGCGTCTGTGCCCTGCCGGCAGGCCTTGCATGAAGATGACCGGCGGCATTGACGTAGAACGGACTGGACCGGATTGCGCCGATGGCGACGACACTCCCGTTCCACGCCCGCCCCGCTCAGGTCTGCATCTCTGCGATCAACGCGATGATCTGATCGCCGTAGGTTTCCAGCTTCTTCTCGCCCACGCCGGTGACGTGGCGCAGATCGTCCAGGGATTGCGGTCGGGCCTTGGCGATTTCGCGCATGGTCGCATCGTGGAAGATGACATAGGCCGGGACATTGTGGGCGCGCGCGGTTTCGACGCGCCACCAGCGCAGCTTTTCGAAGAGCGCCTGTTCTTCGGTGTCGAGATCGGTCTCGACGAAACCGGAACGCTGGGAGCTGCGCTTGGCCTTTTCCGGCTTGCGGTAACGGCGCAATTGCACCTGCTGTTCACCCCGCAGCACCGGGCGGGCGGCTTCGGTGAGCTTGAGGGCGCTGTAGTTCTCGGCATCCACCGTCAGCAGTCCCAGGGCGATGACCTGGCGCAGGATGGCACGCCATTCGGCTTCGCCACGATCGCTGCCGACGCCGAAGACGGAGAGCTGGTCGTGCCGCCACTGCTTGACGCGCTCGCCGTCGATACCGCGCAGCACCTCGATCACATGACCTGGCGCGAAGCGCTGGTCGACCCGATAGACGGTGGACAGCAGCTTCTGCACCTCGACGGTGGCATCGAAGGACACCGGGGGCGTGAGGCAGGTATCGCAATTGCCGCAGGGGCCGGACTTCTCACCGAAGTAATCGAGCAGATGCACGCGCCGGCAGTGCAGGGTTTCGCACAGGGACAGCATGGCGTCGAGCTTGGTGCTCTGGACGCGTTTGAAACTGTCGTCGGCTTCGGATTCATCGATCATGCGGCGCTGCTGCACCACGTCCTGCAGGCCATAGGCCATCCAGGCGTCGGCGGGCAAGCCGTCACGGCCGGCGCGGCCGGTTTCCTGGTAATAGCCTTCCACGCTCTTGGGCAGGTCTAGGTGGCAGACGAAGCGTACGTCGGGCTTGTCGATACCCATGCCGAAGGCGATGGTGGCGACCATCACGATCCGGTCCTCGCGCAGGAAGCGCGCCTGGTTGGCGGTGCGCAGCGCGTAGTCCATCCCGGCATGGTAGGCCAGGGCATTGATGCCTTCGCCGCGCAGGAATTCGGCGGTTTCCTCGACCTTCTTGCGCGAGAGGCAATAGACGATGCCGGCATCCTCGGGGTGTTCGCTCTTGATGAAGTCCAGCAGCTGTTTGCGACCGTTGGCCTTTTCCACGATCTGGTAGCGGATGTTGGGGCGGTCGAAGGAAGAGACGAACTGGCGCGCATCTTCCAGTTGCAGGCGGTGGATGATTTCTTCGCGGGTCTGCTGGTCGGCAGTGGCCGTCAGGGCGATGCGCGGTACCTGCGGGAAGCGCTCGTGCAGTACCGACAGCTTGATGTATTCCGGCCGGAAATCGTGGCCCCATTGCGAGACGCAGTGCGCTTCGTCGATGGCGAAGAGGGAAATGCGGGAGGATTCGAGCAGTTCCAGGCAGCGCGGCGTCATCAGCCGTTCGGGGGCGACGTAGAGCAGGTCGAGGTCGCCCTGGCGCAGGCGGCGCTCGATCTGCATGGCTTCGTCGAAGCTCTGGGTGGAATTGAGGAAGGCGGCGCGCACGCCGACTTCGGCCAGCGCGTCCACCTGGTCCTGCATCAGGGCGATCAGCGGCGAGACCACCACGCCGGTGCCGGCGCGCAGCAAGGCCGGTACCTGGTAGCACAGCGACTTGCCGCCGCCGGTGGGCATGAGCACCAGGGCATCACCGCCTCCGGCGACGTGCTGGACGATCTCGCCCTGATGACCGCGAAAGGACGAATAACCGAACACCGTCTCCAGCACATGCAATGCGCGTTCTTGCTGGGTGGCGCCGGCGGGCAGGGAATCGAAATCGACCATGGAAAAACCTGAAGCTGCTGCGTAGCGAAGGCGCTATTTTATTGCAGCCAGCCCCGGGACACCGCGAACAACAGGAAAACACCCAGTACGGCTCGATAGATGATGAAGGGCCAGGTGGAGAAACGCTCCAGGAATTTCATCAATCCCCAGATGGCGGCAAAGGCCGAGACGCTCGCCACGGCCAGGCCGAACAGCAGGACACCCCAGGCTTCCAGGGGGATGTGGGCGTGCAGCAGCACGGCCAGTTCCTTGAGGCCCGCCAGGGCGATGGCCGGCAGCCCGAGCAGGAAGGAGAAGCGTGCTGCCTCTTCCCGGCGGAAATTGAGGAACAGGGCCGCGGTGAGCGTGGAGCCGGAGCGGGAAACACCCGGGATCAGCGCGCCGACCTGGGCCAGGCCGACGATAAGGGCGTCGCGCAGGCGCATCTGGTCGACGCTGCGGCGATGCCGGCAGACCAGTTCGGACAGTGCCAGCAGCAGCGCCATGACGATGCAGGACCAGCCGATCACGGACAGGCTGCGCAGCGGCGAGCCGCAGGCGTTGAGCACGTGCGATAGTGCCAGGCCGGCAATGCCGATGGGGATGGTCGCCAGGATGATGGCCACGGCCAGCTTGAACATGGGGTCGCTGAAATCGCGACGGCGCCAGGCCGCCAGGCTGTCGCCAGTGACGGCCGAGACATCGCGCCGGAAGTAGCTGATCACGGCGGCCAGGGCTGCGAGCTGCATGGCGGCCGAGAAGGCCGAACCCGGATCATGCCAGCCGAGAAAGGCCGGCACGATGCGCATGTGGGCAGTGGAGGAAATGGGGAGCAGTTCGGTGATGCCCTGGACGATGCCGAGGAAACCGATCTGCGCGTAGCTCAGGGAGGCAAAGCCGATATCAAGCCCGGCGCTGCAGACGTTGGCCATGGAGTGTGCTCTGAAGGGGGTGGCGAAAGAGAGTTGTGAACGCCGCCGGCGTCGAGGCCGACGGCGGGTGCTGCAGTGTACCGCGCCGGGGGCGGTGCTGGCTGACAGGGTCCTGACGCGGGCGTTTTACTCGACCCAGGCCACCACGCCGGTGTAGGCGGTGACCAGCACGATGATGCCGAAGACGATGCGATACCAGGCGAAGATCGTGAAATCGTGCGAGCTGATGTAGCGCAGCAGCCAGCGTACGCACAGGAAGGCAGAGACGAAGGCGGCTACCGTGCCCACCGTGAACAGGGGGACGTCGGCCGCCGACAGCAGCGCGCGTTCCTTGTAGAGCGAATAGATGGTGGCGGCGAACAGGGTCGGGATGGCCAGGAAGAAGGAAAACTCGGTAGCGGCCTTGCGCGACAGGCCGAACATCATGCCGCCGATGATGGTGGCACCGGAGCGGCTGGTGCCGGGGATCAGGGCGAAGGCCTGGGCGATACCGACCTTCAGCGCGTCCAGCGGGGTCATGTCATCCACGGTTTCGACGCGGGCCGAGGCCATGCTCATGCGATCCTTGTTACGACGTTCCACCCACAGGATGATCAGGCCGCCGACGATGAAGGCGATGGCCACCGAGACCGGGTTAAACAGCACTTCCTTGATACGGCGACTGAACAAAAAGCCCAGGATGGCGGCCGGCAGGAAGGCAATGATCAGGTTGATGACCAGGCGCTGCGCCTTGCGGTCGGTGAACATGCCGCAGAGGACAGTGGCGATGCGCACGCGATATTCCCAGCAGACGGCGAGGATGGCACCGGCCTGGATCACGATTTCGAAGACGTCGGCTTTTTCCTTGGAGAAAGAGGGGCCGGTGAATTGCAGGAGGCTGTTGGCCAGGATCAGGTGGCCGGTGGAGGAGATGGGAAGGAATTCGGTCAGGCCTTCGACAATGCCCATGATGAGCGCCTTGAGCGCGAGGATGGTATCCATACGGTAGCTGGGGGTGGGTTTTTCTGAGGAGTTGAAGGGAAATGGTGCTGATCACGCAGGCTGGCCAGCGAAATCGGTACCGATATGGCCGGAATCGTTCAATTGCACCCTCAAGAAGGCACATCGACAAGCCCGCATCGGTGCAAACCGGCGTTTCGACCGCACGAACCTGAAAAAAGTGCAGTCGGTGCAGTGCAACAAATTCGGATTCTACCTTAGCAACGTGACAAAACTCGCGTTTTCCTTTGGTGATAACGCGCTACCATGCGGTTTTTCATTCACCTGCGGGAATCTGCATGAGCGCTTTCACCATCTATCACAACCCGCGTTGCGGCACCTCGCGCAATGTGCTGCAGGCGCTGCGGGACGGCGGCGTCGAGCCGACCATCATTGAATACCTGAAGACCCCGCCGGACCGGGCGACCCTCAAGCAGCTGATCGCCGCCATGGGCGTGCCGGTGCGCGAGGTGGTGCGGACCAAGGAAGCGCTGTACCAGGAACTCGGGCTGGATGCGGCCACGGTCAGCGATGAGCAATTGATCGATGCCATGCTGGAACATCCTGTGCTGATCAACCGCCCTATCGTCGTCGCGCCCAAGGGAACGATGCTGGTGCGTCCCAGCGAGCGGCTGGCGGAAATCTTTCCCTGAGCTTCCTTCCTGACATTTCCTGAACGCAATCGGGAGGCATCGGGACGGTATCCGCACCGTATCGGCAGTCATTTGACCTCAATCGCGCTATACTTGGCTGATCCGTGGTACAACGCGGGAGTTCTCTCCCCATCGAATCAGGAGCAGCGGTGCATCATCGACACGAAGAAAGTACTGCCGATCTGAAGGAGCTGACGACCATCGCTCCGATCAGCCGAGAAGCCCATGCCGCCCACCTCAAGGAAAAGGTGGATACCCGGCGCCTCATCGAAGATATCCGCGATGAAGCACGACGGCGGCGCGAGGAAGCCTACTAACTACTTAGGGGCGAGCCTACCGCCGTCGGGTTGTGGCGCGGGCGCAGTCAGCGCCTCCAGACTCGTCAGCCAGGCGATGGCCTGGCTACGGTCGTCGCCGCACATCTCTGCCGAAGGCTGCAGCCCTGCGCAGAAAGCCGGTCGCCCGGCCTGTCCGAATATCTTGCAACGCATGTCCTGATCCAATTGCACACACGGCACGTTGGCCGGTTTGCCGTCGGGCATGCCGGGAATCGGGCTGGTGATGGAGGGGGCGATGCAGCAGGCGCCGCAGGCATCTCGGCACTTCATGGGGCTTCCTGGTGGGACGGTGGGCCTGCATTGTAGTCCATAGCTGCCTGCGGGCAGTGAAAGCCCACCGCTGTCATACTGCTTGCGTCCTGCTTGCGCCAGCGGCTTGACGTCGGCGCAGCTTGCCACTTACAGTGCCCCGTCCCGGTCATTTTGCTTCTCATGTCTGCCTTATCCAAAGAACCGCGTTGGGAACGACGCAAGCAGGACCGCCCCCAGGAATTGCTGGCGGCGGCCCTGGAATTGTTCGTGGAACGCGGCTATGCAGCGACCCGCCTGGAAGATGTGGCTACCCGCGCCGGTGTTTCCAAGGGCACCCTCTATCTCTACTTCGACAGCAAGGAAAGCCTGTTCAAGTCGGTGGTGCGCACCAACATGCTGCCGCTGCTTGATCAGGCCGAAGCGCGCATCGCCGGCCACGCCGGCAGCAGTGCCGACCTGCTGCGCGACCTGATCATGCACTGGTGGGAGGCCGCCTCGCACTCCGGGGTGATGGGCATTGCCAAGCTGATGATGGCCGAATCCGGCAACTTCCCCGAACTTGCGCGTTTTTACCATGAAGAAATCACTGCCCGGGGCGACGCCACCGTGGTCCGCGTGCTGGAGCGCGGCATGGCATGCGGGGAGTTCAGACAGATCGATGCAGAAGCGATGAAAAAGGTCATCGTGGCTCCGGTGGTCATGCTCATGCTCTGGGATCAGTCACTGGCCCCCTGTGCAGTGGCCCCGATCGATCCACGCAGCTATCTGGAGAACATGATCGACCTCTGCCTCAATGGGCTGAAGGCCTGAAGCACGGGCTACAGATGGCCGCCCGCTACGCATCCGCCCCCGGATTGGCACGCAACAACAGGCCCATACTCGCATTGCATTGAGGAAAACCCGCAACAGAAGCGCCGGCCGCCGCTTTTTCCCGGCATAGATGGGCTGATTAGCTGGGCGGTGTTTGATAAAATGCTGCCTTTCCGTCGCTATTAGATTAGATCGAGCCACCGCCATGAATATCGAACAAGCCCGCTTCAACATGATCGAACAGCAAATCCGTCCCTGGAATGTGCTGGCGCAGGATGTGCTGGACCTGCTGATGGTCGTCAAGCGTGAAGAATTCGTCCCGGCCGCCTATCGCAGCCTGGCGTTCTTCGACACCGAGATCCCCCTGCCGGGCGGTGAAAACATGCTGGCCCCCAAGATCGAAGCGCGCATGCTGCAGGAAGCCAACGTCAAAAAGCACGAATACGTGCTGGAAATCGGCGCCGGTTCGGGATACATGGCGGCTCTGCTGGCGCACAAGGCGCGTCACGTGACCACCGTGGAAATCTCCCCCGAGCTGAAGACACTGGCCGAGCAGAACCTGTCCGACTACGGCGTGGCCAACGTGGATGTGCAACTGGGTAACGGCGCCCAGGGCTGGACCGGCGCCGACGGCAAGGCCGGCGAATACGACGTGATCGTCATTTCCGGTTCGCTGCCACTGCTGCCGGAAGCCTTCGGCAAGCAACTGAAGGTGGGTGGCCGCCTGCTGGCCATCGTCGGTTCCGCACCGGTGATGGAGCTGCAACTGATCACCCGCACTTCGGAACATGTCTTTGAAACCGTGAACATCGTGGAAACCATGGCCAAGCCGCTGCATGCAGCGCTGGTGCCGTCCCACTTCACGTTCTGAACCTCACAGGAAAGCATCATGGAGCACATCTCCGCCCCGGAACTGGCCGCCTGGATCAATGATCCCGACCGCCCCACGCCCCTGCTGCTGGACGTGCGCGAGCCCTGGGAACACCAGACCTGCCACATCGCCGGTACGCAACTGGTGCCGATGAACACCATTCCCGGCCGTTTTTCCGAGCTCGACGAAGAACAGCCGGTAGTGTGCATCTGCCACCATGGCGGCCGCAGCATGCAGGTCGCGGCTTTCCTGGAGCGCCAGGGCTTCACCAAGGTCATCAACCTGAGTGGCGGCGTGCATGCCTGGGCCACGCAGGTCGATCCGACCATGCCGACCTACTGAGTCGACGCTTCCCTCCCGCCATGTGGCCCGGTCAGGCCGGATCGCATGGCGCGGCAAGGCGGCCTGCCTTCTTCTACGGGTCGCCCTTCCCTACCTCGCTCAGCTCACCACTTCCTTCACTTCTTGCACTTTCTGCAGTGAAGGTGCCGCCTTCAAGGCGTACAAAGACGCTGCCAGCACGCGTTCACCTTCCACGACCAGGTCAAAACTCTCGGGTGAAAAGAACCAGTCCGTCAGCAAGCCACTGAAGGTCGCATGGGCCATCAGGCAGGCCAGGCGGATGTCCAGCGTGGCCGGCAGTTGCCCACGCGCTACCGCATTGCCGAGGATCTGCTCGAGTCGCAACATACCGTCGACGTGGCACTCACGCTGCCGGATCAGGATGGGGTCGTGGGCATCGGCAAACTCGCACTTGTTGAAGATGATGTCGAACACGCGCCGGCAGCGCTCATCGGTTGCGGCCATCGTCAGCACGTAGATGCCGCTGCGCAGGAACTGTCCCAGCGGATCGGCCACCTGCGGGCTGGCGTTCTCTTCCAGCACGGCCTCCATCGGCAGGCGCACGCGCTCGCACATGGCGTCGAAAAGGTCGCTCTTGTTCTTGAAATGCCAATAGATCGCGCCCCGCGTGACGTCGGCCGCCTTGGCGACGTCGGCCAGCGAGGTCTGCGAAACACCGCGTTCATGGAATACCTGCTCGGCAGCATCAAGGATGCGGGCGCGCGTTTCCAGTGCTTCTTCCTTGGTGGAACGGGCCATCTCAGCAACCTCCGGAGAGCATCCAGTTGGAATCATCCATCGGCAAGCTTTGCTGCGTGCGCACATCTTCAGTGAACATTATTTGAACCTGAACAATCGCGCTTAAGCAGAAACTGTCATGGAGTGGAAAGAATTCGTCGTACACAATATCGGGCCATCTGTTTTGTCTTGCCGAGACCCGCTTATCGCGACGGGCCATGCGGAAGAGCTCGGTTTCAACACTGCGGAAACGGTATCAGAGTGCCTTCTGCAGGAAAATGCAAGGAATCGCTCATATTTAGCTACGCCGTTTCGAACAAGTTTGTTAAATTAATGTGATGTTTCGGAGAAATACATACATACATGAATGTATGTATAATAGCATCCGCTTCAAGCCCCTGTCGTAAGTCCTTTGCAAAAATTCGTCGCCCTAGCCGGGAAGCGGGCGGGGGATTTTTCGCATTGCAACAATGCCTCATCCTGCCGTCCCGCCAACTTCAGCCGGCGACGACAGACATAGCATCATCGTCATCACCGGTTTTACCGAATTCGTTTCATCGCCGCCCTGGCGGCTTCAACTTTACTTTCGTGCGAGATATCTATGAGCTCAGTCAGTCGTTTCACGCGCCTTACCATGACCGTCGCCGTTGCCGCTGCGCTGGTCGCCTGCGGACAGAAACCCGCCGCCCAAGGCGGCCAGATGCCGCCGGCAGAGGTGTCGGTGGTGACCATCGCCCCGCAACGCGTGGCCATTACCAATGAACTGCCGGGCCGGGTGGAAGCCTTCCGTGTGGCGCAAGTACGCGCACGGGTGGCCGGTATCGTGCAAAAGCGCGTCTTCAAGGAAGGCAGCGAGGTCAAGGAAGGCCAGGTCCTGTTCAAGATCGATCCGGCCCAGTACAAGGCCAGCCTGGAAAGCGCACAAGCCACACTGGCACGTGCCCAGGCCAACCTGACCCAGACCTCGTTGACGGCGCAACGCTACAAGCCGCTGGTGGAAGTCAACGCCGTCTCCAAGCAGGAATATGACAACGCGGTCGCTGCCCAGAAGCAGGCAGAAGCCGACGTGGCCGCCGGCAAGGCTGCCGTGCAGACCGCCAGCCTGAACCTGGGCTATGCCACCGTGACCTCGCCCATCTCCGGCCGCATCGGTCGCGCGCTGGTGACCGAGGGCGCGCTGGTGGGGCAGGGCGATGCTACCCAGCTGGCGCTGGTGCAGCAGCTCGATCCGGTCTATGTCAACGTCACCCAGTCCAGCGCCGACCTGTTGAAGCTGCAGCAAGCCATGGCGGCGGGCCAGTTGAAGAGCGTGGGCGAGAACAAGGCCAGCGTGACCCTGGTGCTGGAAAACGGCCAGCCCTATGAACAACCGGGCAAGCTGCTGTTCTCCGACATCAGCGTGGACGAGAGCACCGGTTCGGTCTCGCTGCGCGCCGAGTTCCCCAACCCCAAGCGCCTGCTGCTGCCGGGTACCTATGTGCGTACCAAGATCGAACAGGCAGTGGACGAACAGGCCCTGCTGGTGCCACAACAGGCTGTGATGCGTGATGCCGGCGGTTCGTCGGTGCTGGTGGTCAATGCCGAGAACAAGGTCGAGCCACGTCCGGTCAAGACGGGCGGTGCGCGTGGCAACAACTGGCAGGTCCTGGACGGCCTGAAAGAGGGTGACCGCGTGATCGTGGAGGGCCTGCAGAAGGTTCGCCCGGGCGCTTCGGTCAAACCGGTGCAATGGAATCCCGCGGGCGCTCCCGCACAAGCGCAAGGCCAACCGGCCAAGCAAGACCCGAGCGCCCAACCGAAAGCTAACTAAGAGGCTGCCAGATGGGAAAGTTTTTTATTGATCGCCCCGTATTCGCGTGGGTGCTAGCGATCTTCATCATGCTGGCCGGTGCGCTGGCCATCACCGGCCTGCCGGTGTCCCAGTACCCCAACATCGCGCCGCCGACCATCGTGGTCACGGCGACCTACCCGGGTGCGACCGCA
>Ga0308159_1000881_pt1 | contig 52783 bp, 47 predicted proteins | sample PhyCR1_FD_201040 | JGI IMG/M metagenome (GOLD analysis project Ga0308159, IMG submission 201040) | Phyllosphere microbial communities from UC Gill Tract Community Farm, Albany, California, United States - DLSLC.R1 | ecosystem: Host-associated > Plants > Phyllosphere > Unclassified | place: USA...
CCGCCAGGTTGCCCCGCGCTGCCGTTCGACTTGCATGTGTAAGGCATGCCGCCAGCGTTCAATCTGAGCCAGGATCAAACTCTTCAGTTTAATCTCTGTTTATTTGACACTTTCGTGTCACCGTCATCGCTGACGGGTCGCTCACTCAAAATACTGACAGGCCACTATTTTCATAGCGCCTATTTCATTACTTCTTGTGAACATTTGATATTTTAAGTATCACAGCGACTAGCGCTGTGTGCACTTTCATCAAACGTCCACACTTATCGACTGTTAATTTTTAAAGAACTTATTCGGCGTTACTTTCGCTCTTGACAAATCGTTTTGTTTGTCAGCGAGAAGGAAGAGTATGAAGCGTTTGCAGCATTTCGTCAACCTTCTTTTTTTCTCGCTTCACTCTGCATTTGCATGCGGTGTTCTGCGAGGGGGCGAATTATAGCCAACGCTGGGCGCCGTGGCAAGAAACATTTCCACGACACGGCCCATCCCCTGTTTCTTGCATCCTGTCGCACAGGCATGGCGCAAAGCGGCGCTGGTCGTTACAGTTGCATCATCAAATACAGACAGTGAAAGCCGCACATGTTTCCTTTGCCAAAAACCCAAGAAACGGTCAAAACCGTCGCCACCTGGCTGCACCGCGCCTTCGATGCGGTGGCTACCTGGGTAACGCAACTGTCCTGGTGGAAGTTCCTGGTATTTGCCATATTGATGCTGATAGCGGGCTCCATCCTGCAGGACGAGCTGTTTTCTTCCAATACGGTCATCCAGGAGAATGTTCGCAGCGACAAGTCCAAGCGTCGCAGCGGCGAAAGCAATATCGTCATCGACGACAGCGGCATTCGCTTCAATCCCCGCAACAAGAACATCAACAAGGACGCCGAGAAGGCTGTCGAGGAACATCCCGATGCTGCCGCCGTCCCTCCGGAGCCTGTAGAACCTGTGGAGCCTGCTGAGGCGGCCGAGCCGACAGTGCCGGAAGCGCCGCCGGCAGTACCAGCCACACCGGCAACCCCGGCTACCCCTGCTACCCCGGCCACCACCGGCAAATCTGGCAAAGCTGCCGCCGTCCCCTCCCTGCCCTCGCTGCCCGGCGACGAAGTCCACATCGAACTGCCGCCGCAAATCGGCGAGGAGCTGTCCAACGCTATCGAAGAAGCAGTGGACGATGCCGCCGAGCAGAAAGTGGCCCGCTACCACGTGCAGGCATCGACCTGGTTCAAGAGTTTCGTCACCTTGCTGGTGCTGGCACTATTCGGGATCAAGGCGCTGATGGGCAGCAAGAAGCGCGCGGAAGCGGAAACCCAGAACGCTAACGCCACCGCAGAACGCGAAGCCATGCAGCGCCAGCTGTCCGAAGCGCGGATGCAGATGATGCAGGCGCAAGTAGAGCCGCACTTCCTGTTCAACACCCTGGCCTCGGTCGAACACCTGATCGAAACCGATCCGCCACGCGCCTCGGCCATGCAGCGCAGCCTGATCCGCTATCTGCGCGCGGTGCTGCCGCAAATGCGCGATAACGCCCTGATCACCAACCTCGGCCGCGAAGCCGACATGGTGGAGGCTTACCTGAACCTGCTCAAAATGCGCATGGAAGAGCGCCTGATCGTGGAGTTCGATGTGCCGGACGGACTGCGCACCGCCGCCTTCCCGCCCATGATGCTGCAATCGATGGTGGAAAACGCCATCAAGCACGGACTGGAAGCGAAGCCCGAGGGCGGCGTGCTGAAAGTGCGCGCCGAAGTGGCCCACAACAAGCTGCGCGTGATTGTCTCCGATACGGGCTTGGGCTTTGGCGCCGTGCCCAGCAACGGTACTGGCCTGGGGCTGACCAACATCCGCGAACGGTTGAAACTGCTGCATGGCGAGCAGGGCCAGTTACTGATCGCCGCCAACAGCCCGAGCGGCGTGATCGCCACCATCGAGGTGCCATATGCCCTGGCCAAGACCACGCTGGAAAAGAAGCCTCATTGATTAATTGACCATGAGCGCAATTCGTTGAATAATTGATCAACTATCCTTTTGATAAACCTTAGCCAGCAAACACGATGCCTACCGCAATTATTGCCGATGACGAAAGACTGATGCGCGACCAACTGCGCATGCGCCTGGAACAAGTGTGGCCCGAGCTTGAAATCCTGGGCGAAGCCAAGAACGGCGATGAAGCAATCGAACTGGTGGACCAGCTCAAGCCCGACTTTACGTTCCTCGACATCCGCATGCCCGGCAAGACCGGCATGGAAGCGGCCACGGTGATTGGCAACAAGAGCAATATCGTCTTCGTTACCGCCTACGACGCCTATGCGGTCGAAGCGTTCGAGCGCGGCGCCATCGATTACGTGCTCAAGCCGTCCGAGCCGGAACGGCTGAAAATCACGGTCGATCGCCTCAAGGAACGCCTCAACAAGCCGGTCGCGCCGGACGTGAGCGCCAGCGTGACGGCGCTGCTGTCGCAGCTGACCGAGAAAATTTCCGCCCCCAAGCCATCGCACCTGCAATGGATACAGGCGAGCATCGGCCAGGACCTGCGCATGATCCCGGTCGAGGAAATCCTGTTTTTCCGTTCCGATGAAAAATACACGTGCGTGCAGACCGAGCGCTACGAGGCGCTGATCCGCAAGCCGGTGCGCGACCTGGCCGAAGAACTCGACCCCAAGCTGTTCTGGCAAATCCACCGCGCCACCCTGGTCAATGTCAACGCCATCGAGGGCGTGACGCGCGATATCCGCGGCAGGCACTTGGTCATGATCAAGGGCCGCTCCGACAAGCTGGAAGTGAGCCGCAGCTTCCTGCATTTGTTTAAACAGATGTAAACGGCAGATCTCAAGTGCGCAGGCGCGCGCTTGAGCCGCATCAAGGGGTGGACCCGCGCTTGTCCTAAGGTACAAGATGCAGCCGCCCTTCTCCGGCTGGGGATTTTGCATGAAGCTACCCGGCCACCTCCGCTCCCTGCTCGCCATCACCGCCGCTGCCGGCGCCGCATGGCTGGCGCAGCCCGTATTGCGTCCGTTGTTGTACCCGCTCGGGCGCAAGTCATGGCGCCGCAGCCGGGGCATCATCCAGCACGCCAGCGACGCCATCATCATCACCGACGAGCGCCAGTCCATCCTGCAGGCCAACCCTGCGGCGGCGGCCATGTTTGGCGTGACCATCGACGAGATGCAGGGCGCGCCGCTCAACGCGTTCATCCCGCGCGACCAGCGCCTGGGCGCCAACATGGCCACCTCCCATTATTTCGGCGACACCGGCATCCACCTGCGCATGAAGGGCCGCCGCGCCAGCGATTACGCGGTCACGGGCGTGCGGCGCGACGGCCAGCACTTGCCGCTGGAGGGCTCGATCTCGTCGCTGTACGAGAGCGGCAAGCCGATCTATACGATCATCCTGCGCGACATTACCGAGCGCAAGCAGGTGCAGGAACAGCTGGCGCAGTCCACTACGCAGTTGCGCGAGCTGTCGGCCGCGCTGCAAACCATCCGCGAGGAAGAACGCAAGCACATCGCCCGCGAACTCCACGACGACCTGGGCCAATTGCTGGCCACGTTGCGGGTGGACCTGGCGCTGCTGCAACGCCAGGTGCGCGAACCCGGGGCGCGCAAGCTGCTCGATGGCATGGATGGCCTGGTAATGGGCTCGATCACGTCGCTGCGGCGCATCGCCAGCAACCTGCGGCCGCGCGCGCTCGATGAAGGTGGTCTGTATTTTGCGCTGGAAAGCCTGCGCCAGGAATTCGTGTCCCACTACGGCATTGCCTGCCGTCTGCATGCGAACGAAGAAGAATTGATACTCGATGATGCCTACAGTACGGCGATTTACCGCATCGTGCAGGAAGCGCTGACCAATATTACGCGCCATGCGCAGGCCAGCCGTGTCGATCTGTCATTGCGACGGGTCGACGATTTGCTCGATATTTCCATCCAGGACGATGGCCGCGGCATCGCCGCCCAGGACATGGACAAAGCATCGTCCTATGGCCTGATCGGAATGCGCGAGCGGGTATGGGCGCTGCAAGGCGATATTTCCATCCTCAGCGACGGCGGCACGCGGATTATGGTCCGCCTGCCGCTGCCGCCGCGCCCGCCCGCTCCCTAGACCAGCTTAGAACGAGTGGCGAACACCAACGTTGAACGCCTTGTCACCGGTGCCTGGCTCGTTGTTGTTACCAACGGTGTAGCCGGCGCCGTTCTTGTTCTTGATCTTGGCGTAGCTGGCGTAGGCGCCGGTACGCTTGGACAGCGCGTACAAGTAGCCAATTGCGAACTGGTCGGCGTCCTGGTTGAAGCTGGTCTTGTCGTTCTTGCGGGTGTACGACGTCATGATGGTGCCAGCACCTACCGGGATCTGGGCGCCGATCAGCATGTTGTCGTTTTCCAGGCTGGCGGTTGGCGCCACGCGGTAGCCGAAGGCATTGGCGACTGGCAGCGGCGAGCTGTTCAGACCTTTGTTGGTGCCATAGGCAACGTAAGCCTTGACCACTTTGAAGTCATAGTTCACGGCTACCAGGGTGTTCTTGCCGGTGTCACGCTCGGTCACAACGCCATTGGCCACGGTGTCGTTGTTGCGGTTGTTGTACACCACGCGCACGTTCAACGGACCTTGCGAGAAAGCCATGCCCAGGCCGAACTGGCGCGCGGCTTCGCTGCTGCCGGCTTGTTCGCCCAGCGCGTATTGGCCGTCGATGGTAAAGCCGGAGAAGGTTGGGGTCGTGTAGATCAGCGAGTTGCTGACGCGGGTCAGGTTGCCCGACGTTGGGAACAAGTTCTTGGCGCTACCGGCATAACCGGCGCCAAACGGGTCGGCTACCTGGCTCAACGCGTTGTACAGCATGGTTTGTTGACGACCGATGGTCAGGGTGCCGGCATCCTTGCTTTTCAGACCGACCATGGCGGCGCGGTTGAACAACTGGCTGTTGGTGTTGTCCAGGGAGCCGTCATCGACCTTGATACCGGCTTCCAGCTGGAAGATGGCCGACAGGCCGTTGCCCAGGTCTTCGGTACCACGGAAACCCAGACGCGACTGGCCGCCGATACCGCTGGTCACTTTGGTCACATTGCCGGCTGCACCGCCGCGCTCGGAAACCATACCGACGTCAACCAGACCGTAGATGGTGACGTTCGATTGCGCTTGGGCTTGGGCTGCGAAGCCGCCGATGATCATTGCTGCCAGAGTAAGTTTTTTCACTTGAAGATCTCTACTGAAGGTTGAAAGAGTGCTGCACGATTTGCTTGTACCGGCGGAATCATGCCTATCAATTACTTCAACAATGTGACATCGCCAAGCTGTTGTTTTCAAACCACAATGCAAAACAGCCGCACATGGCGGCTGTTCTTGGGGGCAATAAGCCTTACTTCAGGCGGCATGACAGCAGGTAGTAATACTCGAGCCGCTCGATGCGAATCTGCTTGGTGGACGCGGCAAAGCGCTTGCGCAGCGTGCTGTCGGTCAGGTAATTCTTCATGATTTCGTAGCGCTGGCCATCGTCGGCGGTGAGGATCTGGTGGGTATTGCCCTCCATATCGGTGCGGGCAAACACCATGGAATTGCCATCGACATAGGTTTCGTCCAGCAATACCAGCAACACGTCCTTGCCCAGTTTGGCGCGCAACTCTTTCAGGTATTTTTCCTGGTCTTCGCGGCGCACGTGCGACCACAGGCCGGCGGCGAACACGGCGGTGTATTTGCCTTCCAGGCCGTCGGGCAGGTTGAACGCGTCCATGATACCGAAGGTAACCACGTCCTCGTCGAGGCCACGGGTTTCGGCCAGGGCTATCATTTCCGGCAACAGGTCGGTGGCGTGGACCGACTCGGCGGTTTCCGCGATCAGGTCGGTCCAGTACGCAGTGCCGCACGCCAGTTCCAGCACTTTGTGGCCTTCGAACATCTCGGCGACCATTTCCTGCAGGTCGTCGAGGTCGTCGAAGCGCTCTTCCTGGGCATAGACCTGGTCGTAATTGTCGGCGTTAACGGCATAAAATTGTGCCAACTGATTGGTAATCATGGGAGTGCTTTCTCGTTTTACAGTTCGTAGTGCTCTTTATCGCCACTCATGGCTTGCTCCACCAGTTTGCGGTTGAGCGTGGGCGCCAGCAGTTCGATAAAGGTGTATATATAGCTGCGCAGGTAGGCCCCCTGCTTGACGGCCACGCGCGAAACGTTCATGCCAAACAGGTGTCCTACGGGAATCGCGCGCAGATTCTTGTCGCGTTCGGCGTCGAAGGCCATGCCCGCGATGATGCCGATGCCCATGCCCAACTCCACATAGGTCTTGATGACGTCGGCGTCTATCGCCTCGAGCAACACGTCGAGCTTCAGGCCGCGCAGCGAAAACGCGTGATCGATCTTGCTGCGGCCGGCAAAGGCGCCATCATAGGTGATGATCGGGTACGCTGCAATTTCTTCCAGCGTGACTTCCTTGTAACGCAGCAGCGGATGGTCGGGCGCGACCACCAGCACGTGCTCCCATTGATAACATGGCAATGTGATCAAGCCGTTAATGCCGGCAATCGATTCGGTGGCGATCGCCAGGTCGGCCTGGTCGCGTTGAACCATCTCGGCGATCTGCTGCGGGTTACCTTGCAATAACGACAACCGCACCTTGGGGAACTTGACCATGAAGGCCTGCACTACTTTCGGCAAGGTGTAGCGGGCCTGGGTGTGGGTGGTGGCAATGGTGAAGCTGCCGCTGTCCTGGGCCGCGTACTCCTTGCCGATGCGCTTGAGGCTGTCGATTTCCTGCATGATCAGTTCCACCGACGACAGCACCAGCCGTCCGGGCTCGGTCAGACCACGGATGCGCTTGCCATGTCGGGTAAAAATGTCCACTCCCAACTCTTCTTCGAGCTCGATAATCGCCTTGGACACGCCGGGCTGCGAGGTAAACAGCGCCTTGGCGGCGTCGGTCAGGTTGTAGTTCTGGCGTACAGCTTCGCGCACGAAGCGCAGTTGGTGAAGGTTCATCTCGACCGATCTTTAATTAACGTTCATGCTTATACTCAATCCTTATATAAGCAAATAAAGACTAAGTCGTTTGGAATAAAGCTGAAGTTTATTACTATTGCAGCTACTTTGGGGATTCTAGTAAGCGACCAACCAGGAAGAATATGTATCAATACGACCAATACGACCATCTTATCGTGCGCGAACGCATTGCACAGTACCGCGACCAGGTACGTCGCCGCCTCGCCGATGAGCTGACCGAAGCCGAGTTCGTGCCGCTGCGCCTGCAAAACGGCTTGTACATGCAACGCCACGCCTACATGCTGCGCATCGCCGTGCCGTACGGCCTGCTGGCGTCGAAGCAGATGCGCATGTTCGCCCATATCGCCCGCAAGTACGACCGCGGCTATGGCCACTTCACCACGCGCCAGAACATCCAGTTCAACTGGGTGGAGCTCGAACAGACCCCGGACATCCTGACCGACCTGGCTTCGGTGGAAATGCACGCCATCCAGACCTCGGGCAACTGCATCCGCAACACCACGTCCGACCCGTATGCCGGCGTGGCCGCCGACGAGATCATCGATCCGCGTCCGTACGCCGAGGTGCTGCGCCAGTGGTCCACGTTCCACCCCGAGTTCATCGCCTTGCCGCGCAAGTTCAAGGTCGCCATCAACGGCGCCGTCGAAGACCGCGCCGCGATTGCCATCCATGACATCGGCCTGACGGTGGTGCGCAACGACGCCGGCGAGATCGGCTTCAAGTTCATGGCCGGCGGCGGCATGGGCCGCACGCCGATCATCGGCAGCGTGATCCGCGACTTCCTGCCTTGGCAGCACCTGCTCACCTACACCGAAGCCGTGATGCGCGTGTACAACCAGTACGGCCGCCGCGACAACAAGTACAAGGCCCGCATCAAGATCCTGCTCAAGGCCATCGGCGCCGAAGAATTCGCGCGCCAGGTCGAAGAGGAATGGGCCGATCTCAAGGACGGTCCCGAAACGCTGACGCTCGAAGAAATGCAGCGCATTATCGACTACTTCCAGCCGCCGGCCTATAAACAGCTCGACGACAGCGATGTCGTGGCCGCGCAAGCCGGTAACAAGGCGTTCGCCAACTGGGTGAACCGCAACGTCAAGCCGCACAAGCAGCCCGGCTACGCGGCCGTGGTGCTGTCGCTGAAAAAACCTGGCGTGCCGCCGGGCGACGCCACCGCCGAGCAGATGGACTTCATGGCCGACCTGGCCGACCGCTACAGCTTCGGCGAACTGCGCGTGACCCACGAGCAGAACGTGGTGCTGGCCGATGTCGAACAGTCGCAATTGTACGCGCTGTGGCAGGAAGCCAAGGCGCACCAGCTGGCCACGCCGAATATCGGCCTGCTGACCGATATCATCTGCTGCCCGGGCGGCGACTTCTGCTCGCTGGCCAACGCCAAGTCGATTCCGATCGCCGCGTCGATCACCGAACGCTTCGAGAACATCGATTACCAGCACGATATCGGCGAGATCGAACTCAATATTTCGGGCTGCATCAACGCCTGCGGCCACCACCACGTCGGTTCGATCGGCGTACTGGGTGTGGACAAGGACGGCAGCGAGTGGTACCAGGTCTCGATCGGCGGCGCGCAGGGCAACAACGCCGCCATCGGCAAGATCATCGGACCGTCGTTCTCCGCGCAGCAGATGCCGGAAGTGATCGACCGCCTGCTGCAGGTGTACTTGCGCGAGCGCTTCGAGGACGAGTCGTTCGCCCAATGCGCACAGCGCCTGGGCGTGGCACCGTTCAAGCAATTTGTGTACGCCACGCCGATCGCCGAAAAAGGTGGTCGCCTGGTAGGAGAGGATGAATATGTCTGACGCTGTTAAAAATCTGATCATCAAGGGCCGCGAAGTTATCGAAGATGGCTGGCAGGTCTTGCGCCTGGCCGAACCGGTGGAAGGTGCGCCGGCCATCGACCCGGCCACCATCGCCGTCCCGGCAGGCCACATCATCGTGCCGCAAGCGGTATGGCTGGTGCAGCGCGAACTGCTGGCCGCACGCGCCGCCGCAGGCGAAATCGGCGTCTGGATCGCCAGCGACGAGCGTCCGGAAGCGATCAAGGACGACCTGTCGCAGTTCGCCCTGGTGGCCGTGGACTTCCCCAAGTTTACCGACGGCCGTGGCTACTCGATCGCCTACAACCTGCGCTTGCGCCTGGGCTGGACCGGCGAGCTGCGCGCGATTGGCGACGTGCTGCGCGACCAGCTGTTCCAGATGAGCCGCGTGGGGTTTGATGCCTACGTGGTGCGCGCCGACCGCGACGTGCACGACGCGCTCAAGGGCCTGTCCGATTTCTCCGAGACGTACCAGGCTTCCGTGGACCAGAAAGTACCGCTGTTCCGCCGCCACGCGCGCCTGGCCGCCGGCGCTTGATCGGAACCGCCATGAGTGATCTGAGCAAGCTGATTGCCGACAGCAGCGCCACGCTGTCGCGCATCGCCAGCGATTTTTCCCCGGCCGTTTTCGCTTCGAGCCTGGCCGCCGAAGACATGGTGCTGACCGACCTGATACTGAAATCGAAACTCGATATCGGCATCTTCTCGCTCGAAACCGGGCGTCTGCATCCCGAAACGCTGGACATGCTGGACAAGGTCAAGGACCGCTACGACGGTTACGAGATCGCGCTGTACAAGCCGCAGCCCGCAGCGGTCGATGCCTACGTGGCGCAGAACGGCCTGAACGCCTTCTACGACAGTGTAGAGATGCGCCGCGAGTGCTGCCGTATTCGCAAGGTCGAACCGCTGGGCCGCGCCCTGGCCGGCAACAAGGCCTGGGTAACGGGACAGCGCCGCGCGCAATCGACCACCCGCGCCGAGCTGCACGTGCAGGAAGACGATGCAGCGCACGGCATGGTCAAGTTCAATCCGCTGGCCGACTGGTCGGAGGAAGACGTGTGGAATTACATCCGCGCCAACGACGTACCGTACAACGCGCTGCACGACCAGGGCTTTCCATCGATCGGCTGCGCACCGTGCACGCGCGCCGTGCAGCCAGGCGAGGATGTACGCGCCGGCCGCTGGTGGTGGGAAAACCCGGACTCGAAGGAGTGCGGACTGCACATGGTGGACGGCAAACTGATACGCATTAAATCCGTGGCTGCCTGAGTTTCGGCCGCCGAACAAGAAAGAACATATGAACGCATTAGCTGAAAACCACGCCGTGCACGTCAATGCGCGCCACCTCGACGCCCTGGAATCGGAAGCGATCCACATCATGCGCGAAGTGGCGGCCGAGTGCTCCAACCCTGCCCTGCTGTTCTCGGGTGGTAAAGACTCGGTGGTCCTGCTGCGCATCGCAGAAAAGGCTTTCCGCCCTGGCAAATTCCCGTTCCCGCTGGTGCACGTCGATACCGGCCATAACTTCTCGGAAGTGATCACCTTCCGCGACAAGCGCGTGGCCGAACTGGGCGAGCGCCTGATCGTCGGTTCGGTCGAAGAATCGATCAGGAAGGGCACGGTACGTCTGCGCAATCCGGCGACGGACTCGCGCAACGCCGCGCAAGCGGTCACGCTGCTGGAAACCATCGCCGAACACGGTTTCGACGCCTGCATCGGCGGCGCCCGCCGCGATGAAGAAAAGGCCCGCGCCAAGGAACGCATCTTCTCGTTCCGCGACGAATTCGGCCAGTGGGACCCGAAATCGCAGCGCCCGGAATTGTGGGACCTGTATAACACCCGCGTCCATCCGGGCGAGAACATGCGCGTGTTCCCGATTTCGAACTGGACCGAGCTCGATGTGTGGCAATACATCGCCCGCGAACAGCTGGAACTGCCGCCCATCTACTTCGCCCACGAGCGCCAGGTCATTCCGCGCAACGGCCTCTTGGTGCCACTGACCGACCTGACCCCGCCGCGCGAAGGCGAAACCGTGGAAACGCAAGTGGTGCGCTTCCGCACCGTGGGCGATATCTCGTGCACCTGCCCGGTATCGTCGGACGCCTCGACGGTGGACGCCATCATCGCCGAGACGGCAGTGACCCAAGTGACCGAGCGCGGCGCCACCCGCATGGACGACCAGACTTCCGAAGCATCAATGGAAAAACGTAAAAAAGCAGGATACTTCTGATGAACGCACTGACTGACAACACTGTTCAAAATTTGGCGGAGCGCGGCCTGCTGCGCTTCATTACCGCCGGTTCCGTCGATGACGGCAAGAGCACCCTGATCGGCCGCCTGCTGTTCGACAGCAAGGGCATCTTCGCCGACCAGCTGGACGCCATGTCGCGCTCCAAGCACAAGCGCACCGTGGGCGACGCGGTCGACCTGTCGCTGCTGACCGACGGTTTAGAGGCCGAACGCGAACAGGGCATCACCATCGACGTGGCCTACCGCTACTTCGCCACGCCCAAGCGCAAGTTCATCATCGCCGACACCCCCGGCCACGAGCAGTACACGCGCAACATGGTGACCGGCGCGTCCACTGCCGATGCCGTGATCATCCTGGTCGATGTATCGAAAGTGAAGCTGCGCGAGGACGGCGGCGTCGATCTGCTGATCCAGACCAAGCGCCACTCGACCATCGCCCACCTGCTGCAGATCGAGCACGTGATCGTGGCCGTCAACAAGATGGACCTGGTGAACTACGACCAGGCGATCTACGACCGCATCGTCAAGGCTTACCAGGAGTTCGCCGCCACCCTGGGCCTGAAAGATGTGACCCCGATCCCATTGTCGGCGCTGACCGGCGACAACGTGGTCGACAAGAGCGACAAGCTGGCGTGGTACCAGGGTCCTACCCTGATCGAGCTGCTCGAATCGCTGTCGGTGTACGACGAGTCGCACGATGCGCCGTTCCGCTTCCCGGTGCAGCTGGTGGCGCGCCACAACGGCCACGAAGCCAACGACTTCCGCGGCTACATGGGCCGCATCGAAGCCGGTAAAGTGTCGGTTGGCGACAAGCTGGTAGTGCAGCCTTCGGGCCAGAGCGCCACCGTCAAGGACATCGTCACGCTGGAAGGCTCGCACCAGTCGGCCGTGGTGGGCCAGTCGGTGACCCTGCTGCTGGAAGAATACCTGGACATCTCGCGCGGCGACCTGCTGGCCGGCGCCGATCAACCGGCCACGCTGCTCAAGACCCTGAAGGCGGACGTATGCTGGATGTCGGACGAGCCGCTGGACCAGCGCCGCAAGTACTGGATCAAGCACGGCACCAAGCAGACGTCGGCCAAGATCACCGCCATCGAATCGCTGCTGGACATCAATACCCAGCAGCGCCACGATGCCGACGGCTTGAAGCTGAACGACATCGCGCGCATCGGTCTGACCGTGCAGCAGCCGCTGGCAGCCGACGCCTACGCCGACATCCGCGCCACCGGCGCCTTCATCCTGATCGATGAAGTGACCCACCAGACGGTTGCAGCAGGTATGATTCGTCTGGCGGATTGAGGGGAGCCTCGCAAAACCTACTGCGCGACCCGCTATCGCATCTCCGTTGCTCAGCGTACGCAAGTACGCTTCCGCTACTCAATGCGATAGCGAGCCGCTCGCTACGGTTTTTCGAGGTCCCCTCAACCGCCCGCTGCGGCGCAGCCATTCAAGGAATTTATTGTTATGCCAACTCTCGGAAAAGTTTACCTGATCGGCGCCGGCCCCGGCGCCCAGGACCTCATGACACTGCGCGGTGCGCGCCTGCTGGCGCAAGCCGACGTGGTGCTGCACGATGCCCTGGTCACGGCCGAGATGCTGGAACTGTGCCCGCAAGCCGAAAAAATCCTGGTCGGCAAACGCTGCGGCCAGCTCTCCAGCGCCCAGCAGTTCATCAACAAGCAGCTGGTCGATCACGCCCACAAGGCTGCCGTGGTGGTGCGCCTGAAAGGCGGCGACCCGATGCTGTTCGGCCGCGCCGACGAAGAACTGCGCGCGCTCGAGGAAGCCGGTATCGAGGTGGAAGTCGTCCCCGGTATCACCACCGCATTGGCTGCCGCCGCCACGACCAAGCAGCCGCTGACCAAGCGCGGCGTTTCGCGCAGCGTGGCGTTCTTCACTTCGTCCACCGCACCGGACGAACGCGAGCAGGATGCGATACCCGATTCCGACACCCTGGTCCAGTACATGGGCGGGCGCGAGGCGATTGCCACGGCCCGGCGTCTGCTCGATGGCGGTCGCCGCCCCGATACGCCGGTGGTCGTGATCGAAAACGTCAGTCGCGCCGACCAGCATATCCGCCGCATGACCATCGCTGCCATGGCCCACGGCCTGGGCGAAGCGCATGGCCCGGTGCTGGTAATGATCGGCGATGCCATGCAAACGCGCAGCCACCAGCAGCTTGAAAGCCGGATCAGCGACGCAATACAGCAGCAACTCCGCGCATAACTTCCGCCAAATAGTAATAGAATATCCATTCTTACCAACAGTGTCAGAGGCAGCAATGGATAATGTTCACGACATCCTGGACCGTGCGTGGACCGCGCACTCGGCCGGCCAGTTCGACGCCGCGCTGCAGGACTACATCTGGTTATTCGATGCCACCTCCGAACGCGATTCGGACGTGGCGCCGCTGCGCCTGTCGTATGTGCTCAACGCCTGGGCCAAGCTGGCCGAAGAACACCTGCCCGCGCGCCAGGCACTGGTCGCCCTGCGCGACCGCGACGCCGCACTGCTGCTGGCCGCCGACGGCGGCAATCCCAATCCCGATCCCGGTGCCGACGTCGATGCCAATGCGAACCTGTTCAACGACGTCCGCGCCATCAACGACAAGCTTGGTGACGCCCAGCACACATATCAGCTATTCCAGTGCCTGCCAGCAGACCTGGCCCGCGAATGCGCCAACTCGGCGCTGCCGTCGATGATGGCCTGCGGCGATTTCACTCTGGCCCACACCTACCTGCCGCATCCCGACGCCCACCTGGGCGACTATGCGGCCGAAGTGAACGCCCACGTGGCCACGCTCGATCTGCTCGGCGACGCCGGCATGTCCGAGCTGCTGGCCACCGTCTACAACTACATGACCGAAGTGCGGCTGATCCTGGAACTGCTCGAAGGCTATGGCGACCATGCCGCCGCCGACCGTCTGCGCCAGCAAGCCGCCGCGCTGATCACCTCGGCCGAAGCGCGCGCCTGCATCGAAGCCGAATTCGCCCATCCCGGCACCACGCTCGACGCCATGGTCGAATTGCAGAACGCCGCACTCATTTAACGATATCCCCAAGTGAACCAGAACCACCTGCCCACCGTCCTTCTCGCCACCGTGTTGACCACTGCCTGCGCCACGGCGGCCGCAGCGATCCCCACCTACGACTTCAAGATCGTCCACAGCTACCCGCACGATGCCCAGGCGTTCACCCAGGGCCTGCTGTACCGCGACGGTTTTTTGTACGAGAGCACGGGGCTGAACGGCAAGTCCACCATCCGCAAGGTGCAGCTGGAAACCGGCAAGGTGCTTCAAACCCGCGACATTCCGGCGCAGTATTTCGGCGAGGGCATGACCGACTGGAACGACACGCTGGTGAGCATCACCTGGCGCTCGCAGACCGGCTTCGTGTTCGACCTGAAAACGTTCGAACCGAAGAACGAATTCGCCTACCCCGGCGAGGGCTGGGGCCTGGCGCAAAACGGCAAGGAACTGGTGCTCAGCGACGGCAGCAGCACGCTGCGCTTCCTCGACCCAAAATCCTTCCTCGAAGTGCGGCGCGTCAAAGTGACGGCCGACGGCATCGCGGTTGATCAGATCAACGAACTGGAAGTGGTGGGCGACGAAATCTTCGCCAATATCTGGCAGACCAACACGATCGCCCGCATCGACCAGAAGACCGGCAAGATCACCGGCTGGATCGATCTCGGCAAGCTGTATGCGGAAGCAGGCAAGGGCCCGGCGGCCGACAATGTCCTCAACGGCATTGCCTACGACGCCGCCAAAAAGCGCCTGTTCGTGACCGGCAAGCTGTGGCCCAAGCTCTACGAAATCAAGCTGGTACCACGCCGTTAATACCAAGGCCGCTTCAGGGCTGTCAGAGCGAGGCGTGGCGACGCAGACAGTGCGAATGCACGGCAAGGAGCTGCAACGAAGCTCTGGCTGCCCTTAGGTGGCCTTGAGAGAGTTGACGCAGTAGTCGGTCAGGGCATTCAACACGGCCGGATCTTCCCCGGCCGCCCCCACCACCTTGAACGACAGCTGCGGATGATCGCTGCGCAACTGCTCCACCATCAGCGGCAGGTCGCGCAGCACGTGGCCGCCCTGCCCTAAAAACACCGGCACCACCGTTACTTCTGCAATGCCTTGCGCGGCCATCTGCGCCACCATGTCGGGCAGGCGCGGTTCCATCAGTTCGAGGAAGGCCAGTTCCACCTGCGCATCGGGCAGGCGTGCACGCGTGAGGTCGCGCAGGCGTTCGAACGGTGCAGCCCAGGATGCGGCGCGGGCGCCGTGGGCAAATAAAATCAGGGCTTGCTTGGTCATCTAATGTCTTTCCACCCACCATAGCGCACCAAGAGCCAGGAACAGGTATATCAAGCTGGGGGCCAGCGCCGTCAGGAATGCGGGCCAGGTACTGAGCACGCCAAGGTGCGAGAACAGCGTATTCACCAGCAGGAAGCTCACGCCGATCATGATGCCGACGAAAATTTTCAGGCTCACGCCGCCGCTGCGGGTGTGCAGGTAGCCGAACGGCAGGGCCAGCGCCATCAGCACGAAAATCGCCAGCGGGTCGAACAGCTTTTTCCAGAACGCGATCTTGAAGCGCTCGGTCTCCTGGCGGTTTTCCTGCAGGTGGCGGGTATAGACCAGCAGTTCGTTGGCCGACATGCGATCCGGGTCGGCGCCGGACACCGCCAGGATGCGCGGCGTGATTTCCGAGATCAGCCCCCTGGTGGCGCTATGGCGCGTCTCGATCAGGCTCGACTCCTGGCCGAAATTGTTTTCCAGGTTGGCGATCATGCCCGGCTTGAGCAGCGCCGGATTGGTGAAGATGTTTTCGGTGACGTCCGACAGCAGCCAGTTGTTGTTGCCCTGGAAGGTGCCGCGCTTGGCGGCGGTGATGGAACGCAGGCGGAAGCTGTTATCGAACTCATAGAGCTTGACGTCCACCAGCGAACCGTCGGGCCGCACTTCGCGCACGTTGAAAAAGCGCGAACCGGTGACGGTGCCGGTCATGCCCTCGGACTTGACGATATCCTTGGTCCACAAGCCGGAGCGGAACTCGGACGAAATCGCCGCGCCGCGCGAATTGAGCTTGATCTTGTCGGCAATGGGCGCCGTACGGGGCGTGATCAGCTCACCGAAAATGAAGGTGATAATCACCAGCACGATGCCGATCTTGGCCAGCATCCACGCCACCATGCCGGTGGACATGGACGCCGCGCGCATGATGGTGAACTCGGACGTGGCTGCGAACTGCGCCATGATGTAGATGGTGCCGATCAGCGAGGCTACCGGCATCACCCGGTACACATAGCCGGGAATGCGCGCGGCCACGTACAGCAGCGCGTATTGCAGCGTGTAGCCGTTCTTGCCGACCGAGCGCAGTTCGCCGGTGAGGTCGAGGAAAGCCTGCAGCAGCAGGAAGGCCACCAGCACGAAGGCAACCGCCTGCAGGATCGAGACGGCGAAATAGCGTTGCAGGATTTTCATGGCGAGACGGCCTTGTTGTCGGCGCCATTGCGCGAGCGTTTCATCGCCGCCAGCATGGCCAGCGGATGGTAAGGATGGTTCAGGTTCAGGCGCCAGGCGAACATGGCCAGCACCACCAGCGCGGTGATCAGGTGCAGCGGCCACCAGCCCAGCGCGAACGAGATTTTGCCGCCCTGGACCACGCCTTCCATCAGCTTGACCAGGTTGTTATACGAGAAGAAGATCAGCAGCGCGATGATCAGGTTGGCCGAACTGCCGGCGCGCGGATTGACAAAACCCAGCGGAATGGCCAGCAGCACCAGCAGCAAACAGGTGAGCGGCGAGGCGATACGCGAGAGCAGTTCGGCACGGCCGGAGTTGCTGGTATCGGCAAACAGCGCCATGGTCGGGATGGCGTCGGTGTCGCTGTCGGGATCGAGCTCCTGCGCCTGGCTGGCCACGCGCATGCTGTAGCTCTCGAACTCCATGGTCTGGAAGTCGGACTGCCCCGGCACGCCCTGGTAGCGGCGGCCGTTTTTGAGCACCAGGTAGCGCTCACCCTTGGCGCCGGTGCTGATCACGCCTTCGCGCGCGACGATGACGGCGGTGCCGCGTTCATCGACGGTGTTAACGAATACGTTGTGCACGACCGAGGTGTCGCCGGCCACGCCTTCAACAAAAAAGATGCGGTTGGCCGACGACGATTCGCGGAACTGACCGGGCGAGACTTTTTGCAGGTCTTCGCGCTTGGCAAAGCGTTCGACGTACTCGGAGCTTTTCTCCTTGGCCCACGGCGCCGCCACCAGGCTCAGGGCGGCGGTGAGCAGCACCATCGGGATGCCGAAGGTGAGCACGGGCCAGATCCAGCGCGTGAGGCTCAGGCCCGAGGCAAACCACACCACCATTTCGGAATCGCGATAGGTGCGCGTGACCACCATCAGCACCGAAATAAAACTGGTGAGGATGAGGATGGTGGGCAGATAATTGACGGTCGCGAACATGATCAGCGCCAGCACGTCGCCGGAATCGACCTTGCCGCCGGCGGCCTTGCCGAGGATGCCGATCAGGGTCCAGGTCACGCTGACGCTGAAGAGCACCGTGAAGGTGGTGCCGGCCGCAGCGGCCATTTCTCGTCGGAGGGCGCGTTGAAAAATCATTCGAAGTTTATAATTGGTGGTTATGGCTTGAGTAATAGCTTATTACAGGGCCAAAAAATTAAAAGTAACAGCCTGGCGAAACACCCAAGACAGGCTGGAAATTCGCACACGTCACGGAGAATCAAATGGACTTTAGCATAAAAGCATTCGACACAAAGAACACCATCGCCTCGGCAAAAGCCGGTGTAGTGGCCGTCGCGGTCTTCGAGAACAAGAAGCTGTCGCAAGCGGCCAAGGCCCTCGATGGTTCCGGTGAAATCTCGGCTGCGCTCAAGTCCGGCGACATCACCGGCAAGGCCGGCACCACCCTGCTGCTGCGCGGCGTGCAAGGCGTGGCCGCCGAGCGCGTGCTGCTGGTGGGCCTGGGTAGTGAAGAAGCCGTGAGCGAGAAAAGCTTCGCCAGCGGCGTCTCGGCCGCCATCAAGGCCTTCGGCGCCCTGGGCGCGAGCGACGCTATTATCGCACTGCCGATGACCGAAGTGAAAGAGCGCGACGTCAATTGGGCGATCCGCTGCGTGGTGCAGACCGGCCACGAAGCCGTGTTCCGTACCGACGGCCAGAAGAGCAAGAAGGATCCGGCGCCGGCAGGCGTCAAGAAGGTCGCGCTGGCCGTGCCAGCCACCAACGACACCAAGCTGGCACTGGCGCAAGCCGTGGCGATCGCCAACGGCATGGACCTGACCAAGGAACTGGGCAACCTGTCGGCCAACATCTGCACCCCTACCCACCTGGCCAACACGGCCAAGAAGCTGGGCAAGGACTACAAATTCGACGTCGAAGTACTGGACCGCAAACAGCTCGAAGCGCTGAAGATGAACAGCTTCCTGTCGGTCACCAACGGCAGCGAGCAGCCGCCGAAGTTCATCATCATCAAGCACATGGGCGGCAAGGCCAAGGATGCGCCGGTGGTGCTGGTCGGTAAAGGCATCACCTTCGACACCGGCGGCATTTCGCTCAAGCCGGGTCCCGGCATGGATGAAATGAAGTACGACATGGGCGGCGCCGCTTCGGTGCTGGGCACCATGCGCGCCATCGGCGAGATGAACCTGAAACTCAACGTGATCGGCGTGATCGCCAGCTGCGAGAACATGCCGTCGGGCCGCGCCACCAAGCCGGGCGACATCGTCGCGTCGATGAACGGTCTGACCATCGAGATCCTCAACACCGACGCCGAAGGCCGCCTGGTGCTGTGCGACGCACTGACCTACGCAGAGCGCTTCAACCCGGCCGTGGTGCTGGACGTGGCCACGCTCACCGGCGCCTGCATCGTGGCGCTGGGCCACCATAAGAGCGGCCTGTTCACGCGCGACGACGACGCCCACAACGCGCTGGCCGACGAAATCATGGCCGCCGGCAAAGCCGCCGGCGACACCGCGTGGCGCCTGCCGATCGGCGAAGAGTACAACGAGCAGCTGAAGTCCAACTTCGCCGACCTGGCCAACATCGGCAGCCCGGGCGGCGCGTCGTGCACGGCGGCGGCGTTCCTCGAGAACTTTACCCGCAAGTACACCTGGGCGCACCTCGACATCGCCGGCACGGCCTGGAAATCGGGCGGCGCCAAAGGCGCCACCGGCCGTCCGGTGCCGCTGCTGTCGAACTTCCTGATCAATCGTACGACGCGCGGCTAATCGACGACGCACAGCAAAAAGGCAGACTTCGGTCTGCCTTTTTTACGTCAGTACAGCGTCACGCCCGGTGATGGCGGCGGCAATTCGTCGCGCTCTTCGGCGGGACGCATGATGACCGTCAGCGTCGAGGGAAAATCGTAACCGGCGCCAGTATTCTGGTCGATGAAGTAGCCGACGCCGGCCGTCAGGATCAGGTTGCCCCACAGGTTGCCGTTCGGCTTGGGATCGACCCGCTCGTAAGCCCAGCCAGCCCCTTCCTTCTTGCAGTCGATGCGCAAAGGCGCCGAGCTCTTGCGCAAGGTGACGCGGCCCGGCGTGGTCACGAACCACTTGCCGGCCTCGTTGTACAGCACGCAGCCCACACCGCCGATTTGACGATGGTCGAGCACGGTTTGCACCAGCACGCTTTGTTCGGTGGGTTCGCTCAGCGAAGCACAGCCGGCACTGGACAGCACAGCCAGTGCAGACAGTACATGAACGCACACGCGTGCGGGAGGACGGAAATACATGGTCGGTCTCGGTAATGGAGTCCAAGACAGTGTATCAAGACCAATGAAGATTGATTCTCTTAATCAAGAGGCGTAAAGCGTTGCACTTTGACGCCATCAACCTCGATCAGCTCGAAAAACACGGCGGCAGGACGGCACCAGATCGATCCATCCGCAGCGCGGTAGACGATCATGGTGCTCAAGTCCGCTTCCAGGGTAGCCTCGCACACCAGCTCGTAGAGGCCGCCCTTGTAATGCCGGTAACGCGTCATCGGTACGATCAGGCGTTCTGGGTGGCTGCCGACTTGGTGGCAACCGAAGCGCGCTCACCGGCTTGCTCCTGCTGCTTTTTCTTCAAGTCGTTGACGACTTTCAGGATGTCGTCCATGCCGCCCTGGCCACCCAGCGACGAGAATGCATCGAGCACCTCGTTGAGCACCTGGTTACGCACGGCAGCTTCATCCTGGCTCACTGCCGGGCCGCGTTGCAGCGCCTCGGCAGCGCGCTTTTCGGCAGCGGCGGCTTCTTTTTGCGCAGCGGTCTTACGGCCGCCAGGCAATTTGCCATGTTCCAACGCAGCTTGCCAGATCACCCAGCGACGTTGCGTTTCAAAAACCAGATACTCTTCCGGTTTGTCTTCTCGACGGCGGACGATATGTCCGTCGCGTTGTGCCCATGCCTCAAATGCAGCTCGCATTTTTATTCCTTTGCAAATGCGCTACGCGCAATTCACTGTTAAAACTACAAGATATTTCCGTATAGTACCATTTATTGCACCGGCCCAATAACCAATATAAAGGAATATTGCTAAATTGAGGTTGCTTAGTGGCAACACTAGTTTTGACTTAATTTTGTAACAGTATATTTCTTATTTGCTATTTTGTCTCGCACCGTTGATTCAGTTTTGATAACTAAGAAACAAATTTGGCAATTTTTTTTGCATTTCACAATTTCTGCAACATTTTAGGCGCTGGCAACGGGATTGCGAAGTGTTATTCCAGCATTTCTTGGAAAAATCGTCACAATTGCTGCTACTAAGACAACCTCATCTGTTAAATCCGATTGCGGTAAGATGCGCCACTCACTGCGCACCGCCGCGCCCACAATTCTTCAAGGACATTAACTAGTGATGAAATTAGCTACATGGAATGTTAACTCACTGAACGTAAGACTGCCGCACGTTATGGCATGGCTAGAGGCAAATCCAACAGATGTGCTCTGTATCCAGGAAACAAAATTAACTGACGACAAGTTTCCGTTCGCCCAGATCGAAGCGGCCGGCTACCACGTCGCCTACACCGGGCAAAAAACTTACAATGGTGTGGCTATTTTGTCAAAACTGCCTATCACCGATGTAGTCAAGAACAATCCGCATTTGGACGATCCGCAACAGCGAATCCTGGCTGCAACCATCGGCGGCATGCGGATCGTCTGCGCCTACGTCCCCAATGGCCAGAGCGTTGGCTCCGAGAAATATCAATACAAGATGGGGTGGCTCGACGCCTTTCACCGCTGGATCGGCGAGGAAGCTGCGCAGCATCCGCAACTGGCGGTACTGGGCGACTACAACATCGCGCCCGAAGACCGCGATGTCCACGATCCGGCAGCGTGGGAAGGCGAAGTGCACGTGTCGGAACCGGAGCGCGCCCACTTGCGCCGTTTGCTCGATATCGGCCTGGCCGATGCCTTCCGCCTGTTCGAGCAACCGGAAAAATCGTTCAGTTGGTGGGACTACCGTGGCCTGGGCTTCCGCCTCAATAAAGGCCTGCGTATCGATCACATCCTGCTGTCGCCGGCGCTGGCGCAGCGCTGCACGGCGTGCGTGATCGACCGTACCCCGCGCAAATGGGAGCAGCCGTCCGACCATACCCCGGTGATCGCCACCATCGAGTAACGCTTATGCCAGCGCCGCATCGAGGCGCGGCAGCAGCAACCGCACTTCGTGGTGCGGCGCCGGTTCGGAGAACAGGAAGCCCTGGGCGAACTGGCAGCCATGGCGCTGCAACAGCGCGTACTGGCTTTCGTTCTCCACCCCTTCCGCCACCACCGACAGCTGCAGGCTGCCCGACAGGGCGATGATGGCTGCCACGATGGCGCGGTCCTCGGCGCTGGTGGGCAAATCCTTGATGAACGCGCGGTCGATCTTGATCTTCTTGACCGGGAAGCGCTTCAAATAGGCCAGGCTCGAATAGCCGGTGCCGAAATCGTCGATCGACAGGCGGATGCCCATGGCATTGATCTGTTCGAGGATTTCCTGGGTCTGTTCGCCGTGCTGCATCAGCGCCGTCTCGGTAATCTCGAATTCCAGCAGTGCCGGATCGATGCCGGTTTCGTCGAGTATGCGCCGCACCGTCGCCACCAGGGCACCATGCGTGAACTGGCGCGCCGACAGATTCACCGCCAGCGGTACCGGCTGCAAGCCTGCGCGCAGCCACGCCATGCTCTGCTCGCACGCCTGGCGGATCACCCATTCGCCGATCGGCACGATCAGGCCATTGTCCTCGATGATGGGAATGAAGCTGTCGGGCAGTACCAGGTCATGCTCGTCCCGGCGCCAGCGCAGCAGCACTTCCATCGCGTGCAGGCGGCGCGTGCCGATATCGATGATGGGCTGGAAGTTCAGCGAGAACTGGTCGCGCGCCAGCGCGTTGCGCAGGTTCGATTCGAGTTCGAAATGCTGGGCCGCCGCCTGGTTCATCACCGGCTGGAAGTACTGGTAATTATTCCTGCCGGTGGCCTTGGCGTGGTACATCGCGGTGTCCGCGTTGCGCATCAGCGTGGCGACATCGGCGCCATCGTCGGGATAGATGCAAATGCCGATCGATGGCGTGATGTGCAGCTGGCGCCCGTCGAGCGGGAAGCTCTCGTCGAGCGCGGCGATAATCTGCTCGGCCACTGCACTGGCTTCAACCGGGTCGGCAATGCCCGGCAACAGCACCACGAACTCGTCGCCGCCCAGGCGCGCCACGGTATCGCTGCCGCGCACCGCGCAGCACAGGCGGTTGGCCACTTCCTTGAGCAGCTGGTCGCCGGTCATGTGGCCGAGCGAATCGTTGATGGTCTTGAAGCGATCAAGGTCGATGAACATCACGGCCAACTGGCGCTGCGAGCGCTGGGCATTGAGCATGGCGCGGTCGAGCCGGTCCGACAACAGCGCACGGTTGGGCAGGCCGGTCAAACTGTCGTGATACGCCATGTGATGCACGCGGGCCTCGGCCTGGCGGCGCTCGATGATCTCGCCCTGCAGCAGGGCGTTGGCGCCGGCCAGTTCGGCGGTGCGCTCGAGCACCCGCACTTCCAGTTCGTCGCGCGCGCGGCTCACTGCCTCGGCGGCCTCGCGCCGCGCGGTGATGTCGTCCACCAGCCATACCGAGCGGCCACGCGGGTGGGCAAGATCGAACGGGCGGCCCGACAGGCGCGCCCAGAACACCGTGCCGTCGCGGCGCACCAGTTCGTACTCGGAAACGTTGATGCGGCCAGCCGTGAAGTCGCGCATGGTCTCGGCGCGCGCCGCCTGCCAGGCATCCTTGTCGGCATAGAAGGCCTGCACACTGAGGTTGTTCATGCCGCCCGGCTGATAGCCGAACAGTTCTTCCATCTTGGTATTGCAGTGCAGGTTGCGCCCCTCCTCCACCACCGAGATGCCCAGCACCGCGCTGTCGAGGATGGCCTGGTTTTCCAGCAGCGCGTTGTGCAGCGCGCGCTGGTCGCGCCGGACGTCGCTGATGTCGTTGAAGACGATGGTCGCGCCCTGCACTTGCGCGCCGGCCGGCAGCGGCTTGACCCAGGCCTGCACCGCGAAATAGTGGCCGCTGGCGGGCGTCAGGTAGGTATCCCAGCGTACGCCGGGCGTGGCGCTGGCCAGGCGGGCCACGCTGGCCTCGCGCACGTGCAGCGTAAACAGCTTGTCCACGCCTGCGCCGCACGGGTCACGTCCGAGCAGGGTGACCAGTTCCGCGTTGGCAGCCATGACCGTGCCGTCCACGCCATAAGCGCAGGCGGGGACGCCGATCAGCGCCAGCGCGCCGGCGACAAAATCCGTATTGGTCAACATAAGGCCCCTGAGAAATCCGCAAACATGACAACTTATTATTGTTAGTTGACAGATGTTAAACCATCTTCAGGGCTTTGGGGTGGATAAAACGACAATGCCCGGCAAATACCGGGCATTGTCGTTACAACGCTACTACTGGTGGCACGTGATCAGTGGCCGCTGGCGCCGTCCGCGCCGATACCGGTTTCCGAACGCACGGTCTGCGCTTCGAAGCCGTCACGGTCGATGCGGGCACGCGGGCCCTTGTCGGTGATCGAGAACAGCCAGATGCCGATGAAGCCGACCGCCATCGAGAAGATGGCCGGCGACGCGTACGGGAACAGCGGCTCGGCCTTGCCGAACACGTCCACCCATACCGACTTCGACACCACGGTCAGTCCCACTGCGGTGAACAGGCCGAGGAAGCCGCCGACGGTTGCGCCACGGGTGGTGCAGTCTTTCCACAACACGGACATGAACAGCACCGGGAAGTTGGCCGACGCGGCAATCGCGAATGCCAGCGAGACCATGAACGCAATGTTCTGCTTCTCGAACACGATGCCCAGCACCACGGCGACGATACCGAGCGCGATGGTGGTGATTTTCGAAACGCGCAGTTCGTCGGCGCCGGTGGCCTTGCCCTTCTTGATCACGGTGGCGTAGATATCGTGCGATACCGCCGACGCGCCGGACAGTGTCAGGCCCGCAACCACCGCCAGGATGGTGGCAAATGCCACGGCCGAAATGAAGCCGAGGAAGACGTCGCCGCCCACGGCCTTGGCCAGGTGCACCGCTGCCATGTTGTTACCGCCCAGGAGCTTGCCGGCGGCATCCTTGAATTCCGGATTGGTGCCGACCAAAACGATGGCGCCGAAACCGATGATGAAGGTCAGCACGTAGAAGTAGCCGATCCAGGTAGTGGCCCACAGGACCGATTTGCGTGCTTCTTTCGCGTTCGGGACGGTGAAGAAGCGCATCAGGATGTGCGGCAGGCCGGCGGTACCGAACATCAGCGCCATACCGAACGAGATCGCCGAAATCGGATCCTTGATGAACGTGCCCGGGCCCATGATGGCGTCCTTGTTGGCGTGGACTTCCACGGCCTTGGCAAACAGTTTTTCAGGGCTGAAGCTGAACTGCGCCAGCACGGCCAGCGCCATGAAGCTCGCGCCGCCCAGCAGCATCACGGCCTTGATGATCTGCACCCAGGTGGTGGCGGTCATGCCGCCGAACAGCACGTAAATCATCATCAAGGTACCAACCAGCACGACCGCGATCCAGTATTCGAGGCCGAACAGCAGCTTGATCAACTGGCCGGCACCGACCATCTGCGCAATCAGGTAGAACGCCACCACCACCAGCGTGCCGGAGGCGGCGAAAATACGGATCGGTTTTTGCGCGAAGCGGTAAGCGGCAACGTCGGCAAAGGTGAAGCGGCCCAGATTGCGCAGGCGCTCTGCCATCAGGAACGTGATGACGGGCCAGCCGACCAGGAAGCCGATGGCGTAGATCAGGCCATCGTAGCCGTTCAGGAACACGGCGGCGGAAATACCGAGGAACGATGCTGCCGACATGAAGTCGCCGGCAATCGCCAGGCCGTTCTGGAAACCGGTGATGCCGCCACCGGCGGTATAGAAGTCGGCAGCCGACTTGGTTTTGGCGGCGGCCCACTTGGTGACCCACAGCGTGAACAGCACGAACACGCCGAACATGGCGATCGCGGTCCAGTTGGTGGCCTGCTTGGTGGCCTGGCCCAGGTCGCCGCCGGCGGCGTACACGACGCCGCTGACGGCGGCGCCGATCAATGCGGAAGCGACGACCGCCAGTTGACGGTTCGAGGCGCTCATGCTTTCACCCGTGCGGCGATGGCGGTGGTGAGATCGTCGTATTCGCGGTTGGCGCGACGCACGTAGATGCCGGTAATGATGACGGTGAAGACGATCACGAACAGGCCGATCGGCATGCCCCAGGTCATCACGCCATCGCCGGTTTTGGCCGCCAGCAGTTCTTTGTCGAACGCGATCAGGAGGATGTAGCCGTAATAGACCACCATCATCAGCGCGGTCAGTATCCAGCCGAACCGGGAACGCGCCTTGACCAGCTTATGGTAATTGGGGTCGCCTTTGATTTTTTGAACCAAATCGTCATGCATCATCTGTCTCCATTTATTGAGGAACCTGCCCATTTAGCTGAGCTTGAACCCACAATAAGCTGCGAGACTTACCGCTGGCTTACACGCGCCGTTATAACTACGCCCTCACCCATCCTTCCATCAGGATGCGCGCGCTGCGGCTCATCACCGCTTTCACCACGCTCCATTCACCGTCTTTTTGCACCGCAGCGGCGCCCACGCGCAAGGTGCCCGACGGATGGCCGAAGCGCACGGCAGCGCGTTCGCCGCCGCCGGCCGCCAGGTTGACCAGCGTACCGGGAATGGCGGCCGCCGCGCCGATGGCCACGGCGGCCGTGCCCATCATGGCGTGGTGCAGTTTGCCCATCGAAAGCGCGCGCACCGTCAGGTCGATGTCACCCGCGTCCACCGGCCTGCCGCTCGACGCCGTGTACGACACCGGCGGCGCCACGAAGGCCACCTTGGGCGTGTGCTGGCGTTGTGCGGCCTGTTCCAGGGTTTGCACCAGGCCCATGCGCACGGCGCCGTGCGCGCGGATGGTTTCGAACATGGCCAGTGCGCGTGCATCGCCATTGATCGCGTCCTGCAGTTCGGTGCCGGTGCAGCCTACCGCCTGCGCCTCGATGAAGATGGTGGGGATGCCGGCGTTGATCATGGTGGCGCGCAGCGTGCCGATGCCGGGCACCTCGAGGTCGTCGATCACGCGCCCGGTGGGGAACATGACGCTATTGGTGCTATTGGTGCTACTGGCGCCGCTACCCTCCTCGTCCGCCGCCGGATCGAGAAATTCCAGCACCACTTCCGCCGCCGGGAAGGTCACGCCATCGAGTTCGAAGTCGCCCAGCTCCTGCACCAGTCCACCAGTCATCGGAATATGGGCGATGATGGTCTTGCCGATATTGGCCTGCCAGATGCGCACCACCGCCACGCCGTCCTTCGGCACGCGCGCGGCATCGACCAGGCCTGACTGGATCGCAAATGCACCCACGGCGGCCGACAGGTTGCCGCAGTTGCCGCTCCAGTCCACGAACGGCCGGTCGATGGCGACCTGGCCGAACAGGTAGTCAACGTCGTGATCCGGCCTGGTCGCCGGCGCTACGATCACGGCCTTGCTGGTGCTCGACGTGCCGTTACCCATGCCGTCGATCTGCTTGCCGTAGGGATCGGGGCTGCCGACCACGCGCAGCAGCAGCGCGTCGCGTACCGCACCCGGGGTTTGCGCGTCAAGCGGCAGGTCTTGCAGGCGGAAGAACACGCCCTTGCTGGTGCCGCCACGCATATAGGTGGCGGGAATCCTCGTCTGTTGGGTCATCATGCGGCCTATGCTGTTTTATGCTGTTGCAGGAAGTCCTGGGCGAAGCGCTGTAGCACGCCGCCCGCTTCGTAGATCGAGACTTCTTCCTGGGTGTCGAGCCGGCAGATCACCGGCGTTTCCACCCGCTCTCCGTTGCGACGATGGATCACCAGCGTGAGCATGGCGCGCGGTGTACGTTCACCCACCACGTCGTAGGTTTCGGTACCGTCTAGCGCCAGCGTCAGGCGATTGACGCCGGGCGTGAATTCCAGCGGCAGCACGCCCATGCCCACCAGGTTGGTGCGGTGGATGCGTTCGAAGCCTTCGGCGGCAATCGCTTCCACGCCGGCCAGGCGCACGCCCTTGGCGGCCCAGTCGCGCGAGGAACCCTGGCCGTAGTCGGCGCCAGCCACCACGATCAGCGGCTGCTTGCGCTCCATGTAGGTTTCGATGGCTTCCCACATGCGCGTAACGGTGCCTTCCGGCTCCACCCGCGCCAGCGAACCGGCGATGACCTTGCCGTCCGCGCCGCGCACCATCTCGTTTTTCAGGGTGGGGTTGGCGAACGTGGCGCGCTGCGCGGTCAGGTGGTCGCCGCGATGGGTGGCGTACGAATTGAAGTCTTCTTCCGGCAGACCCATTTTGGCCAGGTACTCGCCAGCGGCGCTGTCGGCCAGGATGGCGTTCGACGGCGACAGGTGGTCGGTGGTGATGTTATCGCCCAGCAGCGCCAGCGGCCGCATGCCGGTCAGCGACCGGGCGCCGGCCAGCGCGCCTTCCCAGTACGGCGGGCGGCGGATGTAGGTCGTTTGCGGGCGCCAGTCGTACAGCGGGCTCACTGCCACGCCGTCGTCAACTTCGCGCGCAAACATCGGGATGTACACCTTGCGGAACTGCTCGGGTTTCACACTGGCGGCGACCACGGCGTCGATCTCGGCGTCCGACGGCCAGATGTCGGCCAGTTTGACCGGAAAGCCGTCGGCATCCACGCCCAGCACGTCTTTTTCGATATCGAAGCGGATGGTGCCGGCAATCGCATACGCCACCACCAGCGGCGGCGAGGCCAAAAAGGCCTGCTTGGCATACGGGTGGATGCGGCCATCGAAATTGCGGTTGCCCGACAGGACCGCGGTGGCGTACAAATCGCGCGCGATGACTTCCTGCTGGATCACGGGATCGAGCGCACCCGACATGCCATTGCATGACGTGCAGGCGTAGGCCACTACGCCAAAGCCCAGTTGCTCCAGGTCGGGCATCAGGCCCGCCGCTTCCAGGTAGAGCGTGACGGTCTTGGAGCCGGGCGCCAGCGACGACTTGACCCATGGTTTGCGTGTCAGGCCGCGCGCGTTGGCATTGCGGGCCAGCAGGCCGGCGGCAATCATGTTGCGCGGGTTGTTGGTGTTGGTGCAGCTGGTAATGGCCGCGATGATGCAGGCGCCGTCGGGCATCAGGCCCGGTTCGTTTTCCACCACGCCGCTGATGCCCCGTGCAGCGAGTTCCGACGTCGGTACGCGGCTGTGCGGATTCGATGGCCCGGCGATATTGCGCACCACCGACGACAGGTCGAACGTCAGTACCCGCTCGTACTGTGCGGTGGCCAGCGCGTCGGCCCACAGGCCGGCCTCTTTCGCATAGGTTTCCACCAGCTTGACGGTTTCCTCGTCGCGGCCGGTCAGGCGCAGGTACTTGATGGTCTGCTGGTCGATGTAGAACATGGCGGCGGTCGAGCCGTATTCGGGCGCCATGTTGGAGATGGTGGCGCGGTCGCCCAGCGTGAGGTGGGCTGCGCCTTCGCCGTAGAACTCCAGGTACGACGACACCACTTTTTGCTGGCGCAGGAATTCCGTCAGCGCCAGCACGGTGTCGGTGGCGGTAATGCCGGGCCCCGGTTTGCCGGTCAGTTCCACGCCGATGATGTCGGGCAGGCGCATCCACGAGGCGCGGCCCAGCATCACGCTTTCCGCTTCCAGGCCACCGACGCCGATGGCGATCACGCCCAGCGCATCGACCATCGGCGTGTGCGAATCGGTGCCGACCAGGGTATCGGGAAAGGCCACGCCGTCCTGCGCCTGGATCACCGGCGACATGCGCTCGAGGTTGATCTGGTGCAGGATGCCGTTACCGGGCGGGATCACATCGACATTCTTGAACGCCTTCTTGGTCCAGTCGATGAAGTCGAACCGGTCCTCGTTGCGGCGGTCCTCGATGGCGCGGTTCTTGGTAAAGGCATCGGGATCGAAGCCGCCGCACTCCACCGCCAGCGAATGGTCCACCACCAGCTGGGTGGGCACCACCGGGTTGACCAGTGCCGGATCGCCACCCTGCAGGGCAATGGCGTCGCGCAGGCCGGCCAGGTCCACCAGCGCAGTCTGGCCCAAGATGTCGTGACAGACCACGCGCGCGGGGAACCACGGAAAATCGAGGTCGCGGCGGCGTTCGATCAGTTGCGACAGCGAGGCATCGAGCGTGGCGGGATCGCAGCGGCGCACCAGGTTTTCGGCCAGCACGCGCGAGGTGTAGGGCAACCCGGCCCAGGCGCCCGGTTCGATCGCATCGACGGCAGCGCGCGCGTCGAAGTAGTCGAGCGTGGTGCCGGGCAGCGGTTTGCGGTATTGCGTGTTCATCGGCGTAGTCATTACGAACGGTCCTTGATCGGCACAAATTGCAGGTCTTCGGGGCCGACGTAGTTGGCGCTGGGACGGATGATCTTGTTGTCGATGCGCTGCTCGATCACGTGCGCAGCCCAGCCGGACGTGCGGGAAATGACGAACAGCGGCGTGAACATCGCGGTGGGCACGCCCATCATGTGGTACGACACGGCCGAGAACCAGTCCAGGTTGGGGAACATTTTTTTCACGTCCCACATCACGGTTTCGAGCCGCTCGGCGATGTCGAACATCTTCATCGAACCGCCGTCCTGCGACAGCTGGCGCGCTACCTCCTTGATCACCACGTTGCGCGGATCGGAAATCGTGTACACGGGATGGCCGAAGCCGATCACCACTTCCTTGTTGGCTACGCGGTTGCGGATGTCGGCTTCCGCCTCGTCGGCGTTTTCGTAGCGCTTCTGGATCTCGAACGCGAACTCGTTGGCGCCGCCGTGCTTGGGACCGCGCAGTGCGCCGATGGCGCCGGTAATGGCCGAGTGCATGTCCGAACCCGTACCCGCGATTACGCGGCCGGTAAAGGTGGACGCGTTGAATTCGTGCTCGGCGTACAGGATCAGCGACGTGTGCATGGCGCGCACCCAGCTCTCGGGCGGCTTGAAGCCGTGCAGCAGGTGCAGGAAGTGGCCGCCAATCGAATCGTCGTCGGTTTCCACCTCGATGCGCTTGCCGTTATGGCTGTAGTGGTACCAGTACAGCAGCATCGAACCGAACGACGCCATCAGACGGTCGGCGATGTCGCGCGCACCGGGCACATTGTGGTCGTCCTTTTCCGGCAGCACGCAGCCAAGCACCGAGGCGCCGGTGCGCATCACGTCCATCGGGTGGGCGGCGGCCGGCAATGCTTCCAGCGCGGACTTGACCGCCTGCGGCAGGCCGCGCAGCGAGCGCAGTTTGGCCTTGTAGCCGCGCAGCTCACCGTCGTTGGGCAGCTTGCCGTGCACCAGCAGGTAGGCGATTTCCTCGAACTCGCTGGTGGTGGCCAGGTCCAGGATGTCGTAGCCACGGTAGTGCAGGTCATTGCCGGTCTTGCCGACGGAGCACAGCGCGGTATTCCCGGCCGCCACGCCGGACAGGGCGACGGATTTTTTCGGTTTGAAGGTGGTGGTGGTGTCGGTCATGGTGGTCTCCGTTATTTTTTCTGGGCCGCATTTTGAGCTGCAAACAAGGCATCGAGCTTCTGCTCGAAGCTATGGTAATTGATCCGTTCATACAGCTCGGCGCGCGTCTGCATGGCATCGAGCACGTTTTGCTGGGTGCCGTCGCGGCGGATCGCGCCATAGACATTTTCAGCCGCCTTGTTCATGGCGCGGAACGCGGACAGGGGATAGAGCACCAGGCCCACTTTGGCATCGCGCAGCTCGTCCACCGTGAACAGCGGCGTGGAACCGAATTCGGTGATGTTGGCCAGCACCGGCACTTTTACGGCGGCAGCGAACTGCTTGTACATCTCGAGGCTGATCATCGCCTCCGGGAAGATCATGTCGGCGCCCGCCTCCACGCATGCCACGGCGCGCGCGATCGCCGCGTCCAGCCCTTCGACCGCCAGTGCGTCGGTGCGGGCCATGATCACGAACTGGTCGTCGGTGCGCGCATCGACGGCGGCGCTGACGCGATCGACCATCTCCTGCTGCGAGACGATTTCCTTGCCAGGGCGGTGGCCGCAGCGCTTGGCGCCCACCTGGTCTTCGATATGCATGGCGGCGGCGCCGGCCTTGATCATGGTCTTGACCGTGCGCGCAACGTTGAAGGCCGAGGCGCCGAAACCGGTATCGGCATCGACCAGCAGCGGCAGGTCGCACACGTCGGTGATGCGGCGGATGTCGGTAAGCACGTCGTCCAGGCTCGAGATGCCAAGGTCGGGCAAGCCGAGCGAGCCGGCCGCCACGCCGCCGCCCGACAGATAGATGGCGCGGAAACCGGCGCGCTTGGCCAGCAAGGCGTGATTGGCATTGATGGCGCCGACCACCTGCAACGGCGATTCTTCTTGGACGGCCTGGCGGAATGCGGCGCCTGCGGAATAACTCATGGGTGACCTTTCAATGATGCGGTAAAGTTAGGCGGTAGTTTGCAAACGCCGTGCCACCCGCGACCTCCTTTAAAATCAATCACTTGCTAATTTTAGATGTTGCACTATTGTTTCATTTTGAAACATCGAAACAACTGCACTACAATTGAAACATGCGCCCCCCTCCTTCCCTGCCGCTCGATCCTGACGACAAACCGGTCATCTGGACCGTTTCCGTCTCGCGCCTGTCCGATGTGTTCCGCCACATCACGCTCGAATACGACAACCGCGCCACCATCGAACAAATCCATCTCGGCTTCGACGACGCCGTGCGCCATATCCGCGCGCGCCTGGCCACCGAGCGCTGCGACGCCGTCATTGCGGCCGGCTCCAATGCCGCCTACCTGAGAAGCCGGCTGTCGGTGCCGGTGGTCGTGGCCCGCTTCAGCGGCTTCGACGTGATGCAGGCGCTGGCGCGGGCGCGGCGCGTGTCCCCGCACGTGGGCATCGTCACTTACCAGGAGCGGCTGCAGGAGCTGGCCGAATTCACCACCACCTTCGACATCGACGTGGCACAGCGCACGTACGTGACCGAGGAAGACGCGCGCGACCAGGTCAACGATTTAAAAGCGGCCGGCATCAAGGCCATCGTCGGCGCCGGCCGCATCACCGACCTGGCCGAAGAGGCGGGAATGACGGGCGTGTTCGTGTACTCGGCGGCGTCGGTGCGCCATGCGTTTGACGATGCGCTGGAACTGGCGCGCCTGACCCAGCTTGAAATGGACCGGGGCCGGGGCCGCGCACGCGGCGCCACCACGGGCGCTGGGGCCGACACGCTGCGCGCCCGCCACGGCATCACCGACTTGCGCGGCGAATCGGCCGCCATGGAAGCGGTGCGCCAGTCGGTGGTGCTGTATGCGAAATCGCCGGCCACGGTGCTGATACAGGGCGAGACCGGCAGCGGCAAGGAACTGGCTGCGCAGGCGATCCACAACGAAGGACCGCGCAGCCTGGGCCAGAACCGGCCGTTCGTGGCAGTGAACTGCGGCGCCATCGCCGAGTCGCTGCTCGAATCGGAACTGTTCGGCCACGAAGACGGCGCGTTTACCGGCGCGCGCCGGGGCGGCCACGCCGGACTGTTCGAGGCGGCCAACCACGGCACCCTGTTCCTCGACGAGATCGGCGAGATGCCGCTGACGCTGCAAACCCGTCTGCTGCGGGTGCTGGAAGAACGGCAGGTGGTGCGGGTAGGCGGCACCCGGCCCATCGCCGTTGCCGTGCGCATCATCAGCGCCACCCACTGCGACCTGGAGCAGCGCGTGCGCGATGGCCGCTTCCGCGCCGACCTGTTCTACCGGCTGGCGGTGCTGCGCCTGGCGCTGCCGCCGCTGCGCGCGCGCCCGGGCGACGTGGCGGCGCTGGCCGAATGGTCGCTCAAGCATGCGCTGGCGTCGCTCGGCGCCAGGCCGCACCCCAACCTGCGCGCCGAGATGGCGGCGTGCGCGCCGCTGCTGCAAGCGTACGCCTGGCCCGGCAATATGCGCGAACTGCGCAACGTGGCCGAGCGCCTGGCGCTGTTCCTGGCGGCCGAGCCACTGCAGGCGCTCACGCCCGCGTTCATCGCTGGCGTGGCGCCGGAGCTGGCAGGCCATGGCGGTATTGGCGCCGGTGTTGGCGCTGATGTTGGCAACACCGGCGCGGGCGGCGCTGCCGCCGGCGCCACTGCATCTTCACTCAGCATCGGCCGGGCGCACCGCGAGAGCACGGCAGAGGTGCTGGCCCGCTTTGGCGGCCGGCGCGACGCGGCCGCCAATTACCTGGGCATCAGCCGCACCACGCTGTGGCGCCGGTTGCGCGCGGAAGAAGGCGGCCAGGCCGCCGCACCTTGAAAACACCGTCACTGCGCCGATGCGGTGAAGTTAACCGCCGTACTTCCCGCCAAAGCGGGAGTCCATGCCGAGCACATGGTCACGCCGTTCATCACCTGCCAGCGACCGCTCATCCACCAGCGCTCGCCGCCCGTGCCCCCCACCGCTAACATGGCGACACCTACCCACCACGGAGAAACGCCATGTCCTTCCCCCGCATCGTTGCCGCCATCGCCGCCGGCTTGCTGTTCGCCTCCACGGCCATCGCCGCCCCTGCCTTCAAGATCGACGTCACCGGCAACGCCACCGGGGCGCCGATGATCCTGATCCCGGGCCTGGCATCGTCGGGCGCGGTGTGGGACGGCACGGTCCAGCGCTATTGCGGCGCGCGCCGCTGCCACGTGCTGACCCTTGCCGGCTTTGCCGGCGTACCGGCCATCGACGGCCCGCTGCTGGCCACCGCTGAACAGCAGCTGAGCGAATACATCGCCGCCAATAAACTGGCGCAACCGGTGATCGTTGGCCACAGCCTCGGCGGCTTCCTGGCCCTGAAACTGGCCGCCGACCACCCGGAACAGGTAGGTCGGCTGGTGATTGTTGACAGCCTGCCGGCACTGGCCGCGGTGCAGATGCCCAGCATTACCAGCGCACAGATGAAAGAAATGGCGGCCGGCATGCGCGCCCGCATGCTGGGCATGGATGCCGCCGCCCACCAGGCCGGCCAGCTGCAAACCCTGCGCACCATGATCACCGGTGAAGCTGACGTGCAGCGCGCCCTGGCGTGGGGCCGGGAGTCGGACCGCACTACCGTCGCCAATGCCATGGCGGACCTGATGGGACAGGATCTGCGCCAGGACGTCGCCCGCATCAAGGCGCCCACGCTGGTCATGGGCAGCTGGATCGCCTATAAAGACTTCGGTACCCGCGAGCAGTTTCTGCAGACCTACCAGGACCAGTACCGCCAGTTGCCAGGCGTGACAATCGAGATGGCGGACAACGCCCGCCACTTCATCATGCTCGACGACCCGGACTGGATGTATGATCGCATCGACCAGTTCCTGAAATGATCTCACCGTAAATCCTCGTGACCGACCGCCGCCCCCTGCCCGCCCGCCTGCCCTGGTACTGGATCTTCCAGCTGGCCGGCTGGAACTTTCTGCCGCTGCTGATGGTGGCGATGACGCCCAGCGCCGAACGGACGCTGGCCGCGATCGCGATTGGCTACTGGGGCGTGGCGGGCGGCCTGCTGATTTCCCACCTGTGGCGCCGATTCCTCAAGCGGCGCATTGCAAACCGCGTGCGCGTATCGTGGAAAACCATCGCCATCGCTTTGCCCTTGCTCAGCGCCGTACATACGGCGATACAAACGGTCGGCTATTTCGTCATCAAGCCGTTCGGCGAGATACATGGCGCCGGCTGGCTGCCGGGGGCGCTGCTGTTCTGGTGGGGCGTGTACTTGGTCTGGACGATTTTTTACATGCTGGTTGCCTACCTGCGCCGCAATGCCCGGCTCGAAGCGGAAGCGCTGCAACTGCAACTGAGCGCGAAAGAAGCCGAACTGCGCGCCTTGCAGGCGCAGGTCAATCCGCACTTTTTCTTCAACAGCATGAACAGCGTGCGCGCGCTGGTGTACCAGGACCAGGACGCGGCAGCGCAAATGATCGACCAGCTGGCCAGCGTGATGCGCTACGCGCTGCAATCGGGCCACCACGATACGGTGCCGCTGGCAGCCGAAATCGAAGCGGTGCAAGCCTACCTGGCGATCGAGAAAATCCGCTTCGAGGAACGGCTGCGCATCGCCATCGATATCGGTCCGGGCATGGACGCGGTGCGCATTCCGCCCATGACCTTGCAAACGCTGGTGGAAAACGCCGTCAAGTACGGCGTGGAGGCCAGTCCCACCGGCAGCGACATCCGCATCCGTGCGTGGCGCGACACCGACCAGACAGTGCGCATCGACATCGCCAACCATGGCGCGCTGGCGCCGTTCACCGACTCCACCCGCGTGGGGCTGGCCAACACGCGCCAGCGGCTGGCGTTGATACTGGGCGCCGGCGCCCGGCTCGATCTGACCGAAGATGGTGGCTGGGTGCGCGCCACCATGACCGTGCCGGAGCTGCCATGATGCCGACCATGCGGGTACTGCTGATTGATGACGAGCGCCTGGCGCGCGCCGAGTTGCGGCGCCTGCTGGCGGCGCATCCGCACGTGGACATAGTCGGCGAAGCAGCCAACGCCGCCGACGGCGTGCAGCAGATCGCCGCGTTAAAACCCGACCTGGTGTTCCTCGACGTGCAAATGCCGGGCGGTAGCGGCTTCGACATGCTGGCCGCTCTAGACGCCGCGCCGCAGGTGATTTTTACCACCGCCTTCGACCGCTATGCCTTGCAGGCGTTCGAAGTCAACGCGCTCGACTACCTGCAAAAGCCGATCCAGCCCGCGCGCATGGCGGCGGCGCTGCAGCGCTGCGCGGCGCAACGCTTTACCGATGTGCTGCCGGCAGCCACACCCGCCGCCATGCCCCAAAAACTGTTCATCAAGGACGGCGAGCGTTGCTGGTTCGTCGCCCTCGACGACATCCGCCTGTTCGAGTCCGAGGGCAATTACACGCGCGCCTATTTCGACATGCACCAGCCGCTGATGCTGCGCTCCCTGAGCCAGCTCGAAGAACGGCTCGATCCGCAAAGGTTTTTCCGCGCCAACCGCCGCCACATCGTCAACCTCGGCTTCGTCGAGCGGGTGGCGTCCAATGACGCGGGCGGGCTGGATCTGACGCTGCGCGATGGCATGGAGATAGAAGTATCGCGCCGCCGCGCCGCGCAGTTCCGCAGCCTCACCAATTTCTGATGGCGCTCAGGCGCGCAGCGCGTCCGCCGGCGCCATGCGCATGGCCACGCGCGCCTGCCGCGCTATCGCCAGCAGCGCCACGATGACAGTCATTGCCAGCGACAGCAGCAAGGTCCAGTAGCCGCCCGGCGCATGCGCCACGTAGCCGGCCAGGTAGCGCTGGATGGCCAGTGCCGCCAGCGGCAAGCCGACGATGGCGGCCACCAGCACCAGCATGCCCGTCTCGCGCACCACCAGCAGGCCGATGTCGCCGCTGCGCGCGCCGTGCAGCTTGCGCAGCACGATCTCCGTGGCGCGGCGCTGCACGGTGGTAGCCGACAGCACATAGGTGCCGAAGGCGGCAATCGCCAGCGCGATGGCGGTGGCGATGACCAGCAGCGTGGACAAGCGCGATTCGTCGGCATAGTTCGCCGCCAGGATATCGCCGGCGCGCTCGGTATGTATGATCGCATCGGGGAAGTAGCGCGGCCACAGGTCGCGCACCATCGCCTCCACCTGCGCGGCCGGTAACGAAGCACGCACGCTCAGCGCCACGCCAGCCGTCCATAGCTCGTAGGCCGTGGCGCGCGGCGCCTCGCGCAGCGTATGGAAATGCAGGTCGGGCGCGAGGCCCACCACGCGCTTGCGCACGACCTTGCCGTCGAAACCGGTAAACAGCACCACCTGCCCCACCGCCGCCTCCGGCGAGGCGAAGCCAAGGTCGCGGGTGGCAATCGCGTTGAGCACGACCGGCACGGGATCATCTTCCTTGTCCAGCGCCGCCTGGAACAGCCGGCCGGCTTCGGGCGCGATGCGATACAGCTCGAAGAAATTGGCGCTCACGCCTTTCATTTCCATGCCCGCACCAGGGCCGCTCTCACGCCGGAGTTCGCGGGTCCAGGCCTGGTCGAGCCGGCCCACCGGGTCTTCCGAAATGGCGATGCCCTGCACGCCCGGCTGCGCGGCCAGCGCGGTCATGAAGGCCCGCGCGGGCGCGCTGTCACGCACCGGCGCCGGCAGATCGACAATGACGAACGGCGCCGGATCGAAGCCCGGCGAGGCGCGCAGCGCGAACGCGGTCTGCCAGGCCACGGCAGCGGTCACGCTCACAAAGCCCATGGCGATTGCCACCTGCCCGATAGTCAGCGCACGGCGCCAGCGCATGCCGGCCATCGATTCGCTGTTCCCACGTCCGGCCAGCACCTGCGTGGGCAGCACGCGCACCGCGATCCACGCGGGGTACAGCGCCGTCGCCACGCCCAGCAAGGCGCCCAGCGCCAGCGCGGCGGCGACATGCGGCAGCGACAGCAGGCCATCGAGATCGCGGTTCATCAGCAGCGAGAACTGCGGCAGCGCCAGCCACGCCAGCACCAGTCCCAGCACGGTGGCCACTACGGACACCGCCACCGATTCCAGCATGAAGTGCAGCACCAGGCGGCGCGCACTGGCACCGAGTACCTTGCGCACCGCCACCTCGCGCTGGCGGCGCAGCACGCGGATGGTGGCCAGGTTGACGTAATTGATGGCTGCCAGCGCCAGCACCAGCAACGCGATGGCGGCCAGCGCGGCAATCACCGCCGGGTTGGCGCGGTTGCCGGGCTTGAACACACGGTTGCCCTGCACCTGGTGGTCGAAGTAGGCGTGGCGCAGCGGCGTTACGCCGATGTCCATGATCTTGCGCGTTCCCAGCCGCGCCAGCGTTTCGGGCGGCACATTGCGCAGGCTGGGTGCGCGATCGACCGCCTGCTGCAACGCCGCGACGATGGCCGGCAGCGCAGCCTCGGACTTCACCCGCAGCAGCACCTTGCCCATCCAGCCTTGCTGGCCGGTGAGCAGTTCGTCGCGCACCATCGGGTCGGTGAGCGTGGAGTTCGCGCCCAGCAGCGAGTCGAACGGGATCGTGGTGGTCGGTGGCGGCGTGCGCACGACCGCGCCCACGCGCACCGTCTTGCCTTCGGCTTGCATGGTGCGGCCCACGGCGTCGGTGGTGCCGAACAGTCGCTGCGCGGTGGCCTGGGTGAGCACCACCGCATCCGGTTGCGCGAGCGCCTGGAGCAGGTCGCCCTGCACCGCCTGCAATCCCAGCATGTCGGCAAACCCGGGCAGCACCAGCAGTCCCTGCAAGTGGTCGCGGTGCTCGCCGATGCGCACCACCAGCGGCGTGGTCTCGGGGCGCGACGGGAAGAACACGGTGGCGTCCACCACCCCGGGCGTTGCCAGGGCGGTCTGGCGCAGGAGGGCCGGCGCCACGTCGTGCAGCGGCGACTGCGGATCGACGTTGTAGCGCTGCGTGACCACGACCATCTGGTCGGCGTTCGGCACGTGCGCATCGTATTGCAGCGAATAGCGGACGTACCCGAGCAGCAGGATGCAGGTGCACAAGCCGACGGCCAGGCCGAGGATCACGACCAGCGAGTAGCCGGGTTCGTGCAGCAAGGTGCGCCAGCCGATGCGGAAGTCCTGGAGTTTCATTGAATATCCTGAAGTGGTGATGCCGTGACATTGCAACTAGCGTGCCACGGCACTTTCCGCGCCGGGAATCGTGCATTGACCACCAGCTGTCCATAGTCGAACACCGGCGCTGTCCGCTTTCGCACACCTTACTTCAACGCGGGGATCTTCTGCGGCGTATAGGGCTGCACCGGCTGCGCCTTGAGCTTTTGCGCCAGCAGGTCCAGCGCCACTTCCAGCTGGCGATCCTGGCCGGTAAAGGTGGCGTGCGGCAGGTTGTCCACTTCCACGTCCGGCGTCACGCCCACGCCTTCGATCAGCCAGTGGCCGTCGGCCGTATTGAACTGGCCGTTCTGCGCCACCCGCGCCATGCCGTCGTCGCTCAGGCGATTGTTATCGCTGAGCCAGACGCCGGCGCCGGCAGTGCGCATGCCCACCAGCGGCGCCAGGCCCAGCGCCTTGACGCCGGCGGCAAAGGTCTCGCCGTCCGAATACGTCAGCTGGTCGATCAGCACCACCAGGTGGCCGCGGAACGTGGTCTGCATGTTCGGAGCGGGCTGGCTGCCCGGCGACGACCAGAATGCCCACGCCTTGCGCAGCAGTTTTTCGATGATCCAGCTGTCGATATTGCCGCCGTTATTGCGGCGCACGTCGATGATCAGGCCCTCGCGGTTGACGTTGGCGTAGAAGTCGCGTGCGAACGAGGCGATGTCGCGCGCGCCCATCGCGCGCAGGTGCAGGTAGCCGATACGCCCGCCGGACGCCGCCTCCACCTGGCGTGCGCGGCTCTGTTCCCAGTCGCTGTAGCGCAGCGCCGCCTGCTTGGTCATATCCACCGGCAGCACGATCACCGGCCGGCTGCGGTTGTTCTTGTCCTTGACCTGCAACAGCACCTGCTTGCCGGCCTGGTTGAGCAGCAGGTCGGCGATGTCGCGCGCTTCGCTGGCCGGCTTGCCGTTGACGGCGGTGATGATCTCGCCCTCCTTGATGTCCACGCCGGCCTGCGCCAGCGGTCCGCGCTCGGACGGCAGTTCCGGTTCGCTGCGGTAGATGTGATCGACCTGGTAGCCATCGGCAGTGCGGGTGAGCAGCGCGCCCAGGCCAGCCGGCGTGCCTTCCGGAGCCGAGCGGCGCAAGTCGCCGGGACGGATCTGCGAGTGCAGCGCGCCCACTTCGCTCACCATCATGCCCAGGATATCGTTGAGTTCCGCGCGGTCGGTCACGCGCTCGACCAGCGGCGCATACTTCTGGCGCACGCCGGCCCAGTCAACGCCACGCATATTGGCGTCGTAGAGAAAATCGCGGTGCATGCGCCAGGCGTCGTTGAACATCTGCTTCCACTCCAGGCGCGGGTTGGACGTAAAACTCCAGTCGTCCACCTTGACCCTGGCCTTGGAGATATCGGTTGGCGCCTTGGCGCCCGCATCGACGATGATCATCTCGCCGGGGCCGGCGGCAAAGGTGCGGTAGTGGAGATGCTTCTTGTCCTGCGCCAGGTCGAACTCGCGCACGCCGCTGGCAAAGGTTTCCGGCTGCGGGCCGTTGGCGGCGATCGCCAGCGTTTTCAGGTTGGCCTTGCCACCAGGCGCTTCGCTCTCGAGGTAGTACAGGCGCTTGTCGTCCATCGCCAGCGCGCGGTAATTCCCCGGCGCCAGCGGCACTTCGTACAGGCGGTCCTGTAGGCCGGCAAACACGATGGCCGGCAGCGCCTTGCCGGCGCTGGCCTTCGGCTTGGCGTCGGTGGTCTTGGCGACTTTTTCCACAGCTTTTTCAGCCGCTTTTTCAGCCGCCTGTTCGACCGCCTTGTCCTCGGTGCCGACCGCGCTCTTCTCGCCCGGCAGGCTCAGTTCATCGTCCGGCTTGAACGGAAAGCGATTACCCGGTTGCAGCGCCAGCGCGTACACGCCGGTGCGCTTGTCGAACACGGGTCCCATGTTGCGGTCGCCCCACGGCGAACCGTTGGCCAGCGTGAAGTTGCGGGCCGAGAGGAAGTACAACCACTTGCCGTCCGACGAAAACACCGGCGCGCCGGAAGTGAACCGGTCGCTGGTGACGAACGCCAGCTGTTTCGAGGCCAGGTTGTACAGGCCAATCTGCTCGCGCTGCTCGGTGCTGGCGGGGCGCACGATCGCCAGGTTTTTACTATCCGCCGACCAGACGATTTCGTCGTGCTTGTCCACGCCCGCCTTGCCAGCGTCGTCGATCACGACATTGGTCTTGGTGGCCAGGTCCAGCAGCCAGAAGCGGCCCTTCTTGTCGGTGTGGCCCAGCCAGCGCCCGTCCGGCGACGGGTACAGTTGCCAGCGGTGGCTGATGCCGTCTTTTGTGAGGCGTTCGCCCGGTCCCGAACCATCGGCCGGGTACTTCCAGATTTCGTTTTCGCCAGTGGTATCGACAATGGCGTACACCCAGCGCTCGTCGTGGCTGAACACCGCCTCGCGTGCCCGCGCACCTTCGGGAATGGCGATTTCCACGCGGCGCTGGGCGCCGGTGCCGGCCAGGCTCACGCGCCCGCGCGCAGTGAGCACCAGCCGCTCGCGCGTGGCCGCCAGCTGGACATTGGTCAGCTGTTCCAGCGGCGAACGGATCTGGCGTGCGCGCTGCTGGTCGAAGTCGGACACCAGGTCGATCGCCAGTGGCCGGTCGTTCGACGATGCCAGGTCCAGCACGTGCACATCGGCGCCCAGCTGGTAGGCGATACGGCCGTCGCCCAGCGCGGCGTTGCGCACGTCCCAGTCCTTGTGACGCGTGTGCTGGCGCAGGTCGGCGCCAGCGGCCGTCATCGACCAGATGTTATCGGCGCCATCGCGGTCGCTGATGAAATACAGGCGGCCCTGCCACCACATTGGCCTTTTATTGTTAAAACTGGGGTTGCCGGCATCGGATGCCAGCAACTGCACCGCCTCGGCCTTGCCATCGACACCGCCGGCGACATCAAAGCGCCACAGCTGCGCGTGGGCGCCGCCCCGGTAATTCTTGACGTTGTCGCTGGTCAGCGCCAGGCCGTAGCGGGTGAAGTACAAGGTCTTGCCGGCGTCGTCGAGCACGGCGTCGTTGGCGTCGGCCACGGCAAACACGCGGCGCGCCAGCGTGGTGGGCGTGACGGCCGCGACGATGCGGTGCGCCGACGGTCCCTTGCTGTCCTGGGTGCTGACCAGCACCTCGCCCTGCGCGGTCCAGCCCAGCACCGTCACGGCGCCGTTCTCGAACGTGATGCGCCGGGGCAGGCCGCCAGCGAGCGGCATCACGTAGGCTTCCTGTGCGCCCTCGTAGGCCCCGGTGAACGCCACCCAGCGGCCGTCGTGCGAGATGGCGGCGTTGGTTTCGGCAGCAGCGTGCGTGGTCAGGCGCTGGGCCGCGCCGCCCTGGGCGCCGGTCTTCCACAAGTCGCCTTCGGCGGTGAACACCACGGCATCGCCACGGATGGCAGGGAATCGGTAGTAGGCTTCGGCGGCGTGGGCACCGATCTGGGCGGCCAGCAGGCCGACGGACAGCAACAGTTGCGACAGGCGGGACAGTTTCATGTAGACCAGGTTAAGTTGTCGGATTGAACGACAATTTTGGCACAGCTCGGGCTGCCGCAGGCAAAAATCAGGCCATAAAAAAACCCGCGCCACTTGCGTGGGCGGGTTTTTCTGCCAGCGCTGACGCTTAGTCCACTTCCACCGTTTCCGGCGGCAGGGTGGGCGCCGCGTCCGGCGGTTCGGGGAACTCCAGCTTGACCACGTCCTTCTCGTCCAGGTCCACGGTCACCTTGCCGCCGGTGACTAGGCGGCCGAACAGCAGTTCGTCGGCCAGCGCCTTGCGGATCATGTCCTGGATCAGGCGCGCCATCGGGCGCGCGCCCATCAGCGGATCGAAGCCTTTCTTGCCGAGGAACTTGCGCAGCCTCTCGGTGAAGATTGCTTCGACTTTTTTCTCGTGCAGCTGCTCTTCCAGCTGCATCAGGAATTTATCGACCACGCGCAGGATGATTTCCTCGTCCAGCGCACGGAAGCTGATGATCGCGTCGATACGGTTGCGGAACTCCGGCGTGAACATGCGCTTGATGTCGCCCATCTCGTCGCCGGCCTGCTTGGAGTTGGTGAAGCCGATGGTGGCCTTCTGCAAACTCTCGGCGCCCGCGTTGGTGGTCATGATGATGATCACGTTGCGGAAGTCCGCCTTGCGGCCGTTGTTGTCGGTCAGCGTGCCATGGTCCATCACCTGCAGCAGGATGTTGAAAATGTCCGGGTGGGCTTTTTCAATTTCGTCCAGCAGCAGCACCGCGTGCGGCTTCTTGGTGATGGCTTCGGTCAGCAGGCCGCCCTGGTCGAAACCGACGTAGCCCGGCGGCGCGCCGATCATGCGCGACACCGCGTGACGCTCCATGTACTCGGACATGTCGAAGCGGATCAGGTCGATGCCGAGGATGAACGCCAACTGCTTGGCCACCTCGGTCTTGCCCACGCCGGTCGGACCGGAGAACAGGAACGAACCGATCGGCTTGTCGGACTTGCCGAGGCCGGCGCGCGCCATCTTGATGGCCGAGGCCAGCGCTTCGATCGCAGGATCCTGGCCGAACACCACGTTGCGCAGGTCGCGGTCGATGGTTTGCAGCTTGCTGCGGTCGTCCTGGTTGACCGTTTGCGGCGGAATGCGCGCGATCTTGGCAATGATGTCCTCGATCTCGGTTTTGCCGATGGTTTTCTTCTGCTTCGATTTCGGCAGGATGCGTTGCGCCGCACCGGCTTCGTCGATCACGTCGATGGCCTTGTCGGGCAGATGACGGTCGTTGATGAAGCGCGCCGCCAGTTCGGCTGCCGTGGACAGCGCCGACGACGTGTATTTGACGCCGTGGTGCTCCTCGAAGCGCGATTTCAGACCACGCAGAATTTGCACGGTCTGCTCGACGGTCGGCTCGTTGACGTCCACTTTCTGGAAGCGACGCGACAGCGCGTGATCTTTTTCGAACACGCCGCGGAATTCCGTGTACGTGGTCGCGCCGATGCACTTGAGCTGACCATTGGCCAACGCCGGCTTGAGCAGGTTCGACGCGTCGAGCGTACCGCCCGATGCCGAACCGGCGCCGATGATGGTGTGGATCTCGTCGATGAACAGGATGCCGGCCGGGTTGTCCTTGAGCTGCTTGAGGACAGCCTTGAGGCGCTGTTCAAAGTCGCCGCGGTACTTGGTGCCGGCCAGCAGCGCGCCCATGTCAAGCGAATACACGACGGCACTTTGCAGGATTTCAGGCACGTCGCCCTGGGTGATGCGGTAAGCCAGGCCTTCGGCAATCGCGGTCTTGCCCACGCCGGCTTCGCCGACCAGCAGCGGATTGTTCTTGCGGCGACGGCACAGGATCTGGATCACGCGATCGACTTCCTCGTCGCGGCCGATCAGCGGATCGATCTTGCCTTCGGCAGCGAACTTGTTGAGGTTTTGCGTGAACTGGTCGAGCGGGCTTTCCTTCGGTTGGCCCTCGGCGCCCGGGGCGCCCTCTTCCACGCCTTCGGACGCCTTGGCGGCGTCCGATTGCTGGTCCTTGCGCACACCGTGCGAAATGAAATTGACCACGTCGAGACGGGTCACGCCCTGCTGGTGCAGGTAATAGACCGCGTGCGAGTCCTTCTCGCCGAAGATGGCAACCAGCACGTTGGCGCCGGTCACTTCCTTCTTGCCGTTCGATGCCGACTGCACGTGCATGATGGCACGCTGGATGACGCGCTGGAAACCGAGCGTTGGCTGGGTATCGACTTCGCCGGTGCCGGGCACCGTCGGCGTGTTATCGCCGATGAAGTTGGTCAAGGTCTTGCGCAGATCCTCGATGTTGACGGCACATGCGCGCAACACTTCGGCAGCCGATGGGTTGTCCAGCAGAGCGAGCAGCAAGTGCTCCACCGTGATGAATTCGTGCCGTGCCTGTCGTGCTTCGACAAACGCCATGTGCAAACTTACTTCCAATTCCTGCGCAATCATACTTCCTCCATCACGCATTGCAGGGGATGCCCCGCCTTGCGTGCGTGCGTTAAAACGAACTCCACTTTGGTACTGGCTATATCTTTTGAGAACACGCCGCACACTCCTTTGCCGTAGCGATGAACACTGAGCATTATTTGCGTGGCTGTTTCACGGTCTTTGTTGAAATACTCCTGGATGATGGCAACGACGAACTCCATCGGCGTGTAGTCGTCATTGAGCAGCGCCACCTGGAACAACGGTGGGGGTTTCAGCGCTTGCCGCTCCAGTAGGGTTTCGGTGTCATGCTTGGTTGCCATACGCTTATATTCTAATGCTTTCGGGGTTGATGCAATGTGCATTTCACCATGCACAACTAATTGTTTTCCATCTTACGCGTTTTCCTGACTTGCCGCAGATGGCGTCCGGTTTGTCAATTACAAGAGTTGCTTTTCAACCAATTCGATTAAAAGTAACAAAATGCCCATAAATCTACTTGACTTTCAAATTTGGTCCGCTAACAATGCGTTATCGGCTCCGTGCAGAAATGTACATGTTGATAAGAAGTGAGGCGTGAGGAGGGGCAAGAAGCATCTTGCTTTTATGGCTCGTGTGATCAGTTTTAATTTTGAAAGTTCTTTTTATGGCAACAGGTACTGTTAAGTGGTTCAATGATTCCAAAGGTTTTGGCTTCATCACTCCAGATGACGGCGGCGAAGATTTGTTCGCGCACTTCTCCGCAATCAACATGAACGGTTTTAAGACCCTCAAAGAAGGTCAAAAAGTTCAATTCGAAGTCACGCAAGGCCCTAAAGGCAAGCAAGCTTCCAACATCCAGTCCACGTAAGTTGGTGGCATCGATGTACAAAAACCCCGTCTGCGGGGTTTTTTTTCGTCCGTACTGCCGAGCTCGCACACCGCAAAGTGTTGTTGCGATCCGACGGTAGACCACGCCCAGCGCTGGCGCGGATCACGCCAGTGTCGCCAACTGTTCGAGCGTACCCGGGTATTTTTGCAGCAGGCGGATCAGCGTGGTGGCCTGCGCATTGGGCTTGGCGCGCCCCTGCTCCCAGTTTTCCAGCGTGCGCGCATTGACCCGCAGGTACATCGCAAATACCGGGCGCGACATCTTAAAGTCTTCACGCAGGGCGATTAATTGCGCGCCATCGACAGCCTCGAGGGCTGGAAGTTGAGGCGTGTGGGTGCGCAAGGTAAGCTTGCCCGCGCGCGACTGCGCCAGCGCGTCGAAGCCTTCCGTCAGCTCAGTAAAAATATCCCTGCTCATGATGTCGCTCTCGCTTGAAGTTCAGCATTTAACATGTGCCTGAGCACTTTTTTCTGCTCAGCGCTCAGATCATCCTGTACGTCTTTGCCATACACGGTAAACAACCAGAATTGGCTGCCCTGAACCCAGTGGTAGTAGATGAGACGCAGTCCGCCGCGCTTGCCTTTTTGCCTGGACGAGTCGGCGAAGCGAGCCTTGCGCAACCCTCCCGTTCCTTGAATCACATCGCCAGCATCGGGATGTTTCAGAAGCAGGCGTTGAAGCTCAAGAAATTCCTCATCGTCAAAATACTGCTGACGATGGCGCTGAAAAAAGGGTAATTCGACGAAGCTCGCATTCATGATATACGTTGATTGCGTACAGTTCAAGTTATCACACCGGGACTGGCCAAGCTATATAAACGTTCTCATCTTCGAATTGCGTTCTCACAAACAGAACGGGCGCCACCCTCTTTCGAATATGACGCCCGCGCGCTACGGTGATTTGAACCTTACTCCATGTTCTCGACCATCACCTCGCCAAAGCCCGAGCACGAGACCTGGGTGGCGCCGTCCATCAGGCGGGCAAAGTCGTAGGTGACTTTTTTCGAGATGATCGAACGCTCCATGGCCTTGATGACCAGGTTGGCTGCCTCGGTCCAGCCCATGTGGCGCAACATCATTTCGGCCGACAGGATCAGCGAACCGGGGTTGACGTAATCCTTGCCCGCGTACTTGGGCGCGGTGCCGTGGGTGGCTTCGAACATGGCCACCGAGTCGGACATATTGGCGCCCGGGGCGATGCCGATACCGCCCACCTGGGCTGCCAGCGCGTCGGAGATGTAGTCGCCATTCAGGTTCAGGGTGGCAATCACGCTGTACTCGGCCGGACGCAGCAGAATTTGTTGCAAGAATGCATCAGCGATCGAATCCTTGATGACGATGTCGCGGCCGGTTTTCGGGTTCTTGAATTTGCACCACGGGCCGCCGTCGATCAACTCGGCGCCGAACTCTTCGACCGCCACCTGGTAGGCCCAGTCGCGGAAGCCACCCTCGGTGTACTTCATGATGTTGCCCTTGTGGACGATGGTCACCGAAGGCTTGTCGTTGTCGATGGCGTACTGCAACGCCTTGCGCACCAGGCGCTGCGTGCCCTCGATCGAAACAGGCTTGACGCCGATGCCCGAAGTTTCCGGGAAGCGGATCTTCTTGACACCCATTTCCCTGACCAGGAAGTCGATCAGTTTTTTCGCGCCTTCGGAACCCTGCTCGTATTCGATGCCGGCGTAGATGTCTTCGGAGTTTTCACGGAAGATCACCATCTGGGTTTTTTCCGGCTCCTTGACCGGCGACGGCACGCCGGGGAAGTAGCGCACCGGGCGCAGGCACACGTACAGGTCCAGTTGCTGGCGCAGCGCCACGTTGAGCGAGCGGATACCGCCGCCCACCGGCGTGGTCAGCGGCCCCTTGATCGACACCACGTAGTCCTTGAGCACGGCCAGGGTTTCTTCAGGCAGCCAGACGTCGGGACCATACACGCGCGTCGATTTTTCGCCCGAGTAAATTTCCATCCAGTGGATCTTGCGGGCGCCGCCGTATGCCCTGGCGACAGCGGCATCGACCACCTTGATCATCACCGGCGTCACGTCGATGCCGGTACCGTCGCCCTCGATGAAGGGGATGATCGGGTTATCTGGTACATTCAGGGAAAAATCGGCGTTGACGGTGATTTTCTGGCCGTCGGCGGGGACATTGATATGTTGGTACATCGCGTACTCCTAAATGGGCACCAGGGGACACCAGGCAAACAGCTACAATGCTGCTCCAGGATCAAGAAGCGCACTACTCTTCTATAAGACATAAGACACTGTTTCGCATTATGCACGACTATCATGCGAGGCGCTAGCCTACACCAATCCCACCCTCTACAGCATGGCGCTCATACTTTTTAACAAACCGTTCCAGGTCCTGTGCCAGTTCTCGCCGCAGGACGGCAAGGCCACCCTGGCCGATCATCTGACCATCCCCAACATCTACCCTGCCGGGCGCCTCGACTACGACAGCGAAGGCCTGATGCTGCTCACCGACGACGGCAAGCTGCAGCATGCCATCGCCCACCCCGACCACAAGGAAGCCAAGGTGTACCTGGTGCAGGTGGACGGCGTGCCCGACGCAGCCAGCCTGGCCAGGCTGCAGGCGCCGATCGATCTCGGCGACTTCACCACCCTGCCCTGCCAGGCGATGCGCATCGCCGAACCCGAATGGCTGTGGCCGCGCAATCCGCCGATCCGCCAGCGCGCCGAGCAGCCTACCAGCTGGCTGGCGATCACGTTACAGGAAGGGAAGAACCGCCAGGTGCGGCGCATGACGGCAGCGGTGGGTTTGCCCACCTTGCGGCTGCTGCGCACGGCCATTGGCGGCATCTCGCTGGCCACGCATCCGCTGCTGCCGGGCGAGTGGATGGAAGTGTCTTCGAAGGATCTCAAGCCCTAGGAACCAGCTCCGGCCGCCGGCCGGAGCATAAACCGCCGCCCCATGCGAAAAAACCCGCGCTGGCCGAAGCCAGGCGGGTTTTTGCTGCTATTCCCGAAGGGGGAATTAAGCGGCGGTTGCCAGTGCTTTGACAGCAGCGGCCAGACGGCTCTTGTGGCGAGCGGCCTTGTTTTTGTGGATGATCTTCTTGTCAGCGATGCTGTCTATGGTCGACACCGACTTCTGGAAGATTTCAGCAGCAGCGGCTTTGTCGCCAGCCTGGATTGCTTTACGAACTGCTTTGATTGCAGTGCGCAGGGTCGAACGCTGCGACGAGTTGTGCGCGTTTTGTTTAACTGCTTGACGAGCACGTTTGCGCGCTTGTGCGGTATTTGCCATGGAATTTCCTAAAATAAAGGTAGTTTGCAAACATTATCGTTTGCCAAACAGGTCGTTCGTGTGCCGAACCAAGTGAGTCAAACTGCTGCCTGCCAAACAATTATTGTCTGCATAACAGAATTCTGTACAGCCAGCGATTATAGCGATCTTTTCCGCCCGGAGCAACTATAATCATGCCCCATGAACTTGCTCAGAACCCTCGCCGCCATCTCCAGCATGACCATGCTGTCCCGTATCACCGGGTTGTTGCGTGACATTTTAATTGCCCGCGCCTTTGGCGCCGGTGGCATGACGGATGCCTACAACATCGCGTTCCGCTTGCCCAACCTGCTGCGCCGGCTGTTTGCCGAGGGCGCGTTCTCGCAGGCGTTCGTGCCCATTTTATCCGAATACAAGAACAAGAAAACGCTGGAAGAAACCCGTTCGCTGGCCGACCACGTGGGCACCACGCTGGTCTGGGCCACGCTGGTGGTCACAATCATCGGCATCATCGCCGCGCCCGCGCTGCTGCTGGCTGTCGGCGGCGGCCTCGCGCCCGAGGCGTTCGACGCCGGCGTGTGGATGACGCGCCTGATGTTCCCCTACATCTCGTTCATGGCGTTCGTGGCATTGGCTGGCGGCATCCTCAATACCTGGAGCCAGTTCAAGATTCCGGCGTTTACCCCGGTGCTGCTGAATATCTCGTCGATCCTGGCATCGCTGTTTTTGCAACAACACCTGGAACAACCGATCTACGCGATGGCGATCGCCGTGTTCGTGGGCGGCGTGCTGCAGGTGGCGATCCAGATTCCGGCCCTGATCAAGATCGGCATGTTGCCACGGCTGTCGTGGAATCCGGCCATCGGCCTGCGCGACGCCGGCGTGCGCCGCGTATTGAAAAAAATGGGACCGGCCGTGTTTGCCGTCTCCGCCGCCCAGATCAGCCTATTGATCAATACCGGCATCGCCTCGCGCCTGGCCGAGGGCAGCATCTCGTTCCTGACCTATGCCGACCGCCTGATGGAATTCCCCACCGCCCTGCTGGGCGTGGCGCTGGGCACCATCCTGCTGCCGAGCCTCTCGAAAGCCAACAATAGCGGCGACCGCGAAGAATACTCGTCGCTGCTCGACTGGGGCCTGCGCCTGACCTTTTTGCTGGCCATGCCCGCCGCCGTCGGCCTGGCCACGCTGGCCGAACCGCTGATCGCCACCCTGTTCCAGAACGGTGCCTTTACCGCCGCCGCCACGCAAGCCTCGTCCGAACCGCTGATCGCCTACAGCGTGGGCCTGCTCGGCATTATCCTGGTCAAGACCCTCGCCCCGGCCTTCTATGCGCAGCAGGACATCCGTACGCCGGTGCGTATCGCCATCGGCGTACTGATCGCCACCCAGTTGATGAACATGATCTTCGTGCCGCACCTGGCGGTGGCCGGCCTGGCGCTGTCGATCAGCCTGGGCGCCTGCGTGAACGCCAGCTTCCTGTACACCGGCCTGCGCAAGCGCGACATCTACCATCCCAAGCCGGGCTGGCCACTGTTTTTTGCCAAGCTGGTGATCGCCTGTGCGCTGATGGGCGCCACGGCCTGGTACAGCGCCAGCCACGTCAACTGGCTGGCCATGCAGCACCAGCCCCTGCTGCGCGTGGGGGCGCTGTTCCTGGTGATCGGCGTGTGCTGCGTGGTGTATTTCGGCGCGCTGCTGGTACTGGGATTCCGGCCGCGCGACTTCAAGCGCATGGCGCGCTGAGTCAGGTCCGCGCGTTCGCTTATTTCTGCGGTGCCGGCCCCGCCGCCGGTCTTGACATCGGTTCAGTCCTCGGTTCCGGCTCCGGTTCCTGTACCGGATCCGGCGCTCTTGACGGCTCTGGTTCCGGCTCCGGCTCGGCTTCAGCCGGCGGTTCAGCCGGCTGCGCTTCCGGTCCCGGCTCACGTACCGGCTTTGATACCGGTTCGGGTCCTGGTAGTGGCCCAGTCCCGGGCCCAAATGCAGGCCCCGATCCTGGCGCCGGGAATGGCTGCCCCTGCGCCTGGCCGGCTGGTGGTAGCTGCGCATCGGGCGGCGCGGCGCCGGTGTTCGCTCCCTGCATGCCCGGCGCACCGGGACCGCTGGCCACGAAACGCCACTCCGAAATCTTCCGCTTGCCCGCCAGGCTCTGGAAGCGCGCCGGGAAATTGCCGATCTTGACCGGCCGTGCATCCGACAGGCTGTACACCGCCATCACGCCGGTTGTCCCGCCCAGGTACACGATGCCCCACTCTGCCTTGCCCGTCATCGGATCGACAAAGATCTTGCGCAAGTGGCGGCGCGGCGTGGGAAAGCGCGGGTCGCGCAGCAGTTCCTTGAGCGACGGCGGTTGCGGCGGCTGGCCGGCAGGCGTGGCGTCCGCGTAGCTTTGCAGCGCATCGCTGAAGGCGCCGCCAATGACCAGCAGTTGCTGCTCGGCGCGACTGCGCTGGACCGTGGCGCCCAGCTTGAGCGACGCGGCGGCCACCAGCCCGATGATCGCCACCACGATAATTACGCTCAGGTAGGTGAAACCGCCTTCCCGGCGTGGATGTGCTGCCCGGCCGCGCATCACCAGTCGGCGTAAGGCTTGCCGCTGCGGTCATTGCCCGGCGCCCCGCTCCTGATGTCGTACACATTGCCCTTCAGGCCATCCTCGGGCGGCACGATGATCCAGGTGCTGTCGCTGTCGGTAACCGGGTCGCGCGGCAGCGCGCGCAGGTATTTTTTCTCCACCAACTGGTCCAGCGAATCGGGATAGCGGCCGGTGTCGCCGTAATACTGGTCGATCAGGCCGCGCAGGTTGCGCAGGTTATCGGCCAGCACCACCTCCCTGGATTTGTCCACACTGGGGAAGTAGCGCGGCACGGCCAGCGTGAGCATCAGCGCGACGATGCCCAGCACCACCAGCAGTTCGATCAGGGTGAAGCCCTTGGCCGTCTTTTTCATGATCACCACTTTTTGTAGGGCACGCCGTTCAGGCCCGCCTTCTCGCTCAGGCTGTAGACGTCATAGACATCGTCGCCCTCGCGCGGATCGTCCGCTTCACTGGCGTAGCTGCGCTTGCCCCAGGTTTGCGCGTCGGTCAGCGCCGCATCGGGATTGAACGGATCGCGCGGCACCCGGCGCAGGAAGTAGATCTTGGCCTGCTTGGGCGTTTGTACATCGGGCACGCCTGCCACCAGCACGTCGAGACTGACAGGATAGCCGGTGGACGTCACGCTGCGCGTCACCCGCCCCTGGTCGTAAGCCAGCTTGTACGCGTCGATGGCGCTGCGGATCTGTTGCAGCGCCTCGCGCAGGTCCTGCTCCTGGCGCCGCTGCACCACCACCTGCGCGGTCGGAATCACCAGTGCACCAAGCAGGCCGACAATGGCCAGCGTCACCAGCAGTTCGATCAGGGTAAAGCCGCGCGCGCGCATCGCCGTCAGGTCCTGGTCATTGCAGCGGACGGGGCTGGCCCGACGCCGGCGGCAACGGCGCCGGCTGGCCGCGCGACAGCGGCACATCTTGCACTGGCGGCGGTACCGAGGGGATCGGTGACTCTTCCACCGGCGCTGCTGGCGCGGGCGCAGCTGATGGTGCAGGTTCAGCCGGCGGCGCGATCTGCTCCGCCGGCTGCCCCGATTGTGGCGGCTGCTGTTGCTGCTGCATTGGCTGTT
>Ga0308159_1000884_pt1 | contig 52669 bp, 46 predicted proteins | sample PhyCR1_FD_201040 | JGI IMG/M metagenome (GOLD analysis project Ga0308159, IMG submission 201040) | Phyllosphere microbial communities from UC Gill Tract Community Farm, Albany, California, United States - DLSLC.R1 | ecosystem: Host-associated > Plants > Phyllosphere > Unclassified | place: USA...
CAACACCGAACCAGCGCTTTAGCGGTATTTCGAAGCCCTGTTCCGGCTTCTGACGGCAACTGTCTGAGTCACCTGGCGCCCCGCAAGTAGCTGTTTAAATCGGCGCATGAGCAACATCCTAGATAACGTGACCGACCAGTGTCAAGAATCGCCCGCAACAAAAAAGGCCCGCACAATTGCGGGCCTTTGCCTTGAGTTAGAGCGCTCAACCGGCGATGGCGCGATCCGCCGAGAGTTTGCCGGCGCCTTCGATCAGCACCGCGATGCTGCCGGCCAGCAAGGCCAGGGCGAACTCGTAACCGTTGTTGGCCATGAACAGACCGTTGCCGATGTGCACCGAGAAGATTGCCACCAGCGAAAGGAATGCCAGGCCCAGCGCCGCAGGTCGCACCAGCAGGCCGATGATCAGTGCCAGACCGGCGAAGAATTCGGTACCGCCAGCCAATGTCGCCATCAGGTAGCCCGGTGTCAGACCGATACTTTCCATCCATTGCGCGGTGCCCGCCAGACCGTAGCCACCGAACAGGCCGAACAGTTTCTGCGAGCCGTGGGCGGCGAAGATCACGCCGACAACGATGCGCAGAACAGTCAGGCCGTAGCCAGCGCGGGTGAACAGTACTTTGTTGATCAGAGAGCTCATGGGGCGTTCCTTGTTGTTGCGAGAGGTTTTATGTGTTGGTTGGCCGCCATATTAATCAATAAAACTCATGTTAAAAGCGCAAAAACTCCGCCATAACAATCGATTTATTAGATTACTTTCGTGTGGCGACTTTTTGCGACCCGGGCTCCAACGACTCCCGTTCCCGGTCGTACGCCAAGTAGTACTTGTTCACGCTATTAACATAGCTGACGGCGCCCATCCCCACCTGCTCCATGGCAATGCGCTCGACCTGAAAGAACCATTGATTGGGGTTGAGCCCGCGCCGCCGGGCTTCGGCGCGCATGCCCTGTACGCGCTCGGGGCCGATGTTGTACGCCGCGAGGGTGAAGGCCATGCGTTCACGCTCGTTGAGCTTGGGGCTGTTGAAGAATTTGCGGCGGATCATCGCCAGGTACTTGGCCCCGGCCTGCACATTGGCATCGAGATTCTGGATATTGCTCACGCCGACACGCTGGGCTGCCGACGGCGTGATCTGCATCAACCCGGTCGGGCCGCTGCCGCTGCGGGCATTGGGTTGCAGACGTGATTCCTTAAAGGCTAGCGCCGCCAGATTGAGCCAGTCCATGTTCTGTGCCTGGGCATGTTTCTGTAGGGTCGGGCGCAGTTTTTCCAGGCGCTGGCGGTCGGCCTTGGCCAACGGATAGTGCACTTGGTACAGGCGTCGATAGATGCGCAGAAACGCGGCGTCTTCGTTCGAGGGCTTCTTGTAGCCGCTCAGAAAGCGATCGATGCTCGCGCGCAACATCGAGGCATCGCGGCGCACAAACCAGTGTTCCTCGCCTGGCTCGCTGATGACCAGTTGGCGGTCCAGGCGCAGCTTGGGCAGAATCTTGCCCCAGCGTTCGGCAATCGGCAATTCGACGACGGTCAGGTGAAAAATGCCGCCCTGAACCATTTCCAGCACGTCTTCCACGGCCAGCGTCGGATCGACCCATTCGATGTTGATCGGCGCCAGTTTGTGCAGCGCCAGTTTCTGATTGAGCTGACTGACCGCCTCCCCCGCCGCGCTGCCGGTGGGCAACGCCAAGGTTTTGCCGGAGAGTTGTTCGACCTTGGTGTAACGCCGCTGGCCCTTGATGCCGACCAGTACCAACGGCACGTCGCGGGCGATCGGCTCGCTGCTGGAGACCGCGTAGCCACCCGGCAAGTCCATCAATTCACCGGGCGCGACCATGTCGCCTTCGCCACGCTGCAACGCGCCGAGCAACTGGTCCTTGGCTTTGGGGATGATCTTGAGGGTGACTTCCTGTCCGTCGCGGGCGTGGCCATTGAGGTATTGCTCGAAGGCGCGCAGGCGATGGTATTCGACGCCGATGGTCTGGCCTTGAACCTCACCGGAACTGTTGCGGCTCTGATTGACCAGCACGCGCAGGACACGGCTGCTGCGGATCTCGGACAGGTCACGGACCTTGGCCGCCGGCACGGCTTGCAGTGGTCCGGGCAGGCGCGCAAGCGCCGTCAGCGGCAGCAGCAGCGAGGCGCACAACAGCAGCAAAACCGAGGGACGATGCATCCACTCTCCGAAAAGAATACGGGGCAATTTCAAGCGAAATCACCGACGAAAACAGAGCGCCTGGAGCGCTGGTAAAGTGCGAAAGACTGGCACAGTGATGGCATCGCCGCCACCCCGGGACTCTCGCGGCCTCAACAGACAGCCATAAGTCGTTGTAGTTCTTGGCTTTTCTTATGAATCTACAGCTCTGGTATGCTTTCCGGCCTTCGGCCCGAGGTAGCACCATGCAACTCATCGATATCGGCGTCAACCTGACCAACCCCAGTTTCGCCGACAAACACGCGGCGGTGCTTGAGCGCGCCTATGCAGCCGGCGTCTGCCAACTGGTGCTGACCGGCACCAGCGTCGAAGGCAGCGAACAGGCGCTGGAGCTGTGTCAGCAACTGGATGACAGCGGCCAGCGGCTGTTCGCCACCGCCGGCATTCATCCCCATTCGGCCAGCGACTGGAATGCCGACAGCGCGCGACGTCTGCGCAGTCTGCTCAACGAAGCCAGTGTGGTCGCGGTGGGTGAATGCGGGCTGGATTTCAACCGGGACTTCTCACCGCGCCCGCAGCAGGAGAAAGTCCTCGAGGAACACCTGGCGCTGGCCGTCGAGTTGCAATTGCCAGTATTTCTACACGAGCGCGATGCCAGCCAGCGCCTGCTGGAGATCCTCAAGGATTTTCGCGATCAACTGCCCGCCGCCGTGGTGCATTGCTTCACTGGCGAGCGCAAGGCGTTGTTCAGTTACCTCGACCTTGATCTGCACATCGGCATCACCGGCTGGATCTGCGATGAGCGTCGCGGCACGCACTTGCATCCGCTGGTGAAAGAGATCAAACGCGGACGCCTGATGCTGGAAAGTGATGCGCCCTATCTGCTGCCACGCACATTGCGACCGAAGCCGAAGAATGGACGCAATGAGCCGGCGTATCTGACTGAAGTACTGCGCGAAGTGGCGTTGCATCGTGGTGAAACCGAAGAGGATCTGGCGGCGCATACCACCGCGTGTGCACGCGCGTTTTTCAACCTTCCCACCCTCACCTGACACCACCCGATTTTCTTGTGGGAGCGAGCCTGCTCGCGAAAGCGTTGGTTCAGATGGCAATGATGTTCGTCGACACGCCCTCTTCGCGAGCAGGCTCGCTCCCACAGGAGGTGATGTGTTCTTTTGATATGTATCAAGATCCGCAGATCTGCATAGCGGCACAATAATGGCACCTTGCCAAAACTGTTTCCGCTATCAGAGAAGACCTCCATGGGTGCCTGGCTTAGCAATATCTCGCTGAAATACAAATTCTGGGCGGTCAATGCGGTCGCCTTTGTCACCACCTTGCTGTTGGTGTTGTATGCCGTGCAGCTCGAACAACAGGCTCGCAGCCAAGCAGCTCAAGCGGCCGCGCAGGCGCAAGCGCAGTTACTCAAGGCCTGGCCGGCGGGCCAGCCGCTGCCCCAGGTCGAGCAGGTGCTGAGCTTCAAACACGGCGAAGCACCGCGGCTTAACAGTCAGCCGCTGCTGGAAGTCACCGGCAGCAACGGCTGGAATGCAATCGATGCCCTGCCCTTGTTCGGCGACAACCCGTTGCTGGGCGCCGAGGTGTTCAGCCGCGCTGATGGCGAACAGGTGGCGGTGATCGCCTATGGGCCGAGCCTGAGCCAGGTGTTCAGCGAGCGTTTTAGCCACTACGCGGTGGCGGTGTTTATTCTGATGCTGGCGATGCTCGGCGCCTCGCAATTGCTGATCCGCTTTTTGCTCAGCCAGCTCAACACCTTGAAAGACGTCATGCTGCATGTCGAGAAAACTGGCGATCTCAGCGCGCGGGTGCCGCTGGCCGGCAACGATGAAGTCGGGCAAATGGCCAATGCGTTCAACGCCATGCAGGCCGGTTATCAGCGCGTGGTGAGCACCGTCGCCAGCACCGCGCGGCAGCTTGATATCGGTGCCGCGCGACTGGCGTCGAGCATGAACGAGGTGCGCCACGGCATGCTCGGCCAACAGAGCGAGACCGATCAGGCGGCCACCGCGATCAACGAAATGACCGCCACGGTTCACCACATCGCCCAGCACGCCGGCGCCACCCGCGACCTGTCGCAGACCGCCGATGGCCTGGCTGGTAGCGGCCAGCAAGTGGTCGCCCGGGTGCAGCATTCGATTGCCGGGTTATCCAGCGGCGTGCAGCAGACCGCGCAAATGATCCAACGCCTGGCCGAAGACAGTCAGAAGATCAATGGCGTGGTCAGCGTGATTCACAGCATCGCCGAACAAACCAATCTGCTCGCCCTCAACGCGGCCATCGAAGCCGCGCGCGCCGGTGAGATGGGCCGGGGCTTTGCGGTGGTCGCCGATGAAGTGCGCAATCTCGCCAAACGGGTGCAGACTTCAACTGACGAGATCACCACCATGGTCTCCGCGTTGCAGGCCGGCACCCGCGATGCGGTGGATTTCATGCAGGAGAGTTCGTACAAGGCTGACGATTGCGTGCAGCAGGCGCAGGAGGCTGGCGAGGCGCTGGCGGAAATCACCGGAGCGGTGGCGCAGATGCGCGAAAGCAACACACAGATCGCGGTGGCGGCGGAACAGCAGAGCCAGGTCGCCGAGGAAATGAACCGGGCGGTGGTGAGCATTCGCGATGTAACCGAAAACACCGTGCAGCAGACGGTGGATTCGGCGACCACCAGTAATGAGTTGGCGACGTTGGCCGGGGCGCTTAACAAGGCGATCGGGCAGTTGAAACTCTGAGTCCGTTTTCGCAAGCAGGCTCGCTCCCACAAGGACCCGCGGGCGCCACGCATTCAATGTGGGAGCGAGCCTGCTCGCGAAGGCGTCTGATGGATCTACATCAAATCCTGCGATGACGCCTATCACTTCAATAGCCAACCTTGATTCGCCGCCCTGCGCGCCCGGGCCTATTCTTCAACCATGAGTTCAAACATGGATTAAGGAGTAGCAACATGGGCAAACGTCACCCCAATCTTCCCGCGTGGCAATGGCGCGCCTACCCGGGCAATCACCAGCACCCGACCAATCTGGTGCTGCATCTGATTGCCGTGCCGCTGTTCATCGTGGCGTTTCTGCTGATCGTGTCCGGGGTGTTCAGCCTGAGTCTGGCGAGCGTGGCCATCGGTGTGATCGGGATTGTCGCGGCGCTGGGTCTGCAGCGCCATGGTCACAGCCTGGAGGCGCAAGCCTCCGAGCCGTTCAGTGATCGCAAAGATGCCGTGTCGCGATTGCTGGTCGAGCAGTTTCTGACCTTTCCGCGATTCTTCCTGAGTGGCGGCTGGTGGCGCGCCTGGCGTGAGCGCCACCGTCGGCATTGATTCAGGCGAAGATCGTCACGGTCTGCCGACTCATCGCAATCAACTCGCCTTTCGCGCTCCACAGCTTGGCCGCAACATGGCCATAACCGTCGGCGGCGTATTCGATATCGGCCAGGTACTGGCACCAGTCCAGCGTGCTCAAATGGTGTAACGGCTGCACGAACTCGATCGTCCAGGTCAACGTGCTGCCCGGTGCAGGTTTCTTCAGATACGGCAACAGCGCTGGCGGCCAGGCATCGACCAGGGCCAGCAGATGAGCCTCGTTGACTGGCTCTTCCTTGACATCCCCACGCAAGCGCACCCAACCGCCCATCAAGCGCGACGCAATGCCGGTAAACGGCATGCCGCCAACGCTCCAGCGCATCGCCAGATGGCGCATGAATTCCGGGGTCACGCCTTTGATGTACGGCAACTCCTGACATTCGTCCCAGTGTTTCATCGACGGCGCCGGATACGCTTCGACCGCTACCTCCGACGGCCGCGAGGCACCGAAGCTGCCTTGCACGATCGTCACCACCTGCCCGTTCTGCAACGCCCGGCCCAAGACCTGGCTGACGGCTTTGCCTTCACGCAACACTTCGACTTCGAAGCTTACAGGCACGCCCGGCTCCACCGGGCCGACGAAGGTAATCGCCAGCGAACGCACCGGGCGCTCTGCCGGCACTTTGCCGCGCATCGCCTCATATTGCAGCGCAGCCACCAGGCCACCAAAACTGGCCCGGCCCTGGCCCCATTCGGCAGGAATCGTCACTTCAGGTTGTTGGCGGACAGCATCGAGCAGATCGCAAAAGCGCATGACAACCTCGGCAAACGGGAAAGGGATGCGCGGATCTTAACCAGACCCGCCGCGCGCCGCAGCGTCTATTCCGGTCAAATGGGCTGACAGAAAGGCCTTGGCGCCATCGTTGTAACGACAAATGCACCTGTGGGAGCGAGCCTGCTCGCGAAGCGGTGGATCAATCGACAGTGATTGCGATTGGCACGGCCTCTTCGCGAGCAGGCTCGCTCCCACAAGGGAACGGGATCATCTTCAGGAATGTTTGAAGCAGTCGGCATCGAGCTTTTCCAGCACTTGATCAGCCTTCAGCTCTGCCTTGATCAGCCCCGCCTGCCAAGTGGCGACACACGGTTGCAGATCCGCTTCCAGCTCGGCCTTCGCCAGCCATTGCCAGCAATCATGCCAATCACCCAGCGCCCCCTGAGCAGACTTCAAGCGCTTATAGGCCGCGGCGGGCAAACGGTCGAGCTCGGGATAGGCTTCGATGCCATAACGCACGCGTTTGATCAAAAGGCGCAGGCGATGGCGGTCATGGGCGGGATCATGCAGTGCGTCCTCGAGCTTCTGCCACTGCTTGCCCAGACGCTTTTCAATGCGTTTGTCCAAGCCCTTGAGCAAGCCCTGACGCTGAGAAGCGCGCAAAAAACGCGGAAACGCATCGAGGATCATCATCAACGACGCCACTTCGTTGCTCGCCGCCAATGCCGGATAGGCCTCGGCCATCTGCGCCATGCGACGCTCGGCGGCTTGCGGCTGATCATGTTTGAGCAGGTACGCCGCCAGCACTTCGCGATCGCGCCACGGCGTGGTCAGTTCACCGACGGCAGACGCGGCGCTTTCAAGCTGCTCGACACCTGGCAAACCGCGCAGCGGCCGCAACAGACTGCGCAAGCGTCGCACGGTGGTGCGCAAATCATGCAGCGCCTCGGGATCGGTCCTCGCCGTCATACGCGCCTGACAAGCCAGCAATCGCACTTCCAGGCTCAGGATATGAGCCACCAACCGGTCAACCAACGCGGACATCGTTTGCTCCTTCAAATAGCCGAGGCTCAGGCATCAAAGCCTCAGCCCCAGAATGCTCCGTCAGCGGCTTAGCGTCCGGCGCGGGATTCGCGGATGTAGAAACGCGCCTTCTCGGCTTTCTTGCTGCAGCCCTCGAAGCCTTCGAATTGCTGCTGGGTCTTGGCCGCGGTCAGCAGCGACAAGGCTTTGGAGTAGCTGACGGTACCGGCAAAGCCTTCGGCCTTGGCCAGGTCCAGTTCGTGCCAGGCGGCGTCGAGCTGGCTGCCACAGCTATCGCGGTAAGCGGTTTTACCAGCGCAACCGGCCAATGCCAGCGCCAACAACGGCACACAGATCCAGGCTTTCATCAATCACACCTCAAAGTAGGTCAACAGTCGTGCAGGTAAGACGGTCAGGCGGCGAAAAAGTGCCTTGCCGGCGCATGAAACAAGCGGCTGGAGAATAGCGCTGAAGCGCGCCGCAAGGGCAAAAAAACGACGTCACTGCCACGCTCCGCGACCTTGACGATTGAGCCTGCTCGGCGATCAGTGCATTGTGCAGGCTTGCAGGGAGGAAGCTGGATGAAAAAACGAGTCGCACTGGTGTTGGGTTCCGGTGGCGCCCGGGGCTATGCCCATATCGGCGTCATCGAGGAAATCGAGAAGCGCGGTTACGAAATTGCCTGCATCGCCGGCTGCTCGATGGGCGCGGTGGTCGGCGGGATCTACGCCGCCGGTAAACTCGATGAATACCGCAACTGGATCGAGCGCCTCGACTACCTCGATGTGCTGCGGCTGGTCGACGTGAGCTTTCGCCTTGGGGCGATTCGCGGCGAAAAGGTCTTCGGACAGATCCGCAAGATCGTCGGCGAGATCAATATCGAAGACTTGCGCATCCCCTACACCGCCGTCGCCGCCGATCTCACCAATCAGCAGGAGATCTGGTTTCAGGAAGGCTGCCTGCATCAGGCAATGCGTGCCTCGGCGGCGATTCCCAGCCTGTTCACGCCGGTGATGCAAGGCAATCGCATGCTGGTCGACGGCGGCATTCTCAATCCGTTGCCGATCGTGCCGGTGGTGTCGAGTCACTGTGACCTGATCATTGCGGTCAATCTCAACGCGACCAACCAGCGCCAATACAAATTGCCGGTCATTGAGCGCCCGCCAGCGTTCCGCTCGCGCTTTGACAGCTTGATCAATTCGCTGGGCTCGAAGCTGCCGTTCCGCCGCAAACAGGCCGAGCAATTACTCAAGCTCGAACAGGAAGCGCTGCGCGCCGAGGCGGCGGCCATCAATCCCTGGCTCGAAGGCGCCGAACCGGAAAGCCAGCAACCGGCCGCCGCGCCCGAGCGTGAAGGTGCGCCAAAATCCGCCACCGGTTCGTTCATCATCGACAACGTCGGACCGGCCTCGCTGCTTGATCTGATCAACCAGAGTTTCGAGGTCATGCAGACCTCCCTGGCGCAGTACAAGATCGCCGGGTACCCGCCGGATATCCTGATCAACGTACCGAAGCGCGTGTGCCGATTTTTCGAGTTCTACAAAGCACCGGAACTGATTGCGCTCGGGCGCGAGATTGCCAGCGATACGCTGGATCGTTATGAGCAGGAGCAGGGTTGATTACCTGGAGGCTGTGAGTGAATGTTCCGGCCTCATCGCGGGCAAGCCCGCTCCCACAGGGTTCTCGGCGGGAAATGAAATCTGGGTCATACATAGCTCATTGTGGGAGCGGGCTTGCCCGCGATGGCGCCCGCCCCTACAACACAAAACTACAACCCATCAGCACTCAACAGGCGATAGCCCACCCCGGCCTCGGTCACGATAAACCGCGGCCGCGTCGGATCATCCGCCAGTTTCTGGCGCAGATGCCCGACCACGATCCGCAGGTAGTGGCTGTCCTCGGTGTGCGTCGGCCCCCAGATGTCCTTGAGCAATTGCTGCTGGGTGATCACCCGCCCCGGATGCCGCGCCAGTTGCGCCAGCACCGCGTATTCCTTGCGGGTCAACGCCACTTCGACGCCATCGAGCAGCACCCGCCGATAAGCCAGATCCACGGTCAACGGGCCAAAGCTCAATGCGGCCTGCTGCGCCTCCCCCGCCGGTGCCTGACGCAACAAGGCGCGAACCCGGGCGAGGAATTCCTGAATGCCGAACGGCTTGGTCACGTAGTCATTGGCGCCGCCATCCAGCGCCTCTACTTTCTGCCCTTCGCTGGCACGCACCGACAGCACCAGCACCGGCGCTGTGGCCCATTCGCGAAATTCGCGCAGCACTTGCTGACCGTCCATGTCTGGCAGGCCGAGGTCGAGCACCAGCAGATCGGGCTTGTTCAGCGCCGCCTGGGCCAGGCCTTCGGCACCGGTGCCGGCCTCAAGCACTTTGTAGCCTTGGGACGCCAGGCTGATGCGCAGAAATTTGCGGATCTGCGGCTCGTCATCGATGACCAAAATGGTCGCGGTCTGGCTCATGAATTCACATCAACAAAAAGAGTGACAAGAGAGTAGCGCAGTCGGATTCACGCTTCACCGTCCATCCCCGGCTGCGTCTGCAATGGCAGGTGCAGGGTGATGCACGTGCCACAGCCATCGATGCCGTCGGCGACGCTGATCCGGCCGCCATGCGCGCCGACCATGCCCTGACAGATCGCCAGCCCGAGGCCCGTGCCCTGGCCGCCACGATCGCCGCGCGCGGCGGTGTAGAACATGTCGAAAATCTTCGCCCGCTCCTCTTCGGGAATGCCCGGCCCCTCGTCGCTGACCGAGAAATAGATTTCCTGATCATCCGCGCCGGCGCTCAGTTGCAGGCGACCATGAACGGGCGAAAACCGTGCGGCGTTTTCCAGCACGTTGACCAGCGCCTGCTCGATCAGCGCTGCATGCACGTACAGCAACGGCAACTCGGCCGGTACCTCGGTGCTGACCTGCAACGGCGCGAGCACCGCGCGCAGACGGTTGAGCGAACTGCCGACGATGTCTGCCGGCGACACCCAGTCGCGCGCCAGTTTCAGCGCGCCGTGGCCGAGGCGGGTCATGTCGAGCAGGTTCTGGATGTAGCGGTCGAGGCGTTCGGCTTCATCGCGGGTGCCTTCGAGCAGTTCGCGGCGATCCTCCAGCGGGATCGCTTCGCCGAGCGCCAGCAGGCTGTCGATGCTGCCGCGCATGGCGGTCAGCGGCGTGCGCAGATCGTGGGACACCGAGGCCAGCAAGGCACTGCGCAATTGTTCGGTTTCGCCATGCAGGCGCGCGGCTTCCAGATCGTCGGCCAACTGCGCGCGCGCCAATGCCTGCGCCAGCGGCTGGCTCAACGCGGTCAGCAGGCGACGACGCTGGCCACTCAGGCTCTGGCCTTCTTTGGCGCACACGCCCAGCAGCGCCAACGGCCCGTCTTCGACTGAGAGCGGCCACCACCACCAACGCCCCAACGGCAGCGTGCCGGTGCCCATACCCGCCGGTTGATCATGCTGCCACGCCCAATCGGCGGCGGCGCGTTCGGCTTCGGTCAATTGCAGCGGGCCGCCAGTCTCGACTTTCCAGCCGCCCTGGCCGTCGCGATTGAGCAGGCACAGCTGCAGATCGTTCCAGCCATTGAGGTGCTGCGCGGCGGCGCTGACCACGGCTTGGCGATCGGTGGCGGCGGTGAGCTTGCGCGACAGGTCGAGCAGTTCGCTGGTTTCCTCCTGAGTGTCGCGCAAGGCCTGCAACTGTCGGCGCTGACGCGCTGCGAGATTGCCGGTGAGCGCCGCCATCAACAGGAAAAACAGCAAGGTCAGCACGTCTTCTTCGCGCTGAATGCTGAAAGAGAAATTCGGCGGAATGAACAAGAAATCGTAAGTCAGAAACGACAGCGCCGCACACGCCAGCGCCGGGCCGAGGCTGCTGCGCACCGCCACCAGCAACACCGCGGCGAGGAACACCAGCGAGATGTTCGGCAGCGGCAACACGCTCGACACCGCCCATGCCAGTGCCGTCGCCAATAGTGTCGCAACCAGCGCCAATGCGTAGTCGAACCACACCAGCGTCAGCGCATTGCGGGGACGCGGTTGCTGCGGCTGCTCATCGCTGTCGAGAACATTGATTTCCAGCCCGTGAGCCTGACGCAACAATCGCGCGGCGAGACCACCACCGAACAGCCGACGACGCAGACGCGGCCGCGACTGGCCGACCAGCACCAGACTGGCGCGGCGTTCCGCGGCGTGCTGGATCAGGGTTTTCGCCACCTCGCCGGCACGCAGCAGCACCACTTCGCCGCCGAGGCGTTCAGCCAGTTGCTGGGCACTTTGCAGGCGCAGGCGCGATTGCTCGTCACGCACACTGCCGTTGTCGACGTGCACCAGACTCCACGGCAAATGCCGACGCTGAGCGACGCGACTGGCGTGACGCACCAGACGCTCAGCCTGGGCATCGCCATCGACACCGACCAGCAAGCGCCCGCGCACCGCCGGCGCGGCCTGACCGAGCTGGCGATAACCCTGCGCCAGATCGTTATCGACCTGCGCAGCAGCCGTTTGCATCGCCAGTTCGCGCAGTGCGGTGAGGTTGGTCTGGGTGAAAAATGCATCGATTGCCGCCCGCGCCTGTTCGGGCACGTAGACCTTGCCCTCGCGCAAACGCTCGAGCAATTCGCGCGGTGGCAGGTCGATCAGCAGCAGTTCGAAGGCTTCCTGCAGAACCCAGTCCGGCAGGGTTTCGCGGACCTGCACACCGGTGATGCCGCGCACCTGATCGTTGAGGCTTTCCAGATGCTGGACGTTGACCGTGGTAAAGACGTCGATACCGGCGGCGAGCAGTTCCTGGATATCCTGCCAGCGCTTGGCGTGACGGCTGCCGGGAGCGTTGCTGTGCGCCAGCTCGTCGACCAGCACCAGTTTCGGGCGCGCCGCAAGGATGCCGTCGAGGTCCATTTCTTCGAGCATCACGCCACGGTATTCCGAGCGCAGCAGCGGTTGCTGTGGCAGGCCACCGAGTAACGCTTCGGTTTCAGCGCGGCCGTGGGTTTCGACCACGCCGGCGAGGACTTTCACGCCTTGGCGCAACTGACTGTGCGCGGCCTGGAGCATGGCGTAGGTCTTGCCGACACCGGGGGCGGCACCGAGGAATACTTTCAGCCGGCCACGGCCGTCACGTGGCAGGTCTGCTAACAGCGCATCGGCGCGGCCGGAGTCGCTCATGCTGGGTCTCTTTTCCTGGTATTGGTGCGGTGACTTCAGGGCGCCTGCTCGCGAATGGCCGCGCCGCCGATTCAGAGTTTCTGCAGCGCCATGTTCAGCGCCAGCACATTCACCACCGGCGGCCCCACCAGCGGCTGTTCGATGTGCGCATCGAGCAGTTGCTGCACCGTCGACAGCGGCAGATTGCGCGCTTGCGCAACACGCGCCAGTTGATAGGCAATTGCCGCCGGAGGCAAGTGCGGATCGAGGCCGCTGGCTGAGGTGGTCAACAACGCCAGCGGCACCGGGCCCTGAGCGGGAACCTGGATTTTTTTGGCCTCGTCGATCACTCGTGTGGCGAGCGCCGGGTTACTCGGGGCGAGGTTGCTGGCGCTACTGGAAACGGTGGCGAAGGCACCGGCGGATGGCCGTGGGTGGAACCACGCATCGCCGGTGAAATCCTGGGCGATCAGTGAGGAGCCGCGGACTTTGCCGTCGGCGTCACGGACCAGACTGCCATTGGCTTGCTCGGGGAAGGCGATCTGGGCAATGCCGGTGACCACCAGTGGATAGGCGATGCCGGTGACCAGGGTCATCAGCACCAACAGGCTCAGGGCCGGACGTAGCATTGTGGACATTGGTTGATCCTCGAATTCGGTTGGGCAAACTTTTGGTGGGGCGTCAGGGAGATCTTTTCCCCCTCACCCCAGCCCTCTCCCCCAAGGGGGCGAGGGGGAAAGGGAGCCGATCTTTGTGCTGTTCAAAACCTGAGTTCGGCTCGGAATTTCAAATCGGTCCACCTCTCAAAATCACCTCGGTCATCCCCTCTCCCTCCGGGAGAGGGCCAGGGTGAGGGGCTCTTCCAACTTCGTATTCACCTCGGTATCTCAAGTCGGCGTACCTCTCGCAAACACCTCGGTCTGTCCCCTCTCCCTCCGGGAGAGGGCTAGGGTGAGGGGCTCTTTTCTAATCGTCACACCAAGTGCAACGCCGTGAGCAGCATGTCGATCGCCTTGATCCCCACGAACGGCACCAGAATCCCGCCCACGCCATAGATCAACAGATTGCGCCGCAGCAACGCCGCCGCACTCGCCGCCTGCACCCGCACACCGCGCAGTGCCAGCGGAATCAGCACGACGATGATCAAGGCGTTAAAGACAATCGCCGAGAGAATCGCGCTCTGCGGACTGGTCAAATGCATGATGTTCAGCACGCCCAGTTGCGGATAGATCGCGGCGAACAGCGCCGGCAGGATGGCGAAGTATTTGGCCACGTCGTTGGCGATGGAAAAGGTCGTCAGCGCGCCACGGGTCACCAGCAATTCCTTGCCGATCTGCACCACGTCGAGCAGCTTGGTCGGGTCGCTGTCGAGGTCGACCATGTTCGCCGCTTCGCGTGCCGCTTGCGTGCCGTCGTTCATTGCCATGCCAACGTCAGCCTGGGCCAGCGCTGGCGCGTCGTTGGCGCCGTCGCCGCACATCGCGACCAGGCGCCCGTCGTTCTGCTCGTGACGGATGCGTGCGAGTTTCTTCTCTGGTGTGGCTTCGGCGAGGACGTCATCGACGCCCGCTTCTGCCGCAATCGCCGCAGCGGTCAGCGGGTTGTCGCCAGTGACCATCACCGTGCGAATCCCCAGTTTGCGCAGTTCGGCAAAACGCTCGCGAATGCCCGGTTTGACCACGTCCTTGAGGTGGATGGCACCGAGCAGTTTGCCGTCGGCGCAGACCAGCAAAGGCGTGCCGCCGCTCTGGGCGATCTTGTCGATTTCCCGCGTCAGCGCCGGGGCCAGATCGGCGCGTTGCTGGCCGATAAAAGTCAGCAACGAATCCACCGCGCCTTTGCGATACACGCGGCCCTGATAGTCGATGCCAGACAAACGGGTTTCCGCGCTGAATGGCACCACCGTCAGTACTTCCGGCGCCGGCTCAGGCTGCGGATGCAGACCGCGCAGGTACTCGACGATGGATTTGCCTTCGGCGGTTTCGTCGCCGAGCGAAGCGAACAACGCGCCCTCGGCCAGATCCCGACCCGACACACCCGGCGCGGCGTACACCGCGCTGCAACGACGGTTACCGAAGGTGATGGTGCCGGTCTTGTCCAGCAGCAACACATGCACATCGCCCGCCGCTTCCACCGCGCGGCCGGATTTGGCGATCACGTTGAGGCGCACCAGCCGATCCATACCGGCAATGCCGATGGCTGAGAGCAGGCCGCCGATGGTGGTCGGAATCAGCGTGACCAATAACGCCACCAGAAATACCAGCGGCAGGCTGCCGTTGGCGAAGTGGGCGAACGGTTGCAGGGTGACGACGACCAGCAAGAAGATCAGGGTCAGGCCGATCAGCAGAATATCCAGCGCGACTTCGTTCGGGGTCTTCTGCCGTTTGGCGCCTTCGACCAGCGCGATCATGCGGTCGAGGGTCGATTCACCGGGGTTGGCGGTGATCTTCACCAGCAGCCAGTCGGACACCAGCCGCGTGTTGCCAGTGACCGCCGAGCGATCACCGCCGGACTCGCGGATCACCGGCGCCGACTCACCGGTGATCGCCGCTTCGTTGACCGCGGCGATGCCTTCGATGACTTCGCCGTCGCCGGGGATCATTTCCCCCGCTTCGACGCGCACCACGTCACCCTTGCGCAAATTGGCTGCGGGCACCACCTGGAAACCGCCATTGGCCTGCCGGCGCCGGGCGCTAAGGCCTTCGCTGCCGGCCTTGAGGCTGTCGGCGCGGGCCTTGCCACGCCCTTCGGCCAAGGCTTCGGCGAAGTTGGCGAACAGCACGGTGAACCACAGCCACAGGGCGATTTGTGCCGCCACGAAAGTCGGTACATCGGCATCCGGAATGAAGCACAGCACGGTGGTGAAAATCGCGGTCAGTTCGACCACCAGCATCACCGGCGAACGCTTCAGTTGCCGCGGGTCTAGCTTGACGAACGCTTGCAACAGCGCCGGGCGCCATAGGGCCGAGATCGCGGTTTTCGCGTGTTCCGGCGCTTTGGCAGCGACGGGTTTAATTGCGGGCATATTCATCGTCAGCTCCTCAGAAGCCCAGGCTCAGATGTTCGGCAATCGGGCCCAGCGCCAGGGTCGGCAGAAAGGTCAGGCCGCCCACCAGCAAAATGGTCACGGTCAGCAGGGTCACGAACAGCGGGCCGTGAGTCGGAAAGCTGTTCTGGCCAATCGGTGCGGTTTTCTTCATGGCCAGGCTGCCGGCCAGTGCCAGTACCGGGAGGATGTAACCAAAGCGCCCGATCAACATGCCCAGGCCGAGCATCAAGTTATGGAACGGCGTGTTCGCGCTCAGGCCACCGAACGCCGAGCCGTTATTGGCGCCCGCCGAGGTGTAGGCGTAAAGCAACTGACTGAAACCGTGCGGGCCGGGGTTGCTGATGGTCGCCGCCGGGCCAGGCAACGCTGCGGCAATCGCGCCGAGGACCAGCACGCTGACCGGCATCACCAACAGCGTGACCACGAGTAATTGCACTTCACGCGCCTGGAGTTTCTTGCCGAGGTATTCCGGGGTGCGCCCGATCATCAGACCGGCGAGGAACACCGCGATCAGTACGTTGAGCAACATGCCGTAGAGCCCGGCACCAACGCCGCCGAAGATCACTTCGCCGACCATCATGTTGACTAGCGCGACCATGCCGCTCAGCGGGTTGAGGCTGTCGTGCATGCCGTTGACCGAACCGTTCGATGCCGCCGTCGTGGTCACCGACCACAGCACCGTCGCGGTAGTACCGAAGCGCGCTTCCTTGCCTTCCAGCGGCGCAGTCTGCTCGACAGCGGCGTTGTTCAGTGTCGGATTCGGCTGATACTCAGCCCACAACGACGTCGCACCGCCGATCAGGAACAGCGCCAGCATGCAGGCGATGATCGCGCGGCTCTGGCGCAGGTCCTTGACGTAGTGGCCGAAGGTGAACACCAGCGCCACCGGGATCAGGATGATCGAAGCGACCTCGAACAGGTTGCTCCAGGCGGTTGGATTCTCGAACGGATGCGCCGAGTTGACCCCGAAGAAACCGCCACCGTTGGTGCCCAGTTGCTTGATCGCAATCTGGCTGGCGGCCGGGCCGAGCGGGATCACTTGATCGACACCCTGCAGCGTCACCGCGTTGACGTACTGCGCAAACGTCTGCGGCACGCCCTGCCAGACCAGATACAGCGCCAGCAACAGGCACAACGGCAGCAGGCCGTAGAGGGTGGCGCGGGTCATGTCGACCCAGAAGTTGCCGAGGGTCTGCGCCGATTTACGGCCGATGCCACGGCACAACGCGATTAGCACGGCGAGGCCGGTGGCGGCGCTGACGAAGTTCTGCACGGTGAGGCCGACCATCTGACTCAGGTAGCTGAGAGTCGCCTCACCGCTGTAGGACTGCCAGTTGGTGTTGGTCATGAAACTGACCGCGGTGTTGAACGCCTGCGTCCACTCCTGGCCCGGCAGGTTCTGCGGGTTCAACGGCAGGTGGTCCTGAAGCAACAGGATCGCGAACAGCAGCAGAAACCCGGCGAGGTTGAACGCGAGCAGCGCCAGGGTGTATTTCTGCCAGCTCTGCTCCGCCTGCGCATCGACCCCGGCAATGCGATAGCAACCGCGCTCGAGCGGACCGAGGATCGGCGTCAGCCAGGTGCGCTGGCCTTCCATCACCTTGTAGTAGAAGCGCCCCAGGAACGGCGCCGGCAGCAAAACCAGCGCAAAGAAGCCGAGGATCAGCCAATAGTCATAACTGTGCATAGCCGCTCCTAGTTCCGGTCCGCGCGCAACAGCGCAACCAACAGATAAATGAACAGCCCCACTGCCAACAGCAGTGACACCCCGTCCAGAACGCTCATGGAAGATCTCCGTGTAACGGCGTATTGCCGCGTGTGGGGTAATTGTCGGGAAGGAGGCTGTAAAGGAACGAGAGCGAGGGCGCGCGCGGGGCATAAAGAAAGCGTAAAGAGTGGGTTTATGCGGTGTTTACGGCAAATTTTGCGGTGTCAGCTCGGGCCTCATCGCGGGCAAGCCCGGCTCCCACAGGTTCCGTGCCGGAATCAAACTCTGCGGACGACGCAAAAACCTGTGGGAGCGGGCTTGCCCGCGATGACGGCAGCACATACGACAGTGCACCCAACTGGCGCACGAAAACGTTCTATCTGGTGCCGAACATCGCTAATAACGACGGCGTTCCGCCCATTACGACTTGTTTCAGCGTAATGGCACGCCCACTGCACACGCCCTCCCCCGAAGCTTTCCAATCCTTCAGGGAGCAAGCGCATGAACACACAACTCAAACCCACGCTCGGCACGCTGCACTTGTGGGGCATCGCCGTAGGGCTGGTGATTTCCGGGGAGTATTTCGGCTGGAGTTACGGCTGGGGTGTGGCCGGCACACTGGGCTTTCTGGTCACCTCGTTCATGGTCGCAACCATGTACACCTGCTTCATCTTCAGCTTCACCGAGCTGACCACCGCGATTCCCCATGCCGGCGGCCCGTTTGCCTATAGCCGCCGCGCCTTCGGTGAGAAAGGCGGATTGATCGCCGGGCTGGCGACGCTGATCGAATTCGTCTTCGCCCCGCCAGCGATTGCATTGGCGATTGGCGCCTACTTGAACGTGCAATTTCCCGCGCTCGACCCGAAACACGCCGCCGTTGGTGCCTATATCGTGTTCATGGGCCTGAACATTCTTGGCGTGAAACTGGCGGCAACCTTCGAACTGATCGTCTGTGTGCTGGCAGTGGCTGAATTGCTGGTGTTCATGGGCGTGGTCGCACCGGCGTTCAGCTTCAGCAACTTCGCCCTCAACGGCTGGGCCGGCTCAGATGTATTTGGCGCACCGGCGATTGCCGGGATGTTTGCGGCGATTCCATTCGCCATCTGGTTCTTCCTCGCTATTGAAGGCGCGGCGATGGCTGCCGAAGAGGCCAAGGACCCGAAACGCACGATTCCCAAGGCGTACATCAGCGGCATCCTGACCCTGGTGTTGCTGGCGATGGGCGTGATGTTCTTCGCTGGCGGCGTCGGCGACTGGCGCACTCTCGCCAACATCAACGACCCGTTGCCGCAAGCGATGAAAACCGTGGTCGGCGACAACTCCGGCTGGCTGCACATGCTGGTGTGGATCGGCCTGTTCGGCCTGGTCGCCAGTTTTCACGGCATCATCCTTGGCTACTCACGACAGTTCTTCGCCCTCGCCCGCGCCGGGTATCTGCCGGCCTCGCTGGCTAAACTGTCGCGCTTTCAAACCCCGCACCGCGCGATCATCGTCGGTGGCATCATTGGCATCGCGGCGATCTACAGCGATGGACTGATCAACCTCGGCGGCATGACGCTCACCGCCGCGATGATCACCATGGCCGTATTCGGTGCGATCGTGATGTACATCATGAGCATGCTCAGCCTGTTCAAACTGCGTAAATCGGAACCGAATCTGGAGCGCACCTTCCGTGCGCCGTGCTATCCGTTGGTGCCGATGATCGCGTTGGTACTGGCGGTGGTGTGCCTGGTGGCGATGGCGTGGTTCAACACGCTGATCGGGCTGATTTTCCTCGGTTTCATGGCGGTCGGGTTCTGCTACTTCTTGCTGACCGGACAGCTGCGCGCCGATGCGCCGGCGGATGCGATGTTGACCGGTCTGTGACACCGTTCGGGTGTGCCGGGCAGAAGCGGCCTAGAATGGAACCACTGCGAAGTCGTTTCGCTCAAAGGTGGTATGCAGCGTCGCACGGCGAAATTCTCGTCCGTCGAGTTGCCCTTAAGGAGAGCCGTTATGCCCTGGTATGCCTGGTTGATTCTGGTTGTTGCAATCGGCTCGATCGTCGGTGGCTTGATGATGTTGCGCGACACCGCCAACAAGGTCGAACTGACCGATGAAGAACGCAGGCGCGTTGCCCAGCGCAATGCCGAAGCGGATGCCAAGGACGCGCAGGACCGCTGAAACGAACCCCGCCTGATCGGCGGGGTTTGCGTTTATATCGCCATCGGATCTGACCGCACGCTTTTAAGAAGTAGAAGTACAGTCACCATCTAATTTTCCTTGGTTAAGATGCGTGCATTGTTGCGGAGAGTTCCCGATGCGTTATTCGCAAGACCATAAAGCCCAGACCCACCAGCGCATCATCAAGGAGGCCTCGGCGCGCTTTCGCAAGGACGGCATCAGCGCCACCGGCCTGCAACCGCTGATGAAAGCGCTGGGGCTGACCCATGGCGGTTTCTACTCACATTTCAAGTCCAAGGACGAATTGGTCGAGAAGGCCTTGCAAGAGGCCGGCAACCAGGTCGACGGGTTATGTGCCGAGATTTTTTCCAAGGACAACCCGCTTGATGTGTTCATCGAGACGTATCTGTCCGAATGGCACCAGACATCGCCAGATGAAGGCTGCCCGCTGCTGACCATTTCTTCCGAGTTGGGGCTGCGCGGGCAACCGAGTCCCACCAGTGACGTGGTACTCAACGCACGGCTGGAGCAGATCGAAAACAGCCTCGAAGGCGAGAACAGCACTGACCGCGCCATCGTCATCATGTCGACCCTGGTCGGTGCACTGCTGCTGTCGCGCAGTGTCGCGGATGCCGGGTTTGCGCAACGCATCCTCGATATCACCCGCGATCACCTCAAGAACCGCGACTAAGCCTGCCAGCGCTTGAACAATACGCTGGCATTGACCCCGCCAAACCCGAAACCATTGGACAGTGCATATTCGATAGACATTGGCCGCGCCTGGCCATGAACAATGTCCACGCCTGCGCTCGCCGGATCGGGATTGTCGAAATTAAGCGTCGGCGGCACCACCTGATCACGAATCGCCAACAGTGTGAAAATGGCTTCAAGCCCACCGGCAGCGCCGAGCAAATGACCGGTGGCTGACTTGGTCGAGGTCACGGCGATTTTATTCTCGGTACCGAACAACGCCTTGATCGCGGCCAACTCACCCAGATCGCCCACTGGCGTCGAGGTCGCATGTGCATTGAGATGCTGCACCTGATCCGGCTCGATACCCGCCTGCGCCAGTGCCAGCGTCATCGCCCGCCGCGCCCCGCTGCCATCTTCAGGCCCGGCCGTCAGATGATAGGCGTCGGCGCTGGTGCCATAGCCGACCAGCTCCGCTAGCGGCGTCGCGCCACGCGCCAACGCATGCTCGAGGGATTCGATCACCAACAACCCCGCGCCCTCGCCCATGACGAAACCGTCGCGCCCGCTGTCGAACGGCCGCGAGGCGCGCTGCGGGGTGTCGTTGTAACCGCTCGACAGTGCCCGCGCTGCCGCGAAACCGGCCAGACTGACCCGGTCGATGCAGGCTTCCGCACCGCCACACACGGCAATATCCGCTTCGCCGGCGCGGATCAAGCGCGCCGCATCGCCGATCGCTTGGACACCCGCAGCGCACGCCGTCACCGGCGCACCCAAAGGCCCCTTGAGACCGTGTTGAATGGATATGTGACCTGCCGCGAGATTGACCAGAAACGACGGAATGGTAAACGGTGACAAACGCCGAGGACCGCGACTATCGGTCGTGCGTACGGCGTCAGCAATCGCGCCGAAACCACCGACACCGGAACCGATGATCGTTGCGCTACGCTCCTGACTTTTGCTTTCTGAAGGATGCCAGTCGGCCTGCTCCAGCGCCTGTCGGGCAGCCTCCATGGCGAACAGAATGAAGCGATCCATCTTCTTCTGCTCTTTGGGCGGCGTGGCGCGATCCGGATCGAAACCTGCTTCAGCGTCCTCTTCCAGCGTCGGCACCGCACCGCCGACTCGCGTGGGTAAATCAGCGACCGTTGCCTCAGGCAAGTTACGCAAACCAGAGCGACCGGCCAGCAAACGCTGCCATACGACTTCGAGATCGCTGCCCAAGGGTGAAACCAGGCCCATGCCCGTGACGACTATTCGACGCGAATCCATACTGTGGTGACCTCTGATCAATTCAATTGCCGGACTTATAGCGTTGCGCTGCAGCACTGCGGGAAAGGTTCGGCGCCATGACATGGCGAGCCGCAACAAAGGCGTGCCATTCGCCTGCGTCAGGCAGCGAAGGAATGGTGATCAACTCGCCCTGATCCAGACCGGCCAGCGCCGCATCAACCATCTCGCCCGCCTCCATGACCATTTCTGCCGGAATGCCACTGGCATCGATACCGGAGCGCTCCCAGATTTCGGTGCGGGTCACACCCGGCAGCACGGCCTGGATCTGCACGCCGGTGCCTTCGAGTTCAGTGTTCAGCGACTGGGTCAGGCTCAGTACATAGGCTTTACTGGCGCTGTAGGTGGCGTTGAAGCGTTCCGGAAACAATGCCACCACCGAGGCGATATTGATGATCGTGCCACGCCCGGCCTTGGCGAAACTGGCAGCCGCCGCCGATGCCAGGCGGGTGACGGCGGTGATGTTTAGCTGGATCAACCGCTCCAACTGGTCCATATCGGCGTTGGCCAGCAAACCGTCTGCCGCCACACCGGCGTTATTGACCAGCAAGCTGATGCTGGAATCGCTGCGCAGGCGTTGTTCGAGTTTGAGCACGTCATCCTTTTGCGTCAGGTCTGCTTTCAGCACTTCGACCTGAACGCCATGGGCATCACGCAACTGGCTAGCAGCACTTTCCAGACGATCCTTGTCACGGGCAACCAGCAGCAAATCAAAACCACGCGCCGCCAGGCGCTGAGCGTAAATCGCACCGATTCCGGACGATGCGCCGGTAACGAGAGCAGTACCTTGGGATTGTGCGGAATTCATGAGAATGCTCCTGGAATGCTTGATGACGGGAGTTGCCGATGAAACCTGCTGGCTCGACGAATCGGCGAATTATTATAGGCATAATCCAAACGCAATATGATAGCCGTAATTTTAAATCGTCCGACGGTTGCCCTCTCCACCGCTACCAGCGGCCATGCCCTGCGCAAGTAAAAAAGGCCGGTCAATGACCGGCCTCTTGGCTTTGAACACTCAGCTTAGTTGACTTCCAGCTTGTCGCGATTGCGATCCAGGATCGCCTTACCGATACCCTTCACTTCCAGCAACTCATCCACCGACGCAAACGGCCCGTTTGTTTCACGATAAGCAACAATCGCTTTCGCCTTGGCCTCTCCGACTCCCGCCAGTTCCTTTTGCAGCGTTGCCGCATCGGCATCGTTGAGGTCGACTTTTGCGCTTTGGGAAGGTGCAGTCGCCTCCATCGCCAAAGGCGCCTTGGGTGACTCCGCTGGCGCAACAGGTGCGGCAATAGCGGCGATCGAGGCGCTGGTGAGGAAAGCAAAGATCAGAGAATAGAAGTAACCGGTACGCATTTGTGACGCTCCATCATCGTTTGAGAAAGCAGCTTTTCCGAAGCTGCTCTCCAAACTTAGGTCATGGTGGAGGGATGTCAAAAATGCGTGCGTTACAGAATGTGAAACAATCAGGGTTCGAGACGGCGCTGCTGGTAGATCCAGTCGACGATTTCGCCGTCGGGTCAGAACGAAACCGCTACCCAGCTGAGCTCCTATCTAAATCATCGATTCATGCGGTTGCAACTGGTCAGACGGAGAAGCACTTATCAGTCCAGTCATGGAAAAATTTTGAGCTCCAACCCGGTGACAGCTATGAAGTATTTGGTCCCGCATGGTATTTTCGTGCCCGCCGGAATTTACCGTCTACGAGCTAAGCCACAGAGTCGCCCAGCTACTCGCTAACGAGTTCAGAAACTAAAAAAGAGAGAGTATTTATGGATGATAGGTCTGAAGTTCTACGAAATGAATATCAAGCTCGATTTGAAGGTAAAGAGACTTATCGTGACGCAGTTTGGAGCCTACTCTGCTCCGAGATTTTTTCTAAATATATAATGCCCGAACACACCATCCTCGACTTAGGTGCTGGATGGGGAGAGTTCACAAGAAACATAAAAGCCCAAAAGAAATACTCAATGGACTTGAATCCAGAGTGTGGTAAACGAATTGATGGAATATCTGAGTTTTTACAACAAGACTGCTCGACGACCTGGCCTCTCGAAAGTGAGTCATTGGACGTAGTTTTTACCAGCAATTTCTTGGAACACTTGCCTGACAAGGGTTTAATAGACAAGACCCTGAAAGAAGCGCATAGAGCGCTAAAAAAAGGAGGCCTAATTATTTGTGTTGGTCCTAACATCCAGTACCTGCCAGGTTTATACTGGGATTATTGGGACCACTATACTCCAATTACCGGAGCATCCATGGCTGAAGCACTAACACTTCAGCAATTCTCTATCAAGAGAAGGACGGATAAATTCCTACCCTATACCATGTCAGGAGGTGGTAATCCTCCTCTAGCCTTTGTAGCTGCATATCTGAAAATGCCATTTTTTTGGAAATTTTTCGGAAAACAATTCTTTGTGATCGGACAAAAACAGTAAATGAACGAAATAACTAGGTTTTTGTTTGTCGGCGGGGTGTCTGCATTACTGAATTGGTCTTCGAGATTTCTGTTCTCCATATGGTTCAGCTATGAAGCATCTGTCGCACTGGCATTTTTCATTGGTTTGACTTCAGGATTTTGCCTGATGAAAATGGTGGTTTTTCAGAACAGTACTAAACCTACGCTTAATCAGGCAGGCTATTTCTTGATAGTTAATATCTTCGCTTTAGCCTTAACATGGACTGTCAGTGTGTACCTCGCTAAAGTTCTCTTCCCTTTAATCGGACTCGATAAAGGAGCAGAGAGTATCGCTCATCTAATCGGAATAACAGCACCGATAATCACCAGTTACTTCGGCCACAAGTATCTGACGTTCCGATAAAAAAGCCGTCCAAGGACGGCTCAATTGGAATTACCCTATCGTACAAGAACGATTCTCATCGGCGCCAATTTAACTTCAATATTCTCGTCGAACGCTTTGATCCAGGACTCTTCCTGATAAATACGAATGCTTGTTACGGATTGAACTATGGATTCACCAGTTTCAATCCGAGTCGAGATGGTTTGAAATTCATCGGTCGATGAGATTTTTGGTGATAGCAAGAACCCTGCGGTACCTACCTGAGCTAAGTACCTAAAGCTTTCTGTTTTTCCATCTATTGTTTTCAGTTCAATGTACAATCGCGGCGCGCGAAAAATTAGGCTTACGAATTTTCCAAGAAGGTTTTTCTTAACATCGATATTAGCCCAGAGCAAACCGCTATTCTCGGCAGAAATATCAATTTCCGCTCCCAGATCTGCATGTATGATTTTTGAGTCTTCGAAAACCACTGCCTTACTGTGTGCAGCACTTACAAAATGAAGCCCCAAAGAGGATCTATCTTTTAACTCGTAATTAGACCAAATTTTAGGCCAACTCAAGCCATCATCCATGGCTGAATATCTCCCGTCAATTGGTTCAATATTAAACAACAAGTTTGCAGGGCGAGTATTTCTGCTCAAATAATCGGCATTAATTCGCGCAAGAATACCATTATAAGCGGCATAGCTTTGGATAATGGGACGCGGAGTCCAGTTAACGTTGTGCGCTAAAAGTGATGCCTGTCGAAATGAGTATATATCTACCGTACCCTCAAATCGCGGCAACACATTTTGACTAGCCATCCCATTCACACGACTTAGAAATATTTCGCGTAATGACTCGGGATTTGAAAGCATACTGCTAATGCTATTAACGCTTCGCAGGGCTTGACTCCTAAACTCGCCAAAAAACACAGATGCGGGAAGACCAATTTGATTATTGTAAGTCACGACACTCAACAAAACTGAAACTGCAGCCAATACCACTGTTGACCACCTGAGCCACAGCGCCAACAGGAGACAAGATGTTAGTGATAGCATGCCTGCTGCAATTATTTCGTGGATATCCTGTCTGACATAAGCTCCTTTGAAGGAAAAAAACAGTGTTGCTGCGAGCGCTAAACTTGTAGGAATACTCTTAAACCCCAGAGAGATCAGTAGCGCCAATAGACATCCCACAATGTAGATCAAGACCGTCCAGATCGACCCCGTCGTAGACATTGCGTCCGTATAACCAGAGACAATAGGGAGAATTCCCAAAGTATGCGAGACAAGTCCCGGCAGTGTCTGCCCTGCGGCCAACCAAAGAGCAATCACCGTTGAAACATATATAATAACGGGCGCCACTCTTATTTTCCAAGGGGCCTGCAATAAAAAAAGCAAACCTAGCAACACGATAGAAGATATAGCAAAAGTGCCTTTTACTAGAGTAATACATGCAAGAGCTAACAACCCCATCACAGCTAGTAAACTCAAGCGTTCCTCAATGAAGTCGATGCGAATTACAAGGAACGTCATGAACGGCACAATGAGAAAAAGCGCATCCCGCAAGTACAGGCTAGCAATAACTGAAATCAACCCTCCCCAGACTAATAAAAAAATACTACCCGATATATTTTTTGAAGAAACTCTGAGAAATGAGAGAGATAAAAATAGTCCTATAAATGACGAAATCGCGACAGTCCACCCAAAAAGACCCGGATAGTAGTTCTTCGTATAAACTGCGCTAAAGGGGCCAAAGGTAAACAATATATCCTGACCAAATGACATTCCATGCGCTGAAGCATAGTTCATTCCCAACTGCCACGAGTGCTCTAGATCATCCCCAGGAAACTCGGGCAACCAAGGGACTATATACATAAGGGTTACCGCCAGCGAGACAAGAAAGCCCACTAACAAAAAACACCCCTCTAATCGTAATTGCCAAAATCGCATATAAAACTCTCTTGAATTGGAGCGTATCAGCGTCGCTCATCGCAGATTCACAAACATACCTCCCTCGGGAAGGTATTTAACCATGCAACAAGTATCACCTAATGCTTAATGTAAAATGAGTGATTAAGGATGCCGAGCTTCTATGCTCAAATTTATAACGTACTTGATAAGAAATCGAATACAGTACTTTCTACAAATGGGACAATGTACGCAAGGCCGCAAGAACCACAGCGGCCAAGCGCTATTAACAATCAAGGCTCAAGGCGACGCTGCTGATGAATCCAGTCAACGATTTCCCCGTCAGGGGTATACCCGCTCACCGTGTCACGCAGCAACTGACGTACTCGCGAATAATCATCCTGCTCAACGGCACTGAGAAGCTCTGCTAATCGCGCTTTGAGAACATCCCAAGATAAGTGATCCTCGTTGGCACTCATAATCATTGGGTGCTGGGTCGACGCTACATTGTCACCAATCAACAACTCTTCATATAGCTTTTCGCCTGGACGCAACCCGGTAAATTGGATAGATATGTCGCCCTGCAAGTTTCTGTCTGAGCGGATACTCAAGCCCGACAGATGAATCATCTTCTCCGCCAACTCAACAATTCTAACCGGCTCTCCCATATCAAGAACAAAAACGTCTCCGCCCAATCCCATCGATCCGGCCTGAATCACAAGCTGAGCTGCTTCAGGAATGGTCATGAAATAGCGGGTGATTTTCGGATGCGTGACCGTCAACGGTCCACCTTGCTTGATCTGGCTATGAAATAGCGGAATTACCGAACCTGAAGACCCCAGAACGTTGCCAAAGCGAACCATGGTGAAGCGTGTCCTGTTGACGTGAGACACATTTCCCTTTTCACCGAATAGTATCGGCGCTAGCTCTCTACTGAGGGCTTGTAAGGTAAGCTCAGCAAGTCGCTTGGTACTGCCCATGATATTGGTGGGACGCACAGCTTTGTCAGTGGAAATAAGTACGAAGTTTGATACTCCCGTCTGCAGGGCAGCTTGCGCGGTATTCAACGTACCAATTACATTATTAAGAACTCCCTCTGCGATATTGTGTTCAACCATTGGAACATGCTTATACGCAGCGGCGTGGTAGACAGTGTCAACTCGCCAAGTCTTCATCACATCAATAAGCTTATCCTGATGACGAATGGAGCCCAAAATCGGCAGTAACCGAATAGAAATCGACTCACGGCAGCAACGCTGCTCCAATTCTGAAAGAATGCTATATAAATTGAACTCACTGTGCTCAAACAACAAAAGGGTAGTTGGTCCCAGAGAAAAAATTTGACGGCACAACTCCGAGCCAATTGAGCCGCCCGCCCCGGTCACCATAACCACTTTTCCCTTGATGCAGTGTTCCAGCAACTCGGGGTGCGCAGGTACTGAGTCGCGCCCCAATAAATCAGCTATATCAACCTCTTGGATATCTTCGACTTTGACTCTGCCGCTAGCCAGATCTGTGAAGTTCGGGACACTTCGCACGTGAAGCGGGAACCCTTCCAGGAGGTTGAGTATCTCCCTTCTCCTCGCGCGAGTTGATGATGGCAGGGCGAGAAGGATTTCTTGAGCTCCGGTCACGTCAATCATTTGCTGAATGTGCTTGGGCTTGTAAACCTGAAGTCCTGAGATCGAACGGTCTGAAATACTTGGATCATCATCAATGAACGCCACCGGACGCATAACACGACCCATGCGAAGGGCGGCAACCAGTTGATTACCTGCAACGCCAGCACCGTAAATTGCAACTTTTGTCAGCCCATCCTGACGGTTAGTAAAAGGTACATGCTGAGCGGCCGTAAACCAGTCACCCATAAAGTACTGACGCATGCAGAGCCGTAGCCCGCCAATGATGACCATGCTGAGCCACCAATAATTGAAAATGATTGATCGCGGAACCACAGCCTCATGATTGCTATACCAATACACCACGACAGCCAGAATTAAGGATGAGAGACTGACAGCTTTGATAATCGCAACAAGCGCATCATTGCCAAAGTAGCGCATCACAGCACGATACATGCCGAAACGAATGAAAAGCGGTATGGCAACAACCGGTGCAAAAGCGAAAAGCCAGAAATGAACCTTGATTGGGTTATACATATCATCTATGCCCAGTCGCACAATAAATGCTAACCAAAGAGCAATCCACACGAGCACAATGTCGGTAGCCACCTGCAAAAGTCGCTTCCTTCGACGTGGAAGACCTAGCAGAGAAGATCTGATTTTATCCATGACATCATCCGACACCGTATTACGCCTCCATCTGTACGCGCTCACATGGGAAGCCATTGTACGCACCTGAAAAATCTGGAGCTACAAAGATATCGACCCCAGAAAAGCTACAAGATTGCTCTTGGGGTGAAATCCCGAGCCTGCATATGAAAGCTGGCCAACCAGAAAAGAAAAGATGAAAACAATTCTCAATTGCAGCGTAAAAATAAGAAAAGGTGTGGCCAAGCTTTCCTTGGTCCAGTCCCTTCCTAAACGAAGGCTCTTCAGCAAGTCAAGCATTCAGTAGCACGACGCCACCAGAATCACGCCCCCCCCCCCCCCCTCTAAACTGCGGGGCGAGAACGCCCTTGAGTTTTCTTCAAATTGATCAGAATTTTCGAATGGATAGCAGATCAGTTTGTGATATTTTAAATAGATTACAAAAAACCAACAGAATACGACGACAGACACGGAAGGTTATTGATTGCCGATTGTTAAGTACCAAAAAAACAACCAAGTTCAAAGTGAAAATTTAGAAATACCCCACGTTGCAATATTGATGTGCACCTATAATGGCGAGCGCTTTCTCCGGCAGCAACTCGACTCTTTTTTTACGCAGTCGCATAGCAATTGGACACTCGTAGTTTCTGATGACGGCTCACAAGATGGCACGCAACGACTACTAGAGGACTACACTGAACGGTGGGGCGCCGATCGCATCCACATTACCGATGGCCCTCAGCGTGGCTATGTTGCTAATTTTCTCTCACTGACCCGAAAAGCAAAAGCTCTGGTGACAGCTGATTTTTACGCTTGGTCCGATCAAGATGACGTATGGAAAGAAGACAAACTACAGGTTGCTCTTCAACACATAGGCAATACCGCTACAAATGTCCCTGCTTTGTATTGCGGCCGCACGCAACTGGTTAGTGAAGCTGGAAGCCTTATCGGTCAATCGACCAACTTCAAACGCCCGCCCCACTTTTTAAACGCATTAGTGCAAAGCATCAGTGGCGGCAATACCATGGTATTTAATCAGGCCGCGCTGAAACTTCTCGAGGCAACTCATGAAGACGTAATGGTGGCGTCCCATGACTGGTGGGCGTACCAGCTTATATCAGGAGCCGGAGGTATAATCTACTTCGACAGCGAAGCAAAAATTTTTTATCGACAGCATGAGCACAATATAATTGGCAACAAACAAGACTGGCAAACCAAATTTAAACACCTAGCAATGGTGTTTCGCGGATTGCATTCCGATTGGAATAGCCAAAATATTGCAGCACTTGAAAGCATGCAGCAGCATCTCAAAAAAGAAAATCAACTAATACTCGAACAGTTCAAAACGGCAAGGCAAGAAAAACTGCCCAAAAGACTAATACAACTTATCAAGCTAGGTATTTACAGACAAACTGTCAAGGGCAATATCGCAATGTATGGCTCTATTCTGCTTAAAAAAATATAACCCATTCAAAAACGTAAACTTGAAGTTATTAAAACCGGTATCACTGCATAGGCAATCAACCGGAAAAGCGTGATATAAATATGACAACGTATAGCAGTATGCTAAAAATCTTCTCACCCACCTCCAAGAGAAGCGCCACGCTAATCACCTGCAGACAGATGATAGAGACTCCCACCAAGCCCCTCCACACCGCCTAGAATGAAGAGCGAAACTCAGCCCGCTCTCAAACCAACCTCACAATAGCCAATTTATGAGCAAGAGCTCGATTGCGACGACTTGTAAGCTAAGGCTTTTAGCGCCAAAATGTGCGTAGTGTGACCACCCTCCAAGAGCCAGCCTGAGAAAAGCATCACAAATCTCAATTAAAGTCAACGAGAAAAGGAGTATTTCAAACTGCCGCTAGATCGCCGACATCAGACAGGTGCGACGGATATGGGACCCGGGAAGGTATGACGAACAGCTCACTCCTAACTCGCGGTAGAGGAAATCAAGAGATATTATGGAGAAATGTCATAGATGAGAGCGACCGCCCTTGGGCTTGATTTTACCTCATCCGAGAGAAAAGTCTTGGGGGATGCTAGCGACAGCTTTCAATGGAACCCTATTCCTGGGAAATCCATTCAACCTATAAATGCCACCCCTTCATTACCCAAGTTGACCAGTTTGGTTCGGCAGTATTTTTATCGGTTATTTTGCATCATCGGAATCAGAAATTTCATGGAGGGTCTATGCGTGATTCGCTAGGGCAAACACCTGATGTCTTGTTCGACATTCATCCAACTCGACCTGCCCAATTCTTAAACGCTGGTTCATCACCATGGAATTGTATTTGAAATGAAAGAATTTAGTATCTCCCCAGTCGAGATGATCTCTAGCCTTTGGCGGAATCGGAGTCTGGGGCTCGCACTGATCAAACGCGAAGTAATTGGTCGTTACCGTGGTTCGGCACTAGGTCTACTGTGGTCATTTTTGACACCGGTACTAATGCTCATTGTATACACATTTATATTCAGTGTCGTATTCAAAACAAAATGGGGAGGTGGAACAGGATCCAAGGCTGAGTTCGCGCTGATACTGTTTGCAGGGCTTCTGGTATTCAACTTCTTTTCGGAGTGCATCGGTAGAGCCCCAAATCTTATAATCGCAAACGGGAACTACGTTAAAAAAGTCATCTTCCCGTTAGAAATATTGCCTTTTGTAAGTATTGGAGCAGCTCTTTTTCATACATTTGTCAGTTTTTTGGTCTGGCTAATCTTCTATCTTCTATTCTTGGGCGAACCTCACTTTACGCTCCTGCTGTTTCCTGTCGTTCTTTTGCCACTGATACTATTATCTCTAGGTATCTCATGGTTCCTCGCTTCCCTAGGTGTATATCTTAGAGATGTTGGGCAAATTATCGGCGTCTTTATTACAATGCTGATGTTTCTCTCTCCCATTTTTTACCCCGTAAGCGCATTGCCAGAGAAATTTCAACTATTCATGCACTTGAATCCGCTTACATCCGTTATAGAACAGGTTAGAGAAATACTAATCTCCGAAACGGTACCGAATATTGGACTCTTTCTCGTCAACCTATTGATCTCAGCAGTTTTCGCCTGCCTAGGATTTGTGTGGTTTCAGAAAACTCGGAAAGGTTTTGCAGATGTGCTCTGATATAGTTATAAAGCTTGAAGGTGTTGACAAGTGCTATCAAATATATGAGAAGCCGAGAGATCGGCTTCTTCAAATGTTTGCTTTCGGTCGCAAGAAATACTCACAGGATTTTTGGGCCCTACGAAATATTTCGTTTGAAGTCAAAAGAGGTGAGACCGTTGGAATTGTCGGGCGAAACGGGAGTGGCAAGTCGACTTTACTGCAAATTATTTGCGGCACGTTAAATACCTCTGCCGGCACCGTGCAGACAAATGCAAGAATCGCAGCATTACTTGAGCTCGGTGCGGGCTTCAACCCGGAGTTTAGTGGCCGGGAGAATGTGTATTTAGCGGCGTCACTCTATGGGTTGACACCTGCTCAAATTACAGAACGCTTCGAAGATATCACGGCCTTTGCAGATATTGGCGACTTTATAGATCAACCAGTCAAATCCTATTCTAGTGGGATGTTTGTTCGACTAGCGTTTGCCGTAATCGCGCACGTCGACGCTGAGATCCTCATCATCGATGAAGCTCTGGCAGTAGGAGACGCATTTTTCACCCAAAAATGTATGCGGTTTTTGCGTAATTTCATGGCCAACGGAACAGTCCTGTTTGTAAGCCACGACACTGCGGCAGTAAAAGCTCTCTGCACCAAAGCTATCTGGCTAAGGAATGGCACGCACGTTGCTACTGGCCCGGCTAAAAACATCTGTGATGCCTACCTGGCAGAAATAATAGAATCAAATCAAGGCAACACAGATGTTCCGTCCAATGAGCAAATTCTGAAACAGATCGAGACTGACGCAGAAGATATCGGTGACGCTGTTGATGGTGAAACGCTTTGGTTTTTGCCATTTCGAACAACTGAAACCGGATTTGGGGCTGGAGGAGCCAAGGTCGTTTCAGCGACGTTCCGAGATACTGAAGGGAATATAATTCAAAAAGCAAAGCACCATACTACGGTGGTGTTTCAGATCGACGTTGAAGCACTGCAAGAGATCAAGTCTCCAATCGTTGGGTTCTTTGTAAGAGATCGCCTCGGGCAAACACTGTTTGGATCGAATACGTTTGCGGCCGATAAAGCTCAAGTAATAAACTGCTCTATGGGCGGCCGTTTACACGCATCTTTCCAGTTTGTTTTTCCTGCACTACCTGATGCTGACTATACCGTATCGATTGCTATCGCCGATGGGACTCAGCAAGAACATACTCAGTTGCAGTGGATTCATGATGCTCTTGTAATCAAGGCTCAAGGTGTATCTGACGTTGGAGGGCTGGTTGGTCTTCCAATGCAAGTAGTAGAACTCTATAAATCAAGCCTGTAATTACGTGCTTAACTGAATGAACAGTGGTATTCCCAAATGAATAGTCTTGACAATGCAGCTTTAATTAACAACTCAATGCTTATCGCACCAAGACGCAACGTGTTGAGTGCGTGGACGGGACACGTTCCGTTCGCCGGGTGGCTAATGCAAACACAAAAGCCAGGTGTATTTGTAGAACTCGGTACACATTTGGGAATGTCTTATTTTGCCTTCTGTCAGTCTGCCGTAGAAGGTAATATCGATACACGGTGCTACGCGGTAGATACCTGGGAAGGCGATGCACACGCAGGATTCTATAACGACAACATTTTCAACGAAATTTCCTCCCATAATGAAGAACATTTCAGCGCATTTTCGAGACTTATTCGTCAGCGCTTTGATGATGCAGCCTTAGAGTTTGCTGACGGTTCTGTTGATTTACTGCACATCGACGGCTTCCATACCTATGAAGCCGTAAGCCATGACTTCGAAACATGGAAAAGCAAGCTTTCCGACAGAGCCGTCGTTATTTTCCACGATATCAACGTTCGTGATTCTGGATTCGGCGTTTGGCGATTTTGGGAAGAAATTACCAAGAGCTACCCGCACTTCCGCTTCGATCACTACCACGGTCTAGGCGTCCTTCTGGTCGGTACAGAGCAAAATGCTCAACTAAAAGAACTATGCAATCGTTCTAGTGAAGACGGAAAATTTTTAAAGAGCCTATATTCTCGGTTGGGCGAAGTGCCTTCGTTGCGCTATCAATTAGGGCAGGCTGCGCAAAGAATTTATCATCTGGAAAGCTCGAACAGTGAAGCCGCTGCCGAGATAGCGCGGTTAAATGAAGAGATCGTTAACCTAACTAATGATCATCAGATCACACTTGCAAATGAAATCGCCCGAATTAAAAATGAAGAAGAGCTCCGTGTGGCATCGTTGAAAAACTCTACGTCATGGAAATTAACGGCACCTCTTCGAAAGTTGATTGCTTTGATTAAGCGCTGACACAGACAGCACGCCAAGGAAATTGCGTAGTGACAAAGCATAGAATAATTTTGGTTGATACAAAAAGTAGCAACCCCAATCATTATATTTGCATAGCCCTCCATCGGGCGCTTATGAATAGCCCCGATGTAGAAGTAGTTATTAAGGCAGAACTCAATGAAGCGGTGCCGTTGGCGGTTGCAAATAAATGTAACTTATTTTTCGCATTCGACGGAGAGGAACTAAATCGGGCAATTTGTTTACGCTTGGCCGCCATCTGTACTCACTCCGTTCTCTGGGTCACTGAAGACCCGTATGAACTAAGTGTGAACGTCGCTAACTCGGATATGTTTAACCTTATTTTCACCAATGATTCCGCTTCGGTATCTGCGTATGGCGATAAAGGTAGGCATCTTGCACTGGCTGGAGCGAAACCATTCCATTTCATTCCTGTGCAAAGTGCAACGATGTCTCTGCGTTATGACGTTTTTTTTGCAGGTACCGCTTGGCCAAATAGAGTGGAATTGATCCGCGAAATGCTAGGGTCCAATTGGGCAGACGAAGGAATTAAAGCGAAAATTGCTCTACCTACCAATCCACATTTACCTAAAGTAAACCTATCGCTGCCAGCGAGCCAACTGAACTGGAGAACATCTCCGATTGATTTCGCAAGATTTGCGAATTCCAGTGTGGCAACATTGGTCCTCCCACGGGTATTTTCTTCGTCGGGTCAAAATGAATTTGCAGAGACCCCACCACCGCGCCTTTTCGAAGCGGCGTTGGCGGGCACAGTGCAACTAGTCCAAACAAAAATAGAAGAAGCCGCGGAATATTTCGAACCAGGAAAAGAGTTTATATATTTCGAAGGTGCTCAGGACCTGATCGAATCCGTAAAAAAATTACGCTCTGACCCCGAACTACGCTATGACATCGCTGTTCGAGCACAAAATAAAGCACTGGCACAGCATTGCTATGAGAATAGAGCCTCTTACGTTCTATCGGAACTTCAGAAACTCCCATCAGCATCCTTGACTGAAATAGCTCAGCCGATCGTCGTAGGACAAACAAAACCACGCCTGCTATTCGTTGTTCACAACGTTGTAGCAAACGGGAACTTTGGTGGCGTTGAAGTTTATTTACATAATATCAGCCAAGTTTTACGCGATACATACGAGATTTATTTCTACTCTCCTTGCATGAAAAAAGTATCGAATGCTCTTCTCCTCAATGAAACAGGAGAGCACATTGAAACATTTTCTTTTTCAGCAGTACTCTCTCCTTGGCAGGTTACTTGCCAGGAAAGGGAAAAGGCTTTCGTATCGATTTTAAACCGCTACAATATATCTACCGTCCACTTTCACCATCTGATTGGTCACGTTCCAAGTCTTGTCGAAGTGTGCAAAACGTTGGGCGTACCGTCGGTGATGACCTTTCATGATTACTACGCAATATGTCACAAATTTACATTGCTATCATTTAAAGGAAATTACTGCAAACCCGACGAAATTTCACAATCTCAATGCGATGTTTGTCTGTGGAATTCTCACCAGATCTTACCCGGTGGTCAATCTACACGTAGAGCAGTGTGGGATCAAATTTTGGCATCTTCCGATTCGCTAATTTTCAACACCAAAGGTAGCCAGGAATTGACGGAGAGAATCTATCCGTCCGTGGCAACACACTCCAATATCAACGTACTGCCAGTACCAACCCTTTTGCAAGCGTCCGCAAGGGAAAGATCTGAAAATTCAGCACTCCCTTTAAAGGTAGCCATCCTAGGAAATTTCGCGAGTCACAAAGGTGGAGACGTTATCAGTCGAGTGATTCCCCTGCTTGAGAAGCACGCTATTGAGTTTCATATCTTCGGACGTGTTGATGGCGGCTACTTTTGGCTAAATGACCACAAGGCACTTCCTCAGGTCTTTGTTCATGGTGGATTTGATCCTGGTCAGATTCCGGAAGAAATTTATTCTTGCCATGTGTCTTTACACACCTCTATCTGGCCAGAAACCTATTGTTTAACATTATCTGAAGCTTGGGACTGTGGTTTGGTACCCATTGTTAGCGATATTGGCGCACTTGGCGAGCGTGTTACTCATGGTGTGAATGGAATAAAGATTCCCGCTGACTCCGAGGGTGCATTATTCACTGTTCTTCTTCAACTAAAAGATAACCCTGCTCTATTAGATAACTATAGGAATAACGCAGTCAATGCGCCTATCGCACGTACAGATACTCATATCGCAGGACTTAACGCGATATATCGTAATCTTATGTCCCATAAAAATTACTGCATCGAAACCCAAAGAGACCTTGAACCATTTAGCCTGAGCCAATTGCAGAGGCCTATCGCGGAGGTCTGGGCGATTTCCGCAGCGTCCAGAGGGATATCTGGGGGTAAAAATCACATAAGCAGAATTCGCCATTTAGTTACGGGACTGACCGCACACTTCGTAGATCACTGGAAGCGCCACGGCATAAAATCCGCAGTGCGCATAAGTATTCGTTACATTTCTAGGCGTTTGTAAAGTGAAAGTATTAATTTGTGGTGCGTCTCCCGACCGTGTGAACAATAATGCAGTGCTGCGGAATTACGTCGCACGCGGTTTCTCCGAAATACTGAATGACGAGAGCGTTACCTCCTGCTCATTAGATATTTCCAACGAGATAGCGAAGAGCTTTCTACCCGACCTTATTGTTGTTTTTGGGTCCTGTATGCCAGACAGTTGCAACTATACTGGCGTTAGGGACTACTGCAATCGCTCCGGGGCTACGCTCGCGTTCTGGCTTCACGATGATCCGTACGAATTTGATCTAAACTTCAAAATCCTTAAATACGCCGATTATATTTTTTCCAATGATCGTTGGGCCGTAGAGCACATCAACCACCCCAGAGTGTTTCACCTTCCATTGGCTGCGGATAAAAGGGCTCATTTCATCGATGTTTCAGAAAGCATCGATAGAGACATTTTCTTCTGCGGCGTCGGATTTCAAAATCGTGCGCAATTGCTTTTGGATAGCCAAAATGTTTTAAGTAAGTTCAATGTAGAAGTTCTCGGCGCGGAATGGCCCGAGACGTTGAACTTCAGTAAAAATATGCGGGTTTCGAATGATGAAATGTCGAGACACTATAATTCCTCTCTAGTTACGTTAAATATAGGGCGCCGACACAATCTGGCTAATGACAAATACCAATTAGATGCGACGACGCCTGGACCGCGAACTTTTGAAGCAGCTATGGCAGGCACCGTTCAATGCTATTATCTAGAAGGATTGGAAATTTCTGATTACTTCACTATAGATGAAGAAATATTAGTATTCGATTCTCCTACAGAACTAGCATCGATAGTCGACGAGTTACGCTCTTCGCCGTCACGTCGTAGAAACATCGCAGAGCAGTCTCAATCTCGCGCGCTTAAAGACCACACCTATGCCGCACGGGCTAAATCAATGCTAAGTATTCTAAAAATAATCTAAATGGTTGGCTAATAAATGATTGAGTTCTATGAATTAAAATATTCACTGAGCGCCTTTTTAATTATATCGCTAATAGTTTTTTTGGGGTTCCTTCCATGGATTCCTTCTAGAAAAACGACAACCGAACAATCAAATAAGGGTTTGATTGAGAGAGTCTGCTTATCCGTAGTTGCCTCCGTGCTTTATCTGGCAATCGTCGGGTGCCTTATCGCCATTACCCCTTTACATTTGCGACATGCTATCGCCCTATTATTTACAGTGCCGCTTCTAGCTCTGGGAACAATTAAAACGATTAAACTCTTTAGATGTCATTGTTATAAAACCCCATCATCCCTGGACATGTTCATTATTGGTGGTTTTTTTATTTTTGCTATTTCAATACTCTTCTTATCAAGTATAAAGTTTCCGTTAAAAGACAACTTACCGGATGGTGCTTATGTTGATAAAGAGCATGTCACTTCAGTCAGAATTCAATCCATCACAGGTGGCCTGCCAGCAGACAATGTAATTCCGTATGTTGTGCAGGAATATATGGCCAGAAGCATATCATTCATAAATAACAGTCCTATATTACCTGGTCAGCACGTTGCTAACAGACCGATACTTGTCAGCCTTATTGCTCTGCCGATACGGATGACTCTAAGATCGGTGAAACCCCAAGGTGATCTTCCCACATTCGGATACGTCGATACGCAATGGCCCGATTTCCGGATACTCTTACGAGATCAAGCGACTTTTCCGATATTCTTAGGAGTCGCTGTATTTCTGAATGCCTGTCTATTGCTGGGTGTTGGTTTGGTCGCTACAAAAATTGAAAATATCAAATGGTATAACAGTGCATTGATATTTATGTTATTCGCAACAAGTCCATATTTCATATTTCAGACATTATTTACCTGGCCAAAATCCTTTGCAGGTTTTTTCATAATCACGTCATTTTTTTTCTATCAAAAACACCGAACCCCCCTGATAACTGGTGGGTTGTTAGCGTTGGCTTATCTCTCTCACCCTTACGCGATAGGTTATCTCATTGTAACAATTGCAGCACTTCTCACTATAGAAAAGCGTAGCAGTATATATACAAGAGTTGTAAACGCCACGTTACTTTGCCTAGCGTTTGCTGTCGTAGTGACCCCTTGGTTTCTCTGGACAAAATTATACTTGGGCGGAAGCTCAGACCTTATATCTCAGAATTTTAACTTTGCAAATCTCAGCCCATTTCAGTTTATTTGGCCGCGAGTAGCCAATTTGATGAACACGATGTTACCGGTTCATTTGCTGACTTTCGACACACACTTGACTTCGATATATATTCAGAGTTCCTTGAACTTGGCAGGGGCATTAGGAACTTTAGTTCTCTCGTGTTCGGCCAGTATGGCTATTTTTAATTCACTTATGAAATATGCGCCTACGGCTGAACTCTCGGCCATCCAAGCGCATACGGAACTTAAACAAGCGACACTATTGTTCGGTGTCGCTAGTACCCTTCTAGCTTGTATTTTTAGCAATCCCGGGTACCCGCTATTGCATGGCTGGCAACCCTTTGCAGCATTGATTATTGTATTAGGCGTGCACTGGGCTAGTGTTTCAAGAATGGCTTTGGGTATTTTCTGGATACAGGTAATAATAAACCTCTTAATGACAGTAGTTTATTTTTATCGCCGCTCAGTAATCGATATTTAATCGCAGCAACAAAATATAGACGATTACCCGCTCAGAGTGAGTAAAATTCACTCTGCAGCGTTCTGAAATCATCGGGGCTAAGCTTGAGACTTGGTAGACTTCTTCTAAAGGCAAGGGAGATATGGTATTTTCTAGCATTGCTGCGTAGCTGAAAGAGCTATCAACCGTTACATAATAACTAACAGTTTAAATTCCGCCGGTTCAGCTTCCGCCAGGCAAGCCATCAGGGAAGTTCTTGTGACAACACTCAACATACCACTCATTATTGATCTAGACGGAACGCTTCTGCGTTCTGATTTACTGCTAGAAACCGGGCTTTCCTACATCCGTCATAACCCACTTGAATTGTTTAAACCATTGATATGGTTGGTAAATGGGAAAGCAACTCTGAAACAGAAGTTGGCTGAGGCTACAGACATTGATGTCAGCGTATTACCCTACGACGCCGCAGTGCTCGAATTCATTCAGGCGGAAAAACGTAATGGCCGCATGATTGTTTTAGCGACGGCAAGCCATCGTTCTTTGGCGGAGCGTATCGCTCAGCACCTCGATTTGTTTGATCAGATTTTAGCTAGTGATGGGGTCTGCAATTTATCCTCTCATCGTAAACGTGATTTATTGGTGCAACACTACGGAGAGAAAGGATTCGATTACGCCGGTAACTCACACGATGATATCCTCGTGTGGGCTGCTGCTAGAGATGCTTATGTGGTTAATCCTGAACGTGGTGTTGAACGTAAAGCGCGAGCCACAGGGAATGTTAAACAGATTTTTCAAACAAATCCTTCTCTGCCAAAAGACTGGGTAAGAGCTCTTCGTCTACATCAGTGGTTGAAGAATATTTTGATTTTTGTTCCATTAATTGCCGCCCATAAATTATTTAGTCCATTATTGTTATGGGAAGGAATAATCGCATTCTTCCTATTCGGTCTATGCGCATCTAGTGTTTATATACTAAATGATCTCTTGGATCTTGCTGATGATCGTCATCACAAAAGCAAACGTAATCGCCCATTTGCCGCAGGTAGACTATCCATAAGAACCGGGATCTTCATATTCCCCGTTTTGCTAGTGGCTTCATTCGCTGGAGCGACGTTTACATTATCCTACGAGTTTGTGGCTGTTTTGGCTGCATATTATATTTTAACATTAATTTACTCACTGCTGCTAAAACGAAAAATGGGCATCGATGTAATCGTATTGGCGTTGTTATATACAATACGCATCGTTGCGGGAGCAGCTGCATTTAGCTTAGCATTAACTTTCTGGATGTTAGCTTTTTCAATGTTCATGTTTTTGAGCCTAGCCCTGGTAAAGCGCTATTCTGAGTTGCAGGAAGCTAGAAAGAAGGGGCAGTTAGAAAAGACTCGAGGACGAGGTTACTACCCGAACGATCTCGAGATGATATCGTCGCTTGGAGCTTCTTCTGGTTACCTGTCGGTAATGGTATTAGCTTTATATATTCATGACCAAGCGACAGGAGAACTATATTCGCACCCTCAAGTAATATGGCTTGCCTGTCCGCTCTTACTATTCTGGATAACACGTGTCTGGATGCTTACACATCGAGGGGAAATGCATGATGATCCTGTTGTTTTTGCAATCCGAGATAAAGTAAGTTTCGCCGTAGGAATACTATTTTGCCTCGTATTCTGGATAGCAGCATGATTCCAACACTGTACTCTTGGGGACGCTACCCCAACAATCCGCAACATTCGCACCCAAATCATTGGCAAGAAGAGCTGAAAGTTTTGCTCGACTCAATGGCATCCGAATATGGAACTACTCTTCCTTACGGAAATGGACGAAGTTATGGCGATAGTTGTATGGCCGCATCCGACCACGTAATAACTATGCGAAGCATGGATCGATTCGTTCATGTTGACTGGGAGACGGGAGTTATTATTGTTGAGGCAGGTATTACTCTTTCAGAGGTTTTAGCTGCAACCATACCTAATGGCTGGTTCCTTTCTGTCACCCCCGGAACTCAATTTGCCACAATTGGGGGCGCTATAGCTAATGATGTTCATGGAAAAAATCACCATTCAAAAGGCACGTTCGGAAACCACTTACTTAGCTTTGGATTAATCAGAAGCGATGAGGGCCATTTAACTTGTTCCCCCACCATTAATCCAGAAATGTACACTGCAACTGTCGGAGGTTTGGGACTGACAGGGATCATTACTTTTGCCGAGATCCAACTACTACCTATAAACTCTAGTGAGATTGATAGCCATACCATTCGTTTCGGCAACCTGACTGAATTCTTTACACTCTCGTCCGAACTTGATTACAAACATGAATATAGTGTCGCATGGATTGACTGCTTAGCATCTGGCAACAAAATCGGACGCGGAGTTTATATAGTTGGTGACCATGCACGTTATGGAGAGTTAGCACTAAGCGGCAGTGCGACATTAGCTGTTCCGTTCACACCACCACTGTCTTTAATCAATAATTATTCTTTACGCGCATTTAATGAGTTGTATTGGCGCGCGCACCCAACTAAATCGGTTCAAAACCGTATTAGTTACGAGCCTTTTTTCTATCCTCTTGATCGGATCAAGAACTGGAACCGCGTTTATGGGCCGCGAGGCTTTCAACAGTATCAATGTGTCATTCCAGATGCATCTGCTGAGATAGCCATTAAAGAACTCTTGAAGGCTATCTCCAAGAGCGGCCAGGGATCGTTTCTTGCGGTACTTAAGCGTTGTGGTGATATAAAGTCTCCTGGTCTAATCTCCTTTCCGCTCCCCGGTACATCTCTTGCGCTGGACTTCCCTCACAGATCTAATTTAAATAACCTCTTTAGTCATCTTGATGAAATTGTTAGGCGATCCGGAGGGCGATTGTACCCAGCGAAAGATGCGCATATGAGCGGCAATGACTTTCGTCATGCATACCCTGAATGGGAGCGTTTGGAGTCTATGCGCGATCGTTCATTAGTTTCCCGATTCTGGAAGAGAGTTACAGAATGAAAAAGATCCTTATCATAGGTGCGACATCGACTATCGCCACAGCTTGCGCGCGGCTTTGGGCTGTTCAAGGTGCAGAAATGTTCCTGGTAGGCCGTAATCAATTGAAGTTGGAGCAAACTGCTGCTGATATGAAGGCACGCGGTGCTGGCGAAGTCACGACTTACGTCATGAACTTTTCAGATTTCGATGCTCATCAAAAAATGATAGACAGCTGCTTGTCAGCACTAAAGCAAATAGATATTGGCTTCATTGCTCATGGCACTCTTCCCGATCAACAAGTCTGTGAGCACGACGTAAACAAAGCAGTAGAAGAATTCACTATTAATGGCATCTCAGTAATAGCAATACTTACAAAACTCGCCAACCAATTTGAAGTCCAACGTTGCGGTACGCTTGCAGTTATTTCTTCTGTCGCTGGAGATAGAGGTCGCCCGACCAATTATTTGTATGGTGCAGCAAAAGGAGCAGTCTCCATTTTTTGTGAAGGGTTAAGAGCTCGACTATTTAAAGTAGGTGTACATGTTATGACAATAAAGCCCGGTTTTGTCGATACTCCTATGACCAAAGAATTACCTCTACCTGCGCGCCTCGTAGCGAGTCCTGAGCAAGTCTCACTCACTATAGTCAAGGGAATCGAAAGAAACGTCGATACTCTTTATACTCCAGCATTCTGGACTATTATAATGTTAATTATCAGGTCTATTCCATCGTTTATTTTTAAGAGACTATCGCTATAACCATTTCGAGAGACTGATGCTCGTGTAGACGACCAGTTTCGCGCTTACTTCATACCAATTATTTCTCGAGCTACATTTTATGAAAGATAAAATTATCCTCCCAGGTGGCGCAGGTCTAGTAGGCCAGAATTTGGTAGCTCGGCTAAAAGCGAAAGGTTATAGCAATATCATCGTACTTGACAAACATGAAAACAACTTAAAAATTCTAAAACAGGTCCATCCAGATATTGTCGCTGAGTTTGCAGACCTCGCAAAACCAGGACCTTGGCAGCAACACTTTATCCAGGCTGATGTCGTTGTGATGCTCCAGGCACAAATTGGTGGAATTGATTACCAAGACTTTGTGTTAAACAATATTGATTCGACACGCATCATCCTTGACACAATTAAAAATAATGAAAATACTTATTTAGTACATATAAGTTCATCGGTTGTAGAGTCCGCCGCCGATGACTTTTACACAAAGACCAAAAAAACCCAAGAAAAAATGGTCATCGATAGTGGTATCACCTGCCCTATTCTCCGGCCGACCCTGATGTTTGGTTGGTTTGACAGAAAGCATCTTGGATGGCTTTCTCGCTTTATGAAAAAAGTGCCAGTTTTTCCAATACCGGGAGACGGGCGATACATGCGCCAACCTTTATACGCCGGCGATTTCTGCAATGTGATAATTAGCTGTATTGAACATCGCACCCGGGATGGCATATACAATATTTCAGGACATGAAAAAATAGATTACATTGATATAATTCGAGAAATCAAGCGTGCGACGGCATCTAATACTGCTATTTTAAAGATACCTTATAGCCTGTTTTATTCACTTATTTGGGTTTGGTCGTTATTTGATAAAAACCCGCCATTCACAACTCAACAGTTATCTGCGTTGAGCGCGAAAGATGAGTTCGAAATCATTGACTGGCCCGGTATTTTCGGAGTGTCTTATACGAAATTCAGCGATGCAGTCGACGAAACCTTCAATGACCCCTCTTATGGCAAGATTGTTCTGGAGTTTTGAAAATGGACAAACGTATTGCAGTTTTAGGAGCGGGACCAATGGGCCTAGCTGTTGCATATCAGCTAGCCCGAGATGGTTACCAGCCGACAGTTTTTGAAGCCGATGATCGAATAGGCGGAATGACCGCAGCGTTTGATTTCTCAGGGTTAAGTATTGAACGCTACTACCATTTTCATTGCATTTCTGATCACGCTTTCCTCAAAGTTCTCGACGAATTGGGGCTGGCAAATGAAATGCGTTGGGTAGAAACAAAAATGGGATACTGGTTTAATAATGAGTTACAGCCTTGGGGTAACCCAATTGCCCTTCTACGCTTTCGCGGATTAAGCATGCTCGCTAAATTCCGCTACGGGCTTCACGCTTTTTTATCAACAAAGCGTAACGATTGGAAGCCACTCGATCATGTGGAGGCCACAAGTTGGATCAGACGTTGGGTAGGGAAAGAGGCCTACGATGTTCTTTGGCGCAAACTTTTCGATTATAAATTTTACGATTATACAGATAACCTTTCCGCCGCTTGGATCTGGAGTCGCATCAGACGAATTGGGCGATCTCGCTACAGTCTCTTCCGGGAAAAACTGGGATACCTTGAAGGTGGGTCCGAAACACTTCTGCAGGCAATGCGGACTGATATCATAAGTAACGGTGGCCAAGTCCGCTTGAAATCTGCCGTGTCCAAAGTGGTAATCGAAAATGGCAAGATTCGTGGAATTGAGATTGATGGCAGCTTAGAATCCTTTACTAAAATCATTAGCACAATCCCGTTACCATATGTATCCAAAGTCATACCCGATTTGCCTGTCGAGTTACTTCAAAAATTTAGCGCTGTCAAAAATATCGCGGTCGTATGCGTTATCGTGAAACTTCGGAAAGCCGTAACCGAAAATTTCTGGCTCAACACGAATGATCCGGATATGGATATTCCTGGCCTAGTGGAATATACGAACTTACGCCCTCTCGACCACCATGTCGTTTACGTTCCGTTTTATATTCCCGGAGAGCATCCGAAGTTCTCTGAACCCGATCAAAACTTTATTGACAAGGTCAAAGCCTATCTCAAAAAAATCAATCCTTCGCTTACTGATACCGACTTCATCGACATACGGGCTAGCCGCTATCGTTACGCCCAGCCGATCTGCGAACCAGGTTACTTAGACAATCTGCCTCCCGCCAAGCTCCCTATTAACGGACTTTGGGTCGCTGACACGTCTTATTATTATCCGGAAGATCGTGGCATATCTGAAAGCATTGATTTCGGGAGGAAAATGGCTAAGGAAGCGGTGCTTTAGCGTTGCCAACGATTATTCTTTTAACTTTTTTCCGGCGGTGTAAAAACCGCCAATTTATTTCAGTAGGCACAAAATGTTAATGAATGCTTGTTAAATCCATCGCTGTATAGTAGCTAACAACTGTATATCAAACTATATCAGCCAAAACCTACACTGTATTGACCTATAGTCCTTCCAGATTATCTCAACTAGTCTTGCGCGCCCGCGTCAAACTTGATTGCCAGCAATACTAAGGGTACGTAAGCCAGCACAAGCCCAGCTAATCCATTCAATCTCGAGTTACCAACAGCAATAGAAACAGGCATCAACCAGAAAAGATTGATTCCGATGATGCCAAGTGTAACCCGCCTATGACTCATGTAGAGCCTTGATGCCGATTGATAGGCATGACTGCGATGAGCTAGATAAACCTTCGCACCTCTGAACAGCCTCCTCACCAGCGTGAAAGTTGCATCAACTATGAATACACCAAGTAAAATCAACCAACTCCAAAGGAACACCGGCTTAGTCCACACGGAATACAGCACTATTATACCTAGCACTACACCAAGAAACCCGCTCCCCGCATCACCCATAAAGATCCGCGCTGGAGGAATATTCCACCAAAGGAACCCTGCAACTGCAGCAGCCACAGTCAACGGCAGCCATATCAGCTCACTATTGCCACTAAACCAATACACCAGGCACATACCCAAACAGACGCTGATCGCCTCGGCACTGGCCAAACCATCAATGCCATCCATAAAGTTATAGAGATTGAGCATCCAGACTAAATACAGCAACGCCAGGATATTACCGAGCCATCCCAGATCAATTATGTATCCCAACAGCTCAATTGGCGCGAGCCCGTTCATCAAATACAACGCCCAGGCCGCAGCAGTGAAATGACCAAGCAACCTCCACCTTGCTGCAATATGCCCATGGTCATCGGCAAACCCGATAACGGCAACGAGTAGACCCGAGCCAAGAAGCCCAATCAGGGCCGAAATGCTTAGCAGATCCAAACTCGCAAGCAGGGGCAGTGCCAGTAGAAAGGAAACAACAATAGCGACCCCTCCCCCGCGCGGCGTCGGAACCGAGTGAGAGCTGCGCTCGTTAGGTATGTCTATCAAACTCTTGGCCAAGGCGTATCGACGCAAGAGAAGCGTCAATACCCAGGAAACAGCGAATACAGAGAGTAGCAGCCACCAAACATTCATTGCGTTTGCTTTTCCAAGTAATGGCCAGCGGTCTGGCGCATGGCTTCGTCCATGTTGACGGGAGGAGCCCAACCCAGCAGGTCACGATTCTTAGTGATATCGACTTCCAATGAGCCACATATTCTTTGCACGACAGATTGCCTGCCTAACACTGATGCCGCCACTGCCAGCAACCACTCCGGTACAGGTAAAAGTCGGGCGGGCTTACCCAGTGCACTGGAGAGTCGACACAGCAATTGACTGGTAGACAAATCTTCACCGTCACTGACTAGAAAAATCTGGTTAGCTGCGGCTGGATGATCGATACAGGTGACTATCAGACTCACCAGATTACCGATCGAAACCAGACTTCGCCGATTTCCAATGGCCCCCAGAGGCAAAGGGATACCTTTATCAAGCCAACGCAACATGCTCAGAAAATTAGCTTTTACGCCGGGGCCGTAGACCAGCGGTGGACGAATTATCACGACCTCCATGCCGGTGTCACGACCTAACTGCTTCAATCGCTCCTCCGCCTCGTATTTGGATACCCCATACGGGTCTTGGGGCCTCGGCTGGTCATCGGCATTGAATGGTTTACCTACTACCGTCGATTCGCCATTGACCTTGATAGAACTGAGAAAAATAAAGCGTTTAACTCCGGCTTCGGCGGCACATCGAGCCAACCTTAGGGCCCCCTCCACATTGACCCTACGAAACTCGGCCAACGCGTCGTCTGCAGTTTCGTTCATGACATGCACTCGCGCTGCAGCGTGAATGACAACTTGAACACCACACAGCACCGGCAGTTTTTTGGCATCGGTCAAATTGAAAGTTTGAACTTCACACAACCCTTGAAGCCGAGTGGCTCCGCGCACAGCCGCAACCGGGTAAAACTTTTTCTCGACTAACAGCCTGAAAGCCACCGCCTCTCCAACGAAACCGCCGGCACCTGTAACCAACACTTTCGGAGCGGTCATCTAGACTTGTTTCCTATCAACGCAGTAACCCAACAAATGCAAAAGAAAAACACCTTGTCGCGTACTCTCCGCCGGCAACGCAAAGCACTCAAGGAAAGCGTTATCAATTGCCTGCGACGCAATTCCAGCCACGTTCGCACAAAGGGGTCGCCGCCCCGACCAATCAAGCGCACGATCAACTGCACCTGATTGAACCACCAGCCGTCATGAATTGTTCTATAGCGGGCAACCAACGAACTTAACCCCTTGTTAGCGCCGACCTGATTTCGCTCGTGCTGGCGATAATTCATGGACGGTTCGGGGTCAATGTACCAGCGGTAATGGTGACTACGCGCAAAAGCGTAGCAATACCAGTCATGAAGACTGACGGCTTGCAAAAGCTGCCAATTGTCGAGCATCGACGTCTTCAGTGAGTCTGCGAGCCGCTTGCCCATCACGTAAGTACAACCTGGCCCTGCCGCCTCGAACAGATAGTCCCATTCAACTTGAGGCTGAGCCTTGTCCAGCAGATGAGTTTTACCGTCTGGCCAAAATGCTGTGACATTACTTGAGTAAGCATCGATCTGACGGTCCTGCATTACATGAACCGCACGCTGCAGCTTGTCCACATGCCATACGTCGTCCTGATCGGCGAAGGCAATGAAATCGTACCCCTGAAAGTCGACATCACGGATGAGGCGGAAGAAGTTGCGGGAAGCACCACCAAAACTGCCGGCAGTCGGCAGGATCAAAACCTCAGGGTGTTGCCCAGCGTAAGCCAGGCACCACGCTTCAGTTCCGTCAGTGGAGGGGTCGATACTTATATGAACAGTTACGTCGACCGCTAACTGGCCGAGGATCGAGGCCAACTGCTCTTCGATCCACTGCATGCCATTGTAGGCAGCCAGCAAAACCGCGACCTTAGGATGTTTTAATGACATGCCGTTCCTGCTTGAACCGGTTGACGCTTCTACTCGAAAGGATTGCGCACTCGAGTCAATGGGAAGGCGAGTCAAGCAATTTCTGCAGATACTGACCATAGCCAGTTTTCTTCAGGGCATCGGCTTGAGCCCCCAGTTGCTCGGCCGTTATCCAGCCATTGTGGTAAGCAATCTCTTCCAGGCAGGCCACTTTCAAGCCTTGGCGCTGCTCGATAGTGTGCACGAAGTGACTGGCTTCCAGCAGCGAATCATGAGTCCCGGTATCAAGCCAGGCGAAACCGCGGCCAAGCATTTCAACGCTCAACGTCTTACGCTCAAGATACACACGATTAACGTCAGTAATTTCCAGTTCTCCGCGCTCGGATGGCTTGATGCCTTTAGCAATCTCGACAACGTCGTTGTCGTAGAAATACAAGCCAGTAACAGCGTAATTAGATTTAGGCTTCAGTGGCTTCTCTTCGATACTGAGCGCACGCCCCGTCGCATCGAATTCGACTACACCAAAACGGTCCGGGTCGGATACGTGGTAGCCGAATACAGTAGCACCTTGCTGCTGAGAGCTTGCCGAGCGCAAGTTATCCGAGAAGTGCTGACCATAGAATATGTTGTCACCCAGGATCAGGCAGCAAGGATCCTTACCAATGAACTCTTCACCAATGATGAAGGCTTGGGCCAGCCCATCCGGGCTAGGTTGTTCCGCGTAGGTCAACTTGATGCCGTAAACACTACCATCACCCAGCAGCTTGCGAAAACATGGCAAGTCTTCCGGAGTGGAGATGATCAGAATCTCACGCATCCCGGCAAGCATCAGTACCGACAACGGATAAAAGATCATCGGCTTGTCGTAAATCGGCAACATCTGCTTCGATACGCCAAGAGTCAGCGGGTGCAGGCGCGTGCCCGAGCCGCCGGCGAGAATGATGCCTTTACGATTTGTCGTGGTCATTTATTCAGAACTTCCCTAAGCATTCGGGTTACGCCACTTTGCCAATCCGGCAAGTGTAGAGAAAAATTGTCGCGTAGCTTCTGAGTATTCAATCGCGAATTCAGAGGGCGTCGCGCAGGTGTCGGGTATGCGGTGGTATCGATCGGGCTGACAGTCTTGACGGCGAGCTGCTCGCCATTGTCTTGCGCGAACGCGATTACATGACTGGCATAGCCATGCCAGGAGACTTCGCCGCTGGCTGCCAAGTGATACAAACCCGACAGCTCGGGACGCTGCATTGCCTGACGGATGGCCAGCGCAGTCACGTCGGCAATCAGGTCAGCGCCCGTCGGTGCACCGATCTGGTCGGCGATGACGTTCAGCGTGTCGCGGTCGGTCGCCAGACGCAGCATGGTCTTGGCGAAGTTGTTGCCGCGTGCGCCGTAGACCCAACTGGTGCGAAAGATAAGGTGTTTGGAGCCTGAAGCACTGATGGCTTGCTCGCCCGCCAGCTTGCTCGCGCCATAGTGATTCACCGGGGCAACTGCGTCGGTTTCCTGCCAGGGCTTGGAGCCGTTGCCACTGAAAACATAATCAGTCGAGTAATGAATCAGCCAGGCACCGAGATTCACGGCTTCCTCGGCCATGAGCTGGCTGGCATCACCGTTAACACGATTGGCCAACTCCGTCTCGGATTCAGCCTTGTCGACCGCAGTGTAGGCTGCTGCGTTGACGATGACATCTGGCTTGATTTTCCGGATGGTTGCTCGCAACGAATCCAGATTGGACAGGTCGCCGCATAAATCATCAACGGCATGGCGATCAAGCGCGATCAACTCACCCAGTGGCGCAAGGGAGCGCTGCAGTTCCCACCCGACCTGACCGTTCTTACCCAGCAGAAGGATCTTCATGCCTTGCTCGAACGATCCGCATAATTCTGGTCAATCCACTGCTGGTAGCTGCCGCTCTTCACGTGCTCAACCCATTCAGTGTTGGCGAGGTACCACTCGACGGTTTTGCGAATACCGGTGTCAAAAGTCTCTTCCGGTGTCCAGCCCAGCTCACGCTGAATCTTGCTCGCATCGATCGCATAACGCACGTCATGCCCGGGACGATCCTGAACATAAGTGATCAGGCTCGCATGCGGACGGTGTGCCGAATCCGGACGCAATTCATCGAGCAACGCACACAGGGTATGCACTACTTCGATGTTCTGTTTTTCGTTATGACCGCCAATGTTGTAAGTCTCGCCAATGACGCCTTCGGTGACGACTTTGTACAACGCGCGCGCGTGATCTTCGACATACAGCCAATCGCGGACCTGATTGCCTTTGCCGTACACCGGCAGCGGTTTGCCTTCCAGCGCATTGAGAATGATCAATGGGATCAACTTCTCTGGGAAATGGCAGGGGCCGTAGTTGTTCGAGCAGTTAGTGACCAGTGTCGGCAGGCCGTAAGTGCGCGCCCAGGCACGGACCAGGTGGTCTGAGCTGGCCTTGCTGGCCGAATATGGCGAGCTTGGCTGGTAAGGCGTGGTTTCGGTGAAGAGGTCTTCCGGACCTTCGAGGTCTCCGTAGACTTCGTCAGTCGAAATGTGGTGGAAGCGGAAGTTGGCTTTGCGGGTGTCGTCCAGAGCAGCCCAGTAGTGCCGCGCGGCTTCGAGCAGCGTGTAGGTGCCGATTATGTTGGTCTGGATGAATTCGGATGGGCCGGAGATCGAGCGGTCGACATGGGATTCTGCGGCCAGGTGCATGATTGCATCGGGTTGGTGTTCACGCAGGACGCGGTCGATCTGATCACGGTCGCAGATATCGACGCGCTCGAAGGCGTAACGCGAATTCTGGCTGACTTCTGCCAGGGACTCCAGATTACCGGCGTACGTCAGCTTGTCGACGTTGACCACCGCATCGGAAGTGTTGGAGATGATGTGACGGATAACTGCCGAGCCAATGAAGCCGGCGCCGCCGGTAACTAGAATTTTCACGCGAAACGATACCCTTGAGCTGCGGACAGCGCTGCCAGCGAGCGCGGTCTAATCCATGAATGCAGAGGCCACTATCAGTTGGCATCCGTCAGAGTCAGTCTGAATCGACATGCAATACGGCACGATCGAACAAGGGACGCATTTTACAGCTTAATGATGGTTTTACTAATGGATAAAGACAGGCTGAGGCGCAAATTCGACAGATGCCGTGCGCCTGTCGTTTTCAGACCAATCGCTTGCGTCCAGCTCTGGACGAACGTCCCAGAAACCAGCCCAGTACAGGGCCGATCAGCATGCCGATCAGCAACGCCAACACGGCCACCACCGACACCGGCAGTTGCGGGCCAGAAAAACCCAGAAACAAAAGCGAAACCGATTGCTGGTTCTCAAGCACAAACGCCAGCACGATCAGAACCATAAGCAGAAGAAAAACGCCAAGCAGTATGCGTTTAAGATTACGCATTCACGCCCCCTTGAATTTGTATAGCGACGATCAAGCGCCCTCCTCCTCTTCCTCGTTCACACGGTCACGCAATTCCTTGCCCGGCTTGAAGTGCGGAACGAATTTACCGTCCAGGCTGACCGACTGGCCGGTCTTCGGATTACGGCCCACGCGAGGCGCGCGGTAGTGCAGGGAGAAGCTGCCAAATCCACGGATCTCGATACGATCACCGGTGGCGAGGCATTGGGACATTTGTTCAAGCATGGTCTTGATGGCCAGCTCCACATCCTTGGATGAGAGTAGCCCTTGATGGGTGACAATTCGTTCGATCAACTCCGACTTCGTCATATTTTTCCCTTCTTTTTCAAGCAGCTAGATCAGCGCTTGAAAGGTTTTAGCATGCCCGGAAGAATTTGAACAGCCCAGGGATTGACATATCTTTTCTAGCGTCGAAATGCCCATTTTTAGAGCATCCGATCGACCAGTTGGATCGCTGCGTTATCAACGACAGATCACCAGCATGGTCCGCGTCAGATAGCCCGCCGGGTTGAAGCCAAACGGATATTCATCCTCCTCCTTGGCATCATCGGACCTTGTGACAACCTTGTAGCCGGCGCCCTTGCACTCCTTCGCCGCGCGCTTCTGGCACTTCTCCCAACCGGAACCCAAGCCGGAGCAGTCGACTTCGATGCCGCTGACGCCGCGCACTGCATGAGTCTTCGCACTCGTGGTACACCCGGCCAGCGTCAGCACTGCTATCAACACAATAAACTTGTTCATCCACTTCCTTATGCCAGGCCATGCCCGACGACCACACGCTTAAGGCCAAGCTTAGTCGTGAATAGGCGCTTGATCCGATTAAAGAAACAGACCTGCAGGCGACGGCGTTGGTTTCATGCACGGACGTACAAAGAGCAAATTGCAGGCACAAAAAAGGGCGACCGAAGTCGCCCTTTTTCATGATCAAGCAGAACTTAGTTCTGTTTGGCCATTGCTTGACGCAGCAGTGCAGCCATAGTGGTATCGGCAGCGGCTTCCGGAGTCTCTTTCAAGCTCTGGATAGCTTCTTTCTCTTCAGCATCGTCTTTCGACTTGATCGAGAGCTGGATTACGCGGCTCTTGCGATCAACGCTGATGATCTTGGCTTCAACTTCCTGGCCTTCTTTCAGAACGTTACGCGCGTCTTCAACGCGGTCACGGCTGATTTCGGAGGCTTTCAAAGTAGCTTCGATGTCGTCGGCCAGAACGATGATGGCGCCTTTGGCGTCAACTTCTTTCACGGTACCGGTCACGATAGCGCCCTTGTCGTTAACCGAGACGTACTCGGAGAACGGATCGCTTTCCAGTTGCTTGATGCCCAGGGAGATGCGCTCGCGCTCTGGGTCAACCGACAGGATGACTGTGTCCAGCT
>Ga0308159_1000886_pt1 | contig 52650 bp, 43 predicted proteins | sample PhyCR1_FD_201040 | JGI IMG/M metagenome (GOLD analysis project Ga0308159, IMG submission 201040) | Phyllosphere microbial communities from UC Gill Tract Community Farm, Albany, California, United States - DLSLC.R1 | ecosystem: Host-associated > Plants > Phyllosphere > Unclassified | place: USA...
CGGCAACTGGATGGAAGCGGCAAACAGCTGTTCGCCACCGCCGGTATTCACCCCCATTCGGCCAGCGACTGGAACGCCGACATCGCGCGCCGCCTGCGTAGTCTGTTGAAAGAATCCAACGTTGTCGCGGTAGGTGAATGCGGTCTGGATTTCAACCGCGATTTCTCCCCGCGCCCGCAACAGGAAAAGGTCCTCGAAGAACATCTGGCGCTGGCCGTCGAGCTGCAATTGCCGGTGTTCCTGCACGAGCGCGATGCCAGCCAGCGCCTGCTGGAGATCCTCAAGGACTTCCGCGATCAACTGCCGGCCGCAGTGGTGCACTGTTTCACTGGCGAGCAGAAAGCCTTGTTCAGCTACCTCGATCTGGATCTGCACATCGGTATAACCGGGTGGATCTGCGACGAACGCCGGGGCACGCATCTGCATCCGCTGGTGAAAGAGATCAAGCCGGGACGGCTGATGCTGGAAAGCGACGCGCCGTATCTGTTGCCGCGCACGCTGCGGCCGAAGCCGAAAAACGGCCGTAACGAGCCGGCGTACCTGACCGAAGTGCTACGCGAGGTGGCGTTGCATCGCGGCGAGACCGAAGAAGCGCTGGCCGCGCATACCACCGCGTGTGCCCGGGCGTTTTTTAATCTTCCGATGTTGGTGTAAACCGCAAAAGATCGCAGCCTTCGGCAGCTCCTACACAATGTACGCCGTGCCAATGCAAGAGCTGCCGAAGGCTGCGATCTGTTGATCTGTTGATCCGCATCAAAAAATGGTTTTCTGAATAGCGGCACAATAATGGCACCTTGCCAAAACTGTTTCCGCTATCAGAGAAGACCTCCATGGGTGCCTGGCTTAGCAATATCTCGCTGAAATACAAATTCTGGGCGGTCAACGCGGTCGCCTTTGTCACCACCCTGCTGTTGGTTTTGTACGCCGTACACCTCGAACAGCAGGCCCGCAGCCACGCCGCGCAGGCATCCGCCCAGGCGCAGGCGCAGTTGCTCAAGGCCTGGCCGTCCGGGCAACCGTTGCCCAAGTCCGCTCAGGTGCTGACCTTCAAGCGCGGTGAAGCGCCGCGTCTGAACGATCAACCGCTGCTGGAAATCAGCGGCAGCATCGGCTGGAACACCATCAATCCTCTGCCACTGCTCGGCGAAAATCCGTTGATCGGCGCCGAGGTATTCAGCCGTGCCGATGGCGAACAAGTGGCGGTCATTGCCTATGCGCCGAGCCTGAGCCAAGTATTCAGCGAACGCTTCGCCAACTATGCGCTGGCGGTCTTGATTCTGATGCTGGCAATGCTCGGCGCTTCGCAACTGTTGATCCGCTTTCTGCTCAGCCAGCTCAACACCTTGAAAGACGTGATGCTGCACGTTGAAAAAACCGGCGATCTGTCAGCTCGCGTACCACTGGTGGGCAAAGATGAAGTCGGGCAGATGGCCAATGCCTTCAATGCCATGCAGGCCGGTTATCAACGCGTCGTGAACACTGTTGCCAACACCGCGAGGCAACTGGATGTCGGTGCCGCGCGGCTGGCCTCAAGCATGAACGATGTGCGTCACGGCATGCTCGGTCAGCAAAGCGAAACCGATCAGGCTGCCACCGCGATCAACGAAATGACCGCCACCGTTTATCACATCGCTCAACATGCGGGCGCCACGCGCGATCTGTCGAAAACCGCCGACGGCCTCGCCGGCAGTGGTCAGCAGGTGGTGGCGCGGGTGCAGCAATCGATTGCCGGGTTGTCCAGCGGCGTGCAGCAAACGGCGGAAATGATTCAACGCCTGGCCGAGGACAGCCAGAAGATCAGCGGCGTGGTCAGCGTGATTCACAGCATCGCCGAACAGACCAATCTGCTCGCGCTCAATGCGGCGATCGAAGCGGCCCGCGCCGGGGAGATGGGTCGCGGCTTTGCCGTGGTCGCCGATGAGGTGCGCAACCTCGCCAAGCGCGTGCAGGCGTCCACTGACGAGATCACCGGCATGATCGCCGCGTTGCAGGCCGGCACCCGCGATGCGGTGGATTTCATGCAGGAGAGCTCGTACAAGGCAGATGATTGCGTACAGCAAGCGCAGGAAGCTGGCGCGGCGCTGGCGCAAATCACCGGCGCAGTCGCGCAGATGCGCGAAAGCAATACGCAGATTGCCGTCGCGGCGGAACAGCAGAGCCAGGTTGCCGAGGAGATGAACCGGGCGGTGGTGAGTATTCGTGATGTGACCGAAAACACCGTGCAGCAGACAGTGGAGTCGGCGACGACCAGTAATGAGTTGGCGACGATGGCCGGGGAATTGAACAAGGCGATAGGCCAGTTGAAGCTTTAAGATCAAAAATCAAGATCTCAAGATCGCAGCCTTCGGCAGCTCCTACAGGGGGAACGCATTTCAAAATGTAGGAGCTGCGGAAGGCTGCGATCTTTTTTGTCCATCATGGCTATGATGCCAATAGCCAACCTTGATTCGCCGCCCTCCGCGCCTGGGCCTATTCTTCAACCATGCAGTTCAACATGGATCGAGGAGTAGTAAACATGGGCAAACGTCACCCCAACCTTCCCGCGTGGCAATGGCGCGCCTACCCGGGCAATCATCAGCACCCGACCAATCTGGTCCTGCACCTGATTGCCGTGCCGCTGTTCATCGTGGCGTTTCTGCTGATCGTGTCGGGGGTGTTCAGCCTGAGTCTGGCCAGCGTCGCCATCGGTGTGATCGGGATTGTCGCGGCACTGGCGCTGCAGCGCCACGGCCATAGCCTGGAGGCGCAAGCCTCCGAGCCGTTCAGTGATCGCCAGGATGCAGTTTCACGGTTGCTGGTCGAACAATTCCTGACCTTTCCGCGGTTCTTTCTCAGCGGCGGCTGGTGGCGCGCCTGGCGTGAGCGCCATCGTCGGCATTGATTCAGGCAAAGATCGTCACAGTCTGTCGACTCATCGCAATCAACTCTCCCTTCGCGCTCCACAGTTTGGCGGCGACATGACCGTAACCGTCGGCCGCGTATTCGATATCGGCCAGATATTGGCACCAATCCAGCGTGCTCAAGTCGTGTAACGGCTGCACGAATTCGATGGTCCAGGTCAGCGTGCTACCCGGTGCAGGCTTTTTCAGATACGGCAACAGCGCCGGCGGCCAGGCATCCACCAGCGCCAGCAGATGCGCCTCGTTGACCGGCTCCTCTTTGACATCCCCACGCAACCGCACCCAACCGCCCATCAAGCGCGATGCCGTGCCGGAGAATGGAATGCCGCCGACGCTCCAGCGCATGGCCAGATGGCGCATGAACTCCGGGGTCACGCCTTTGATGTACGGCAGCTCCTGGCACTCGTCCCAGTGTTTCATGGTGGGCGCTGGATAGGCCTGGACGGCGACTTCCGAGGGCCGCGAGGCACCGAAGCTGCCCTGAATGATCGTCACCACTTGGCCATTTTGCATGGCACGGCCCAACACCTGGCTGACCGCTTTGCCTTCGCGCAACACGTCGACTTCGAAACTCACCGGCACTCCCGGCTCGACCGGGCCGACAAACGTGATCGCCAGCGAACGCACCGGGCGCTCCGTCGGCACTCTGGCACGCATGGCTTCAAATTGCAGCGCGGCCACCAGCCCGCCAAAACTGGCCCGCCCCTGACCCCATTCGGCGGGGATGGTCACTTCAGGTTGTTGGCGGACAGCATCGAGCAAATAGCAAAAACGCATGGCAACCTCGGAAAGCGAGAAAGGGATGCGCGGATCTTACCCAGCCCGAAGCCGCGGCGCAGCGTCTATTCCGGTCAAATGGGCTGACAGATAGGCCTTGGCACTTTTCAGATGGATCTGGGGAATCCCTGTAGGAGCTGCCGAAGGCTGCGATCTTTTGATTCAAAAACTAGATCAAAAGATCGCAGCCTTCGGCAGCTCCTACAGGGGATGCGCAAGCTTCAGGATTTGAAACACGTAGCGCTGAGTTTTCCCAGCACTTGATCGGCCTTCAGCTCTGCCTTGATCAGCCCGGCCTGCCAGGTTGCCACACACGGTTGCAGGTCGGCCTCCTGCTCGGCGCGCGCCAGCCATTGCCAGCAATCGTGCCAGTCGCCCAATGCGCCTTGCGCCGATTTCAGGCGTTTGTATGCCGGTTTCGGCAGGCGATCCAGCTCGGGATAAGCTTCGATGCCATAGCGTACGCGCTTGATCAACAAACGCAGACGATGGCGGTCATGGGCGGGATCGTGCAGCGCCGCATCGAGTTTCTGCCATTGTTTGCCCAGACGTTTTTCGATGCGTTTATCCAGATTCTTGAGCAGCCCCTGACGCTCGGACGCGCGCAGAAACCGTGGAAAGGCGTCGAGAATCATCAGCAACGACGCCACTTGCGCACTCGCCGCCAGTGCCGGATACGCCTCGGCCATTTGCGCCAGACGCCGCTGCGCAGCCTCGGGTTGACCATGCTCGAGCAGATACGCCGCCAGCACTTCGCGATCACGCCACGGCGTGGTCAGCTCGCCCACTGCCGAAGCCGCCGCCTCCAATTGCTCGACACCCGGCAAGCCGCGCAACGGCCGCAACAGACTGCGCAAGCGTCGCACCGTGGTGCGTAAATCATGCAACGCCTCGGGATCGGTACGTGCAGTCAAACGCGCCTGACACGCCAGCAGCCGCACATCCAGGCTCAACACATGAGCCACCAAGCGATCGATCATGGGGATCTACTCCGTAGACAGCTGCAAGTTGCAAGCTACAAGCTTCAAGTTGAATGCGTTTGCTTCAAAGCTAGCCGCCTGCCGCTTGAAACTTGCAGCTGCTTTTTATCTTCCTGCGCGGGATTCGCGAATGTAGAAGCGAGCTTTCTCGGCTTTCTTGCTGCAGCCTTCGAAGCCTTCAAATTGCTGCTGGGTCTTGGCGGCGGTCAGCAACGACAGTGCTTTGGAATAGCTGACGGTGCCGGCGAAGCCTTCAGCCTTGGCCAGGTCCAGTTCGTGCCAGGCCGCGTCGAGTTGGCTGCCGCAGCTGTCGCGGTAGGCGGTTTTGCCGGCGCAACCGGCCAGAACCAACGCCATCAACGGTACACAGATCCAGGCTTTCATCACTCACACCTCAAGGTAGGTCAACAGTCGTGCAGGTAAGACGGTCAAGCGGCGAAAAAGTGCCTCGCACGCCAACGAAACCAGCGTGGCGCAGAGCATAGCGCGCAAGCTTGAAGCGCGAGTGAAAAACGACGTCACAGCTTCGCGCAACGACCTTGGCGATTGAGCCGCCTGGCCGATGCGTGCATTGTGCAGGCTTGTCCGGAGGAAGTTTGATGAAAAAGCGTGTCGCACTGGTGCTGGGCTCCGGTGGCGCCCGGGGTTATGCCCATATCGGCGTCATTGAAGAAATTGAGAAACGCGGTTATGAAATCGCCTGCATCGCCGGCTGTTCGATGGGTGCGGTGGTCGGCGGGATGTATGCCGCCGGCAAACTGGATGACTACCGGCGCTGGATCGAAAGCCTTGATTACCTTGACGTGCTGCGCCTGGTCGATGTGAGCTTCCGTCTCGGTGCGATCCGCGGTGAAAAAGTCTTCGGGCAGATCCGCAAGATCGTTGGCGAGATCAACATCGAAGACTTGCGCATTCCCTACACCGCCGTCGCCGCCGACCTGACCAATCAGCAAGAGATCTGGTTTCAGGAAGGGTGCCTGCATCAGGCCATGCGCGCCTCGGCGGCGATTCCCAGCCTCTTTACCCCGGTGATGCAGGGCAACCGCATGCTGGTCGACGGCGGCATTCTCAATCCGCTGCCGATCGTTCCGGTGGTGTCCAGCCATTGCGACCTGATCATCGCGGTCAACCTTAATGCGACCAACCAGCGTCAGTACAAATTGCCGGTCATCGAACGTCCGCCAGCGTTCCGCTCGCGTTTTGACAGCCTGATCAATTCGCTGGGTTCGAAGTTGCCATTCCGGCGCAAACAGGCCGAGCAGTTGTTGAAACTGGAGCAGGAAGCGCTGCGCGCCGAAGCGGCAGAGATCAATCCGTGGCTCGAAGGCGTCGAACCGGAAAGCCAGCAACCGGCGGCCGCGCCCGAGCGCGAAGGCGCGCCGAAATCCGCCACCGGGTCGTTCATCATCGATAACGTCGGGCCGGCGTCGCTGCTGGATCTGATCAACCAGAGTTTCGAGGTCATGCAGACCTCATTGGCGCAGTACAAGATCGCCGGGTATCCGCCGGATATCCTGATCAACGTGCCGAAGCGGGTGTGCCGTTTTTTCGAGTTCTACAAGGCGCCGGAACTGATCGCGCTGGGGCGGGAGATTGCCAGTGATACGCTGGATCGGTATGAGCAGGAGCAGGGTTGAGCTGATCCGGATTTTTCAGAGTGATTGCTGACCTCTTCGCGAGCAAGCCCGCTCCCACGGGGTATGGGTGTTAATGGGATCTGTGCCATACACACCTCACTGTGCCGGCCCCCACAGGTTTTCAGGGTTGAAGGATATCTGTGTCATACACAGTTCACTGTGGGAGCGGGCTTGCTCGCGAAGGGGCCAGACCAGACAACACAATACTTACAGACCACCCTCTCCCAACAACCGATACCCAACCCCCGCCTCCGTCACGATAAACCGTGGCCGGGTCGGATCGTCCGCCAGTTTCTGGCGCAGATGCCCGACCACGATCCGCAGGTAATGACTGTCCTCGGTGTGCGTCGGCCCCCAGATATCCTTGAGCAATTGCTGCTGGGTGATCACCCGCCCCGGATGCCGCGCCAGTTGCGCCAGCACCGCGTATTCCTTGCGGGTCAGGGCGACTTCGGCGCCGTCGAGCAGTACCCGTCGATAGGCCAGATCCACAGTCAACGGGCCGAAATTCAGCGCCGCCGGTTGCGCCTGCCCCGCCGGGGCCTGGCGCAGCAACGCGCGAACACGGGCGAGAAATTCCTGGATGCCGAACGGTTTGGTCACATAGTCATTCGCGCCGCCATCCAGCGCTTCGACTTTCTGTCCTTCACTGGCGCGCACCGACAGCACCAGCACTGGCGTGCTCGCCCACTCGCGCAACTCGCGCAGCACTTGCTGACCGTCCATGTCCGGCAGGCCGAGGTCGAGCACCACCAGGTCCGGTTTGCTCAGCGCGGCTTGCGCCAGGCCTTCAGCGCCGGTGCCCGCTTCGAGCACTTTATAGCCCTGTGAAGCGAGGCTGATGCGCAGGAATTTGCGAATCTGCGGTTCGTCGTCGATGACCAAAATGGTCGCGATCTGGCTCATGGATTCACATCAACACAAAAGAGTGGCAAGAGAGTAGCGCAGTCGACTTCAAGCTTCACTGTCCATCCCCGGTTGCGCCTGCAGCGGCAGATGCAAGGTGATGCAGGTGCCACGCCCGTCGATGCCGTCAGCCACGGAGATACGCCCGCCGTGCGCGCCGACCATGCCCTGACAGATCGCCAGGCCCAACCCGGTGCCCTGCCCGCCGCGATCACCGCGCGCAGCGGTGTAGAACATGTCGAAAATCTTCGCTCGATCCTCTTCGGGAATCCCCGGGCCTTCATCGCTGACCGCGAAAAAAATCTCCTGCTCATCGGCGCCGGCGCGCAGTTGCAAACGACCGTGGCTCGGCGAAAAACGGGCGGCGTTTTCCAGCACGTTGACCAGCGCCTGCTCGATCAGCGCAGCGTGCACGTAAAGCAGCGGCAACTCGGCCGGCACCTCGGTGCTGACCTGCAACGGCGCCAACACGGCGCACAGGCGATTGAGCGAACTGCCGACGATGTCGGCCGGTGACACCCAGTCGCGCGCCAGCTTCAGGGCGCCGTGGCCGAGGCGGGTCATGTCGAGCAGGTTCTGGATGTAGCGGTCGAGGCGTTCGGCCTCATCGCGGGTGCCTTCAAGCAACTCGCGGCGGTCCTCCAGCGGGATCGCTTCGCCGAGGGCCAACAGGCTGTCGATGCTGCCGCGCATAGCGGTCAGCGGCGTGCGCAAATCGTGCGACACCGAGGCCAGCAAGGCGCTGCGCAATTGCTCGGTTTCGCCATGCAGGCGCGCCGCCTCCAGATCATCGGCCAACTGCGCGCGGGCCAGGGCTTGCGCCAGCGGCTGGCTCAGCGCAGTGAGCAAGCGACGGCGTTGACCGCTCAAGCTCTGGCCTTCCCGGGCGCACACACCGAGCAGCGCCAGCGGCCCGTCCTCGACCGATAACGGCCACCACCACCAACGCCCGAGCGGCAACGTGCCGGTGCCCTTGCCCGCCGGTTGATCGTGTTGCCAGGCCCAATCGGCAGCGGCGCGTTCGGCCTCGGTGAATTGCAGCGGCCCACCGGTTTCGACTTTCCAGCCGCCCTGCCCGTCGCGGTTGAGCAGGCACAATTGCAGGTCGCTCCAGCCTTCGAGGTGCTGCGCGGCGGCGCTGACCACGGCTTGGCGGTCGGTCGCAGCGGTGAGTTTGCGTGACAGGTCGAGCAGCTCGCTGGTCTCTTCCTGGGTATCGCGCAAGGCCTGCAATTGTCGGCGCTGTCGCGCTGCAAGGTTGCCGGTGAGCGCCGCCATCAGCAGAAAGAACAACAGCGTCAGCACGTCTTCTTCGCGCTGGATGCTGAAAGAGAAATTCGGCGGGATGAACAGAAAATCGTACGTCAGAAACGACAGCGCTGCACAGGCCAGCGCCGGGCCCAGGCTGCTGCGCACCGCCACCAGCAACACCGCTGCGAGGAACACCAGCGAGATGTTCGGCAGCGGCAACACGCTCGACACCGCCCAGGCCAAGGCACTGGCCAACAACGTGGCGACCAGCGCCAGCGCGTAGTCGAACCACACCAGCGTGGCTGGATTGCGCGGGCGCGGTTGGTGCTGTTCGTGGTCACTGTCGAGGACGTTGATTTCCAGACCGTGCGCCTGCCGCAGCAGGCGCGCTGCCAGGCCCCCGCCGAACAATCGCCGGCGCAAGCGCGGCCGCGACTGGCCGACCAAGAGCAGACTGGCGCGGCGCTCGGCGGCGTGTTGAATCAGGGTTTTCGCCACTTCGCCGGCGCGCAACAGCACCACTTCACCACCGAGGCGTTCGGCCAGTTGCTGCGCGCTTTGCAGGCGCAACCGCGATTGCTCGTCACGGGCGCTGCCGTTGTCGACATGCACCAGACTCCACGGCAGATGCCGGCGCTGGGCGACGCGGCTGGCGTGTCGCACCAGACGCTCGGCCTGCGCATCGCCATCGACGCCGACCAGCAAACGCCCGCGCACCGCCGGCGCGGCCTGCCCCAACTGACGATAGCCTTGGGCAAGATCGTTATCGATTTGCGCGGCGGCGGTCTGCATCGCCAGTTCGCGCAGCGCGGTGAGGTTGGTCTGGGTGAAAAATGCATCGATAGCGGCGCGCGCCTGCTCGGGAACGTAGACCTTGCCTTCGCGCAGACGCTCAAGCAATTCCCGGGGCGGCAGGTCGATCAGCAGCAGCTCGAAAGCTTCCTGCAACACCCAGTCCGGCAGGGTTTCGCGCACCTGTATGCCGGTGATGCCGCGCACCTGATCGTTAAGGCTTTCCAGATGCTGGACGTTGACCGTGGTGAACACGTCGATGCCGGCGGCGAGCAGTTCCTGAATGTCTTGCCAGCGCTTGGCGTGGCGACTGCCGGGGGCGTTGCTGTGGGCCAGTTCATCGACCAGCACCAGTTTCGGTCTGGCGGCAAGAATGCCGTCGAGGTCCATTTCCTCAAGCAGCACGCCACGGTATTCGCTGCGCACCAGCGGTTGCTGCGGCAGGCCGCCAAGCAACGCTTCGGTTTCGGCGCGGCCGTGGGTTTCAACCACGCCAGCGAGGACTTTCACGCCCTGGCGCAGTTGCGTGTGCGCGGCCTGGAGCATGGCGTAGGTCTTGCCGACACCTGGGGCGGCGCCGAGGAAAACCTTGAGCCGGCCACGGCCATCGCGGGGCAGGTCTGCTAACAGTGCGTCGGCGCGGCCGGAGTCGCTCATGCTTAGTGTTCTCTCTTCAGAATGATCGTTCCCACGCTCTGCGTGGGAATGCAGCCTGGGACGCTCTGCGTCCCATAAAAGCAGACGCAGAGCGTCTATTGATGCATTCCCACGCAGAGCGTGGGAACGATCGGTATCAACTGAATTACAGGCTTTGCAGTGCCAGATTCAGCTCCAGCACATTGACTACCGGCGGCCCTACCAGCGGTTGTTCGATGTGCGTATCGAGCAATTGCTGCAAGGTCGACACCGGCAGATTGCGCGCCGCCGCGACACGCGCCAGTTGATAGGCAATTGCCGCTGGTGGCAAGTGCGGATCGAGGCCGCTGGCGGAGGTGGTCAGCAGTGCCAGCGGCACTGGGCCTTGCCCGGAGACTTGGAGTTTGTGAGCGTCTTCAATCACTCGGGTAGCGAGGGCTGGATTGCTCGGCGCGAGGTTGCTGGCGCCACTGGCCACCGTGGCAAAAGCCACGGCGGACGGGCGTGGGTGAAACCAGTTGTCGCCGCTGAAATCCTGAGCGATCAGCGACGAGCCACGGACTTTGCCGTCGGCGTCGCGGATCAGGCTGCCATTGGCCTGAGCCGAAAAAGCGACCTGGGCGATGCCGGTGACTGCCAGTGGATAGGCGACGCCGGTGATCAGGGTCATCAGCGCCAACAGGGTCAGGGCCGGGCGTAGGGTTGTGGACATTGCAGAATCCTCGATTCAGAAATCAGTACTTGAGTCAGTTAAACCGTGGCGCATTCTTCGCGAGCAGGCTCGCTCCCACAGGGAAATTCAGTTTCAGGCGGGAGCGAGCCTGCTCGCGAAAGCATCACACCAGATGCAACGCCGTCAGCAGCATGTCGATCGCCTTGATCCCCACGAACGGCACAGCAATCCCGCCCACGCCATAGATCAGCAGATTGCGCCGCAGTAACGCCGCCGCACTCGCCGCCTGCACCCGTACGCCGCGCAGCGCCAATGGAATCAGCACAACGATGATCAGCGCGTTGAACACGATCGCCGAGAGAATCGCGCTCTGCGGACTGCTCAAGTGCATGATGTTCAGCACACCCAGCTGCGGATAAATCGAAGCAAACAGTGCCGGCAGAATCGCGAAGTATTTGGCGATGTCGTTGGCGATGGAAAAGGTCGTCAGCGCGCCACGGGTCACCAGCAATTCCTTGCCGATCTGCACCACGTCGAGCAGCTTGGTCGGGTCGCTATCGAGATCGACCATGTTCGCCGCTTCGCGCGCCGCTTGCGTGCCATCGTTCATCGCCATGCCGACGTCCGCCTGGGCCAGCGCCGGGGCGTCGTTGGCGCCGTCGCCGCACATGGCGACCAGGCGACCGTCGTTCTGCTCGTGACGAATGCGCGCGAGTTTTTTCTCCGGCGTGGCTTCGGCGAGCACATCATCAACGCCTGCTTCAGCGGCGATCGCAGCAGCGGTCAGCGGGTTGTCGCCGGTGACCATCACCGTGCGGATCCCCAGTTTGCGCAACTCGGCAAAACGCTCACGGATGCCTGGCTTGACCACGTCCTTGAGATGGATCGCGCCAAGCAATTTGCCGTCAGCGCAGACCAGCAACGGCGTGCCACCGCTCTGGGCAATCTTGTCGATCTCGCGCGCCAGCGCCGGGGCCAGATCGCTACGTTGCTGACCGAGAAACGCCAGCAGCGAATCCACCGCCCCTTTGCGATATACGCGGCCCTGATAATCGACGCCGGACAAACGGGTTTCCGCGCTGAACGGTACGGCGGTCAGGGTTTCAGGGCCCGGTTCCGGTTGCGGATGCAGGCCACGAAGGAACTCGACGATCGACTTGCCTTCAGCGGTTTCGTCGGCCAGCGAGGCGAACAGCGCGCCTTCGGCCAGCTCACGGCCGGTCACACCCGGCGCGGCATACACCGCGCTGCAACGACGGTTGCCGAAGGTGATGGTGCCGGTCTTGTCGAGCAACAGCACGTGCACATCCCCCGCTGCTTCCACCGCACGGCCGGACTTGGCGATCACGTTCAGGCGTACCAGCCGATCCATCCCGGCAATACCGATGGCCGACAGCAGGCCGCCGATGGTGGTCGGGATCAGCGTGACCAATAACGCCACGAGGAACACCAGCGGCAGGCTGCCATTGGCAAAGTGCGCGAACGGTTGCAGGGTGACGACCACCAGCAGAAAGATCAGGGTCAGGCCGATCAGGAGGATGTCCAGCGCCACTTCGTTCGGGGTCTTCTGGCGTTTGGCGCCTTCGACCAGGGCGATCATGCGATCGAGGGTCGACTCACCGGGGTTGGCGGTGATCTTCACCAGCAGCCAGTCGGACACCAGCCGCGTGTTGCCGGTGACAGCGGAACGGTCGCCGCCGGACTCGCGGATCACCGGTGCCGACTCGCCAGTGATCGCCGCTTCGTTGACCGCCGCGATGCCTTCGATGACTTCGCCGTCACCGGGGATCATTTCCCCGGCCTCGACGCGCACCACATCGCCCTTGCGCAGATTGGCGGCCGGGACAATCTTGAAACTCGCATCCGGCTGGCGGCAGCGTGCGCTGAGGCCTTCGCTGCCAGCCTTGAGGCTGTCGGCGCGAGCCTTGCCGCGACCTTCGGCCAAGGCCTCGGCAAAGTTGGCGAACAGCACGGTGAACCACAGCCACAGAGCGATCTGTGCGGCGACGAAGGTCGGCACGTCAGCGTCCGGAATGAAGCACAGCACGGTGGTGAAAATCGCCGTGAGTTCGACCACCAGCATCACGGGCGAACGCGCCAGTTGCCGTGGGTCGAGCTTGACGAAGGCTTGCACCAGCGCCGGACGCCACAGGGCAGAGATCGCGGTTTTCGCTTGTTCCGGCGCTTTGGCAGCCACAGGTTTTATTGCGGGCATATTCATCGTCAGCTCCTTAGAAGCCCAGGCTCAGATGTTCAGCAATCGGGCCCAGCGCCAGCGTCGGCAGAAAGGTCAGGCCGCCCACCAACAGAATGGTCACGGTCAACAAGGTCACGAACAGCGGGCCGTGAGTCGGAAAGCTGTTCTGGCCGACCGGTGCGCTTTTCTTCATCGCCAGGCTACCGGCCAGTGCCAGCACTGGCAGGATGTAGCCGAAGCGGCCGATCAACATGCCCAGGCCGAGCATCAGGTTGTGGAACGGTGTGTTCGCGCTCAGGCCACCGAACGCCGAACCGTTGTTGGCACTCGCCGAGGTATAGGCGTACAGCAACTGGCTGAAACCGTGCGGGCCGGGGTTGCTGATGGTTGCCGCCGCACTGGGAACCGTGGCGGCAATCGCACCGAGCACCAGCACGCCGACCGGCATCACCAGCAGCGTGACGACCAGCAATTGCACTTCGCGGGCCTGGAGTTTCTTGCCGAGGTATTCCGGCGTACGCCCGATCATCAGGCCGGCAAGGAACACCGCGATCAACACGTTAAGCAGCATGCCGTAGAGCCCGGCGCCGACGCCGCCGAAGATCACTTCACCAACCATCATGTTGACCAGCGCAACCATGCCGCTCAGCGGGTTGAGGCTGTCGTGCATGCCGTTGACCGAACCGTTCGAGGCTGCCGTCGTCGTCACCGACCACAGCACCGTGGCGGTGGTGCCGAAACGCGCTTCCTTGCCTTCCAGCGGCGCAGTCTGCTCGACGGCGGCGTTGATCAGGGTCGGATTCGGCTGATACTCGGCCCACAACGACGTCGCGCCGCCGATCAGAAACAGCGCCAGCATGCAGGCGATGATTGCGCGGCTCTGACGCAGGTCTTTCACGTAGTGGCCGAAGGTGAACACCAGCGCCACCGGGATCAGAATGATCGAGGCGACTTCGAACAGGTTGCTCCACGCGGTCGGGTTCTCGAACGGATGCGCCGAGTTGACGCCGAAGAAACCACCACCGTTGGTGCCCAGCTGCTTGATCGCAATCTGACTGGCGGCCGGGCCGAGCGGAATGACTTGATCAACACCCTGCAGCGTCACGGCATTTACATACTGCGCGAAGGTTTGCGGCACGCCCTGCCAGACCAGATACAGCGCCAGCAGCAGGCACAGCGGCAGCAGGCCATAGAGGGTGGCGCGCGTCATGTCGACCCAGAAGTTGCCGAGGGTATGCGCCGATTTGCGCCCGATGCCTCGGCACAGCGCGGCCAGCACGGCGAGGCCGGTGGCGGCGCTGACGAAGTTCTGCACGGTGAGGCCGGCCATCTGGCTGAGGTAGCTGAGCGTCGCCTCGCCGCTGTAGGACTGCCAGTTGGTGTTGGTCATGAAACTGACCGCGGTATTGAATGCCTGGGTCCATTCCTGGCCCGGCAGGTTTTGCGGGTTCAGTGGCAGGTGATCCTGAAACAGCAAAATTGAGAACAGCAGCAGGAAACCCGCCAGGTTGAACGCCAGCAGCGCCAGCGTGTACTTCTGCCAGCTCTGCTCCGCCTGCGCATCGACCCCGGCGAGTCGATAGCAACCGCGCTCGACCGGACCGAGGATTGGCGTCAGCCAGGTGCGCTGACCTTCCATCACCTTGTAATAGAAACGCCCGAGGAACGGCGCCGGCAGCAGGACCAGCGCAAAAAACCCGAGGATCAGCCAATAGTCGTAACTGTGCATAGCCGCTCCTAGTTCCGGTCCGCGCGCAATAGCGCAACCAACAGATAAATGAATAGCCCCACTGCCAACAGCAGTGACACCCCGTCCAGAACGCTCATGGAAAATCTCCGTGTTACGGCGTATTGCCGTGTGTGCGCTGATTGTCGGGAAGGAGGCTGTAAAGGAACGAGAGCGAGGCGCGGCGTGGGGCATAAAGAAAGCGTAAATAGTGGGTTTATGCAGGTTTTACGGCTGATTTATGCGGTGTTTTGACTGGCCCCTTCGCGAGCAAGCCCGGCCCCACTTTGAAATGCGCTGTCCTGTGGGAGCGAGCTTGCTCGCGAAGGCGGCATCGCAGTCAACATCGCACCCGGCCGAGCCGATTTTTGTGCTGTTCGCACGGGCCGCTTCGCGGGCAAGCCCGGCTCCCGCATTGAACTGCATTCTCCTGTGGGAGCGGGCTTGCTCGCGAAAGCGCCGGCGCAGTCAACATCGCACCCGCCCGATCTGATTTTTGTGCTGTTCGCAAAGGCCCCTTCGCGGCCAGCCCGGCTCCCACTTTGAAATACGTTCTTCTGTGGGAGCGGGCTTGCTCGCGAAAGCGCCGGCGCAGTCAACATCGCACCCGCCCGAGCTGATTTTTTTGCTGTTCGCACGGGCCGCTTCGCGAGCAAGCCCGGCCCCCACTTTGAAATGCGCTGTCCTGTGGGAGCGGGCTTGCTCGCGAAGGCGGCAGAATCGGCGACATCGCACCCAACTGGCGCACTTTTCCTGCACATTCAGCGTGAATCATTCCCTCTGCGACACCTTTCAACCTATTACGACTTGTTTCACGGTAATGGCACGCCCACTGCACACGGCCTTCCCGAGCTTTCCAACCATTGCGGGAGCAAGCGCATGAACACACAACTCAAACCCACGCTGGGCACTCTGCACTTGTGGGGCATTGCCGTAGGGCTGGTTATTTCCGGGGAATACTTCGGCTGGAGTTACGGCTGGGGCGTCGCCGGCACGCTGGGTTTTCTGGTGACTTCATTCATGGTCGCGACCATGTACACCTGCTTCATCTTCAGTTTCACCGAACTGACCACCGCGATTCCCCACGCCGGCGGGCCATTCGCCTACAGCCGCCGCGCGTTTGGCGAAAAAGGCGGATTGATCGCCGGACTGGCCACGCTGATCGAATTCGTCTTCGCCCCGCCAGCGATTGCCTTGGCGATCGGCGCCTACCTGAATGTGCAATTTCCGGCACTCGACCCGAAACACGCGGCGGTTGGCGCCTACATCGTGTTCATGGGCCTGAATATCCTCGGGGTGAAACTGGCCGCGACGTTCGAATTGATCGTCTGCGTGCTGGCGGTGGCTGAGTTGCTGGTGTTCATGGGCGTGGTCGCGCCGGCGTTCAGCTTCAGCAACTTTGCGCTTAATGGATGGGCCGGTTCTGACGTCTTCGGCGCGCCGGCAATTGCCGGGATGTTCGCGGCGATCCCCTTCGCCATCTGGTTCTTCCTCGCCATCGAAGGCGCCGCCATGGCCGCCGAAGAAGCCAAGGATCCGAAACGCACGATCCCGAAAGCCTACATCAGCGGCATTCTGACCCTGGTGCTGCTGGCCATGGGCGTGATGTTCTTCGCTGGCGGCGTCGGCGACTGGCGCACTTTGTCCAACATCAACGACCCATTGCCGCAAGCGATGAAAACCGTGGTCGGCGACAACTCCGGCTGGCTGCACATGCTGGTCTGGATCGGCCTGTTCGGCCTGGTCGCCAGTTTTCACGGCATCATCCTCGGCTACTCGCGACAGTTCTTCGCCCTGGCCCGCGCCGGTTACTTGCCAGCCTCACTGGCGAAACTGTCGCGCTTCCAGACTCCGCACCGCGCAATCATCGCCGGCGGCCTCATCGGCATCGCCGCAATCTACAGCGACGGCCTGATCAACCTCGGCGGCATGACGCTGACAGCGGCGATGATCACCATGGCCGTGTTCGGCGCCATCGTGATGTACATCATGAGCATGCTCAGCCTGTTCAAACTGCGTAAATCGGAACCGAATCTGGAACGCACTTTCCGCGCGCCGTGCTATCCGCTGGTGCCAATGATTGCGCTGGTGCTGGCGGTGGTGTGCCTGGTGGCGATGGCATGGTTCAACACGTTGATCGGGCTTATTTTCCTCGGCTTCATGGCGGTGGGGTTCTGCTACTTCATGCTCACCGGGCAACTGCGCGCCGATGCGCCAGCGGATGCGATGTTGACTGGTCTGTAACACGGTTCGGGTGTGCCGGGCATAAGCGGCCTAGAATGGAACCACTGCGAAGTCGTTTCGCTCAAAGGTGGTATGCAGCATCGCACGGCGAAGTCCTCGCCCGTCGAGCTGCCATTTAAGGAGAGCCGTTATGCCTTGGTATGCCTGGTTGATTCTGGTCGTTGCGATCGGCTCGATTGTCGGCGGACTTATGATGTTGCGCGACACCGCCAACAAGGTCGAACTGACCGATGAAGAACGCAAGCGCGTCGCACAGCGCAATGCCGAAGCGGATGCCAAGGATGCACAAGACCGCTGACATAAACCCCGCCGCCATGGCGGGGTTTGTTTTTTGCGATCAACCTTCCCAGCGCTTGAACAGCACGCTCGCATTGACCCCGCCAAAACCGAAACCATTGGACAAGGCATATTCGATCGCCATCGCGCGCGCCTCGCCATGGACGATGTCTACCCCTTAGCTGGCTGGATCCGGTTTTTCAAAGTTGAGTGTCGGCGGCACCACCTGATCACGGATTGCCAGCAACGTGAAAATCGCCTCCAGTCCACCCGCCGCGCCGAGCAAATGCCCTGTTGCAGACTTGGTCGACGTTACAGCGATTTTGTTCTGCGAACCGAACACAGCCTTGATTGCCGCCAACTCGCCCAGATCGCCGACCGGTGTTGAAGTGGCATGAGCGTTGAGGTGCTGCACCTGCTCCGGCATCACGCCACCCTGAGCCAATGCGAGCTGCATTGCCCGACGCGCGCCACTGCCGTCTTCGGGCCCGGCGGTCAGGTGGTAGGCATCGGCCGTGGTGCCGTAGCCTACCAACTCGGCCAACGGCTTCGCACCGCGTGCAAGCGCATGCTCCAGTGACTCGATCACCAGCAGACCGGCGCCCTCGCCCATTACAAAACCATCGCGCCCGCTGTCGAACGGACGTGAGGCACGTTCAGGGGTGTCGTTGTAGCCGCTGGACAACGCCCGCGCTGCCGCGAAACCGGCGAGACTGACGCGATCGATCGACGCCTCCGCACCGCCGCATACCGCGATGTCTGCCTCACCTGCGCGAATCAAACGCGCCGCATCACCGATCGCCTGAACCCCGGCGGCACAAGCAGTAACTGGTGCGCCCAATGGTCCCTTGAGGCCATGCTGTATCGACACATGACCAGCCGCGAGATTGACAAGAAACGATGGAATGGTGAACGGCGACAAACGCCGAGGGCCGCGGCTGTCGGTGGTACGCACCGCATCGGCAATGGCACCAAAACCGCCGACACCTGAGCCGATGATTGTCGCGGTACGCTCTTGGCTTCCAGTATCCGCTGGATGCCAACCGGCCTGCTCCAGCGCCTGCCGCGCCGCTTCCATGGCAAACATGATGAAGCGATCCATCTTTTTCTGTTCTTTGGGCGGCGTCGCACGATCCGGATCAAATCCGGCCTCGGCATCATCCTCCACCGTCGGCACACTGCCGCCAACCCGTGTCGGCAGATCAGCCACCACAGCGTCGGGGAGATTGCGCAACCCGGAACGACCGGCGAGCAAACGCTGCCAGACAACTTCAAGATCACTGCCCAGAGGTGAAACCAGGCCCATGCCCGTGACGACGACTCGACGTTGGTTCATACCGTGGTTCCCCTTATCCAATTCAAATACAAGCGTGTAGCGGAGTGCCGCGATTCGGCTGCTAAACCAGATCCGATCGGAATTTATTATAGGCATAATTGCAGCGCAATATGACACCCATAATTTCTTGTCTTCAGGACTTCACGCAATCGCGCCCAATAAAAAGGCCGGTCAATGACCGGCCTCTCGGCGTTGAACTGTCAGCTTAGTTCACATCCAGCTTTTCACGGTTGCGATCCAGAATCGCCTTGCCAATCCCCTTCACTTCCAGCAACTCATCCACCGACGCGAACGGCCCATTTGTATCCCGATACGCAACAATCGCCTGCGCCTTAGCCTCCCCTACACCCGCCAACTCCTTCTGCAACGTTGCCGCATCCGCGCCGTTGAGATCGACTTTGGCACTCTGCGAAGGAACTGCCGCAGCATCCATCATCAAAGGCGCCTTCATTGTCTCCGAAGGTGCTACAGGCGCAGCGATCGCAGCAATCGAGGCGCTGGTGAGGAAAGCAAAGATCAGCGAGTAGAAATAACCGGTACGCATAAGTGACGCTCCATCATCGTTTTAGAAAGCAGCTTTTCCCAAGCTGCTCTCCAAACGTAGGTCATGACGGAGGGAAGTCAAAAATGCGAGCGTTACAGAATGTGAAACAATCAGGGCTCGAGACGGCGCTGCTGGTAAATCCAGTCGACGATCTCGCCATCGGGGGTGTAGCCGGAGACGGTTTCGCGCAGGAGCTGGCGGACGCGGGTGTAGTCGTCGGCTTCCACGGCTTTGAGCAGTTCATCCAAGCGGGCTTTCAGAACGTCCCAAGGAAGATGATCCTCATTGGCGCTCATGATCATCGGATGCGACGTGGCCGCGACGTTGTCCCCGATCAACAATTCCTCGTACAGCTTCTCGCCTGGACGCAAACCAGTGAACTCGATGGAGATGTCGCCTTGAGGATTGCGCTCGGACCGGATGCTTAGTCCGGACAGGTGGATCATTTTTTCCGCCAGCTCGACGATCCGTACTGGCTCGCCCATATCCAGAACGAACACGTCGCCGCCCTGCCCCATTGAGCCAGCCTGGATGACCAACTGCGCGGCTTCGGGGATGGTCATGAAGTAGCGGGTGATTTTTGGATGGGTGACGGTCAACGGCCCGCCGGCTTTGATTTGGCTATGGAACAGCGGGATCACAGAGCCGGAAGAGCCGAGCACGTTGCCGAAGCGAACCATGGTGAACCGGGTTTTGTTGACTCTTGAAACGTTGGCTTTGTCGCCGAACAAAACAGGGGCGATTTCACGGCTCAGGGCCTGAAGTGTCAGCTCAGCAAGGCGCTTTGTACTGCCCATCACGTTGGTCGGACGTACAGCCTTGTCGGTCGAAATCAGCACGAAATTCGAAACGCCCGACTGCAGAGCTGCTTGCGCCGTATTGAGAGTGCCGATCACGTTATTCAACACGCCCTCGGCGATGTTGTGCTCGACCATCGGTACATGCTTATAGGCCGCTGCGTGGTAAACGGTGTCGACCTTCCAGGTTTTCATCACATCCAGGAGTTTGTCCTGATGGCGTATCGAGCCGAGGATCGGCAACAAACGAACGGGCGTCGAATCTCGACTGCCACGCTGTTCAAGTTCAGACAAAATGCTGTAGAGGTTGAACTCACTGTGTTCAAACAGTAGAAGCGTCGTCGGCTGCAAGGAAAAGATCTGCCGGCACAGTTCAGAACCAATGGATCCACCTGCCCCCGTGACCATCACAGTCTTACCCTTGATGCAGCGCTTGAGCAGATCCGGCTGAGCCGGTACTGCGTCACGTCCAAGCAGATCGGCAATATCGACTTCCTGGATATCTTCGACCTTTACCCGACCACTGGCCAGATCAGTGAAGTTGGGGACGCTGCGGACATGCAACGGAAAACCTTCCAACAGGTTGAGAATTTCCCTACGACGGGCACGTGTGGAGGAAGGCAGCGCCAATAGAATCTCCTGCGCACCCGTCACATCGATCATCTGCTGAATGTGTTTGGGTTTGTAGACCTGCAGGCCCGAAATGGATCGATCGACAATACTTGCATCATCATCAATAAACGCCACGGGCCGCATTACACGCCCCATGCGCAATGCGGCAACCAGCTGATTTCCCGCCACGCCCGCACCGTAGATGGCGACTTTGGTCAGACCGTCGTCACGATTCGTGAACGGTACGTGCTGGACACCAGTAAACCAGTCGCCCATGAAATACTGACGCATGCAAAGGCGCAGTCCTCCTATGATGACCAGACTCAACCACCAGTAATTGAAAATGATGGATCGCGGTACTACAGCCTCGTGATTGCTGTACCAGAAAACGACGAGCGCAAGGATCAGCGAGGACAGACTGACAGCCTTGATGATAGCGATCAGGGCATCATTGCCGAAATAGCGCATCACGGCGCGGTACATGCCGAAACGGATGAAGAGAGGAATCGCGATGGCTGGTGCAGATGCAAAAAGCCACAGATGAATCTTCAGCGGGTTGTACATGTCGTCTATCCCTAGACGCACGATGAATGCGAGCCACAAGGCAACCCAGACCAAAACTATATCTGTCGTCACTTGCAACAATCGCTTGCGCCGCCGCGGCAGGCCCAGCAATCGCATCTTCACCCTATCCATAAACTCTTCGCTCAATAGGTTTTCTCCCTGACCTGAAGCATGACTGTCTGAACGTCCAAGGGACCTGGCCTCGGTGCGGAGTCATCGATGCATGGAAAAGTGCCACGCCCGAATCAGGGTTCGACACCGGTTACGAGCCAATAATTCAAGTACCCGAATGATGGCATACACCTCATCCAGCCCCAAGCGTCGCGCTGAAAAGATTCACACCTGTCGAAACCCCTCCCGAGGGCAAATATCGCGCGACAAATGGGCGCAGCAGGGCAAAGGGGATCTCCCGCCGGTTTTCTGTCGCCCAAGCCGATCCGAGGACGAATTCGCGCCGTGTAAAACCTTGATAAACCCGGTAAACTATTCAGCTTCGCGACGAAGCCCGACCCTATTCGCCACCATGGAAAGAGCGTTCAAACTTGTGTCAAATCAACCGCTGCCCGCCACAGTTACAACGCTGAGCAGCCCCGCAGGAGCTGCGGGGAATGTCGCTATATTACTCTGTACCTACAATGGCGGACGTTTTCTCAGGCAGCAGCTCGACTCCATCGCTGCGCAGACTCATCCACACTGGACTGTCTACGCTTCGGACGACGGGTCTACGGATGAGACACTTGAAATTCTGCAACAGTACCGCGAGGCATGGGGTTCGCAGCGACTGAAAATAAGTAGGGGACCTGAGCGCGGCTTCTCGGTCAACTTCCTGTCTGTACTGGCGCAGGCTTGCGGTGGTCACATGTATTACGCGTTTTGTGACCAAGATGACATCTGGCACCCCACAAAGCTTCAGAACGCACTGGAATGGCAACGCTGCCAGCCCGCTGATATCCCGGCGCTTTATTGCGGCCGCACCCGGATCATTGATACCACGGGGCGGGCTATCGGATTTTCTCCGCTGTTCTCCAAGCGTCCAAGTTTCGAAAACGCACTGATGCAGAGCCTGGCGGGTGGCAACACGATGCTGATCAATCAGGCCGCGTGCTCCTTGCTGGTAGAAACGCCCACTGATGCGCAACCGGTTTGCCATGACTGGTGGGCCTATTTGCTCATCAGTGGCTGCGGGGGAAATGTCTATTACGACCCCGTTCCGACCCTGGACTATCGCCAGCATGCTCAAAACGTTATTGGCGCCAACACTTCGCTTATGAGTCGAGTGAGTCGTCTTACCAGCATGCTCAAAGGCTCGCTGCAGGACTGGAATAACACAAACATTGCCGCACTAAACCATCTTCAAAAGCGATTGACCGCTCATAATCTGTCAAGCCTCCAACGCTTTGAACAGGCTCGCAACGCTCCATTGGCAACCAGAATAAAGTTGATGTTGCAAAGCCGGTTTTATCGGCAAACCCTGCTTGGCAATCTCGGCTTGGTCATGGCCGTTCTGTTCAGGAAGATCTAGCGATGGATTTACCACACCTGAACGAGACTTCGCATCCTGGAACTGCCTGCAGGTAAGTGCGTCACTTTGCTTCCAGCGTTCACAATTCATTCTTTTGGGTATTTTAATGAGTGTTTCGCAAAAGACATCAAGCCTGTACGGCCTGTCCAAAAATCTGTTTTTGCATCGTCACCTGATCTTTCAGATGACCAAGCGTGAGGTTATCGGTCGCTACAGAGGTTCAGTGCTGGGGCTGCTCTGGTCTTTTCTCAACCCTCTGATGATGCTGAGTGTCTATACCTTTGTATTCGCGATTGTATTCAAGTCGCGCTGGGGCATTACTCCAGCAGGGACAGAAGAAAGCAAAACCATGTTTGCGATCATGCTTTTCGCCGGCCTGATCGTTCATGCCGTCTTCGCAGAGGTCATCAATCGGTCGCCAAGCATTGTGTTGAGCAACGTCAACTACGTAAAAAAGGTAGTCTTCCCGTTAGAAGTTCTGCCCATCATTACGTTAGGAGCAGCGCTGTTTCATGGCTTAGTCAGCCTGACCGTCCTTATTCTTGCTTATTGTATTTTCCAGGGCACACCTCATCTGACTACCCTGCTCGTTCCGGTTGTCATGCTGCCTCTGCTGATTTTGACTCTGGGTCTGTCCTGGATATTGGCATCGCTGGGGGTGTATCTGCAGGACGTGGGCCAGACAACCGGGATCATCACGACCGTGATGCTGTTTCTGTCGCCGGTCTTTTTCCCGCTGCACTCGTTGCCCGCGAAATATCAGACCCTCATTCTGCTTAATCCCCTCACATTCATCATCGAACAAATGAGGGAAGTTGTGATTTGGGGACGATTGCCTGATTTCATGGGGCTCGGGATTTATCTGCTCATCTCGCTAATAGTCGCCGCAGCTGGTTATGCGTGGTTCCAGAAAACAAGATCGGGTTTTGCTGATGTCCTCTGAATTGCTTGCAACGAATCAAACAGAAACATCGGTGAATGCATCGAATCTGGCCATTCGTGTTGAAAATCTGAGCAAATGCTTTCACATTTACGAACGCCCTCGCCAGCGCCTCCAGCAATTGATTCTGGCGCCTATCAGGAGCCGGCTCCAGGACGTCGACGTCAAGTACTATCGTGAGTTCTGGGCACTGAAGAACATCAACTTCGAAGTGTCTCGCGGTGAAACAGTAGGAATTATCGGAAAGAACGGCTCCGGAAAATCCACGTTGCTGCAGATCATTTGCGGCACGCTCACTGCTTCGCAAGGGTCTGTTGACGTCAATGGACGTATCGCCGCCCTGCTGGAACTGGGGTCTGGATTCAACCCCGAGTTTACCGGCCGCGAAAATGTCTATCTCAATGGTTCGATTCTGGGTCTGAGCCGACAGGAAGTCGATCAGCGCTTCGCCGAAATCGAAGCGTTCGCAGACATTGGCGAATTTATCGACCAGCAGGTCAAATCTTATTCCAGTGGTATGGCGGTGCGGCTTGCTTTCGCAGTGGCTATTAACGCTGACCCGGAAATTCTGATCGTCGACGAAGCGCTTTCGGTTGGCGACGAGCTGTTTCAACGCAAGTGTTTTTCCAGAATTGAAGCCATTCGACAGCAGGGCGCGACGATATTGTTCGTGTCCCACGCCGGCAGCGCCATCGTCGAACTCTGCGACCGGGCGATCCTGCTCGACAGCGGCGAGAAACTGACCGAGGGCGCACCGAAACAGGTCGTGGGCAACTATCAGAAGATGCTCTACGCCGCGGCAGATCGCCGGGCAATCATTCGCCAGCAGATCATTTCGGGACAGGCACCTACAGGTATCGATTCCCAGACAGAGGTCCTGGCGCTGCCGGATTCCGAACAGGAGATTGAGGAAAGCTTCGATCCCGATCTCAAACCCAATAGCACAATCGAATATGAAGACAAGGGTGCACGCATTCGAGATGCGGGAATTTATACCGAGTCCAATATCAGGGTTAACAATCTGGTTCGCGGACGCAGCTATCTTTACCGCTACACCGTCGACTTTTCCACCGTCGCGGAACGCGTTCGGTTCGGCATGCTGATCAAGACAGTGAGCGGTGCGGAGCTCGGCGGCGCGGTGTCCGCACCTTCAGTAGCAGACTCAGTCGAGTGGATTGAGGCCGGCAGCAGCGTACAGGTCCAGTTTCAGTTTGCCTGCAACCTGACACCCGGCATGTATTTCCTCAATGCTGGCGTCACCGGCATTTCCGATCAGGTTGAAACGTTTTTACATCGTGCACTGGACGTAGCCGCGTTCCGTGTCATCACGGAATCCGGCTGCCTGGCCACCAGCATCGTAGATTTCCATTGCGTGCCGACGCTGACAATTTCCCAAGGCGTTTAAATCAATGAATACCAAGAAAATCATCATTGTCCTGGGCATGCATCGTAGTGGCACCAGCGCCCTCACTCGCGGCCTGAGCACAATGGGCGTTGCCTTGAGCGACGATCTTCACCCTGCCGGCCCTGACAACCCGACCGGTTTTTGGGAAGACAGCGATGTCATTGCCATCAATAACCAGATTCTCGGCTTGTTGGGTTCGGCATATGATCGCCTGGGTGTGATTGACGCCAATGTTTTCGAGTTAGCCGAGATTCAAAAAATTTATGAAACCGCCAAAGAGCTCGTAACGCGCAAAACCGCATCGACCTTAATGTGGGGGATCAAGGATCCGCGCATTACGCGACTGCTGCCATTCTGGCAAAAGCTGTTGGACGAGCTCGGATTCGAAGTCGGTTATGTCATTGCCCTCCGTAACCCATTGAATGTTGCAGCCTCCCTGACGGCGCGCAACCAGATTGCTCCGGTCAAATCCTACATCCTCTGGCTGGAACACATGCTGCAAGCCGTGGCATGCACCCACTCGGAAAATCGACTGATTGTAGGTTACGACGACCTTCTGAGTGATCCAGACAAACAGCTGCTTCGGATAGCCAACGCTCTTCATCTGCAGGCTCCTGCTCCAGAAGAGCTGTCGCGTTACGCGCAAGAGTTTCTGGACACTAACCTGCGTCATGGCCAACGCGACGACGATGAACTGCTGAACAGCCACTTCGAGCCCGCCATTCTCGCGCAAGCCTATAAGTTGCTGCGCAAGTGTGCGCTTGATGAACTGTCCATCAATAGTGATGAATTCTTACAGCAGTTCCACCCTTTGATTTCGGCACTTCGACGGATGCTGCCGATGTTGCAGCTGGTATCCCAGGCCGAAGCTGCAACAGTCGCCGCCAATGAAGAAATCGTGGCCAGGGATCGTCAGATCGAAGCCCTGAACATGCATATCCAGCACCTGAATCTCAATAACGAGATACAACGGGCATCCGATACCGAGAAGACTTCCAGTTTCACCACTCTTAAAGCCGAACATGCCTTACTCGAAAGCGCCTTGGCAAAGCAGAATGAACGCAATAGTGCACTCAAGTCGGAACTCAAGCAGTGCCAATCTGCTCTCGAACTGGCTACTGCCCATGAGCAATCGCTCAAGCAACATGTCGCCGATCTGACGCTGTCGCTGAATACCGTTCAGGAAAATTTGCTAAGAACTACCGAGCAGGCTGATACGCTGAGCAAGGCTTGGGCGACGTTTTTCGTATCCAGAACCTGGCAATTGTTTCGCGCGTTCAATAAAAAAACCAAGAGACCGGTTATCCCGCTGCCTCATGGCAATCAGTTTGACGATCACTTTTATTTGAATGCCTATCCTGATGTAGCCGCGTCAACTCTTAGTGCGCGGGAACATTTCCTGGGCGCAGGCCTTCGCGAAGGTCGTTTGGCTTCGGCCAACCCTTTGTCCCCTGTCCCCCAACCTGCGGAAATATTACAGTCCACACCTGGAGTGGTGGAACGCAGTCAGGAAGCATCAAGGGAAGATAAAGAAGAAGACATCGCATTTGACCGCGACTTTTATCTCCTGATGTACCCGGACATCGCCCATTGTGGAATCGAACCGAGACAGCACTTCCTGCTGCACGGTCGTCATGAAGGCCGGCTCGGCACCGTGCCGCAAATCGAACTGAGTCGTCCGCTCAACACCCAGAAATACGACAAGCCGACCGTTTTACTGGTCAGTCATGAAGCATCGCGTACCGGCGCTCCGATACTAAGCCTCAACGTTGCACAACATCTGACTCAGCACTTCAATGTCGTCGCATTGCTTCTGGGTCCGGGCAATCTGACTGAGGCCTTCCGGGAGTCCGGGGCAATCGTCGCCGGCCCATTGGACCGCAGCAGTCCTATGGGCACGTCACTGGCGGTCACCGGATTTCTGAACACCCATAAAATCGACTTCGCGATCGTCAACAGCCTGGAGTCCAATGTTGTACTGAAGCCGCTGGCCGAGCACTTCATCCCGGCGGTCAGTCTTATCCACGAGTTCGCTATCTACACCCGTCCGCAATCGGCCATTCAAAATGCGTTGCTATGGGCCAGCCAGACAGTATTTTCCTCCCGAGCGACGCTGGATAGCGCTGTGCAAGCACTGCCACAACTGGGCGATTGCAGCATTCCGGTGCTGGCACAAGGCAAAAGTATCGTGCCAGGTGAAGCGCAGGACGAAGCGTACGTCATCGCCGAAAAACTTCGACTTCAGCACGCTATCCGACCACGGGATCAGGCCCCCGATACCATCATCATCCTTGGCGCCGGTCGCGTTCAATTGCGTAAAGGTGTCGATATATTCATCGAGTGCGCCACGCGGGTCATCAACTCCGCAATCGGGCATAAATGCCGTTTTGTATGGATTGGCGATAACTATAATCCCGAGACCGACATTGCGTATTCGGTCTACCTCCAGGATCAGATCCAGCGCAGCGGCATCGCCGAACAATTCTCGATCATTTGCGAAACAGCACAGATCGAGGAGGTTTACGCTATGAGCGATATGTTACTGCTCAGCTCCCGACTCGATCCGCTACCGAACGTCGCTATTGACGCCATGGTTCGTGGCCTACCCGTATTGTGTTTTGACCGGACCACAGGTATCGCCGAAATCCTCAAACGTAACGAACTTGAATCAGCATGCGTGGCGCCATACCTGGATACCGGCAACATGGCGGACAAAATCATTCGTCTGGCATCGTCCAACAGCGCGCGAGCCGACGTGGGCGAGCAAGTGAAGGTCATCGCCACCCGCGAGTTCAACATGGCTGGCTACGTTGCAAGGCTGGTGGACATCGCCACTGATCTGCAAGCGTCGAGTCGTCAGGAAAAGCAGGACAGCGCCACGATTTCCGAGGCTGGAGTACTGGACATCGCTTTCTACACGCCGGCGAACGTGCACTTGAAGGATGTGGATGAGGCCGTGCGTCGTTATGTTCGCTCTTGGAGTCGAGGCATACTTCGTCGCAAGCCGTGTGCAGGTTTTGATCCGAGCCTCTATCACGAACTCAACGCAGACGCGGTCGGGCAGCAAGACCCTCTTGCCCATTACCTTCGCTCTGGCAGTCCCCAAGGGCCCTGGAACCTGGCTCATCTGGACTGGAACAAGCCATCCCCGGTAGCGCGTGACCGTACGATTCTTCTGTACCTCAGTGTCAAGGCGCCTGCAGATTTGCTGAATGTTCTGGACAATATTTCGGTTTCTGGTGTCAGCGTCACCGTGATCGTACTGACCAACGATGAGGCCACACGACTTGCGCTGCACGATATGCTGGAGACCGAGCGCAACCTGGCACTTGATATACGCGTGTACGAGCGCGGAACGCTATGGGCAATGCTCGAGCATCTGGCTGAAGCCAATTATCAAAGCTACGACGTGGTCGGCCATATTGACCTGCAAGCGGACCCGGTGAACCCGGAGTTCACCAGTTATTCGGCGTATCATCATTTCCTGATCGAGAACATGATCGGCGGCAACCATCTGGCCCTGAGAACTATTGCCGGCCAGTTGAATGATCCCGAGAGCGGCGATCCACTGGGCCTTGTGTTCCCTGACGATCCAAACATCAGCCACTTGGCGACAGATCAGGCGCTTCTCGCCAGTCTCTGCAAAGCCATTGGCATTCAAAACACGGAATACGAGCACCAGCCCTACCCGGTAAATGGAGCGTTCCTCAGCACTCCTGCAACATTGTCGATGCTTGTCGACTCCATGTCAGTGCTGAAATCGGCTATCAAGCAGATGCACCTTTCACCGCAAGGGGAAAGTCGAATTGTGGCTCGCCTTCTTCCGCAGGTCTGCGCAAACAAACGCGTGCTCATGAAAACGACATACGTTGTTGGCGTCACTTACTAATCAATTGCTGATCGAATGAACAAGTTGAAGACAAAAATGCGTAATAAAGGCCGCCAGATCAAGCAGTTGGCGCTAGGTATCGCTCAGGGCCTGTATGCTCGTGCCTACGTAAAAGCCAAGGGAGACTCCCTTAACTTCGATCCGGTGTTTTACCTGAACCAATACCCGGACATCAAAAATTCCGGTACCGACCCTTTCTCCCATTATGTGTTCCATGGGCGTAAAGAGGGCCGCGTCGGACATTCGCCGGTATTAGGTCAGAGCGGTGCCGAATTCGCCCAGCTCGACCCTGCACGCGAAACCGTGATCGTTGTCAGTCACGAAGCTTCCAGAACCGGGGCTCCGATTCTCAGTCTCAATCTGATCATGATGCTCAAGCGTCGTTACAATGTGATTGCAATCGTGCTGGGCGGAGGTGAATTGACAGAAGAATTCAAAAACTGCGCCACAGTATTCATTGATGCGACGGGGATGCGGTTCAATCCGGATCACGCCCGGATCCTGATTGACAAGATCGCCTGCGAGACTCAAATCAAATTTGCGCTGGTCAACAGCATCGAATCACGTGTCATGCTCCAGGGGCTGTCTGCCAACTTCATTCCCGCTATAAGCCTGCTTCACGAATTTTCTGCTTATACTCGCCCGAAAACCGCCTTCATGGAGAGCATGTTCTGGTCGACGCGCACAGTCTTCTCTTCCAAGGTAATCCATCAAAGCGCCGTTCAGGACTTCCCGAATCTGGCCAGCTTCGCAGCAGATATTCTTCCCCAGGGGCGGTGCGAAGTCACTTTCGCCAATATTGACGAAAGTGAAGTTGCTCGGGAAAAGGCTCACCTGCAAAACATCTTCACAACGCTTAAAAAAGGCAATAAACGAGTCGTGCTCGGGGCAGGCCTGGTTCAACTGCGCAAAGGCGTTGATCTGTTCATTGATTGTGCTGCCCGCGTTCTGGAAAACGGTGAAATGAACGACCTGCAATTCGTCTGGGTGGGCAAAGGCTATGACCCGGAAAACGATGTGCAGTATTCGGCCTATCTCTACGACCAGATTCGACGAGCCGGCCTTCAAGATCATGTGACCTTCATTCCTGAAACATCGGCGATCCAGGTCGTTTACGATGAGGCTTCAGCCGTGCTGATCACCTCGCGCCTCGATCCATTGCCAAATGTGGCGATTGACGCCATGAGTCTTGGTCTACCAGTACTGTGCTTCGCTGAAACCACCGGCATTGTCGACTTTCTTGACGAGTGCGGCTTGCGCGAGGCATGTGTGGCACGGTATCTGAACGTGTCGGATATGGCCCGCAAGTTGACAGCATTGATGGCCGATCCAGCCGCCGTTTCCAGCATCGGCGAAACCTTGAAGTCGGCGTCCGCCCATCGTTTTGCGATGCAGACCTACGTTGACGGTCTGGAGTCCATTGCGATCGAGGCTATTGCCCAAGCAGCCCAGGAAAAACTCGACTTCATCACTATCGAGCAAGCGGCCGTCTACCGAGGCGACTTCATTCCGCGGTATCACAGAACCATTTCCGATTTCGACACCTTGCGCATGCATGGACGTTCCTGGGCTAACAACATCAAGGAGAGAAGGTTGTTTCCCGGGTTCCACCCAGCCATTTTTGCCGAGCAGTCCGGCGATTACAGGGCTGGCCAAAATCCACTGGCCTGCTACCTGCGAGCCGGCAAACCTGAGGGTCCCTGGATCAATGAAGTACTGACCCCGTCCTCGCCCGTCACCACTGATGTCCAGCAGGGCCGGGTTGCCCTGCATGTTCACGTCTTTTATGCCGACCTGTTCGAAGAGGTCCTTAGCTGCCTGTCGGTCAACCAAGTGCGTCCCGACCTGTTCCTTAGCGCACCCAATGATCAGGTTAAGGCAGAACTCGAAACGTTGAGGTCAAGGTATACCGGCAATGTGGTCGCCATTGAGGTTGTACCGAACAAAGGCCGCGACATCGGCCCGTTCCTGACGTCTTTCAATCAACGCCATTTGCGGGAATATGACGTCGTCGGACACTTTCACACCAAGAAGAGCAAGGATCAAAGCAACCCTGAAGTCGGCAGTGTCTGGTACGAGTTCCTGCTGGAAAATTTGTTGGGACGAAGCCATCCAATGGCGGACGTCATCATTTCCAGATTGCTAAGTGATCAACGCATAGGCATGGTGTTCGCAGATGATCCGCATATTGTCTGCTGGGGAAAGAATCGCAGCTACGCCGAAGAGCTACAGGTACGTCTGGGCCTTCCTGCATTACCGGAAAACATTGTATTCCCGGTAGGCAGCATGTTCTGGGCGCGAACCGAAAGCCTTCGTTCGCTGAGTGCACTGGAGTTGTCCTGGGACGACTATCCGCCCGAACCCCTTCCGTATGACGGGAGCATGCTGCACGCTCTCGAGCGCCTGTTCCCCCTTATCGTACAAAGCAACGGCTACGACATCGCGTTGACTAACGTTAAAAGCATTACGAGATAACATGAAAATATTAATCTTTGGTGGTGGTGGTTTCATTGGCTCGGCGATTGCCGACCGACTACTGGCAGACGGTCACTCACTGCGCATCTTCGAGCGACCGAGGGTTGAAGCCTATCGTCAGTTCGAGTCAAACGAATCCGTGGAATGGATGACAGGCGACTTGATGAGTAAGCATGACGTCAGTGAAGCCATTGACGGCATGGACGCCGTCCTGCACTTGGTGTCTACCACCCTGCCCAAGACTTCGAATGACGACCCCGTGTACGACGTGCAGACTAATTTGGTTGCAACGTTGCAGATGCTTGAGGCCATGGTTGAAAAGCGCGTATCGCGTATAGTCTTCATATCGTCGGGGGGAACGGTATACGGTGCTCCGAACTACCTGCCTGTCGATGAAGCACACCCCACCGATCCTCAGGTTTCATACGGCATCACCAAGCTGGCTATTGAAAAATACATTCTTATGTACCAGCACCTTCATGGCATCAAGGCAACCGTATTGCGGGTAACCAACCCCTATGGTGAGCGCCAGCGCGTCGAAACAGCCCAAGGCGCGGTCGGCGTCTTCCTCAGTCGCGCACTAAAAGATGAATCGATTCAAATCTGGGGGGACGGCAGTGTTACCCGGGACTACGTGTATGTTTCCGACGTTGCGGAAGCCTTTGCCTTGTGCATCAAATACGATGGCCCATACAGTGTCTTCAACATCAGCTCCGGGACCGGCGTTAGTATCAATGAGCTGATCGGGCGTATTGAAACTGTCGTTGGTGGCACGATAGACAAGCAATACCTACCTGGCCGCCCTTATGATGTTCCTGTAAGCATCCTCGACAATGCCCTGGCCGCTCGTGAACTGAAATGGGTACCCAAGGTTAGTCTAGAAAAAGGCCTGCAACTAACCAGCATTTGGATGAAGAGAACCATGGGGAAATGATGGATATCCCCGATATCAAAGTCTCGATTGTGATCCCCACGAAAAATGGTGGAAGCCGTTTCGCGTCCGTCTTGAAGGCTGTTCTGGGACAGCAGACCGATTGGCGCTTTGAAGTCATTGTGATTGACTCCGGATCAAGCGATCAGACCCTGGCCATTGCCAGCGCAAATCCGACAGTGCGCATCATCAATGTCGAACCGGCAGATTTCCAGCATGGACGCACACGCAACACCGCGATCAGGCAGGCCAGGGGCGAATTCATCGCCATGATCACCCAGGATGCACAACCGGTTGGAGAAAACTGGCTGCGCTCACTGGTCGAACAAATCGAATCGGATGAGCAGATTGCGGGCGTTTTTGGCAGGCATATCGCCTACGATGACGCCTCGCTTTTCACCCGCGAAGAGCTGATTCAGCATTTTTCGGGTTTTCAATCGCAGCCAGTGGCGCAACTGACCGATCAGGAACGCTACCGCAAAGACCCGGGTTACCAGCAGTTTCTGTACTTTTTTTCCGACAATAATGCATTGCTTCGGCGCTCGGTCTGGGAGCGGCACCCCTACCCCGAGGTGGATTTTTCCGAAGATCAGGCATGGGCACGCATCATCATCGAGGCTGGGTATAAAAAAGCCTACAGCCACGATGCCGTCGTATATCACTCGCACAATTACGGACTCTGGGAACGCTTCCAGCGCAGCTTCGATGAGAGCATGGCACTGGACCAACTCTTTCATTATGAGCAGCCTAAAGGCCTGCTAGTGCTATTGCGTAGCTGGGTCGGGCTGACACTGCGGGATCTGAAATCGGTAAGTCACAATCTGTCGAAAGAGGGCCCAGGCCTGATTCTGCCGACAATCAGGGCGCCCATCGATAATCTGATGCGGGTCTGCGGTAGTTGGCTGGGCGTGCGGTCAGCGTTCATGTCTCCTGCGCTGATCGCGTTTTGCTCCCGAGACAAAAAACTTAAACGGGTGAAACGTTAGTCGTGAATGCTCATTTACTTGCAGCTCAAGTCAAAAAATCGCTAAACCATATCAGACAGGAGGGGCTTTCCTCATTCCTCAATATATTGTCACGACGCTTCAGGAGTTCACGCTCGCTGTTCACCAAGCCTGACGTCATACACGCTTATCGCTTTCTGAAGTTTGACCCGGAGGTTCAACATCCGGACAACGCTTTAAGCAACGGTGAAAGAACCCTCAACTGGTACATACCACCGATAGGAAAAGGTTCCGGCGGACACCTCAATCTCTTTCGTTTTATGCAACATCTCGGAAATCTGGGCTTTACCAATCGAGTCGTTATTGTTGAGGACGATGGAGAGCAGTCCAGCGTCAAAGTGAAGTCAACAATAAAATCCTGGTTCAACATCGACAACGTAGAGGTCTACTTTGTTGATGGTGTAGTGCCATCAGCGGCGATATCAATCGCAACGTCGTGGCAGACCGCCTATGCCGTGAAGAATATCAGCGCACTGACTCATAAATGCTACTTCGTACAAGACTATGAACCATGGTTCTATCCGGCCGGAAGTGAATACGTTCTCGCGGAACAGACCTATCGATTTGGTTTCCATGGCTTTACAGCCGGCAGTTGGCTTTCGACACTGTTGAGTCGCGAATTTGGCATGTCGACAACTGCGCTTGGTTTTTCGTATGACAGGGCGTTGTACAAACCCTATCCAAAAGATCAAACGACACATAAGCGCGTGTTCTTCTATGTCCGGCCGCCGACGGCGCGAAGGGCTTTTGATCTGGGTGTTTTGGTACTCGCGGAACTCGCCCGCCGGCTGCCTGAATTGACGGTGGTGATGGCCGGTTGGGATGTACATCACTACACCTTTCCGTTTGCCTGCGAACACGCTGGCCTGAAAGACCCGAGCCAACTCGCCGAGCTATACAGCTCGTGCGATGCTGCACTCGTTTTGTCCCTGTCAAACCTCTCACTTCTGCCACTCGAAATCATGGCCTGCGGCGTACCAGTCGTCAGCAACCGTGCAGAATGCACCCAGTGGCTGCTCAACGACGAAATATCGATGCTGGCATCCCCGACGGTAGGCGATTTGGCTAACGCGCTGGAGAAAGTTCTGTGTTCACCCGAGATGGCAGAACAGATAAGAAACAACGCTTTGGCATTTGCCGCAACAGCCTCGTGGTCCGCGGAGGGCGATAAAATGAAGCAGAGACTGGATGAGATCTTGTCCTGCCCTGCACAGCTAGCTAATTACCCGCCGCGACCTTCTGACTAGCCATAAAAAATCCCCGTTCTACGGGGATTTTTTTCATACGCGGCGATTACTATTCAACAGGCAGAACCGAATCATCGGGCCGAATCACTGCACGACCCTACCACGTCAAAGTGACGGAGAAAGCGATACAGGTTATTGCTCAAAAGGTAGGCAGATATCCAACAAGTAAAAAATATCTGCATCTTTTCTAATATGGGCCACAAACTTAGCGCCTATATGCACCGTTTTTATCCTCGTACGACGCCGCACCAAGGATTTTTCCTCCAGTCCTTTTCGAAGTCCCTAAACAAAGAAACTCACGCATTCTTTCCGTTCATTACGCTTGCGGTTGAAATCGTATAAGTTGACAACAGCTTGCTGAACTGCAAATGCGACCATAAGCACAGCCACAGGAACCACGGGCAAATCCCAAAGCACAGGATTCAAATGCAGGTGCATGGCAGCATGTCCTTTTGCTAAAAAGATCCAGGACAGGGGAGCGGCAATACTTGCTAGTACGGCAAAAGACAAAGATCTTGCTTTACCTTTACAAGCAAACATAACGATCAACGAAAATACAATTATGGCAATCAGCACCTTGTAAAATGGCTGATGCATTCCAACTATTATTGGCTGATAGAAGACTCCAAAATATTTTGCTACTATATCAAGTAGAGGCAAACCATTACCTAGTGCTTCCTGCACCGCCTCGCCAGTTGCATATGTTCGGCGACTGACATCCACAAGAATGCCCTTCATCCCCTCCGACAGAGTATCGGCGCGCAGTGATGCGTGCACCAGCAAGCTCATAGCAAAACCAACCATCGATCCAAGACCTATAATGACCAGACGCCAAAATACTGTTATCAAGGACTCTCTATCACGAAAACCAACATACACGACTGGAAGTACTGACATTAATACAATTGTAGATAAATATTCATATCCAAAAGCTGATTTTAGAAAAATACCAACCGCATAAATCACAAAGCAGACTGCATTGCGCGAATTGTTCTGCAAGTCACCACTCAGCCAACGACAAACAATTAATAAGGGCACCATCCATACCCAGCTGTTCCAATACAGATTCTTAGAAAAATCCAGCCACCAAGGTGATAAGAATAAAGCGATGGCGAAAGCGAGCGCTGGAATAAATCCAAATTCAGCGAATAACACAATTAGCAGTAAGGTAAGAACTGCGGAGGTCAATGCCACTTGCACTGACCTGTACCGGTTAACGTCAGTCCAGCCGGTGATCTCTTGTAAAAAATTACCGATGTACGCAGAGGCTCCTATTTGTGAAGTGTAAATCAGGTATGGGTCTTCTGAAACCGGTCCAAAACGGTCCTTGATTTTTTTCATCGCATCCAGAGGAATAATTCCTCCATCAATTTGAACATTCAGATATTCAGCACCTGCCAATACGCTTAATATTGATCTCCGACTACCGTCAGGAAAATAAACGTCTCTTCCGGGTTTAAACCGCTGAAAATTGTAAACTGATCTATCAACCAAAAACACCGGCGCTGTTTTTGATATCCCGCCATCCCAGCTTGCGTCAGTTATCTCAGATAAATCGCTCTTTTTTAGAACAATGCCAAGCATTGAGTCCGAGTATGAGCGACGACAGGTATCTACTGGCCAATATAAACCCAATCCGACTCCTTCCGTACCTTGCCCTGTTTGTGCATTATGCATCATTGAACAAAGTACAATATTTTCAGAAAAATAGTCATATCTCTCTCTTGTCACCAAACCGAGAGGATCATACTGAATATATGAAAACACCAACAAAAAAACAATAAAGGTATAAATAATTTTTAGTCGCCGCAGCAGCATTTGAAACTCCATTTCTTTATTCTAAAACTGGTGAGAATGCTAATTTTCAGCATTGTACCTTGCAAACGATTACTGGAGAAAAGCAACCTTAAATAAAATCAGCCTCCTCTAACGTGCAACTCGCCAGAGGAGACGGTAGCCTGATCTTTCGTGAATAACTTTCAGTTCCCAACCGTCACTAGAATCTCGAACTGGCTGCAACTGACAAACTCGGATCCTCGCAAGCCACCCAACCCCAACTTATAAGTACCACTTAACGATGGGAGTTCAAGTAACCCATTAAACCCGCTCGCATTCAGAGAAGAATTTTTGTAAGCAACACCTATATCAGGGCGCGGCTCAGCGTTTGTCAAAACAAAGATTCGTTTACCGCCCTCGTCGGTGAGAGTCAAATAGGTCTTATCGAACAATGTACCTTTTTGGGTTGATTTTACAAGCCAGCCTTGTATTTTCAAAAGATCAGATCCGAGCACCGTTATTGGACCAGGCGCGGCCCCATTCATTAAATCAATGCTGCCTTCACACGAATCAATGGAGTGTTTCAGGGCTTCCGGCAATGATGCTGATACAGAACTTATAGCCAATGGCTTATTATGAGCAATCGAGAGCGGTGTACCGACCCACTTTACGTTGAATTCCGGGTTGAAGTAGCGAGCTGAATCCGAAACAAACATAACGGAGTCAACTGCATCACCGGAGAAGCCAAAATTATCGAGCAGAGGTGTTACCCAAACCCCGCTTTTTGAATTCAAGATATTTAAGCGGTACTCACGAATGTCACCAGAAACCAGTCTGTAGCGAACCTTCAGAATATCCCCACGAAACAAAAGATTCTTCAGACGGGCGTATATCGTGAGTTCAAAATCTGGAACAGCCTTGACTACCCCATTAGAAAACTTTGGAACCTTTTGCCACTGACCAAACTTCATTGTGGATTCGGACAGTGATACATCTTCACTTACAGTCTTCACCTCGTTCGCCGCCATTAGAATTAAAGGTACCCCGCCTTTCCCTGATGAATAACTCACAATATGATAGTTTTGCAAGATTACATTTACGGTCTGGGGATCTTCATTCAATGAATACTTTTGGTCGAATGCATCGAACACATTACAGTCTTTTGATACGCATACTATTCCAGCAGTCCAAAGAACAAAATCGGGACGAGCTGAAGACTCGAAGAAATCCTTGTTCATTAAACCCAGAGCAGGTGTAAGAGTCATGTAATTTTGAAAGGATGGTCGATGCTTATAGTTAAGCTTATTGGCAAAAGCATATTCATTATTGTATGGATAAATATCTATACTTGCCTGCCCAATTTTTTTTAACAACTGATCATCCAGTTTAAAATCAGCGTACAAGCCTTGCATGCGATCAGTGTACTCGGCCCTGAAGTCTATCGCCGGCTGTAACGAGTCTTTTGTCGGCGCACCCGAATAGCTCGGAGTAGTTGCCATGTAATACAAGCAGACCATTGTCACCGTAAAAAGCATCCGACCAATCCAGTTTCTGTCAAACACCATCACAAGCGCCAAAGCAGCGGTCGGAATGACAAAGTAACCCAGATAATGATCAGTACGACTGAAACCCAGTTTGAAAAGCAGTAAAAGCAGAACGTTAACCGTTAGCAACAGCGTTCGACGTTTGATCAGGAGGTACACATTGAGCACGCCTATCACTATCAGCGCAGCGATTAGAGATCTCTTCGAATTGACAATATCCAGCGTCATGTCCACTGAGTTACCGAAGCTCAGATTTTTGTTAATAATCAGATAATTAACAATGCTTGAAGCATCATGAAAAATAGCAAAGCCGACAATTAAATAACTTATAGCGACTGCTACCACGAAACAGATGAGCCTTGATGGCCTTCTTTCAGAGAACAATCGAATAAAAAAGTAAGAGCCGAATGTGGCGAGCCCTACCAAACCGTAGAAAAATCGAACATAAAATAGAAAACCGACTACTGCACCGAGGGCCAGCATCCCCCGCCTCCCTACAATCATCGGTTTCTCTTTAGCACAATCGAAATATGCAACCAGAGCAAACGGCAACAGATAGAACGCGGGAGAGAACGTTATCGCGCTAAAAAACAGAAAGAACGCGACCGCCAGGTAGATGTAGGCTTGCCCGCGGTGAACCAGTGTAAATATCAACGACCAGAAAGCCGCGTTCACCAAGCTCACAAACGCGATCGCGAGCCAATAGGACTCTGCGTTATACAGTGACGAACTTCCACCTACCAACCAATATAAAGGGCCATAGCTGAAGAGAAAATCTCGCCCGTCATAGAATACCTGATTGGTCAAGTTCACCCATTGCTCAACGTTGCCACTGGACACCGCGACCGAGTACATTTTCGTTGAGGAAAAAACAAGAACGAAAACGGCAAAAAAAATCAGCAACTCGGCCTTGTATCGCACCAATAGGGATTTAATATCCGCTTGTTTAGTTTTTATGCTTTGCATACCGAAAAAACTACTCACTTATCGCCTGCGCCCTTGACGTTGTAATATCCGAAACAACTTTTAAATAGAATGGCAAGTACCGACAAATTACCTTTGAAGCTGCTGATTTTGGTCGGTACTTCGCCTTTCGGATAACGCCGAACGGTGGCCAATTCAACACAGCGATAACCAAGCTTCGGAGCGCGATATGAAAGATACGCCAGCAGCTCATATGTCATGAATACATCGCGGAACGGCGCAACTCTCGGATCTAGAAGCATTTTACGGCTGTAAGCACGGAAGCCCTGAGTAGTATCAGTCCAGCCAAAGCCGGAAAAAAGACTCAGCATGGGTGCGTGAATAAAACGTATGGCGAAATCACGCGACTTCGGCGTGTTCTCGGCAATACCGCCCGCGACAAAACGCGAGGCCTGAACGAAATCGACACCTTGTTTCAAAGCTTCAATAAACCGCTCAATGGCATCTGGATCATCCTTATCGTTACCGTCGATAGTGACGATACCTTCATAACCTTGTTCCAGTACAAAAGCATAAGCACAGCGGAGCTGCGCGCTCAGCTTACCGGCGGATGTCTTCAGCAAAAGACCTCGAACGCCGACTTTCTCCAGAGCAGACAACTCCAGCGAGCCGTCCGTGGTGCCGCCATCAACAATAATAATATCGGCAATATCAGCAATCTTGAGTGCCGCCATTCTCGCCAGCAAACTTTTGATCCGTTCTCCCTCGTTGATGACAGGAATTACTACGCACCAACGATGTTGACGACCGAGCCATATTTGCGTGTCGTAAGATGGGACCTGCCATGCCTGACGGGCAGCAGGAGAAATATCGGAAGCAATCATTATGTTCTCCATCAAGCTACGCGGGCTGTAATCAACCCTACGCCAGCAATTACCAATAAGATCCCTGCCCCTGTAGTCCAGTGGAAGGCTTCACGAAAAAATATGACTGAAAATAATGCCACAGTCGCTACAGCGCCGGCGGTCAGAACCGGGTGAGCAACATTCAACGGCAAGCGTGCCAAGGCAGCGGCGTAAAGCAAGAATGCGCCACCATAAAGTCCAAGCCCCAGCCAGAATGGCCAGTTACTCAGTGCCGCCATAGGATCTTTGAGCGAGGGGAATCTACGCGGTGGCATCATGGCCATCTTCACTAGAACACTGGCGGAAGCATTGGAAAGGATACCTAGAACAAGGATCAGCCACTTGATGCTCATTTGCCCACCTCACTATCCGTTGCCCGATAATGATGCACCGCTACCTTGAGCGCTCGCTCGATAGCAGTCAGCGGCGGCTCATCTTTGGTCGCTACCATCTCGATTGAAACTACATGCCTCGGCAGATACCCGGTCAAAGCGTCAGCCATTTGCACATGGCTGGTGGCCCCGTCACCCAATGGCACGAGATTCGGTTCACTGGCGTGCACGTGACCTATCAGATCAGCGAATTCACGCAGGATGACCTGCGGATCTTCCTCGTTAATCGTTAATGCGCCTGTATCCAGTTGCATGCGAATCGAAGGATGCGCGACATGCCTCACCACCTCGGACGTTTCCGCGCTGGTCGTCATAAAATTAGCGCCATAGCAGACCGGATTAGGTTCCAGGCATATCGTCACACCCCAATACTGAGCGATGTCTCCCAGTCTTCTGAAGAAAGATGTCGCCACACTCAGCGCCTCTGCATCACTCAGCCCGCTGCGATCTCGATTCTTCGGAGAGCCAAAGACTACTCTGGTAGCACCAAGCCCCCCGCCAATACGGCAAACAGCCTCCAGATGCTGCAAAAGAGAATCTTGAGTTTCCACCGAACCGAACACATTGAGACCGACGGTTCCAAACAATAGGGCCTGCATGCCGGTGATCTCTATTCCCCGTTCAGCCCACCACACCCTCACTCGGGAAATATCTTGCTCAGATGCGCCGACTGGGTCTGGAAAGTATTTGCCCGGAGCAATATCGATTGCATCGACGGAAAATTTTTTCAGCAGTCTTGAAACCGCATCGTCTTCATGGATATCCCACGCAATATTGGAAATTGCCAGCCTCATGTTTTCGCACCAGCTTCAGCTTTGATAGTGAGTGGCTCTGATTGCGCATAAGCTCTGACTGCCTGAATCGTCTCACGTGCGCTGTATTGGTAGCGGCCAACTCCACCGAACACTTCGGCGTGTTTGCTTTGCATGTCGTAAAAACCGGCTGGATTGTTGAGGGTATTAGTAAACGACTTACTGAAGCCCAACTGGGAAATTTCTGCCACAGCCACCGGTGCGGCCGTAAGATGAACTAATTTCAGGCCTGCGTTAAGTGCAGTTTGAATATCAAACCAAAGATTGATCATCGGATAGAACTGGAACACTCCACGGCTATCGATCAGATGAACATTGTTGTCATTCAAAAAGTCGAAAATGACATTCTTGCGCAACCCGGGCCCCACCAGCCCTGGCAACCGCACGATCAAATGCTTTGAAAAATGTTCCTCGACAAATTTTTCAAGTAAGCGACGATGCAATCCATAAGCATGCAGTTCCTTTTCGTCGACATTTGAATCCTCGTCGACGCCGACAGGTGTCTTAAAGACGTCGACAGTACTAATCAAGATAAATGTATCGCACTTTACAGTGCGCAGATGTGCGATAAGTTCCTGAATCTTATGCAGGTCGGCCTGTGGCTCACGGTTCGCAATCCATTTTTGCGCCGGAGCACCAGCGCATACCACAGTATCAAATGTTCGATTATCAATCTCACCGATATTCGTCGAGCGGTAAAGTGATGTAAAGGGATTCTGCTTTAGAAGAGTACCACCTACGAATCCTGAAAAACCAATAAGAGAATTAGACATTCACCACTCCTGCTTTTGACTTTTCATCATCACCGAAACGCGAAATATTTTCTTTTTCAAGCGTTTCAATGACGTCATAAATATTATCGATCTTTCCACCCAGGACTGAATAGCACCCTGGCAACTCCAAATGCCGCTCAAACAGAATAGGCCGTCCGTCATCACCTTCGTTCTTTACCAGAACGGTTTTGACTTCAAACAATGAGTCGATATGCTTAGCCTTGAATACGTCGGGAATGTATCGCCCGACATCTCTGACCATGCGGTCTACGCGACTTTCCTGAGAATAGTCGTTCAGTCGGGCATAGGGATCCACGCCTACCTGATCGTTCCAGTGCAAATGGGGGGTATAGCGAACATGCGAAAGCGTATGTAGTCCGCGCGCCGGAAAAGGCATTGTCGAGAAAAAAGGACCGTCCATCACGGTGATACCTACTCCCTCGAGAGACTCAGGCATCTTCATCAGTGCCATTTCCGTAATTTCTTGCTTAAGTCCTGTGCTTACACCAGAGAAGTCACCTTTGAACTGATTGAGGCCACTGTAGGTGCAATTGAAAACGTAGCGACAATTAATAACTGCGAGCTGCTCACGCTCGTTTTCAACAACGACTCGCAGCGGTGATTGCGCTCCTCTGGAAATTTCGGTAGCTCGACTCTGATAGCGGATCTCAACCCCACTCTCTTTTAACTCACGCCTAGCCCAATTCGCAAGTTTGGTAGTATCAAACGCATATTCTTCAACCAAATAAACATCTTCGATCAGGCGCGGTTCGAACAGGTTGCGCAAATCATTATGTGCAGGTTGAAAATCTGCACCAATATCTCTGCAGAAACGTTCAAACTGCTTTGAAGTTACCTTCGAGTTACGTCTTGCGATGGCATAAAGCTTGGTAAAATCCTGTTTGACCGCCTCAGGCCAATCCACAACAAATTTCGGCAGATTTATCCGGCTTCTGTAGGCAGTAGTAAAGCTTCGCGGATAGTGATATCCGTTATGAACTCGAGCCTGATTATTATATGAAGCACGCATCAATAGCGCAGACTCACGTTCCAACAGTACTACACGCCTCAATCCACGTTGCCGAGCCAAATAGATGGCAATGGCAGCACCATAAAAACCACCACCGATGACTACCGCGTCGTGGTTGTTTGGATCCGCTTCGAAACTGGACATCAATAGCTTTCCGAGACTGATGTCTCGGCTGAGGTTGAGGCAACTTGTTCGATATTTAGTTTCTCTCTACGCGTCATACGAGAACTTGTAAACTCTTGCCCGACATGATAAAGCGGCCCTTCATTCGATAGACTGGCCATGTTCAAGATATATTCACCCAATACCAGCAACACTAGCGAGATCAGAAAAAACATGCCCGATTGCTGAAGCGAAAAGCTGACCCAGCCAGGAGCAACATCTGTTTTCAAGATTCCGATCGCCAACACGTAAACGCTGTACACCAAATTGGCAATAGCACCGAATAGAGTGAGCGACGTCACCAGACGCATCGGTGCTCTCGTCGTCGACACCAGGAGTCGCATGCCACGATCAACACTTTCGCCCAAGCGCTTTGGACTTGTCGCTTTAGGCGTGGCACTGTAGCTCAGATACGCACGTGCAAAACCGCCAGTAGCGGGAAGATGCCGATAGGTCATCGACGGTTGCGGGTGCTGAAGGATGAAATTGATTACCCGCTTGCTAAGGATCCGATACTGTGGCGCGTCTTTCGCCAGATGCACGCCATTGAAATGGTTGTACAAGTTGTGGAATACGATATTTGCACTCCGATAAGCGAGGCTCTGCGCAGGTTTTTGCGAGTTATTGGCAAATACCACATCTGCGCCCGCAACGGCCTGATCAAGCATCTGGGGTATAAAATTAATATCATCAATCAATGGATCAATGACTGCGACGAAATCGCCCAAGGCATTTTCCAGCCCTACCCAAGACGCGGTATCCGCATCCACTTCCTTAGTCAGGGCATATACCTGCAAATTAGCAAGGCCCGTTTCGGATGTCAGACGCTTCAACTGTAAAATGCTGTCATCTTCCGACGCATTATCTACAACTATCAACTCATAATCGCTAACCGTGGCGGCGATGATCGACGCGGCATCAGACAGAATCTTTTCAATTTGTTCCGACTGATTGCGAACAACGAACACGACTGACAAAAAACAAGGAAAAAAAGCCATCTTGAATTCTCTTGAAACCAACCGACTATAAACCTTGAATGATCGGGTTTAGCTAACAAGCCGATTGGAGCGAAGAAGGGACGCCACGACGCCAGCAGCAGTTCTGTTGGATCACACAGATCTCGAAAGGGCGAAGGTAGCCATCAGTATCCTTGCCTGGCACGGATAATCGCAACTCTCTGCCCGAAAAACAAACGCATCCACACTGCTGGCAGCAGGCCTTAATTTGCTAGCAAAGTAGCACGAGTAGGCTGTTTCTGCCAGCATTGAGGTCAAAGCCGCTTCACACATGCCTCATGATTTTCGATGCGAAATCCTGATCATCCCTTGATGCAAGGTATCGCCAATAGCCAGATTATCGATACGGAAATCGCCCACGCTGAGTGTGTGTGCGACCGCGTGCCCCACCGAGAATGTAACCGCTACATACTAAGCGTTGACGCGATTATCGCAACCTGCAGTCGAACCAGTAGCTGCAGCAATCTCAACCACGGAAACGCTCTGCGATCCTTGCGGCTAAAGCACGTGCATGCTGGCGCAATTCAGGAACCGCTGTAGCCTCCCATAGCCGGGCTTTGAGCATTGGTCCCACGTAACTAAGCCACTGAAGGTTATCCCCCGAAGCATTCACAACGGAATAATCCTGCGCAACGGTTATCCCGACACCTAATGCGTCGGCATGAATTATTGACTCTTTCGACAGGTAAGAAATTAGCGGGTCAGAAATTTTCCGAATATCCGTGCACGGCCCGGTGCAGTTGATAACGCGATCAAAGCGACAATCGATATTACGGCCACCGCCTCGAGGTATGATGGTCATCGACACACTCTTTCCCGTGCCCCGTGCCGATACAATTCTCCCGGCAATCGCCTTGACTCGAGACGCAGCGAGAGCGTCTTGGTACATGCGATACGTTTGGGGCGCAACTCGATGCCGATAAACATCCCAATGAGGCTGCACATGACGCAGAAAACGCCGGCGTTCGACATAATTCAGTCGACTCCAGAGTTCGGATGTGACCGGCCGAAGCGCAGCAACGATTTCTCGCCAATGATCAGGAAACCGTGCGACCTCACGTCGGACCTGCCTCACATAACAGGCCACCGTCGCTGAGCCCGCCAACAACTCAGCACCAATGGTTGTCACGAAACCTGACGCAGGCAGCTTTTCCCGATGATCAGTGGGCAGCAACCCTCGACGCGAGAGCATTGTGATTTCCGCTTTCGGATGCGACCGAAGCACTGAAATCAAGATGTCGACGGCGGTCAGGCCGCTACCGATTAACAGTATATGCGGTGCTTCGCAATGAATATCTTGAACCTTCAAAGTCCACGGATCCTCCACGTAAAACCGGGAGTCCACTAACGACTGAAGACCGTTCGGGGTAGCCGGTGGAAAATTACCAAATGCCAGTACAACATGATCAGCGACAATTTGTTCTCCCGTATGAAGATCTATGAGCACCTTAGTGCCATTCGCCTGAGGTTTGATAGAACAGACCTCTCCTGCAACACTCTCACACGGAACGCTTGAATGCTCTTTCGCCAGATCAAGCAACTGACTTAAATACGCACCATATAACTTTCTGGAAACAAAACTACTCGACTGAGCATCAGGCTCGTAATGACGGAAATAGTTGAGAAAGGAATCCGGCTCATCTACCAACGCAGACATATTTCCCGCAGGAACATTCAACAAGTGGTCCGGGCTATTTGTTCCATAGGCTAAGCCGCGAGCCATTTTGCCTGAGCGATTAATGATAGTAAGACTCGATCCCCGAGGCGCCCTCTTCAGAAATTCAATGGCTGTCACTGCCCCACTAAATCCGGCGCCGATAATGACCAAATGTTTCACTTGGAATTCCATTTACTTAAATAATCAATGACGACATCCACACCCTGATCAATTGCCAGGTTCAATGTATCAATCGTGATCTGAGGGGCATCCGGCGCTTCATAGGGAGAATCAATACCCGTAAAGTTTTTGATCAAGCCCTGCCTTGCCTTGGCATACAAGCCTTTGGGATCCCGTCGCTCGCACTCGCTGAGCGGTGTATCAACATAAACTTCAATGAAGGATTCATTTCCGATTACGCTACGCGCCAAAGCACGATCACGATGAAATGGGGATATGAATGAAGTAATGACGATGAGCCCTGCGTCGACAAAAAGTTTAGCCACCTCTGCAATGCGTCGGATATTTTCCTCGCGGTCACGGTCTCCAAATCCAAGATCCTTACACAACCCCATACGAACGTTGTCACCGTCCAGAAGGTATGTGTGACAGCCACGCGCCACCAGTCGCTGCTCAAGCGCATCCGCCAGCGATGACTTTCCCGACCCACTGAGACCGGTTAGCCAAATCACCACCGGACGCTGATTCTTTTGCTCGCCTCGCACTTGAGCGGTCGTCGAAATGCGTTGAGTTGTGAGATTGTTTTGCATGATTTTCGTCACTTTGATATCTGGATCATTAACGGATGGTCAACCACATCCGCACGAAAATATGGACAACTGAACTGCATCCGAGACATACAGCGGAACCTCGATTACACAGCCCTGGCCTGACCCGCATTTAACATGTTGGCGATGACAACCAATGGTGCAAAAGCAATCAACAAACCGGAAAAACCGCTCAGTTGATCAAGCGCTACCAAAACGGAGAGCGGAAGCAGATACGCGACGTTGATGACAACCACGGTCATCGTGACCCTTTTATGCCCGAAACGACGGGCCGCATGTTGATAGCCGTGACTGCTGTGGGCCTGATAAACCTTTTCGCTTTTAAGCAATCGACGAGCCAGCGTCCATGTCGCATCGACAATGAACACGCCCAACAAAATAATCCAACTCCAGAGCAACGCCGGTTCTTGCCAGGCTGCTTGAAGCGCAATTATGCCCAAGGTCACACCAAGGAAACCACTGCCGGCATCACCCATGAAGATTCTTGCAGGCGGGAAATTCCAGCAAAAAAAACCTGCGACTGCCGCGGCCAGGAGCATTGGCCCCCAAACCAGCCCGGCATGTGCACCAAGCCAATAGATCAGACACATACCTAAACAAACACTGATAGCTTCGGCACTTGCCAACCCGTCGATGCCATCCATGAAGTTATAAAGATTAAGCATCCAGACCAAGTATATCAATGCTAGAAAATGTCCAATCCAACCCAAGTCAAATTTTGTATTGAATATTTCAAGCGGCGCCAGGCCACCTAACCAGAATAACGCCCAGCCTGCAGCGATAAAATGCCCGAGCAATCGCCATTTCGCAGCGATATGCCCATGATCATCAGCAAACCCTATCAATGCCACCAGCGCGCCCGCGCCAAATAGCGCATACAAGACTTTAATATCCAGCAAACTTAATTGTGTAACAACAAGTGAAGTGACAAGAAAAGAAACAACAATAGCTACTCCGCCGCCTCTGGGAGTCGGAACAGTATGCGCACTTCGCTCATTCGGCACATCCATCAAACTGCGCGACAAGGCATACTGACGCAAGCAGAGCGTTAATACCCAAGAAGAGAGAAACACCAGCAATACCAGACACCAGACAATCATTTGGCTTTTTCATCCTTATAATGTCTCGCGGTCTGTAGCATCGCCCTTCCAATGCCAACCGGGGGTGCCCAACCCAAAATCTCGCGATTCTTGTTAATGTCTACTTGTAGCGAACTACATACTTTTTGTGCGATTGCCCGCCTACCCAACAATGAGGCGACCAATGTCAGGAGAGATGCTGGAAAAGGAATAAGGCAGGCAACCCTGCCGAGCGCGCTGGAAAGATGGCGTAGTAACTGGGTCGTGGACAGATCAATTCCATCACTGACCAGAAAAACCTGGTTGGCGGCAGCGGGGTGATCAAGGCAAGCGATAATGAGACTTACAAGGTTTGCAACTGAAACCAGGCTTCGCCGATTTCTAATGCTTCCAAGGGGCAAAGGAATTCCCTTATCGAGCCATTCCATCATGCTCCGGAAATTGGCTTTCACACCTGGCCCATAGACCAAGGATGGGCGGATGATGACGACCTCCATACCCGAATCCCGCCCCAATTGCATCAGGGCCAGCTCCGCTTCGAGCTTTGAAACACTATACGGATCCAACGGGCGGGGCGCGTCATCTGCAGTAAACGGCTTTCCCGGAATCGTAGTTTCGCCATTGACCTTGATAGAACTGATGAAGATGAATCGCTTTACACCTGCGCTTACTGCACGCCGTGCCAATCTCAACGTGCCGTCGACATTGATCCTGCGAAACTCAGCCAAGACATCTTCGGCCTGTTCCTGCATGACATGGACTCGGGCTGCGGCATGAACAATGATCTGAACATCTTCAAGCGCAGGCGTACGGACCTCATCCAGCAGATCAAAGGATTGAACCGGGCACAATCCAAGCAGTCGCGTCTGACCACGCACAGCGGCAATCGGTCGGTAATTTCCATCCTGCAATAAACGAAAAACCAAGGCTTCACCAACGAAACCACCTGCCCCTGTCACTAGTACTTTAGGAGACATCATTAATGGTTTCCCCTAAAAGCGGCCACCCAACAGACACAGAAAAAGAATACCTTGTCACGAACCCTGCGCCGGCAATGCCAAGCACTGAATGAAAGCTTCATCAGTTGAACCGGACGCAATGCCAGCCAACTATGTACAAAGGGATCGGCACTCAGTCCGACCAGATGTGCAATCGTTTGCACCTGATTGAACCACCAGCCATCCTGAATGGTTTTGTATCGGGCAATCAACGGACTCAGGCCTTTATTGGCCCCAACCTGATTGCGCTCGTGCTGGCGGTAATCCATGGAAGGTACTGGATCGATATACCAATAAAACCCGTGACTACGCGCGAACGCATAACAATACCAATCATGCAGACTGATTATCTTGACCTGATGCCAGTTAGCAAGGATTGATGCCTTCAACGCCACGATCAATCGATTGCTTATGACATAGGTACAACCCGGACCGGCAGCTTCGAACAAATAGTCCCACGCTACCTGCGGCTGTGCCTTGTTCAGCACATGAGTTCGACCGTCCGGCCAAAAAGCCTTGACATTGCTGGAGCAGGCGTCTACCTGACGGTTCTGAATAATCTGGATGGCTCGCCACAACTTGTCTGAGTACCAGATATCGTCTTGGTCGGCAAAAGCAACATAATCATAAGAACCAAGATCGACATCCTTGATCAATCTGAAAAAATTCAGCGCAGCACCACCGAAAGTGCCTGCGGGGGCCAAGACAGTCACGCGGGTTTCTTCGGCAGCAAAAGCCAGGCACCAAGCCTCTGTACCATCGGACGACGGATCGATACTGATATAAACAGTGACATCAACGTTGTGCTGACAAAGGATCGAAGCCAACTGCTCTTCGATCCACTGCATACCATTGTAGGCCGCCAGCAAAACCGCAACCTTGGGATGTTTTACTGGCATGCGATTCCTGCCTGCAATAGTTAAAAGCTTCTGAACCAAAGGCTCTCTATCAATCAGTAAGCAGGTGAATCCAACAATTTTTGCAGGTATTGGCCGTAACCGGTTTTTTTCAAGGCATCAGCCTGTGTCGCAAGCTGCTCAGCGGTGATCCAACCGTTGTGATAGGCGATCTCTTCAAGGCAGGCCACTTTCAAACCCTGACGCTGCTCGATGGTGTGAACAAAATGGCTCGCTTCCAGCAGCGAGTCATGAGTACCAGTATCGAGCCAAGCGAAACCGCGACCGAGCATTTCGACATTAAGTGACATTCTTTCAAGATAAGCCCTGTTCACGTCAGTGATTTCCAGCTCGCCGCGCTCTGATGGCTTAATACTCTTGGCAATCTCGACAACGTCATTATCGTAGAAATAAAGGCCGGTCACTGCGTAGCTGGACTTCGGCTTCAACGGTTTCTCTTCGATACTCAAGGCACGACCGGTTTTGTCGAACTCGACGACACCAAAACGTTCAGGATCGGAAACATGATAGCCAAAAACAGTGGCCCCGGTGGTTTTGGAACTGGCCGACCGTAGATTGTCGGAAAAGTGATGACCATAAAAGATGTTATCACCAAGAATCAGACAGCAAGGATCGCTACCGATGAACTCCTCGCCAATGATGAACGCCTGCGCCAAGCCATCCGGGCTAGGTTGCTCAGCGTACGTCAAGGTAATTCCGTAACGGCTACCGTCACCTAGCAACTTGCGGAAGCAGGGGAGGTCTTCCGGGGTCGAAATGATCAGGATTTCGCGCATTCCCGCCAGCATCAGCACAGAAAGCGGGTAAAAGATCATCGGCTTGTCGTAAATCGGCAGCATCTGCTTAGACACACCCAAGGTTAGCGGATGCAGACGAGTGCCGGAGCCGCCAGCGAGGATAATGCCTTTGCGATTTGTAGTGGTCATTTGTTCAAAACTTCCCTAAGCATTCGGGTTACACCACTTTGCCAATCCGGCAAGTGTAGAGAAAAATTGTTACGCAGCTTCTGAGTATTCAACCGCGAATTCAGAGGCCGACGGGCAGGTGTTGGATAAGCAGTCGTAGCAATCTTGCTTATCGCATTCACCGCGAGATCTTCGCCATTAGCTTTGGCGAAATTGATGACGTAGCTGGCATAACCATGCCATGACACCTCTCCGCCGGCAGCCAAGTGATAAATACCCGCCAGCTCGGGACGCTGGATAACCTTCAAGATCGATAAAGCCGTTATGTCGGCAATCAGATCCGCGCCGGTTGGTGCACCAACCTGATCAGAAATGACATTCAGCGATTCCCGATCCTTGGCCAGCCGTAGCATGGTTTTAGCAAAGTTGTTTCCGCGAGCGGCATAGACCCAGCAGGTACGAAAGATCAAATGCTTGCAGCCACACTCAAGGATTGCACGCTCACCAGCAAGCTTGCTGGCGCCGTAAAGGTTCAAGGGTGTAACGGGATCATCCTCACTCCAGGATCTGGAACCGGCACCACTGAAGACATAGTCGGTCGAGTAATGAATCAGCCATGAATCACCCGCCAAGGCTTCTTCTGCCATCACACGGACTGCCTGACCGTTTACAAGATCAGCCATTTCAGGCTCAGTCTCGGCCTTATCCACAGCCGTGTAAGCCGCCGCGTTGACGATAACGGTCGGTTTGACCGCCCGGATTGTCGCCCGCAATGCTGCCAGATCAGTCAAATCCCCGCACAAGCCATTAACTGTGCGGCGATCAACGGAAACCAAATCGCCCAGCGGAGCCAGGGAGCGTTGCAGCTCCCAGCCAACTTGGCCATTCTTGCCCAGCAGAAGGATTTTCATGCCTTGTTTGAACGATCCGAATAGTTCTGATCAATCCATTGCTGATAGGCGCCGCTCTTCACATGAGCGACCCATTCAGTATTGCTCAGGTACCACTCGACTGTCTTGCGAATCCCGGTTTCGAAGGTTTCTTCTGGCATCCAACCCAGCTCGCGCTGGATTTTGCTGGCATCGATCGCATAACGCTGATCGTGGCCTGGACGATCCTGAACGTAGGTAATTAGGTTCGCGTGTGGACGATGTGCCGAATCCGGACGCAATTCATCGAGCAATGCACACAGTGTATGCACCACTTCAATGTTTTGTTTTTCGTTATGACCGCCAATGTTGTAAGTCTCGCCGATGACACCTTCAGTAACGACTTTGTACAGCGCGCGCGCGTGATCTTCGACATACAGCCAGTCACGAACCTGGTTGCCTTTGCCGTACACCGGCAGCGGTTTGCCTTCCAGCGCGTTGAGAATGATCAGCGGGATCAGCTTCTCAGGGAAGTGGCATGGGCCGTAGTTGTTTGAGCAGTTGGTCACCAGTGTTGGCAGGCCATAGGTGCGGGCCCAGGCGCGAACAAGGTGATCAGAACTGGCTTTGCTTGCCGAATAAGGCGAGCTTGGCTGGTAAGGCGTGGTTTCGGTGAAGAGGTCTTCCGGACCTTCGAGGTCTCCGTAAACTTCGTCAGTCGAAATGTGGTGGAAGCGGAAATTGGCTTTGCGGGTGTCGTCCAGTGCAGCCCAGTAGTGGCGCGCTGCTTCGAGCAGCGTGTAGGTGCCAATGATGTTGGTCTGGATGAACTCGGACGGGCCGGAGATCGAGCGATCAACGTGGGATTCTGCGGCCAGGTGCATGATTGCATCCGGTTGGTGTTCACGCAGGACGCGGTCGATCTGATCACGATCGCAGATATCGACGCGCTCGAAGGCGTAACGTGAATTCTGGCTGACTTCTGCCAGGGATTCCAGGTTACCGGCATAAGTCAACTTATCGACGTTGACGACTGCATCGGATGTGTTGGAGATGATATGACGGATGACTGCCGAGCCAATGAAGCCGGCGCCGCCGGTAACTAGAATTTTCACGCGAAACGATACCCTTGAGCTGCGGACAGCGCTGCCAGCGAGCGCGGTCTAATCCATGAATGCAGAAGCCACTATCAGTTGGCATCCGTCAGAGTCAGTCTGAATCGACATGCAAATAAGGCACGATCGAACAAGGGACGCATTTTACAGCTTAATGATGCTTTTACTAATGGATAAAGACAGGCTGAGGCGCAATTTCGACAGATGCCGTGCGCCTGTCGCTTTTAGACCAGTCGTTTACGAGCCGCTCTGGATGTACGCCCCAGAAACCAGCCCAACACAGGGCCAATCAACATACCAATCAGCAACGCCAACACTGCAACAACCGATACCGGCAACTGCGGGCCGGCAAAACCGAGAAACAAAAGCGAAACCGACTGCTGGTTCTCAAGCACAAACGCCAGGACAACCAGAACCACCAGCAGAAGAAACACGCCAAGCAGTATGCGTTTGAGGTTACGCATTCACGCCCCCTTGAATTTGAATAGCGAAGATCAAGCGCCCTCCTCCTCTTCCTCGTTCACGCGATCACGCAATTCCTTGCCCGGCTTGAAATGCGGCACGAATTTACCGTCCAGACTGACAGACTGACCAGTCTTTGGATTGCGGCCGACACGTGGTGCGCGGTAGTGCAGGGAGAAGCTGCCAAATCCACGGATCTCGATACGATCACCGGTGGCGAGGCACTGAGACATTTGTTCAAGCATGGTCTTGATGGCCAGCTCCA